>Ga0182018_10000792_pt1 | contig 39273 bp, 38 predicted proteins | sample 812P2MmetaG_FD_120490 | JGI IMG/M metagenome (GOLD analysis project Ga0182018, IMG submission 120490) | Permafrost microbial communities from Stordalen Mire, Sweden - 812P2M metaG | ecosystem: Environmental > Terrestrial > Soil > Wetlands > Permafrost | place: Sweden: Stordalen | collected... | reverse complement strand
TTGAGCGCTCGCGGACTTCGACTTCCACCATGCGCGTATCGAGCTTTCCTTCGCGAAGCTGTATGCGGAGTTTTTCGCGCGTGCGCTGCGCCTGCTCCTTGCGCTGCGCGTCGTTTGTGACCATCCCCGGCACTTCGGGCGGCGGAGGTGTCGGCGGAAGAAGGAGATCGAGAAGGCGCTCCTCGGCGGATTGTTCGGCGCGCTCGGCCACTTCGTCGAGCTTCTCTTCGCGCACCATGTCAATTCCAGTTTCGATGAGGTCGCGAACCATCGATTCGACGTCCCGCCCGACGTAGCCCACTTCCGTATACTTTGAAGCTTCGACTTTCACGAACGGGCACCCCGCAAGCCGCGCAAGGCGCCGCGCGATTTCCGTCTTGCCCACGCCGGTGGGCCCGATCATCAGGATATTTTTCGGCAGGACGTCCTCAGCCATCTCCGGCTGGAGCTTCTGGCGCCGCACGCGATTACGCAATGCCACGGCCACCGCGCGCTTCGCGGCATTCTGACCGACGATATACTTATCGAGTTCGACCACGATTTCCCGAGGGGTCAACTCGTCGAACGACGGTATCGGTTCTGCTGGGGTCGCTTGCGGTTCTCCGGACAAATAGATCACCATGCCTTGTCTTCCTTCAGCGTTCCGCTCACAACTCTTCCATCGTGAAGTTTGCGTTCGTGAAAATACAGATTTCGCTCGCGATTCGCATCGCTTCCTGAGCGATTTCCTTGGCATTGAGCTTGGAATGCTTGATCAGCGCCCGAGCGGCGGCGAGCGCATACGGCCCGCCAGATCCGATCGCGCAAATGCCGTCGTCCGGCTCGATCACGTCGCCATTGCCTGAGAGCAGGAATGTAGATTTCACGTCCGCGACCACCAGTAGCGCTTCGAGATGCCTCAACGAACGGTCGGTGCGCCATTCTTTCGCCAGCTCGACCGCCGCTCGCTGCAAGTTGCCGTGAAATTCCTGCAGCTTGTTCTCGAAACGCGTGAAGAGCGAGAGAGCATCACCGGTGCTGCCGGCGAAGCCCGCTATTATCTTGTCGTTGAAGAGCCGGCGCGTCTTCTTGGCGTTGTGCTTCACTACGCCTTCGCCCATCGTGACCTGCCCGTCGGCCGCGAGCACAACCTTATTATCCCGGCGCACGCACAGCACGGTCGTCCCGTGAATGGCATCGGCGGCCCGCACACGCCGCCTCAGTGACTTTCCCTGCGTCATTCGCATCCCGCGATTATACCCCGCCGCACGCAACGCAACAAAAAAGCTCGTCTCGTGGAGACGTGGCGATGTTCTCACAGAGTTGGCGGCTGACGCATGCGTTGCAGAGCAGATACAATCAGAGTCTCTCTGGAAAATCGCTGTCTACGAATTGAGGAGCATGATGGAACATAACTTGGAGATCACAATATCGCTTCTCGCTCGCACCCCGCCCGCTCTCAACGCGCTTCTACGTGATCTTCCGGAAACGTGGACGCTCCGAAATGAAGGTGAGAGCACTTGGAGCGCGTTTGATGTCGTCGGCCATCTGATTCATGGCGAACGTACGGATTGGATGCCGCGCGCGAAGATGGTGCTGCAATTGGGCGAAACTCAAACATTTGAGCGTTTCGATCGTTGGGGACACATACGAGAGAGTCATGGTAAGTCGCTCGGGCAGTTATTGGATGAATTTGGCCGTCTGCGCTCGGAAAATCTGGGCCAACTGCGTGGATTGAATTTGCGGCAAGAGGACCTTGAGAAGCGTGGGCGACATCCTGCCCTCGGAGTAGTTACTTTGTCAGAATTGCTGGCGACCTGGGCAGTTCATGACTTAACTCATCTCCACCAAATCTCGCGGATTATGGCGTACCAATATCGGGAGGGCGTTGGCCCGTGGCGCGAGTACCTGGGAGTGCTGAAGTGCGCCGGCCACAGCGCTCCTTGATGAACGCTTCAGTAAGCCGCGGATTTGAACTTGCCAAGACAGCTAGTGAACGCCTATCCGGAGAGTCGTTTCGATCGTCTAAGTCCACGTTAGCGGAATTGCGTTTAGAATGGTCGCGCCGACCCCTAGGCGGGAGCCTCGTGGCTCCGATGCTCGACTAGCAGACTGACTTCAGAGCCGGGAGGCTCCTGCCTCCTGGAACAGCATTGAAGATGATCGCTCGCGGCTCAAGGAGGCACCATGTTATTGCGGCGCTTTTCTCTATCTATTTTTCTGCTGTTGGTGCCGTGTGCGCTTGCCTCCGCGGCATCTGAGCCGCCCGCACCGCGCACAGTGGATTTGACCGCCGCGGACGGCACCGCACTGAAAGCGACATTCTTTGCCGCGTCCGCACCGGGGCCCGGAGTGATCCTCTTCCATCAGTGCAATCAGCAGCGCCACAATTGGGACGATCTCGCCGAGCGCCTCTCGGATGCAGGCATCAACGTTCTCACGGTCGATTACCGCGGTTTCGGCGAAAGCGGCGGCGGCCGGTTCGCCGACATCACCCAGCAGGAACGCCTTGAATACGTCAATCAAAAATGGCCCGGCGACTTGGATCTCGCCTTCCGCTATCTCGTTTCGCAGCCAGGCGTCACGCCGGGCATCGTCGGAGCGGGCGGCGCAAGTTGCGGCGTCCATCAAGCGATTCAATTGGCGCGGCGCCATCCCGAAGTGAAATCGCTGGTGCTGCTCTCGGGTGACACGAATCGCGACGGCCGGCATTTTCTGCAAGAGTCGGCAAAACTGCCGCTTTTTGCCTCCGTCGCCGACGACGATGGTGATGGCGACTCCACGCTCGCCATGGAGTTCTTGTTGGGAATCTCGACGAACCTTGGCGACAAATTCGTTCACTACGCAACGGGCGGACACGGAACCTCGATGTTCGCGCCGCATCCGGAATTGCCCGGCATGATTGTGGATTGGTTCGTGACGACGCTCGAAAAAACTCCCGGAAGCGCGCCGGCCAACACCGTTTCCGGTATGTCGCGGGAAGAAGTGCAGACCCTGGAATTGATTGACGAGCCCGGCGGCGCGATCAAAGTTGGGGAAATGGCGTCTGATGCACGTCTACACGTTCGGGCGTCAGCCCTCTTTCCTGAGGTGATCGTCAACGGGATGGGTTACGGGCACCTTCAAATCGGCGACACCAAAGGCGCCATCGAGATTTTTAAGTTGAATGTTGCCGCGTTTCCGAAATCCCCGAACGCTTACGACAGCCTCTCCGACGCCTATCTCGCAGACGGCCAGAAAGATCAGGCTCGCCTGTTCGCGAAAAAGGCGCTCGACGCTCTTGCGTCAGAGACCGCCCCAGAAACCAGCAATGACCAGCAACGTCGCGACGCCATCAAAGCCAGCGCCGAGCAAAAACTGAAAGACCTGGGCGACGCGCCGAACTAAACTCGAAAATCGTCGCATCGCCAGCGCCGAAACTCAGCTCGCCGCCTACTGCTCGTCGGGCAGCACCGGCAGCACAACCGTATCCACCGTTGACGGATCATCCCGCAGCTTCACGTACAAAAGCGTTCCATTCGGCCGCGGCACGCTCAACGCAGCGTCCGCAAAGCCCGAGGGAACAGGAACCGTGTGCGTGAATTGAGAATCGGACGCGACGGAATCAATCAAGAATAGATTCGTCCCGTGCAGGGTGCACTGTTTGTCGGGACTATCGGGGCAGCGCACTTCCTTCAGCGACGGAATCCGCACAAGGCTCGCAAGAGGTTGCCAATCTCCCTTTTCGCCGCCGGCATCGACAGCCCGGAAGCGAAGCTTTCCGAACGCTGACGCTCCGAAAGCCTTCAGTGGATCGAGTTCGGCAAGCAGATTCTGCGAATCCTGTAGAATCAAGTTTCCATCGGCCACGCTCAAAAGCACGCTGAACGATTCGTCCTCTGTCGCCACTTCGATCTTTTCCGTCCGTGGAAATTTGTCGGGCACTTCCGACTTCAGAAAAATTGATAGCCGTCCGTCCTGCGGCAGCTCGTCTTTATTGCCGAGTCGAATCGCCGAAGTTGCGGAGCCGAGCGACACACTCTTGCTGACCAAAGTAACCTTCGGACGCGGCGGCTCAACGGTAGTTTGAAGATTCAAGACTCGCCCGTCATTCAGCGCCACGTGTGCAGTCAGCTTTTCGTCGGGTTGCAATTCGGTGGCGGGCGCGGCCTCCGGCGCGGCAAGACTCAGTTCGTCCGCCTGAGCGGCCCGCGTCAATTTTGCCGGAACAAAATTAATCCCGCGCAGTTCGAAACTTTGAACTTCATCGAGGCGCGTTCCCTTCAGCACACCGTGCCGGTCGCCGGCGCTGATGGTGAAGTGATCGAGGTGGGCAGCTTCCGAATACGCATGCAACGAAAGTTCGTCGGGCTTCGCCAGGCCATTCTGTTTCACCAAAATCGTCATTCGGCCGGCCATCTCATCCTTCAACGGAACTTGCACTTCGATTTCATCCGGCTTGCCAAGCTTCCACGTCGCTTTCAGATCCTTTCCATGTTCATCCGTAAGGCTGACCTGGTCCACGCAGACGGCGCAATCCGATTGCAAATGTATCGAATCCTCGCGGCCGACTATCAGAGCGCTCTGATCGGCAGGAGGAATCGTCCATGTCACCGAGTGGGCGACGCGCAAGTGAAATGCGGGTCCATCGAATGAATCGAAGCCCCAAGATCCGTGAAGCGTCCCGGTAACTTCCGTGCCGAAATTACCGGCTTCGAGCGCCTTTGTGTTGATGAACATGCCGCCGCGCGCTGCGTCCGGTGTGGCAGGCAAATCCACGACAGCGCCGGATTTCCCCTGAACGCGCAGGACCAGATCGTGCGCGATGCCGGTGGAAAAAACCAAAGGAGCTCCTTCAACCGGAAGCACCAGCGGCGATTTCTGCGCGCACAAAACTTCATCCGGCGTCACCGGCCGAAGCGGAGGCAACTGCGCGGCTTCCACAGCGGGCAGCGCGGCAACCAGCACGGATTTTGGATTTTGAAACGACGGCGGATTATTCAGCTTGAGCGTCAGTTGATCCTTCCCAAACAAAGTCAGCGCCGGGATGTATTGGTATTCCGCGGTATGAATGGTGCTCATAATTTTCGCGACATCCATCACCGCGCCCACGTAAGGACTGAAATATCCCGCGCCGGCCATCGGCGTCGAGCTGAGCGACCCAATCAAATCGGAAGACGGGCCCGAGGTCAGTGCGGCGACCATCGATTGGCTATGCCCGTCGTTCAACACCAGTTGATCCGTATTCTGCGTGAGGCACGCTCGTTGCTGCTCGACGGGCTTATCAAAGCACTGGGGGTCAATCTTGAGATTGAGCGTCCGGGCGAGAAGCACAGACTTTTCATGGAGAGCCTTCGGATCGGTTTCGGAAGTTTCCTTGATTTCGCTGAGATATTTATCGACTCGCGTCCGATCGAGGCTCGCCTGATTCAAATCCTGCGACGCGCGCACAAACGTTCCCGGCTTTCCGCGCACCGTCGAACGCAACGTGCTGAAATCTCCCCCCGTTTCCGGAGCGAGAAAAAAGAGAGCCTGCTGCGCCTCCTGCGGGACAGTGACAACGATTCCTTCCTGGCGCACTTTCTTCGTCCAGGTCTCAGCGCGAATAAACCAATTTTCCGGCGGCGGGTTTGTCGAACCGCGCAGAAATGCGACGATCAACAAGTAATGCGCCGACTGTTCTTCAGGAAAATCGGGATGAATCCAGATTCGGTCGCCGGGTTGAAAGTTCGGTACATCCGAAATCGGCAAAGTTCTTCCCGCGCGTGTCACTCTCATGTCCACACGAGGACCGGTCAAATCGAATGCGGCAGAATCGCCGCGCGCGGCCACCGTTACAACGAGCAGCGCCGCGAGAATGGTTAGGAAAATAAAAAATGGCATGCCGGTCGCCGCATGTCTCGCGTTACGCACTTCCGTCACTATTTCACCCCCGGTGCAATTTCATGCCACGATTTATGTCGTGCCACGACCTATATTGCGCCACGTCAAGTTGGATGCAGCGATTCAACGTTCTGACGCCGCAAATTCTGTGAGCTGTTTCCTGCTGCGCGACACACCCTTGGCCGCGCCGTCTAGACTGGGGAGGGATACGGCACGCGAGATTCGCGCGAACTGCTGGGGATCGGAGACGACGGCTCAGTTCTTGTCGTTGTCCTTGTCGCTATCGCTTCCGCTGTTCTGCGCTTCTTTAGCGTCCTTCGCTTTCTGTTTCTCTTGCTTCTTTATGTAGCTCTTCCCGACTTGCGCCCAACGCGCTTCGAGCGATTCCTTCGTAAAAAGACTGTCGGCAGGATTCGTGTTGTATTTGCAATCGTCGAAAAATACCTGGTAGACCTTGTGGCCGTTGCGCTCCCGCGTGATCTGGTACGGCGTCGTCACGCCGGCAATCGGCTGATAGTTCGTGTAGTACTCAGTCACGTCGGTGCGCAAATGAGTGCTGGGATCGCGCGTGACCACGTTCTTGCGAATCGGCAGGTGCGTGAATTTTGCGAATGCGATTCGCACCGAGCGATTATCCGGATCCACGAACTCAATCCAATTCGCTTCCTTCAAATCCACCACATCCGGACCGAGGTAGCGCAGGGTGACGTTTGGCTCTTTCCAGCGATTACGCAGAATGTTGTCGATATCGACCTTCTGATCTTCTTGAAATTGGGAAACCGTGTCTTCCGCCACGTCAGCGACGCCGCCGCGATCGAGCGCCCAGCCTTTGTCGCCGTTCAATACTTCGATGATATTCCGCTTGGGAAGATTTTCGTTCCGATCCTTGTCCGGCAGTTTCGAATAATCGATGAATTTTTCATAGCCCGTGAGATCGCCGTTGTGGCCGAATTGTCCGAGACGTCCGATGCACGTCGCGTCGTTCACGTGAAGATACGCGCTGCCGCCCAGCGCTTGGACGGCCTGGCGAATAAACTCTTTCGCCTGTTCCGCGCTTTGATCCGGCATCAGAATTTCAGTCGCCTCCTGAGCGCGCGCGGGCGCGGCGAGAAAACCTGATGCGGCCAGCGCAAGTACCGCCAGGATCTTTGGCTTCGCTATCCGCACAACACCGAACCTCCATTCACATTGACGGTTTCACCGTTGATGAAATTCGCGAGGTCTGAAGCAAGGAACAAAATCGGTCCGGCAATTTCTTCCGCCGTTGCCGGGCGCCCGAGCGGAATATTTCGCGCCGCGGTTTTCAATCCCGCTTTCGTTCGCAGCACCGATGCCGACATGTCCGTATCCACCCACCCGGGCGCGACGCAATTGACGAGAATGTGATGCGGGCCAAGCTCACTCGAAAGTCCCTTCACAAAACTGATGATCGCGCCTTTCGTCGCTCCGTAATGCGTGTGAAACGCTTCGCCGCGCTGTCCCGCCGTGGAGCTGAGCGCAATGATGCGTCCGGATTTCTGCGCTTTCATCGCCGGCACCGTGAAGTGGATGACGGAATACACGCTGTTCAAATTCACTTTCACCATTTCGTTCCACTCACGCTCGGTGACATCCTCGATGGGCGTGTCCTTCTCATTCCAGATGCCCGCGTTCGCGACCAGGATGTCTATGCGCCCTAACCGTTCGCGCGTGAATTCCACAAGTTTTTTGTTGTCTGTCATGCGGCTCAAATCGGCCTTGAACGATTCGACGCGCGTGCCGTGCTTGCGCGTTTCCTGCTGCACTTGCTCGGCTGCCTCGCGGTTCTTGTAATAGTTGAACACAACGTCCGCGCCCGCCTGCGCGAATAGCTTCACCGCTGCGGCTCCAATCCCGCGCGATCCGCCCGTAATCAGCGCCGCCTTACCCGCCAGAGAAATCATGAATCCCCCAAGATTTGAAAGTGCCCAAGATTCAAAGTGCCCAAGTTTTGAAAGTGATGGAATGCGGCGCTTTGGAGCCGAAAATCCGTCGCGGGAGTTTCAGCCGCGAACTTGTGCGCTTCGTGCAATTCCCACTAGCTCGCGGAAAAGAGCCGCCGAGAGCGGGTGGCCCGGCATTCTCTCCGGGTGCCATTGCACCCCGGTTACCCAATCCGCGTCGCCCGTCCACTCAACGCCCTCAATGATGCCGTCGAGCGCCCGCGCGATCACGCGTAGGCCCCGCCCGGGTTCGCGAATCGCCTGGTGATGCGAGCTGTTGACTTCTGTCTCCGCAAGCCCACCACCCAGTTGCGCGAGGCGTGAGCCGGGCTCGATTTGAATTGTATGGTGCGGCTCCGGCGCGCCGGCCGCGCGATCCCAGGAATGGACGATCGTCGTTTGCCATTCGCTCGGAATGTCTTGAATCAGAGAACCGCCGCAGAAAACATTCAGGATTTGGATGCCGTAACAGATCGCGAGCACGGGTTTGTGCTCCGCGAATGCGTCTTTTAGAAGCGCGAGGTCCGTTTCTTCGCGCCGCGGATCCGCCGGCGCGCATTTCGGATGCCGCGCGGCACGGTATCGGGCAGGATCAACGTCGGCCGGACTTCCAGTGAGGACAAACGCGTCAAGCGTCGCAGTCAGCTTTGCCAAGTCGCCTGTCGAAAGATTGAGCGGCACTTCTATGGGCTCGCCACCTGCCCGGCGCACCGCATCGTTGTAGATATCGTATCGGTCCCGTTTATTCGTAAGTTGTTCATCTAGCGTGCGATACGACACGCCTACGCGGGGAGCAGGCGCAGCAAAATCAGTGGAAGAAGCGGTATGAATCGGCTGCCGGGGACTCATCGAGAGGCCATCCTACCATCGTGGCGATAACGCGGCAACCTGCCTAATGTGACGCCGACGGGGCAAGCGCAGCGCGGGACAGCGTTCGACGAACCAGGCCGATTCACGCCAAATCGCAAGTGTGATGTGAGAAGGGCTAAGTCCGCACAGACAGGGAAGTATATCGGCTCTCGATGCCGCTCGGATTGTGAGATCGCGGGCTTGGCAGCTTGCGGGGAGGATGAGTCTTGGCCCAGATTTGGTAAATATCCTGCATCTGGGTGATCTGCGCCGGAATGTGGCGTTCCTGCTGTTCGAGCCAGTTGTCCAGCGTCATTGCACTTTCTTCGCGCGGATCCGCGCGGTGCGACCACACGGTCTCAGGAAGCGCCGCAAGCACGTGGTAAGTCATCCGACGGAGGCGGCGAATGATTTCGAGCGCTTCTTTTGTGCTTTGGTGAAAATAACCGAGCGATCCAGCCCACAACGTTGGATTGAACATCAGCGCGTGAGAGCCGGGCTGAGCGATCATAAGTCTGCAAACGATGTAGGCGTTCGCCTCGTTGTCCGCTAGATGGAGGATAATTTCGTGAATGCTCCAGGTATCCGCGGACACTTTATACATCCACATCTTTTTCGGAATTTGGCGCAGAGATCTCGCAAGCAGCGCTGGCGCGCTGCCGAAGGCTTCGAGCTTCCGCCTTCTGTCCTCGCGTGTCATCACACCCTCCATACTCTCTGCCTGTTTAGACGGAGACATGTGGATTTCGACGCCACGAACGCTCGCACATTTCTGAAACATTTTCGCTACGTCATTGCGTACATGAAAGCGAGGGAAGAGCGTCCCAGGTGTGGCGGGAGCGGACACCTGTGTTCGACAACGGGCAGTCTCAATAACCCGCGTGGAATGAATAGTCAACACGTGTTGAATTTTTAAGTGCGTGAATCAGCGGCTGGCGATGTGAAGATTCGGAGTCTTTTCGCAAAACCGGGAACGCGCTTCGCCCACCAGGAATAGCGACCCCGTGATGAATACGGCACAATTTTCGCCAGCAAGTAGCAAGGCGCGATCGATCGCGAGCGTCGCGTCGGCGATGGATTCACATTGCGTCGCGTGGTGGCACGTCATTCGCGCAAGCAGATCCGCGGAGATTGCGCGGGATTGGTGCGGCTGAGTGAGAATCACGTGCTCGGCGCGGGGAAACAGCACTCCGGCGATCTCGTCGACGGCTTTATCGCGCATCGCTCCGTAGACGAGAATGATGCGCCGACCCGCCAGGCGCTCATCCCAAAACGCATGGAGTTCGCGTGCAGCAGCGGGATTGTGCGCGCCATCGAGATAGACGTCTGGGTGCTCGGCGACGTGCTCAATCCGGCCGGGCCACTGAACTTTTGAGACTCCACGCTCGATCGCGGCTGCGTCGAGGGCAAATCCCCGCTCGATCAGGACCTTCGCCGCAGCGGCCGCGGTGAGCGCATTCCTTACCTGAAAGTTTCCGGCGAGCGGAATTTGGAGCTCAATCGCGGAGCTATCGGCCAGCCACCTGGCTGTCGCGTGATTTCCGAAGACGTCCGGAACGATCTCGTTGACGCGCCATGCATCGTCAATTTCAACTAGCCTTGCGTGCTGATCCTTGCATCGCCGCGCGATCACGGCGCGCGCTTCAGGCCGCTCCGCCGCGCTGACCACGATACTCTCCGGCTTGATGATTCCGGCTTTCTCTGCGGCGATCTCCTCGAGCGAATGTCCGAGATATGCTTCATGATCGAAATCAATTTGGGTAATGATCGAAACTTCCGGCGTCACTATGTTTGTCGCGTCGAGACGCCCGCCCATACCGACTTCATATATCGCAAATTCAATTCCATTCCGCGCGAAAACATCGAACGCAATCGCCGTCATGCATTCAAAAAAAGTTGGATGCGCTGGAAGCGCTCCAGATGCCATCAGCGCTTCGATTGCCGCGAGCACTCGTTTGAACGCTTCGGCGAATCGCGCGTCGGAGACAGGTTTGCCATTAATGCGGATGCGCTCGTTGATTCGCTGGAGGTGCGGCGAGGTGTAGAGCCCCGTGCGCATTCCGGCGGCACGCAGGATTGATTCCATCATCGCGGCTGTCGAACCCTTGCCATTCGTGCCGGCAATGTGGACGCAGGGTGCGCAGCGTTCCGGGTGGCCCATACCTTCGGCTAGCGCTGAAATATTTTGTAGATCGAATTTCTGAACGTGCGCTTGGCGCGGCGAAGCGAGCTCGCGGCCGAGCGAGAGTAGGTAGCGGAGCGCTTCCTCGTACTGCATTCTAGTTCTGGAAGAAAGCGAGAGAACGGGCGATGTAGGATTTCAATTCCTTGCGATGCACGACGGCGTCGAGAAATCCGTGCTCGAGGAGAAATTCCGCGCGCTGGAAACCCTCGGGCAACTTCTGCCTAATGGTTTGCTCGATCACGCGGGGGCCGGCGAATCCGATGAGCGCGCCCGGCTCGGCGATATTCAGATCGCCCAGCATGGCATAGCTCGCAGTGACGCCGCCCGTGGTCGGATCAGTAAGGACTGAGATAAATGGAATTCGCGCGTCATCGAGCTTCGCGAGAGCCGCGGAAACCTTGGCAAGTTGCATCAAGCTGACGACGCCTTCCATCATCCGCGCGCCGCCTGAGCACGATACGATAATTAGCGGCGCCTTCTGCTCGATCGAACGCTCGATCGCGCGGGCGACTTTCTCTCCCACCACCGCGCCCATCGAGCCGCCGATGAATTGAAATTCCATCGAGCAGCAAATCACTGGGCGGCCTTCGAGACTTCCTTGTGCGGAGATGATCGCGTCGTTCATTCCCAGTTTTTCGCGCGTGTCTTTCAGGCGCTTGGCGTACGGCTTCGTGTCAACGAACTCGAGCGGATCGCTCGAGACCAACTCGGCATCTTGCTCGGTCCACAGGCCGTCGTCGAGCAGAAGGTCGAGTCTGCGCTTCGCGCTCAGCCGGAAATGAAAATCGCACTTGGAGCAGACCTGCCAGTTCGCCTGCAAATCTTTCTTCCAAATGATCGAGCGGCAGGCATCGCACTTAATCCACAGGCCTTCGGTGCGGACGCGTCTCTCATCCGCCGGCGTCGGCTGCTCGATCCGTTTTTTCTGCCGTTTGAACCAGGCCATGATTAGTAGTCAATCCCGCGCTGCGCCAGGATTCCCTTCGTGTACGGATGTTTGATCTCGCGCATTTCGGTGACGAGATCGGCGAGCTCAACAAGCTTCGGGTGTGCATTGCGTCCCGTGCAAATCACGTGGACGCGCTCCGGCCGCGCCGCTAACGCCGCTACCACTCTCTCCGCATCCAGCATTTTATAGCTGATCACGTAATTGATCTCATCCAGGATTACGAGATCATACCTCCCGCCGTCAATTTGTTCGCGTCCAAATTCCCAGGCTTGCTCGCACAGACGGATGTCCTCGGGATCGGTTTCCGCGCCGCCAATTTTCACGAAACCGCGGCCCATGGGCCGAATTTCGAATTTGTCGTCGCCGAGCATCTTCGCCGCGTCGAGCTCGCCGTAGTGCCAGGAGCCTTTGATGAATTGCACCATCAGGACTCGCAAGCCCTGGCCGACGGCACGGAATCCAGTTCCGAGCGCGCAGGTCGTTTTACCCTTGCCGGGGCCGGTGTAAACGATCACGAGGCCTTTACCTTCCGGCATGGACGCCCTTGTCCCGCAGGTCAGTCTTGCCGCCCAACGCGCTAGACAAATCGACGAATATTGGGGTCTCTTTTTTGTGTCGAGATATTGTCACCTCGATCGTTTGTTTTGTATGAGTTAGGCCGATTATTTCTCGCGGGGTGTGTCGAGATATTAAGTCGGATTTCGCGTAGCTTGTAAGTCCAGTAGCGAGACCTTTCGTCCGTTTTCCACCTCTCGACGCCGGCTCGATAAAAGCCTCTGGTGTGACCCTTCCTTCGTCAGGGCAGGAGACCCGAGCTACATTTACGCGATTGTGTTCGCTGGCGGATCGGAAGCGTGCGTCGCGGGCGGGCACGCGCCCCGTCGCGATGCCGGCGCGGGTCATTTCGAGGTTGTCGGTCGTATTCATCACTCATTCACGAATAGCATGCCGCGTCGCTTGTTACAAGTGGTGGGGTATGTGGATGGGGTCGCGAAGGCTAGTGCTGAATCGGCGCGCCTGCCTACAATCGCGATTGGTCCCGGAGGCAGGGGCCTCCGGGCTCTGAATAAAATAAAGTCACGAGAAAGGAATCAAAAGCTGCCGCGCTGCATTGTTCGGCGGCGCTGCGATACGAATGATGAATGGCGCTCGAGCCTATGCACGTCGCGGGGCCAGCGCTAAAGCGCACGATTGCGAGCACGAGTCCTTTCGGAGCGCTGAAGCGCTCCTCCCCCGCATGAATGCGGGGGCTCCCACCGAAAGGCCAAGGCGGAAGTCCTGCAAATTCTTGGGGCCTTCTCCGAAACCCACGCCGTTCCTTCTTGTCCTCCCGCCGCTCGAATCACAAACTGCATTCGCTTATCGTTCGAGAAGTTGGGTGAATTGGCGGAGCTCGGCGAGATTGAGGTCTGAGGCGGCACAGAAATACATGCCATTGTGCGACCAGAAAACCAGATTGTAGCCCTGGATGGCCTGAACTTGCGGCATCTCCGCGGGTTTTGAATCTTCGGGCCAGACGAACACGTTGATGAAATGCTTCTGGCGCTGATAGACGAGGGCGGCGACGTTGCGATGGCCGACGTAATCGAGGCGGCCGCCAATGAGCGGGAAGCCTTGATCGGCGAGATTGATGACCGGCGGCGCGAAGTCCAATTTGCCGTCGAACCAGGGTTTCACGGTGTGCTGGTCGGTGGATTCGACATCGTATAAGTGGCCGGGTTGCAGTGAGCGGATATGGCTCGCGACGATTTCCTCGGCAATCAGATTCTGTTTTTCGCTCCCGATATTGGGGAGCATTTTTGCGCCGAGTACAACGGCGATGAGGGTGGCGGCGGCGACGGCGAGCCATTCGAAGGTCCGCCGGCGAGGCATGGGGATGGGTTGCGGGCGGGCTTCCGCGGGGAGCGCGGCGCGGATGCGGGATCTGAGGCTTTCGGGCGCGCGTTTGTAGAGATTGGCCGACTGCACTGAGCTGCGCATGGCTTGCAGGTCGCTCAGATCCTCAGCGCACTGCGGGCAAGTCTTCAGATGCTCCTCGAATTCGATGCTGCGAACTACGTCTAGTTCACCGTCGAAATATGCCGGGAGCAAGCGCTCGTTATTTTCGCAGGCCACGTTGCTCCTCTTTGTTAGGCAAATCCCCGGGCAAATCGCGGGGTACATTGCTGCGCACTTCTGGGCGCATTTGCAGAAGGCGATCGCGCAATTGAGTGCGACCGCGAGCCAAGCCTGACATCACCGTACCGATGGGCTTGCCTATCATTTCGGCGATTTCCTTGTAGGACATGCCTTCGAGTTCGCGCAGAACGAGGACCTCGCGGAAATTTACGGGCAGCTCATTCAGGGCCTCGCGCACCATGCGGGTATCGGCTGTTTGCACGAGCGCGGCTTCGGCGCCTAGCTGCTCGGCGGTGCCGGTGTGAACCTTTTCGTCGAACTCCTCCGAAAGATCGGCGGGACGATTTTTTTCGAGAAATGTGTAGCTGGTGTTGCGCACAATTTTTAGCACCCAGGCGCGGGCGTCGCCGCCCTCATAGCCGCCGAAGAATTTGAAGGCTCGAAGATAAGCTTCCTGAACGACGTCCTCGGCGTCGTGAGTATTGCGAACGAGCCAGCGCGCGAGATTGTAGGCCGCATCGAGGTGCGGCAGCACAACCTGTTCAAAAGCACCGGCTTGGACTGATCCGCGCTTTTCTTCCATGCGGGCATTAGATTCTCAGTCTTCCAGACTGCTTATCAACTGAATTTATTCCCGTTAATCGCTGGTAATGAATGGCGCGAGCCGGAGCCGAATTAGACGCGACCGGCGGGAATATTTGGCGGGGATCGGAAGTCTAGACAAGTGAACGCAGCGCCAGAGGCCTTAGGGGCCAACGCAGATGCGAAATCGAAGGAGGCGATATGTCGGACTTTATTGAAAAGAATCTGGACGGCGATGGAATCGATCGTCGCGGATTTCTGAAGTGCATGGCGTGGGCGGGAACGGGAACGCTGTGTTTGCTGCAGGGCGGCGTTTTGAAGTCGTTTGCGCTGTCTGACGTGATGCACAAATACGTTGGCGACCTCAAAGGCGATCTGAGCTTCGTTCAGATCAGCGACAGCCACATTGGGTTCAACAAGGCGGCAAATCCCGACGTGACGGCGACGCTGCGCGAGGCCATTGCCAAGGTGAACGCGCTGCCCACGCCGCCTTCCTTCGTACTCCACACCGGCGATCTGACGCACCTTTCGAAGCCTGAGGAGTTCGACACGCTGGCCGAATCGCTGAAGAGCTTGAGGACGGATCGCATTTTTTACGTTCCGGGCGAGCATGACGTGCTCAACGACAACGGCGAGATGTTCCACGAGCGATTTGGCAAGGATACCACGGGGGATGGCTGGTACAGCTTCGATCAGAAGGGAGCACATTTCATCGGACTGGTGAACGTGCTGAATCTGAAGGCGGGTGGCCTCGGCAACCTGGGCCACGAGCAACTCGAATGGCTCGAGAAGGACGTTGCCAAATTGAAGAGCAGCACACCGATCGTTGTCTTTGCGCACATTCCGCTCTGGGCAATTTATCCGCAATGGGGCTGGGGGACTGACGACAGCGAACAAGCGCTTTCCTACCTGAAACGATTCGGGTCCGTGACAGTGCTGAACGGACACATTCACCAGACTATGCAGAAGATCGAAGGCAACATCACCTTTCACACCGCGAATTCCACAGCTTTTCCGCAACCGCAGCCGGGGCAGGCCGACTCTCCGGGTCCTCTGAAAGTGCCGGCAGAAAAACTGCACAGCATGCTGGGCATCACTGACGTGAACTTTGTTCGCGGCAAACACACATTGGCAATCGTGGATTCAACACTTTAAATCAAAGGAGATTTCAGATGCGACGATCGAAAATGCAAGACAGCAAGGCCGTACGAAAACTCGGAACTGTGATTCTTGGAGCAGCGGCGATTCTTTCGCTCACGCTTGGGAGCGGCACTCTGCGGGCACGTTCTCTCGGCGGAGCTCAAACGGGAACTCCGACTGCAGCTCAAATGGCGAGTCAGGAAAACGCCGCCACGAACGCGGTGACCATCGACAATTTCAGCTTCGGGCCCATGCAGATCGAGGTGCCGGTGGGCACGCAAGTGACATGGATCAATAAGGACGACGTGCCGCATACCGTTGTCAGCGTCGATCACAAATTCAAATCGCGAGCGCTTGATACGGACGAGAAGTTTTCGTTCACGTTTCAGGATGCGGGGACGTATGAGTACTTCTGCTCGGTACATCCGAAGATGACCGGCAAGATTGTGGTGAAGTGAGCCGGCCGTGAATCCATACAACATTCGCGAAGCGCTATTTGCCAAGCACGCTCAACACGTGGTGTTAATCCACTTTCCCATCGCACTGTGCATGGCGGGCGTGGCTTTCGACTTTGCGGCGCGCTGGACGAAACGCAGCGCACTCGCGGCGGCGGCTTATTACAATTTCACCGTGGCTGCAATTTCGACGGTGCCGGTGGTCGCGACTGGGCTGCTTGCGTGGCAGTTCCAGCTTGAAGGGCAAAAGCTCAAGGGCGTTTTGCTGCAACACTTGGTGCTTGGCATCGCATCGAGTGTGATGATCTGTGTGATCTGGTACGTGCATTTTCGAGCGCGACGTGAACCGCAGCAATCGCTGCCGCCGTATTGCCTGCCGTTGGAGCTTTTCGCTGTCGGGCTCGTCGCGATAACCGCACATTTGGGCGGATATCTAAGCGGCGTCAACATTCCAAGTTAGATCCGCCCGGAGAAACGATGGGAATGGCAGAGTCGCAAGGTTTATTTGGGGTAGGGATGGCCGGCGAGGATGGCGAAGGCGCGATAGATTTGTTCGGCTAGGATGACGCGGGCGAGTTCGTGGGGCATTGTCAGCGTCGAGAGCGAGATTTTGTGGCGGGCGGCGGCGCGGAGTTCGGCGGGGAAGCCATCGGCGTCGCCGCAGAGGAAGACTAGCTCGCGGAGGCCGGAGTCGCGCTGATCGCCTAGCCATTTTGCGAATTGCGCTGAGGTGAATTGCTTCCCGGCGGCATCGAGAAGCACGACGGCAGAGTGCGCGTTTAGTTTTCTCTTGCGCCATGAGGCTGCGTCGCGGAGTTCAGTGATCTGCACTTCGGCGTAATGCCCGATGCGTTTGACGTAATCCTCCAGTAGAGCGCGGGTTTCGGATTGGCGCGTTTTCCCCAGCATGACGAGGTGAATTTTCATTTCGGGCGGAGTGCGGCGCTACTTTGGCTCGACGAATCCGTATTTTTTGCGCTTTTCTAGGAGCGTCTTGCGGGTGATGCCGAGAATTTCGGCGGCGCGCGCGATTTTGTAGTGCGTCGCTTCTAGCGTGGCATGAATCGCGTCGCGCTCAAGCTCTTCGAGCGAGCGTAAGCCGGAGAGAGGGCTGCGACCGTCGTGCGCGGCTTCGAGAATTACCGGGAAATTTTCGGGGAGCAGCTCGGTGTCGTTCGCGAAGATTACGGCGTGCTCGATTGCGTTCTTCAGTTCGCGCACGTTTCCCGGCCAGACGTAAGTTTCCAGCATAGATGCCGCGGCGTTGCCCAACTGCAATACAGGTTTTCCGTGAATTGACGCGAAGCGTTCGAGGAATTCCGCGGCGAGGGGGCGGATGTCTTCGCGGCGCTCGCGCAAGGGCGGAACTTGAATCACGAGAATGCCAAGGCGGAAATACAAATCCTCGCGGAAACGTCCGGCCGCGACGGCGCGCTGCAAATCCGCGTTGGTGAGAGCGATCAGCCGCGAATCCATGCGAAGCGTTACCGTGCCGCCCAATCGCTCGAACGCTCGCTCTTCGAGAACGCGCAAGAGCTTCGCCTGAATTCCGGGCGCGAGGGCTGCGACTTCATCGAGAACGATCGTTCCGCCCTGCGCCATTTCGAGACGTCCAGGTTTCTGGGCGACGGCACCGGTGAACGCGCCTTTTTCGTGGCCGAAAAGTTCGGATTCGACGAGTTCGGAGGGCAGGCTCGCGCAATCAATCTTCAGGAACGGCGCGTCGTGGCGCTGTCCCTGCTCGTGAATCCAGCGAGCGAGCTGGTCTTTGCCGGTGCCGCTTTCGCCGGTGATGAGAAGCGTTGTGCCCGCATCGGCAACTTTGTCGGCAAGCTTGAGGACGCGCTGCGCGGCGGGGCTTTCTGCCATCCAGGAAATTCGCGTGTCCGCCGGGGGGCCGACGGGCGCCGGAGTGGCGGCGTCGCTCATGGCTGCGTAGTTCCTGAGTCGGGCGCGCTCGGAGAGGAGAACGGTCCGCCACGGGATGACGAGTGCGGAGGCACATCATCGGGCGAAGGAATATCGGCACGAGGCGCGGCGCGCCAGAGGCGTTCGAGATCGTAGTAGAGACGGGCGCGTTCGCTGAAGATGTGCACGACGAGGCGGCCGTAGTCGAGAAGCAGCCATTCGGCGCCGGGGCGGCCTTCACGATGTTGCGGGCGAACGCCGTGCTGGCGGAGTCGTTCCTCGATCGCGTCGGTGATGGCTTCGAGCTGCGGGGAGCTGGTGCCGGAGCAGAGCAGAAAATATTGCGAGAATGCAGCGAGATTGCTGAGATCGAGCACGGTCACGTTCCGCGCCTTTTTGTCCTGAGCGGCTTCAACCGCCCAGCGGATTTCAGGACGAAGGGTTTCCCAGTTCACCGGTAGAGGGCCTGTCCCAGAATGTATTCTTCTACGCGCGCGGGCACAAGCCCGCGAATGGATTGATGCTTCTCGCGGCGCTGGCGGATTTCCGTGGAGGAGACGTGGCTGGTGACGGTCGAGAGCAGATGCACTTTTGTTTTTCGCAGCGCGATGGTGTTCGGATCGTGCGATGACGACGGCGTTCGCGCGAGTTTATCCGGCGGAATCACAAGGCGCAGAGCGTCCAGGCGAAATCCGGGCCGGTGGGCGATGATGAAATCGCAGGAATCGAGAAGCTGTTCGTAATTGTGCCACGTCGGAATCTCGAGGAATTGGTCGGCGCCGAGGATGAAATAGAGATGATCGTCGGGATGTTCTTTACGGAATCGGCGGACCGTGTCAATCGAGTAGAAGACGTGCGGTGCGGCGCCGTCGGGGGCTTCGGCGAGCGATGGTATGTAGGCGGGATGATCGGCGCATGCGAGCGCGACCATCGCGTAACGATGCGGAAACGCGGCGAGCGATTGCTTGGATTTGTGCGGCGGGCGCGACGAGGGGATGAAGTAGAGCGCGTCGAGATGGAAACGGCGCTGGGCGGCTTGCGATACGGCGATGTGGCCGCAATGAATTGGGTCGAACGTGCCGCCGAATAGCGCGGTGGTTCGCGACGCGCCGTGCGTGCGGTGTCCGTGAGATTGACCGCCCGTCAATTTTTCTCTCCGGAAGTTTCTGGATGAAGTTCGGGATCGGGCGGCGCTTTATCTGTTTCAAATTCAGGCGCGGGCGTGACTGAAGACATGTCCGGCAGCGAGCCGGGATCAATTTCGGCGGGCGCAGGCTTCGGGATTTTGTCGAGCATGTCCGCCATGCCGCGCACAAGATCCTGGATGCCTTCGCCGCTAGCCGATGAGATCGCGTAGAAAGGCAAGCCGCGCTTTTCGGCGTACTTGCGCAATTCGTCGATGTGTGCGCGGTCTACGGTGGCGTCGAGCTTCGTCGCGACGACGAGCACCGGCTTCGCTGCAATTTCTTCGCTGAACGAGCGCAATTCATTTTCGATAATTTTGAACTCTTCGATCGGGTCGTTGGGGTTCGCGTCACTCGTGTCCACAAGATGGGCGATCAAGCGGGTGCGTTCGACGTGCTTAAGGAAGCGGATGCCCAGGCCTGCGCCTTCGTGCGCGCCTTCGATTAATCCCGGCAAATCGGCGACGACGAATGTGCGTCCCTCGCCAGGCACCGAAACCGGATCGGCGGAGACTACGCCGAGATGCGGCTCGAGGGTGGTGAATGGATACGCGGCAATTTTGGGGCGCGCGGCGGAAATGCGCGAGATGAGCGTGGATTTTCCGGCGTTGGGGAAGCCGACGAGGCCGACATCGGCGAGCAATTTCAATTCGAGGCGCAAGCGGCGCTCTTCGCCGGGCTTGCCGTCTTCGTGCTCGCGCGGAGCCTGGTGCCAGGGCTTGGTGAAATGCGAATTGCCGCGGCCGCCATGCCCGCCGCGAGCCGCGCGATATTGCTGGCCGGCTACGGTGAAATCGAAAAGCTGCTCGCCGGTTTCCTGGTCGAAGACGACTGTGCCGACGGGCACTTTTAGAATCGTGTCGACGCCAGAGCGGCCGTGGCAATTCGAGCCTTCGCCGTGGCGGCCGCGCTCGGCCTTGAATTCGCGATTGTAGCGATAGCGGAGCAGGGTGTTGTCGTGGATGCTGGATTCGAGGATGACGTCGGCGCCATTGCCGCCATCGCCGCCCGCTGGGCCGCCGCGCGGGACGTACTTCTCCCTGCGAAAAGCGACGCAACCGTCTCCGCCGTCGCCGGCCTTGACCCAGATTTTGGCTTCGTCAACAAACACGATGTGCTCGGTGGCAGATCAGAAGAATCAATGGGGGAAGCATACGACAGCGTGAGTGAAAATCCAAAGGAGCCACGCTGGTGCTTGCATGCTTCGTTGAAAGGATTCCGTTAGTTGGCTTCCGTTGCAGCGGCGGGCGCTTTGGCGGCTTGTTCTTCCGGAGTGACGCTGATGTAGCGGCCCGACTGGCCTTTATCTTCAAAAAGGACGAAACCGGTGACCAGGGCAAAGAGCGTGTCGTCCTTCGCGCGGGCAACATTCTTGCCGGGCTTGTAACGAGTGCCGCGCTGGCGGACGAGGATGGTGCCGCCGTTGACGAGTTGGCCGCCAAAGCGCTTGATGCCGAGCCTCTGCCCGTGGGAATCGCGTCCGTTTGTAGATGAACCGCCGCCCTTTTTGTGTGCCATGGCTCGCCTTTACTCGAACTGGATTTCGCCGACCTGCACGGAGGTGAAATCCTGCCGGTGGCCGCGCGTGATTTTGTACTGCCCGCAGCGCTTAAATTTGAAGACGATCTCTTTCGGATGGCGTCCGTGGCCGACGATTTTGCCGGTCACTTTGGCTTTCGAGGTCTTTTCGCCGCCATGAAACTTGCTGTCGTCAGAGAGGACAGCCAGGACTTCGGCGAAAGTGACTTTGTGGCCGACCTTACCTTCAAGCTTCTCGACTTCGATGGTCTCGCCCGGCGCGACGCGGTATTGCTTGCCCCCACTTCGAATTACGGCGTACATACAGCCTCCTGATGTCGTTCGGAAACCTTCATTATAAAGGGGTCTAAGTGATTGCGTCAACGACGGAAGGGTGCAGTTTTGCGAATTCGGGAGTGGGAGCTGGACCTGGATCCTGTCGACGCCTGCCGAGGGCTTTGCGTCACGGCGTCCGTCCTCCTCGACGGAGTGACTAGAGCTGGTCGATCAAGCACGGGCAAACGCGGGCTCGATGGAGATACTCGAGGGAGATGTATGTAAGGGACGTCAATCGCAACTCTGCCCGTTTCATCCAACAATAAAGCGTAGAGTTAAAGGAGGGAGGGTTTCCGCGAATGGCGCTCTATCTAGTCGGCTACGACCTTATGAATCACAAGACCCAGGGAGAGTACGAGGGACTGATGGGCGAACTGAAACGGCTGGGAGCGCAAAAAGTTCTGCTATCGCAATGGGTCTTGCAAAGTAATGTGGACGCTGAAGCGATACGAGATCGCCTGCGCAGATTTATGCATGAGGACGACCGCATGCTGGTGGCGGAAATTACGAATAACTGGGCCAGTTGTTGGACGCTCTTCAGCATCAACGAACTTTAGAGTTTTCAAATGCGCGTTCGATGCCCGACTTGCGCCCTGGGTAAATAAAAAGGGCAGCCTTGACGAGCTGCCCTTGATGATTTGAATTTTTCTTTATTACTTTTCTTTATTACTTAGATGCGGCGGCGAGTGTGTAATCGCCGGTGCACGTGTAGGCCACGCTGGCATCAGCTCCGGGGCTGTACATGCACGTGCCCGAGCCCTTGATGCCCTTCAGCTTGCCGGTGCCGCTAATGATCTGATACGTGCCTTTGCCCGTTCCCGGCGCGCCATCTTTCACAGACACAGCCAATTGATAGTTGTAGATAATTTTGTCGCCACTGTCATAGGTTTCGATGTAAACGCCCCAGGCTTTCATGCGGGTGGCCGTGACGTCGCGCATGTGCCGGAAATCTCGTTTTTTGTTTGCGCCGAAGCGGTGGCTACAGCAAGAGCGAATACCGTACAGCTCAACAGAATTTTCGCGATCATGTTTTTCTCTCCAGTTTGAATGTTTGAATTTGTACCTTTTGGGTGCGGCAGGAATTTACGCCCGAATGCGCGCGAAGTCCATTGCGCGAAATGGATTGGCCTGAAGAGGGCTACTCGAGTTGCTTCTTTGCCCAGAAGTCGGTGGAGGTGAGAACGGGAACGATTTCGAAGTCGATGAGATCTTGCCAGCAAGCGATCCAGGCGTTCAGCGATTCCGCATCTGGCGCTTCCATGATCTGGAAGCAGCGCGTGCCGTCGGCATCCACCCAGCTCGCGTGGTAGGTGACGCCCTCGGGCAACATGCGGCCGCTGAGCTTGAATCGCGCGCCGATGGGCCGCGCATCGCCATTCTTGAATCGTTCAATGACCATGAAGAGCATGGGTTGGATTTTACGCCTACTTGAACGCTTATCGGAGCACCCAACCAGCTATCGCTCCGTCGTCCTCGCGTCCCTGCTGGGCATAAGAGTAATAGCCCGGCTTTTCCGTTTGGGCTTCACTAAAGAGCTTCGGGTACGCGCCGTCATCGGTGTCTATCCGGATTTGAATGCCGAGGATTCTCGTATCAGGTGAAATTAGGAATAATTCACTTTTAACTTGCGTTACCCTTCTCACCTCCTATAATCCCATCCACAGTTCCCAACCAAGACGGGGATTCCGTAAAGCGAGGTTCAAGTAAATGCGAACACGTCTGATTTTTTCGGCGCTCACCACACTGATTTTGCTGCTGATCTCCGCACATCCGGCCACGGCCCAACTGCCGAATAAGCGTCCTTCACAAGTGACCATCCCGAAGTCCAGCCAGGAAATGCCGGCGGACATCGGGAATCGCTTCCACACGAATATTCAAATTCTCGGTACGGGTCCGATACTGCCTACCGGGCAACTTTCTCCACAGACGGTCGGGCCGCCGTTTCCGGGTTACTTCTACGAAACTCCGGCGTCGCTGGCCTGCATCTACAATTTGGTTCATCAGCGGGACCATGCATGCAATCCGAATGTGGTAGACGCAAACCCGAACGGGGGAAGCAAAGCCATCGCCATTGTAGATGCCTACGACGACCCGATCGCCGTGAGCGACCTGACCGCCTTCAGCGCGCAATTCGGCGTTCCGCTCCCAACGCCCGCAACATTCCAGGTTGTCTACGCGACTGGAACGAATCCGGGTTTGGATCCCACGGGCGGATGGGAACTCGAGGAATCGCTGGACATCGAATACGCCCACGCGATGGCTCCCAATGCAAAGCTCTACCTGGTGGAAGCGGCGTCGGATTCTTTGGGCGACCTTCTTTACGCGGAACAAATCGCGGCGAGTTTGGTTGCTGCGGCCGGCGGCGGAGAAGTGAGCAACAGCTGGGGCGGGGGCGAATTTGCCGGTGAAACCGGATACGACTCCGTATTTACGCAACGTGGCGTGGTGTATTTTGCTTCGACGGGCGACTCCCCTGGAACGTATTGGCCAAGCACTTCTCCCAACGTCGTGGCAGCGGGCGGGACCAGCACGAATCGAAATCCCAACACGGGAAACTTCCTATACGAGGGTGCCTGGAACGAGGGCGGCGGCGGCCCGAGCCTCTACGAGCCCCGGCCGAACTACCAGAACCGGCTAGCCTACCTTGCTGGGCCAGCACGCGTTGTTCCGGACGTGTCCTCGGATGCGAATCCCAACACCGGGTTGTGGCTATTGGACAACAACCTTTACGAAGGTTCGGCTGGCGGTTGGTTCATCGTCGGCGGTACCAGCGCTTCTTCTCCTTTGATCGCCGGCATTGTGAACGCCGCGGGCGCCTTCAACAAGTCCTCCGGGCAAGAGCTTTTCCAGATCTACTCTTCGTTTCCGCGAGGATTTAATGACGTTGCGGCGGACAACTGCGGGCCCTACGGCGGATATCTGTCCCGGTACGGATACGATTTCTGCACTGGGGTGGGGAGTCCGGAGGGCTATTCCGACAAGTAGTCGAACGATCCCGGGGAATAGTCCCATTCACCGGATCGCGAGCGATTTAAACGGAAGGCCCTGCGACAGCGCAGGGCCTTTTTTTAGTGCACAGCAGTGGAATCCGTTGAGCCGCGCAAACATCTAAGCGGGTATGACTATGAAAAAAGTGAAGCTTGGTTCGCAGGGCGCGATCGTTTCCCGCATGGGACTCGGTTGCATGGGAATGAGCGAGTTTTACGGCGAGCGGAACGATGCGGAGTCTGCGGCGACGATTCTGCGTGCGCTCGATTTGGGAATGAATTTTCTCGATACGGCGGATGCTTATGGAATTGGCGACAACGAGGAGCTCGTGGGGCAGACGATTCGCGGGCGGCGGGACGAATTTTTTCTTGCGACGAAATTTGCGAATATACGCAGAAAGGATGATCCGAGCCACTGGTCGCTGAGCGGGAAGCCTGAATACGTGCGATCGGCGTGCGATGCATCGCTCAAGCGGTTGGGTGTGGATCACATTGATCTCTACTATCAGCATCGCGTAGATCCGCAGACTCCGATTGAGGACACTGTGGGCGCGATGGCGGATCTGGTGAAGGCGGGCAAGGTGAAATATTTGGGACTGTCAGAGGCGTCGCCGGTGACGATTCGGCGGGCGCACAAAGTGCATCCGATTACAGCGCTGCAAACGGAATATTCGCTATGGGAACGGCACGCGGAGAACGAGATAATTCCTGCCGTGCGAGAGCTGGGAATTGGATTTGTGCCGTACAGCCCGCTTGGGCGCGGATTCCTGACCGGCACGATCACAAAGCCAAGCGATCTGGGCGGCTCGGATGCGCGAGTGCAGCGAATGCCGCGATTTATGGGCGACGCGTTCGACAAGAACTTGGCGCTGGTGGAACGTGTGCGCGCAATTGCACAGCGCAAAGGCGTGACCGCGGCGCAACTGGCGCTCGCGTGGGTGCTCGCAAAGGGCGAAGATCTCGTGCCGATTCCGGGAACGAAGCGCAGGAAATATCTCGAAGAGGATGCAGCCGCCGCGGATATCAAGTTGACGCCGCAAGAAGTGGCGGAGCTCGAGGCGGCAGTTCCGCAGAATGATATTGTGGGCGAGCGATACAATCCCGCGGCCATGAAAGCGATTGACCGCTCTTAAAGAGCCGGCGAATCATCCCCGAGAAGGGCTCGGCGCACGATTTTGATCGGCGGAAAACCCTGCTTCATGAAATCGTCGTGGAATTTTTCAAGTGAGAAAGCCGCGCCCTCTTTTTTCCGCAAGTCTTCGCGCAGCTTGAGGATTTCGAGCTTGCCGAGCGTGTAGTAGAGGTAGGTCGGGTCGGCTGTGCCGCGCTTGGTTTCGACCTGTGCGGTCTCGCGGGACTGATAGCCTTCCTTCACGAAAAATTGTACGGCTTGATCGAAGCTCATCTTCCCGGTGTGCATCTGAATTCCGACGATGAAGCGCGCATCGCGCAGAAGCGCGTCTTCGAGCTGGCCGAGGCGGAGCAATTTCGCCTCGCGCTTGGTTTTCGCGCCGGCGCCCGGCTGGCCATAGCCTTCGTCGAGCATCATCTGCTCGCAATAGTGCGCCCAACCTTCCGCATTCGAACTCGCGCCGAGAAGCTTGCGGACTTTCGTCAGAGCTTCATGCATCCATAGAAATTGAACGTAGTGGCCGGGATACGCTTCGTGAACCGCCGTGCTGACGATCGTGCCGCGATTGAAACTGGCCATAAGGCCCGCAACTTTTGCGGGAGGATCATGTTTATCGGGCACTGTGACGTTGAAATACGCTTCGGTGGCGACTTTCTCGAATGGGCCCGGAGTATCCATTGAAGCAAACGTGGTGGCGCGCTCGAAGGGCGGTGTTTCTTCGAGCGTCGGGCGAATCTGCGAGGGGATTCCGATGATGTGCTTATCGTTGATGAAGGCGATTAAGCCATCGAAAGTGTCGCGAAAAGCTTGGAGGAGATGATCGGGCGTGGGATGGTCCGCCTGCAGTTCGGCGAGGACTTGGCGCGGCGTTTTATCCGAATCGATTTCCTTCGCGGTAGCGCTGAATGCGGCTTGATTCTTGTGTAAATCGGCAAAGCCGATTTCGAGAAGTTTGTCCAGCGGGATATCCACCATTTCATCGAATTGGAGCTTTTGTGAAAACGTGTCCGCGCCGATCCGGAAATCGCCTTGCGAGCGCGGGAGCAAAGTTGAGTTCAGCCAGCGCTGGTAACCCTCGAGCGCGGCGATGACGGTGGCGTTGGATTTTGCGAACTCCGCTTGCAGCGAAGCGTCAGTGGCATCGGCAAAGGCGGCGGGTACGTCCTTGCGAAAGAAATCGATGATTCCGGGAAGCTGCTCGATGGCGATCTGGGTATAGATGCGCGGCGGATTGTTGAGATTATCGAGCGCCGCGGCGAATACGGCGGGCATTTGCTTTTCGCGCGCGACGAGCGAGCGCAGACGATCATTCGGAGAAGCGAAGCGGCGGCTCATGATCGTGAACGCACTTTCGGAAATGCCGCTCGAATAGATGTCGGGATTTTTCTCCCAGGGACGAATCGTCTCGAGTGTCAGCAGCGTGCCGAGAATGTTGGAGAGAACTAGTTGTTGATCGGCGGCTTCCGTTTCATCGAGCGAGGTAACATCGAAGGCCGCAACGCGCTCCTCGAATATGTGCAGCGTATGAATTTGCCGGTCAACCGCGGCGCGTGAATATTCTTCGAGGACTGGATCGTATTGATGCAGGCCCGCGCTTGTTCCCGCCGTCGGATTGAATTTGAAATAGGCCTGCTCGAAATATTCATCGACGAGCGCATTCCACTTCGTGGACGCGTCGATGGGCCGGGGTGCGTCGCCTGCAGGCAGCGCTCGCGTTGCCCCGACTTCGCCGATCATCAGTATGGCGCCGAACAACAGGCAGATCACGCACGCGGGCTTGAGCATTCCTTGGCCTCGCTCCCGAGTATAGTTCCCGAGTATTTATCGCATCGATATTTTCGTCGACGCGTTTCCCTGGGCGCCGTTACACAAGCGGCGGCAAATTTTCTCAGATATTGAAGCGTTATCCGAGAATCATTTTTTGGGATAGCTTGCGCACGTGCCTACGAATGCGGATGGGCTTTGTCGTAGATGGTCATTAGCTGCTCGATTGATGCTTGGGTGTAGCGTTGGGTGGTCGAGAGCGATTTGTGGCCGAGGAGTTCCTGAATGGCGCGGAGGTCAGCGCCGTCGCCGAGAAGGTGCGTGGCGAAAGCGTGGCGGAACGAGTGCGGGTGCAGATTCCACGTCACGCCGAACAGCTTGGCATATTTTTTGATGATCGTGCGAATGGTGTGGACGTCGAGCCGAGTGCCGCGCTGGCCGAGAAACACGGCGTCGGGATGGCTGAAATCGGGCCATTCGTGAAGGATTCGCTCACGCACCGGCCAGTAGGCTTCGAGCGCTTCGCGCGCTTTCGAACCGTAAGGCACGATGCGTTCCTTGCGGCCTTTGCCGAGGACGCGGATGATCTGCGAGTCAAAATCGAAATCGGCGAGATTCATTCCCGTCAATTCGCTGACGCGCACGCCCGATGCGTAAAGCAATTCGAGAACGGCGCGATCGCGCTTCAGCATGAGCAACTCTTCCTTGAGCCGCTTCGGCCCGAAAGGACGGCGCCGCTTGGCCATCGCTTTGGCACCCGAGGTCTCGATGCCGTCGAGCAGCCCGCCCATTTCCTCCGGCGAGAGAACATCGGGCAATCGCCTCGGTAGCTTCGGCGAGGAGACGAGGCGCGCGGTATTTTGAGCGATGAACTTCTGCGTCACGCAAAAGCGGAAGAACGAGCGTAGCGCCGCGAGCTTGCGCGCGACGGAAGTCTTTTGCAGTTGGCGGTCGAGTAGATGCCCCACAAATTCGCGGACCACGCGATGATCCACTTCAACGAGCGGCAGCGTTTCCTCGCCCGGCGGCGTAATGAACTCGAGAAATTGCTCGAGATCAGTTCGATATTTGCGCAGGGTTTCGGGCGATGCGTTGCGCACGTATTGCATGTGGACGAGATACTTCTCGATGGCGTCTTTTACTTTCATGCGGATGATCCGGAGAAATTATAGGACGGCGCCGCAGGCGGGGAAGGAGGAGCCGGGAGAGGTGTTCCAGGATTGAGCAAGCTTGCGTTGGCTCAAAACGGTGGGTGATGCTGGGAGCGCGATACAAGGGCCCTCGGAAAAAGGACTCGCCGCGCGTCAAATCTTGACGGGTGCGCCCGCGCCAACGGGCTCAGCGATCGCTGCGGGTGTTTCCTCAATGGAGACTTCCCATTCGCAGCCGTCTTTGATGCAGGAGCGGAAGTTGCCTTGCTTCGTGCGCTTCTCGACGATGAACGGCGCGCCGCACTTCGGGCACGGCTCGTTGATGGGTTCGTGCGGCGTGGTGAAATCGCAATCGGGATAGCGGCTGCAGCCGTAGAAAATCCGGCCACGGCCTTTGCCGCGCGCAGTTCCGCGACGGACGAATTCGCCTTCATTACACTTCGGGCATTTTATACCGAGCGTGATCGGTCGAGTGTACTTGCATTTCGGATAGCCCGAGCAGCCAATGAATTCACCGAAGCGGCCGTGCTTCTTGATAAGGCCATTGCCGCAAAGACCGCACTTTTCGTCGAGTGGTTCATCGGGCGCGTGCGCGATGCGCGTTCCTTCAACGAGACGTCGAGTCGTCTTGCAATCGGGATAGCCGGTGCAGGCGAGGAACATTCCGAAGCGGCCGCGCTTTACGGCCATCTCCTTGCCGCAGTTGTCGCAATACTCAGTCTTAGCCTCGCCGTTGGAGCCGCCATTTTCGATTATCGGCGACAAATCCTGAATGAAATCGCAATCGGGGTAACGAGAGCAGCCGAGGAAGAAACCGTGGCGGCTGATGCGCTCGAGCAATTCGCCCTGCCCGCATTTCTCGCATTTTTTTCCGGTCGCAATGCCGGCCTTGTAGGAAAGCATTTCACCATCGGCGCGATCGAGATCCACGATGAATTTCAGCCAGAACTCCTTGACGGCTTCGCGCCACGGCAGCTTGCCTTCCTCGATTTCATCGAGTTCTTCTTCGAGCCGTGCGGTAAACGTGACATCGAAAATATCTTCGAAGCTCTTTACCAGAAGGCCGCTAACCCGTTCGCCGAGCATCGTGGGCGTGAAGCGGCCCTGCAGCTTGTTTACGTATTCGCGCTCGACAATTGTGGAAATGATCGAGGCGTATGTGGACGGGCGGCCAATGCCCTTTTCCTCAAGCTCCTTCACGAGCGTCGCTTCGGTATAGCGCGGAGGCGGCTCGGTGAAGTGCTGGTCGGGACGAATCCTGTCGAGCGTGAGCTTTTCGCCTTCGCTCAGCCGCGGCAGCGCGCGCGATTCGGCGTCGTCCGCATCTTTTTCTTCGTCGTCCTGCACGATCTGGTAGACGGCGAGGTAGCCATCGAACTTCTGCACGGAGCCCGTGGCGCGGAATGTGTAGTCGCCGGCGGAAATATCAATCGTGGTCTGATCGAAAATCGCGGGAAGCATTTGCGAGGCGACGAAACGCTGCCAGATGAGCTGATAGAGTTTGAAAATATCGTCGTCGAGATACTTGCGAACGTCTTCGGGGGTGCGCGCGACATCGGTCGGCCGGCACGCTTCGTGGGCTTCCTGCGCGTCCTTTTTCGATTTGTAGAAGTTCGGCTTCTCCGGGAGATATTCGGCGCCGAATCTGGCTGGAATCAATTCGCGCACTTGCGCGAGAGCGTCGCTTGATACGTGAACGGAATCCGTGCGCATATAAGTGATGAGCGCGACGGAGCCTTCGCTGCCAAGTTCGACCCCTTCGTAAAGCCGCTGCGCGAGAGACATGGTGCGCTTGGCCGTGTAGCGGAGGCGATTGTAGGCGGCCTGTTGGAGCTTTGAAGTTGTGAACGGCGGCGGAGCGTTGCGCTTCTTCTCTTTTTGCGTGACGCTCGTAACCTGCCACGCAGCGTGCTCGACGGCGGCCTTTACGCGCTCCGCTTCTTCCTGGTTCGAGACCTCGATATCCTCGCCCTTGAACTTGATGAGTTTGGCTTCGAATGCTGGCGGCTGGCTGCCGACGAGCAGCGCATGAATCGTCCAATATTCCTTAGGGACGAACGCTCGGATTTCCTGCTCGCGCTCGGCGATCAGGCGCAGCGCTACGGTCTGCACGCGTCCGGCGGATAAACCGCGCCGCACTTTGTCCCAGAGAAGCGGCGAAATCTTGTAGCCCACAATGCGGTCGAGGACGCGGCGGGCCTGCTGCGCGTCCACGAGATTGGTATCGACTTGGCGCGGGTGTTCGAACGCGGCGCGGATGGCCTTCGGCGTAATCTCGTTGAATGTGACGCGGAAAATTTTCTTCGGGTCGGTGGCCGCAATGGTGATTTCTTCGTCTTTTTCTTTCGCTTTCGCCTTTTTGCCCTTGCCGTTTTTTGCCTTCTTCAATTCTTCTTCGGCAGCGGCAGCCAACTCTTTGACGGTCGGTTTCTCCGAAGAAGCTTCTTCGGCGTAACGCGTCGGCTTGGAGAGGACCATTGCCAGGTGGGCGGAGATAGCCTCACCTTCGCGGTCAGGGTCGCCAGCCAGATACACAGCATCCGCGGTGCTGGCCGCTTTTCTGAGATCGTTGATGACCTTGCCCTTGCCGGCGATGATTTGCAGCGTCGGCTCGAAAATCTTGGCGTCATCGATGCTGATCATCACCTTGGGCTTGGTATCGGCCGCTGCCTTCTTCTTGCCCTTGGCGGACTTTCGCTTCTTGCGGCCGTTCAGATCTTCACCGGGCAGACGAATCCCTATTGTTTTCTTGGGCAGGTCCATGACGTGCCCGACGGACGCTTTGACCAAATAGTCGCGTCCCAGATATTTATTGATCGTTTTCGCCTTTGCGGGCGACTCGACTATGACTAATGAACGTCCCATATTCTCCTGACTCTTGAGCTATCGCACACGCCACTGCAGTCCGCCGCAGGGCGACGACGTGCGTCACCATCCTAACCCTGAAAGTAGGGGATTTATTACAACAGGACTTTCAGGAATTGCTTACCCGGCAACTGCCTTACCACGCCCTTCATTTCCAAATCGAAGAGAGCGGCCAAGACTTCGGAGGATGTCATGCCCGATAACTCCAATAATTCGTCCACGTGGCGCGCTTGATCCACGCTCAGCAGCTCGTAGAGCGCGCGCTCCCCTGGCGCAAGCGACTCCTGAACGAGCGATGCGCGTTCCTGCGCGCTCGGCGATTCCACGGGCAACAACTCGGCCCGCACCGGCGTGGGCAATTCCTCGACGACATCCTCCCAGCTCGTCACCAGCTTTGCCCCTTGCTTAATGAGCTGATTAGGTCCGAAGCTCGTTGGCTGGGTTACGTTGCCTGGGACGCCAAACACCTCTCGGCTGAATTCCATTGCCAGCCTGGAGGTGATCAGAGATCCAGAGTACTGCGCGCCCTCTACACATACAACCCCGAGCGACATTCCGGCTATCACGCGGTTGCGAATCGGGAAATTCTGCGCTCCCGGAAACGTGCCCATCGGAAACTCACTGATGATCGCGCCGCGCTGCTCGATCTCTTCGAAAAGCTTCCTGTTTTCTTTGGGATATACCACGTCTATCCCACAGCCAAGCACCGCGACCGTGGTTCCCGCCGGCGTCGAAAGTGCGCCGCGATGCGCGCGAGCGTCGATTCCGCGAGCTAATCCGCTGACGATAACCAGCCCCCGAGCGGCCAAATCCCGGCCTAGCCGCTCAGCCATTTGATTCCCGTAGGGGGTCGGACGACGCGCCCCGACCATGGAAATTCCGTGCCGATTCAGAAGTTCTGTGTTTCCGCGGACATACAGGAGGGGTGGAGGATCGTAAATCTCGCGAAGAAGATGCGGATAGGCCGGTTCGTCCCAAGTGACAAGGCGGTAGCCGGCCTGCTGGGCTTGGGCCAATTCCTTCGCGGCGGCGGACATGGGCTGGCGCGAATGTATCGCCTGAGCGACGGCGGCCGGAAGGCGTTGCCCTTCAAGCGCAGTGAGCGAGGCGTTGAACACGGCTTCCGGGCTGCCGAACAGGCGGAGCAGTTTGCCAGCCATACGCGCGCCGAGGCCTGGAGTCAGCGCAAGCGCGACCCAACCCAAATATTGGTCGGTATCGGTGGGCATCGAGAGGGAAACGCCGCCGAGCGTACGTTTGCGGCAAGCGGCTTGTCAAAGGCGGAAAGTACGCAAACGCGACGAATGCGGCTGCATGTAACGGTGCTTCGGTAAGACCGATGGCATAATCCTCTTGGATAAGATCAAAGGAAGGACGTCAAGAATGAAGGCTGCGGTATTGCATGAGCTTGGGAAGGCGCCGCAATTCGAGGAGTTTGCTGAGCCAACTGCCGACAAGGACGAAGTTGTCGTTCGCGTGCGCGCGGCTTCGCTAAAAGGTGTTGACAGGCAACTGGCCAGCGGCACGCATTACGCCAGTCCTCGTGAATTGCCGGTGGTGTGTGGAACTGACGGGATCGGGGACCTCGATGATGGTACGCGGGTATTTTTTGGCGGGCCGCGGCGGCCTTACGGCGCGATGGCCGAGCGCACCGTGGTACCACGCGCGTTTTGCTTCGCCGTTCCCTTCGGAATCAACGATGAAACCGCGGCGGCGCTGCCGAACCCTGGAGTTTCTGCGTGGTTAACGCTCGCGCATCGCGCGAAGCTCGCGCCGGGAGAGACCGCGCTGATTCTGGGCGCGACCGGAGTTACGGGCCAGCTCGCCGTGCAGATCGCGAAGTTGCTTGGGGCAAAGCGCGTGATTGGCGCGGGACGCAACGAACGGCTGCTCGAGAAGCTGCGCGAACTGGGCGCGGACGCGACGATCCAGCTCAACCAATCTGACGAATCTCTCAAGGATGCATTTGCTCGCGAGGCGGCAGTCGCAGGATTCGACGTCATTATCGATTACTTGTGGGGACGGCCGACTGAGACGCTGCTTGCGGCGATTACGAAATCGGAATTCGCCGCGGTAACGAAAGAGACGCGTCTTGTGCAAGTGGGCGAGAGCGCCGGACCGGCAATTTCATTGCGAGCGGCTGTGTTGCGCAGCACGGCGTTGACGATTCTTGGAACAGCCGGTATGCCGTCGCGCGAGATTTTGGTCGACGCGATGCAGCAGGTGATGTCGCGCGGCGCTTGCGGCGAGCTACGCGTCGAGACGGAGCGCGTCCCGCTCGCGGAAATCGAAAGCGCATGGCAGCGAAAGGAACAGCCCGGCCGAAGAATCGTCGTGATCCCGTAAGCCCTATCGAATTAACTACCGAAGAACCCCGGTGAGCGCGAGCACGAAAACCACGAACGAAGCGAAACTCAAAACGCTCCGCACCGCATGCAATCTGTTCCAGCGATCGAGCAAAGTTCTCGCTTCCGAAGATTCCTTATCGAGGCTAGGACTCAGTAGCTTTCGGTTCGTGGGCAAGATCACGATCAACGTAAACGGAATCACGAGGCCAAACAGGACGCCGCCAAGCAGCCACAACGTTCCGGCTCGCAGTATCCATGCACCGATGGCGCTCAGGAATCCCACGGCTCCCAAGCTTGCCTGCATCACGGTTGCTCTCTTATAGCTGGGGGCCCACTGGGAGAGTGCCGCAGCCGTGCCACACTCCATCCGGGCGGGATGCTCCACCAAGTTTATGTAGATCGACGCGCCACTGAACAGTCCGGCGGCAAGAGTTGCGATTAGTTCTAGTATTATCACCGCCCACTTATACCTTGCGGTAGCCGACTCGGCAATCAAGCGGCTACATCTCAAACCTTGATCTAAATGAGCCAATCCGGACTCGCTTCCAGCATTTCCGGGGGGTCGGCGCGTATGTGCTAGACTGGGTTTGTCCCTGCAAGGAAGAGTCTCACTTGGCAAAACTCCGGATATCAATTGTCGAATACTTGAATACCGCGCCGCTGGTGTGGGGTTTCACCGAAGGGCCGCAAGCGGGGCGATACGATCTCTCCTTCACGCTTCCATCGCAATGCGCTGAAGCGTTGCGCAGCGGCGCTGCCGACGTGGCTATCATTCCCGCCATCGAGTACGAACGGATCGAGAATCTCGTGATGCTGCCGGGAATGGCGGTGGCGGCAAAGCGAGCGGTGCGAAGTATTCTTGTCGTCTCGAACAAGCCGATTGAATTGGCAAAGCACATCGCGCTCGACACGAGCTCCCGCAGTTCCGTCGCGCTGGTGCGAATCCTTGCCGCCGAGTACTGGCGGATCAAGCCGGAATTTGTGGATGCGCGGCCGAACGCCGCCGAAATGCTCGAGAACGCCGACGCCGCGCTGATTATCGGCGATCCGGCGCTGCGCATCGCCGTGAAGATGGACCAACTCGCGGGAAAAGCTCCGAGCACAAAGTCATGCTGCCAGGGCGATGCCAGCGATATGCCCGTGCCTGGCCACGAATCGATTTTCGTTTACGACGTTGCGCACGAGTGGCAGGAGATGACGGGCAAACCTTGCGTCCTCGCGATCTGGGCAGGGCGGCGCGAGGCGATCACCCCCGAAGTAGTCGCCGATTTTCTTGCGTCCAAGGAATATGGCATGGCGCGGATTCCGGAAATCGCTGATGCGGCGTCCATGAAACTCGATCTACCGCCCAAGGATCTCGAAAAATATCTCACCGACAACATCAATTTCGATCTCGACGCCGAGAACATCGAAGGGCTGAACCTCTACTATCAAAAAGCTGCGGCGCTAGGATTGATTCCACGCTATCGCCCGATCGAATACTCGAGCGCGCCTGCGAAATCGCTCGTCCACCGAGGGGCCTAGGATTTGGAGCGCCTCGGCATGCTGGCGGAGTTGTGGCGCTATCCCGTTAAAAGCATGGCCGGCGAAGAACTCGCGGAGGCGCGAGTGACTTACGCGGGAGTGACCGGGGATCGCGTTTACGCGTTCGTGGACAACAATAACAAATCGGATTTTCCGTGGATGACGGGACGCCAGGGGCACGACTTCATACTCTTCAAGCCAAGATTTCTGAAGCCTCTCGACGCGGCGAATGAGATTCCCGACGCGGCCGAGTTCGCGATTGAGGTGGCGGCGCCCGATGGCGAACAATTCATAATGGGCGATCCGAAATTCACGGAGTTTCTCGAAAAGCGGTTCGGCCATTCGCTTCGGTTGCGATTTTCGGAGCGCTGCATGACGGATGCCCGGCCCGTTTCGATGTTCGGGCTTGCGACATTGCGCGGCTTGTCGGAGGAAACTGGAATTGCCCTCGACAAGCGGCGGTTCCGCGCGAATTTTTACGTCCGCTGGGATGATGATGCCCCGTTTTTCGAGGACCAACTTGTCGGGCGGGAGCTGCAGATTGGCGAGACTGTTGTCGTGCAATTGGTCAAAAAGGATGGGCGCTGCATCATGATCACGCTCGACCCGGATACCGCCGCGCCCTCGCCGAAAGTGCTCGAATCGGTTTACCATGGACATAGCGGCTGCGCGGGAGTCTACGGCGCCGTATTGCGCGAGGGCATCGTGCACGCCGGCGACTCGATCTATGCTATCTAAGAAGTAGCGCGGCGACTCAATCGCGCGCGGCAATTTAGTTGTGAATACGGAGCGGTGATGGGAATCTCGCAACAAGAAGCGCTCGATTTATTCGCTTCCGATGATTTCGTCGGCATCGGAATGGCGGCCAACGAAGTCCGCCGGAAGAAGACTGACCCGCGCATCGCTACATATCAAATCGACCGCAACATCAATTACACAAATTTTTGCACTGAGTACTGCTCCTTCTGCGCATTTTACCGCCCGATGGGTTCGAAGGAAGGCTACGTTCTCTCGTTCGAGGAAATCTGCCACAAGATTGACGAGATGCTCGAACTCGGCGGCACCGGCGTACTGCTGCAAGGCGGACTGAATCCTGATTTGAAGCTCGACTATTACGAAAATCTTCTGAGCTCGCTGAAGCAGAAGTACCCGCGCGTCCATCTACATTGCTTCTCGGCGCCAGAAATTATCTGCATCGCCGAGATTTCAAATCTGAGCGTGCGCGACACGATCGCGCGGCTCCGCGCCGCGGGACTCGAATCCATTCCCGGCGGCGGCGCGGAAATTCTGGATGACGAAGTTCGCGCGCGCATTTCGCGGCTGAAATGCACATCGAACGAATGGGAATTGGTTCATCGCGAAGCGCATTCGCTCGGCCTGCGCACGACGGCAACGATGATGTTCGGCTGCGGCGAAGACTATAGCCAACGCGTCAACCACTTCGAGCGCGTGCGGCGATTGCAGGAAGATACCGGCGGGTTCACGGCTTTTATTCCCTGGATTTTCGCGCCGGATCATACCTCTCTCGGAAAAAGAGTGCAGGAAACCACCGCCGTGGATTATTTGAAGACGCTTGCGATCAGCCGGCTCTATCTCGACAACATTGATCACATTCAATCGAGCTGGCTGACGCCGGGAATCAAGATCTGCCAGGTGGGCTTGCAGTTCGGCGCCGACGACGTAGGCAGCATTTTAATTGAAGAGAACGTGGTTTACGCCGCAGGCGTACGCAATCGCACAAATGAAGCCGAACTTCGCAGGATTATCAGCGACGCCGGTTACATTCCCGCCCAGCGCGACACGCTTTACCGCACATACTTCCTCAAGCAGTAATCTCGAAAACAAAAAATCTTTACAGCGAGTGAGAAGCAGCCGGGAGTGTTCCCGGAGGCGGGGGCCTCCGGGCTCTGAAAAGAGTCAGTCTTCAAGTGTTCGCAGCGGCGGAGCCGGACGGCGCGATCAGACCGGAACAGCTACGGTGTCTCGCGCCAGAGATGGAACAGCCACGGCTGGAATTTCGATGACGACGCTCGCGCCGTGCTGCTGGCCATTTGCGAGCGTCATTTCGCCGCCCGCTTGTTGGATGATCCCGTAGCAGACGCTCAGGCCGAGCCCCGTTCCTTTTCCAACGGGCTTCGTCGAGTAGAACGGATCGAACGCGCGATTCAAATCGCGGAATCCAGCGCCGGTATCCTCGATGTGGATCGCGACCCGGCCGCCCTGGCGCGCAGCCGAGATGCAAATCTCCCGCGTCTCGCTGTTCTCGACGGCGTCAATCGCGTTGTTCAAAATATTGAGGAGTACTTGCTTCAAATCGTCGTCGCTGACGGCCAACTGCGGCAGTCCACCCTCGAGGTTCAAGTTCAATTGAATTCCGAACTTGCGAAGATGATATTCGCGAAGCTGAAGGACATCGCGAATTGAGCCAGCGAGATCCGCGACGCGCGTCCCGGGATTGCTCTGCCGCGCGAAACGCAGCAGGCCGTTGACGATGTTGTGCATGCGCCGGGCTTCGTGTCCGATTTTACCGAGGCGCGCGCGTGTTGTCTCATTCTCGGCCTCGCTTGCAAGCAACTCGCTGTAGCCCAGGATGCCGGTGAGAGGATTATTGAGTTCGTGCGCAACGCCGCCAACCAACTGGCCGAGCGCCGCGAGTTTCTCGGAGCGGATCAACTGGCGGTGCAATCTGGAGTTGTCCATCGTCACGCCGAGATCGGCGGCCAACATCTCTAACTTTGCTACTTCAGACTCGTCGAGATCGGCCGGAGCCAACGGCGTTGATAGCCAGAGGATGCCAAGATGCGCGCCTCGCGCCGAGACCAGTGGAATTAGGACAACGCAGCCCTCGGAAACCTGATTTGTAGCGACTTGCCGGAATTTTGCGAGCTGCCCGGCATCCAGGACAATCGAGCTATTCCCTAGCCTGTTTGTCGCGAAAAGCTTTTCGAAATTGTCCCAATCGAACCCGCGCGTTCGTTCTTCCATGCGTGCGCGTTGTTCACTTGTGATCCCGCTTGAGCACATAAGTTTCGGCAAGCGGTCTTCGGCTGAAAAGAACACCACCGCGCCGCGAAAGCTGCTCGTACTCGTGATTCCGTCCACGATCTCGTCGCACAGCGTGGCGGGGTCGCGGCCCGCGATCAAGCGTGAACTGATTTGCGATAAACGGTGAAGCATCAAGTTTTCGGAATGTTCGCGCGCCCGGGCCTGTTCGACAAGCAGCGACTGATCTTCGAGCGCCGTCAGCACCATGCCGATGGCCACGAAAAATTTCGGCACGTTCCATAGCTCCCCATTTACGACGAGCGCCGGATAGAAATGCTGCACGAGCGCGCCAACTGGAAACACGGCGCCCCAGGCCACAAATCCGCCGGCAACCGCGGCGACTCCGGGCGACCAGCGCTGCACGCGCTTCCAGAAAAGCGGACCGCAGACGCCGAACGAAAGAGTGAGGATGGCATTCACGGCGAAGTCGGGGGTGCCGAGCCATTGGTCGTGAATCGCCCATGCGCCCGTCACCACGACGATTCCAGCGAGTGTCCGCGCGAAGGCGGATTCAGTGCCTTCTTCGAGAAAAACGAACGCTACGCTGCCGACCGTCAAGACAGCGAGGGCTGCTACGAGCGCACCGCGAACCGGCCAGCCAAACGTGATGGCCGTCGCGTGGAACGCCGCGGGAACGGCGAGCAAAGAGAGCAATGCCGTCCGCCGGAAACGGTTTTCCACGGAACGCAACATAGAAACAACGAAGACCACGCCAGAGAGTTCCAGCGACGCTAAATCGATTGATTCGACGATTTGCTCGATCGTACCGGTATGCGTTTCGAAGACTTGGATCAAGAAGTGAACGAAGATGAGGGCCCACGCAAATGTCCAGAGGCGGGTGCGCGAAGATTCTGAATGCTTCTGCAACGCGAGGAAGATTCCGACCAGGACAGCCAGAGTCAGAATGGTAGGCAGCTTGTCCAGGATCGCGTTCAAACTGCCCCCTTCAAGGCGACTTTCGCGGTGCAAAGAAGGCTAACAATCGGAGTGGAGGCGCAACAATAGGCCGGATGTACTGACTTTTAAACGAAAGTAAGTGCGCCTGCGAGCGGGATTAGGATGGCAAATATCAGCGCTTGAGGGTCCGGCGAAGATCGAAGGAGATTTCGGCTCCGTCGGGTAGATCGAGAGGTTCGAGAGGGACGAGGACTCCGTTGATGTAGTGAGCGCGAACGCGGATTGTCGCTGCGTTTGATTGTATCGGCTGCGTGCCCGATTTCGCGCCGTGCATCGCGCCATCTTTTGCGCCGTCTTTCTGGATTCCATGCGCTGCGGTTTTGCCGTCGGTTTTGTCGAGGGCATCGTTGGCGAGGCGATCCGCGTCTCGATTCATTTCTCGCGGAACATGCTGGATCGCAAAGTATTCGAGTGTACGGGCGATCTTGGCGGCGCGCTCGAAAAGTGGACGCAGGTCCGGGCTTTTCACTTTGT
>Ga0182018_10000791_pt1 | contig 39277 bp, 33 predicted proteins | sample 812P2MmetaG_FD_120490 | JGI IMG/M metagenome (GOLD analysis project Ga0182018, IMG submission 120490) | Permafrost microbial communities from Stordalen Mire, Sweden - 812P2M metaG | ecosystem: Environmental > Terrestrial > Soil > Wetlands > Permafrost | place: Sweden: Stordalen | collected... | reverse complement strand
TCGTCTGGAACATCGTCCTCGACAAGAAGCGCCGCGCCAAAACTCGTCCCGAAGGCGAGGACCTCGCCGACCACGCCCGCGCGCTGCCCTCCGGTGATCGGCCCGCCGATGCCAGCGTCATCTCCTCACAAGAGCATGCCCGCATCCTCGCCCTCATTGACCGTCTGCCGAATCGGGAGCGGGAAGCGTTGCTGCTCTCCGCCGTCGAAGAACTGACCACAGTTGAAATCGCCGCCGCCCTGGGCACGACTGAGTCGTCAATCCGCTCGCGCATCTTTCGCGCCCGCAGAGAGTTGGCTCTCCTGCTCGAAAAAGAGGGGATTCCGCGATGAACAACGCAATGGAACCCGAAAACGATTCTCGCATCAGTACCACCATCGATGAAGCCCTTCAGAGCATCGGCTCAGCCACGCCCACGTCCGGCCTTGAAGGCCGCATCCTCACGCGCCTGGCCTCCCAGCGCATGAAAATGGAATCCGCACCCGTGAGATTCCCTCTGCTCGCTGGCCTCAACCGTTCATCTCGCATTCCGGCGCGGGCTCTGGGCTTCGTGACCTCGTGCCTTCTGGCCGTAATCGTCGTGGCCGGTTCCGTCAGCCACTCCCGCAAGCTCCACTCCAGCCAGATCGTCGCCCCTCCTGTCCTGGTTTTGCCCTCGCACGGAATCGGAGCCGCCTCCGCCGTTCACCCTGCGGCGCCAGCCTCCGCGCCCGTTCCCGCGGGCCAGGGCGCCCGTGGCCGCTCCTCACGTCGCTCCGGACCAGGACGCGCCCGCATCGCACCCCACTCCCGCAAAGCTCCCGGAGTCGCCGTCCCCGCTCCCGCTTCCGATAATTCTCAGAATTAGCGCCTGGCTGTACTCTGTTCTGTGCGCACGGTACTAACAGCGAGCCGTCTTTTTACCCCCGATCGAATTCTCGACCGGCCCGTTGTCGTCGTCGAAGACGGCGTCATTGCCAGTCTTGCCTCCCAATCCCACAGCGAGCTTCCCCCCGGCCGTCATGTCGAGCTGCCCGAATCCACGCTGATCCCGGCGCTCTTCGACGTCCACATCCACGGCTCCGGCGGTCACGATGTCATGGAGGCCACGGGCACCGCGCTCAACCACATCGGCTCGTTCCTGGCCCGCCGCGGTGTCGGCGCGTATTGCGCAACCACCGTCACCGCGCCGCTGGACTCGCTGCTGCGCTCCCTCACAGGCCTTGCGCAGCTGCTACGCTCACCGCTCGACGGCGCGCGCCCCGTGGGCATCCATCTCGAGGGTCCATTCCTCTCGCCGCACAAGCGCGGAGCCCACGCGGAAAGCCAGCTCCTCGAGCCTTCCGTAGCGCTCTTCGACCGCCTTTGGCAAGCGGCGGAAGCTAACATCCGCGTCATGACCATCGCTCCTGAATTACCCGGCGCGGAAGAGACCATCGCCCACGCCGCGAAGCTCGGAGTCCGCGTCAGCCTCGGCCACAGCGATGCAGACGCCCACGCTGCTCGTCGCGGCGTGCTCGCAGGAGCCGTCACCGCCACCCACACCTTCAACGCCATGCGCCGCTTCGACCATCGCGATCCAGGCCTGCTGGGCGAGGTCCTCACCAACGACAACCTCTTCGCCGAAATCATCTCCGACGGCCTCCACGTCGCCCCCACCATCGTTCGCCTGTTCTGGAAAGCCAAAGGTTCGGAACGCGCCCTACTCGTAACCGATGCCATGGCCGGCACCGGCATGCCCGACGGTTCTTACTGGCTGGGCGAACTCGAGGTTCGCGTGAAGAACGGCCGCGCCATCATCGGCGAAGAGACCCTCGCCGGAAGCACCCTCACCCTCGACCGGGCCGTTCGCAACTTCGTGGACTTCACCGGCGCCAGCCTCGCCGAATCAGTCGCACTGGCTACGCGCAACCCGGCCCGCATGATCGGCCTCGATGCAGAAATCGGCACCCTCACCCCAGGCCGCTCCGCCGACATTGCCGTCCTGTCCCCAAAGAACGAAGTGATCGAAACCTTCCTGGCCGGAGAACCGCAGTTGGTCCCATCCACGCAGGGCTACCTCAACGGCTGACCTTCATCGCGCTGCTCGTCGCCTCGTACCAGTCCCCGACATTCACTGGCTCGCCTTTGCCGTCAGCACACCCGATAGCACACCCAGGCTGCCATCCACCGGCGGCGCATCCAGACCGAGAATCTTCACCAGCAGTGGATACACATTCACGTTCTCAAATGACCTCAGCTTCACGCCCGCGCGAATGTCCGGCCCCTCCGCATAAAACACCGCCTTCATTGAAGGCATCATGTACGGATCGAATCCGTGGTTCCCCACCGTCGGCGCCCGATCCTCGCGATCCGGCGGCGGCGCATGCGCCCGAATCGCATACGGCCCCCGCGCCACAATAATCGGATCGCCTTCCCGCGGATTGCTGTTGAAGTGCAGCTCCGCCGGCACATTCGCCCGCCGATACACCATGAACGCCGCATCCGCCGCCTTCAGCTTCTGGTACGCCGCGTTCGCCGCCTCTTCCGTCGGCGCGTACAAATATTGCCCCACCGTGATCAACCCATCCAGCGGCGCATACTTATCCAGATCGATCCAGCCCCCCTGAATCTTCTCCATCCCATGATCGGAAACAATGATCAGATCGATCGGCAGATGCAGCGCCTTCAGATCCGCTTCGAGCGTCGCCATCAGCTCATCGACGTGCTTCACCGCCTCCGCCGTCTGCGGAGCGTCCGGCCCGAACTCGTGCCCCGCATGATCCACCGCTGAGTAGTACAGCGTGATGAAGTGCGGACGCCGCTCCTCCGGCAGCTTCAGCCACGCGATCACCTGATCGATGCGCTGTTCATCCGGAAACTTGTCGTCGTAATGCAGATAATACGTCGGCCGCTCACCCGCAATCTCCGCCTCCGACCCCGGCCAGAAAAAGCACGCGCTGCGCATGCCCTGCTTTTCCGCCAGCGACCATAACGGCGTTCCCCCATACCAGGAGCCATCGCTGTTCGTCTTCGGATCGGTATACGAATACCGCTCCTTCCGCTGCGGATCGTAGAACTGATTCCCCACAATGCCGTGATGCTCGGGATACAGCCCGGTCACCAGCGTGTAATGATTCGGAAAAGTCAGCGACGGGTACGCCGGAATCATCCCCTCCGGCACGCTCGCACCCCGCGCCGCAATCGTCAGCAGATGCTTCGCTCCGTATTTCTTCGCGTAGTCGTAGCGAAACCCATCCAGCGAAACCAGAACCACATAATGCTTGTTCTGCTGAGTCGCCGCATTCGGCCCATGCTCGACGGTGATGACCGCCTGCTGACCCTGCGCCCCGCACAGCAGCAAAAAGAAAAATAGAGGAAGCAGCCGCATCCTTCGCGCCATCCAAAGCCCCCAACCTGTTTCGCGATTCAGCTTACCTGATCGGTCCTCGCCAGCTCTCGCGAGCCCTCAACGTAAGCCGCGCTCATCGCCTGGAACTCCTCGCCGATCCACTCCGTAAACGCGTCGCTCGACTGGCTCCGTCCCAGGAACTGGTGCACTATCTCCCGCCCCGGCATCGACCCGCCTGGCTCCAGCACCGTCCTGCGATAGCGCATCGCCGCCGGCGAGTCAAGCAGCGCATGACGCGGAAACTGCGCAAAGAAATCCAGCGCTATCACCTTGTCGTAGAGATACGTGTAGTAGTTCGACGAATACCCGGTCAGGTGCGTGAAGCTCGCGTACATGCGGTTGCCCTCGATCCACGCATACGGCAGAAACCGCTCGTAGAGCCTGCGGAACAGCGCGTCAAGATCGAGCGTCGCAGGATCGAGCCGGTGCGTTTCAAGCGAATAGGTCGTGTAGAAAAGCTGGCTCCGCACCCAGTCCGCGCGCCCAAAAGCTCCGGCGCGATTCATACGCAGCACCAGCTCCGCCGGAATCGGCTCGTCCGTCTCGTAGTGATGGGCAAAGCTTGCCAGCAACCGCGGATCGCGGAAGAACTCCTCCAGCATCTGCGAAGGAACCTCCACGAAATCCCCCTCCGTAGCGATCCCGCTGATGCCGGCCCACGCTTGCCGTCCGCCGAGCAGCGCATGCATCAGGTGGCCGAACTCGTGAAAAAATGTCACCACATCGGAATACTGCAACAGCCCAGGATTCCCATGCTTCGCCTCCGGAAAATTGCAGATCAGCGCCGCCTCTGGCAACTGACGATCCCGAATCCCTGGAATCAGCGGGTGCGCCGAGAACCACTTGTCCTTGCCCTCGCGCGGATGCATGTCGAGATAAAACCGCCCTGCCAGCTCCGTCCCATCCCACACTTCCCACGCGCTGACCGACGGATGCCACACATCCGGATTCTCGATCCGCCGGAAACTCACCTGGAAAAGCTTCTCCGCCGTGGCCAGCACGCCCGGCTCCACGCGCGCATACGGAAAATACGGCCGTACAGCCTGCGAATCGAAGTCGAACGCCGAACGCCGATATTGCTCCAGCCAATAAGCGCGGCTCGCAGCGTCAATCTGAATGAGTCCCGGCTCACGCGACTGCGCAAATTCCTCGTGCGCCTGCGCAAACTCCAGGATCATCGCGTATTCCTTCTCCGCTCCAGCCTTGCTCGCGAGATCCAGATCGTCGAGGAACGCCTGCATATTCGCCGCCGACTCCATCATCTGATCGGCGGTCGCCAGATCGGCCCAGTGCGCGAATCCCAGAATCGTCGCAACCTCCTGCCGGATGCGCAGCAGCTCCAGCAACAGCTGCTCATTCGCTGGATACGCCCGCGTGTTGTACGCGAGAAACATGTTCCGGCGCAGCTCCGCCGACTTCGCGAATGTCAGCACCGGCAGATAATCAGGAAAATCCGTGGTCAGCGTGATTTTCCCATCCTCGCCAGGCTGGTGCGCCTCCAGAAAATCCGCCGGCAATCCGTCCAGATCCGCCGCATTTTCCACGATGACGGTCTTGCCGCCCTCCTGCACGTTGCGCCCAAAGTGCAGGCTCGCCAGCGTAGCCTGGTCCTGGAGCTCCTTAATGCGCGCACGCGTCGCGTCATCCTTGTCGACGCCGGCCAAACGATATTGCAGCAGCGTCCGATCCAGATAATGCTTCGTGGCCGCGTCCGCCCCGCTCGAGTCAATTTGATCCAGTGCCTGATACACATTCCGATTCAGCGAAAGCTCAACGCCGGCCTGCGAAATCTTCTGCAGCAACGCCTCAGCCGTGTCGCGCACCGGCTTTTCCGGATAAACGCTGTGCAGCAACCCCGTCAGTGATCCGACAGCAGATAGCTCCGCGACCGCATCGTCGTAAGCCCGCAGCGTGCTGTCCAGCGTCCGCGGACCTGCCGCCGCCAGCAGCCGCTCAATCGCTGCACGGTGACGCAGCAGGCGCTCCTCCACCCAGGATTGCAGAGTCTTTTCATCAACCGAGCCGGTTCCGGTCGGATTCCAGGGATGGACGAGAACAGAGGAGGAAGTATCGGAAACCGTGGCACACATCGGAGAACCCTCCGTTGCCAGACTAACGCACGGAGACTCGCGCTCGCAGCCATGCTCAGCTTTGGAAGCGAAAGAAGCTCACCCGCTGACGACTTCTTCGCCGCAGCGCAGCGCGGCGGTCGCGCGCTTCGGATGCGTATACTTGCACAGGATGAAAATTGCATATACAGAGGTTCATCCCTGAAGTTGTTGATGCGGCATGGCCCATCCACCCGGGTCGCTCTCGCGGTCGCTCCTCCGATTCTCCTTGACGTGCCCGGTTCCGGGTCCACAGAATGTGAACGGCTCCCTGGCACGCCCCTCCTCCGTTTCCCACACCAACGAGGTTCTTCGATTGTCCGATAGCGTTTACTCGGTCGACGTTCTCACTGCGGATCTGTCCCCGGCATTTGCCAGGCCTTTTTCTCTGGCGCCCGCGGCGCGGTTGGCACTCCTCACGCCCGTCGTGCTCCTCGTGCACGGCTATCATCCTTTTGCAGACGATGCCGGAATCTACGTTGCCGGCGTCCGCCGCCTGCTCGATCCTTCGCTCTATCCGGTCAACGCCGCATTTGTAACCGCGCACACGCGTTTTTCCATTTTTGCCTATATCCTGGCCGGTGTCGTGCGCCATCTTGGTCTCCCGCTCGCCTGGCTGCTCTTTACCACCCATCTCATTTCGATCTTCGCGTTTCTTTCGGCCTGCCGCATGGTGGCCTTCCGTCTATTCGTTACCCACTCGGCCCGCTGGTGCGCGGTTTACCTGGCCGCCGCCTGTTTTACCCTGCCGGCCGCCGGCACCGCCCTTTCCCTCATGGATCCCTACGTTACTGCGCGATCCTTTTCCACGCCCCTCAGCCTTTTTGCCGTCGCCGCCTGCATCGATCGCAAATGGTTCCGGGCCCTCCTTCTGTTGCTGCTCACAGGACTCATGCATCCGCTCATGGCCGTCTTCGCGATCATGTTTGTCATCCTGCATGCCTTCGTCGCTGCCGGCCGCGTCCGCACCGCCATCGTCCTCTGCCTTGCTGCCTGTGCTGCGTCCGGCCTCGTCTTCGCCGCCGCACACCATCTTCCCGTTTCCCCCGCCTATCGCGAGGCCATGCAGTTGCGTCCCTTCCTGTTTCTCGCCCGCTGGCAATGGTTTGAGGTCCTGGGGCTGGTGCTGCCTCTCCTGCTTCTCTCCCTCGCCGCATGGAAGCTCGGGATCTCCACGACGAAAGGCGCAGTCTGCTTCACCTGCGTTCTCCTGGGAGTCGCCGGCGTTCTCGTCGCCGCTCTCTTCGTTCCTCCTTCCGGACCGTTCCCCCTCGTGCCCTTTCAGGTTCTCCGCAGCTTTCATCTCATCTACCTGCTGGGCGTGCTTCTTCTCGGCGGCATTCTGGACCAGCTCAGATGGAAGTCCGGGCCTGCCGCTGGCTGTGTTTTCGCTGGCCTGCTCTTCCTCATGTTTGGTGTGCAGCGCATCCTCTGGGCGGATTCCTCTCCCATTGAGTCGCCCACCACCCACATGGCCAATCCCTGGGAGCAGGCGTTTCTCTGGATTCGCGCTAATACCCCGCCCGATGCCGTCTTCGCCTTCAATCCCCACCTCGGCGCACTTCCCGGTGAGGATCAGCAGGGCTTCCGCGCCATCAGCGAGCGCGACCAGCTCGCGGATGATAAGGATGCAGGCGTAGCCGCTCTGTTGCCCCCGCTCGCCGATCGCTGGCTTCGTGAAAGTAATGCCGAGATGGCCGTCGATTCCATGACCGATGCCGACCGCCTCGCTGCCCTCAGACCCCTCGGTGCCAACTGGCTTCTGCTGGCTCCCAACGCGAACACCGCACTCCCGTGTCCCTACAGCAATCGCGTCGTCAAGGTCTGCCGCTTGAGCATTTGACCCACAGCACGGCACAGAATCCGCCGGTGCGAATCGTCCGCGGGGCGTAGTGGCTGCTCTACAGAATTTTCTTTCCGAACGCCGAAGAAATCAGCTCAACCGCCAGATCCGCCGTCCGGTTATGCTCGTCGATCACCGGGTTCACCTCGACCACCTCCAGCGACAACATCCGCCCGTGATCCGCGATAATTTCCATCGCCAGATGCGCCTCGCGATACGTTGCTCCGCCACGCACCGGCGTCCCCACACCCGGCGCGTCCTCAGGGTCGATCCAGTCCATGTCGAGCGACACGTGATAGCCCGCCGTCCCGCGTCCCGCCGCGCGCAGAGCCTCCTCCATCACCGTCCGCATCCCGCGTTCGTCGATGTCGCGCATCGTGTAGACCTCACTGATCCCGGCCCGCCGGATGTTTTCCTTTTCCGCCGGATCGATGTCGCGCACCCCGATCAGCACCACGTTCTCCGGCTGCACCTTTGGCGCGAATCCCAAAATATTCTTGAGCGGCTCCGGATCGAGCCCCACCAGCGCTGCCAGTGGCATTCCGTGTACATTTCCGCTCGGCGAACTCGATGGGGTATTCATGTCCGCGTGCGCGTCGATCCAGATCAGCCCAATCTTCTGGTTCTGCCGCCGATAAAATTCGGCCACGCCCGAAACACTTCCCGCTGCCACCGAATGATCGCCGCCCAGAATCACCGGCGTCATGCCTTCCGTCAGCGATTTCACCACCATCTCCGCGGCGCGCGTGCAGGTGTCGGTAATCTCCTTAAGATAGCGCGCTCTCTGGTCCCCCGAAGACTTCGTCTCCGCGATCGCAACGCTGATGTTGCCGCTGTCGCGTACCTCGTGCCCCAGCGCCTCCAGCCGCGCTTCCAGCCCCGCAACACGCACCGCCGACGGTCCCATATCGACGCCACGCCGCGACGCTCCCAGATCCAGCGGTACGCCGATCACTTTGATTTTGCGCGGCGGCAGCGTCTGTACGCCGCCATAGACGGGGACCTTCCCGATTGCAGCGCTCGGCGACATGGCCTGCGCAATTTCGTTGGCTTTCGGCATAACCTCACGGGTAAATGCGGTTCAGCGTCCGGGCAAAGGGAATCGTCTCCCGCACGTGATCGAGCCCGCAGATCCACGCCACCGCGCGCTCAATCCCCATGCCAAAACCCGAATGCGGAACCGAACCATACCGCCGCAGATCGAGATACCACTGGAAGGCATCGATTGGCAACTGGTGCTGTTCGATCCGCTTCTTCAACAGATCGTATGAGTGAATACGCTGCGAGCCGCCGATCACCTCGCCATAACCCTCCGGCGCCAGCACGTCCACGCACAGCGCGTACTTCGGATCGACCGGGTCCGGCTCCATGTAGAACGCCTTCACCGCGGCAGGATACCGGTGCACCATCACCGGCCGGTCAAATTGCGACGAAATGTACGTCTCATCCGGCGATCCGAAATCGTTGCCGTACTCGAACGCCTGCTCCAGCTCGCCCTTCGCATGCGCCGCGTTCAGCATCGCAACCGCTTCGTCATACCGCAGCCGCGGAAACGGCGGCCGCACCGCCTCGAGCTTCGTCGTATCGCGTCCGATCGTCTTCATCTCGGCCGCGCGCCGCGTCAGCACTCGCTCCACAATAAAGCTGATGAAGTTTTCCGCCAGCCCCATCAGATCGTCCAGCGTCGCAAACGCCCACTCCGGCTCGACCATCCAGAACTCTGTCAGGTGCCGTCGTGTTTTCGATTTCTCCGCGCGAAACGTCGGCCCAAACGAATAAACCTTCCCCAGCGCCAGCGCCGTGCTCTCGATGTAAAGCTGCCCGCTCTGCGTCAGGTACGCCTGATCGCCAAAATAGTCCACAGGAAACAGCGTGCTCGTCCCCTCGCAGGCCGCAGGCGTCAGAATCGGCGGATCGGTCAGCACGAATCCGTTGTCGTCCAGATAATCCCGCGCCGCCTTGATAATTTCGGCCCGAATGCGGAGAATGGCTGCCTGGCGCGGCGTTCGCACCCACAGATGCCGGTGCTCCATCAGAAAATCGGTGCCGTGCTCTTTCAGCGAAATCGGAAAAGGATCGTCCGCCGGAACCCGCTGGATGACCTCGACATTCTCGACATCCAATTCGTAACCGCCGGGTGCACGTTTGTCCGCCCGCACCTTCCCCGTCACTACAACCGACGACTCCTGCGTCAGCCCCTTGACCGTCTCAAAGACCTCCGGCGTCACTGCCGCCTTCGGCACAATCCCCTGAATCGTCCCCGTCCCATCGCGAAAGATAGGAAACAGCAGTTTCCCGCTTTCGCGCAGGTTATAAAGCCAGCCGTGCAGCGTCACCGTCTGCCCTTCATGCTCGCCAATGTGGGCGATGGTCGAAAGAGGAGATTCTGTCGCAGTATCCGTTACAATTTCCGCACTTTTCTCTGCCATAGCCTTCTTGAACCTCTACTTCCGCGCCGCCGCGTCCATCTTCTCGAACGCCCGCTTCGCCTTCTCGCCCACCGCTTCGACCGAATCCCCCAGCGCGTAATGAATCTCCAGCACACCCGCCGGCGTCTGCGGAGCCGCCTTCAGTTCGCCGAGCGCCGCTTCCCAGTCAATCGTCCCGTCACCGGGCCAAAGATGCGTGTCCTTGTCGCCCTTGTTGTCATGCAGATGAGAAGACCGGATGTGCGCCCTCAATTCCGATATCGCCGCAGCCACGCCCTCGCCAAGATGCGCATGCCCCACATCCAGGCACACCCCGATGTCCCAAAAATGCCCCGCCGTCAGAATCTCCACCAGATGCTCGGGCCGCGCCACGTCGCCCTGCAGATTCTCAACCAGCAGCTTCACGCCCAGCGGGCTTGCAAACGCGTGCAGATGCTCGAGTGCGGTGATCGAATGCTCGAGCGCCCTCGGGCTCCACGAATCCTCGCGCTCGCCGAGATGAAGAACCAGAAACCGAAAAGGAATCTGCTCCGCCACTTCGAGCGCCCGCTTCACCTCGTCCATCGCATCGATGCGGCGGCTCTTTTCCGGATGGATGACATTCACCGCCGGCCCGCCGCCGCGCCCCATCTCCAGATCGGAGTAGAGCGGCGCGTGCATCGAGAACGCCTCGACAGGATTCCCGTTGAACCATTCCGCCAGCTCTCGAATATGAGGACGGCTCGTGTAGTCGAAGTGCTGGCGCGCGGCAAACAACTCCACACCCTGCGCACCCGCGTGGGCAAATACGTCCAGCAGGCCTGGATGCAGTCGATGAGTCAGGAAAACGTGCGACGAAATAACTTTCAGCATGAATGAGAACCAGGAATGAGACCTGTTCCTATCTTCTCATCCCGCGCCGATGTGATTTGTTGCGATCCACTGCGTTTTAGTGCAGTCAAATGTGATCCCGCCTCGCGTCGCTTCAGATGACCGCAGCCGGCTTATTCCGCCGCCACTTCTTCGCCCTTCACCGTCACGCTGATATGCGCCGTGACTTCGCGGTGCAGTTTCACCGGCACGTGAAACTCCCCGGTCGACTTCAGCGGCTCGTCCAGCTGCACCTTGCGCCGATCGACGGTGTAGCCCTTGCCGGCCAGCTCCTGCGCGATATCCGACGACGTAACCGATCCGAACAGATGGTCGCCTTCGCCCACCTTTCGCGTAAATACCAGCGACACCGTGTTCAGCTGCGTCACCAGAGCCTCCGCTTCCGACTTCTCCTTCGCGGAGCGGCGTACCGCAGCGGCCTTCATCTGGTCGATCACCGCCTTGTTGGAAGGCGTCGCCTCCATGGCGAGCTGCTTCGGCAGCAGGTAGTTGCGGCCATAGCCGTCGGCGACTTTCACTACATCGCCGCGGTTGCCGAGGTTCGAGACATCTTCTCTAAGAATCACTTCCATTGCATAATCTCCTGAAAAACAGCCAGCCGGCCTTTCGCTGACCGCTTTTAGCTAACCGCTTTTCCGCTAACCGATTCTTCGCTCGCCGGCCTTAGCTACCTAGAACCTCGCCGCAAACGGCAGCAGAGCGATGTTGCGCGCCTGCTTGATCGCCTTGGACAGCCGCCGCTGGTGCGTGGTGCAGACGCCGGTCAACCGCCGCGGCACAATCTTGCCGCGCTCCGCCACAAATCCCTGCAGCAGCCGCACATCGCGATACGAAATAGCGTCGATCTTCTCCGTGCAGAACTTGCAGACCTTCTTGCGCCGGAAAAACTTGCGCCCGCCAGGTCCGCCCGGTCCACCCGGACCGCGCCCGCCAGGTCCAGAAGGACGCCCGGACGGCCCGTCCGGCCGTGATGATGTTGTCGTTGCTTCGTCAGCCATATTCATTCCTCCGGCTGGCTGCCGCTACCGGCGCCAGCCCAAATTCAATTCAATCGTTCGTCGAATGCGCTCAGGCGCTGGCCGGAGTCGCGGTTTCTACTTCTGCCGCTGCCGGCGCGGGTTCCGGAGCTTCCACCGGAACAACCGGCGCAGCAGGCGGAATCGCACTCAGCTTCTTCTTCGTCGCGCGAATCGCGCGGACCTTGGCGAGGCGCTTCTCCTCCTCGTCCATTCGCACCGTGATGAACTTGATCACCGGTTCGGAAACCCGCAGCCGGCGCTCCAACTCTGCAATCAGCACGCCGTCGGCATCAATGGTCAGCAACACATAGTTGCCGTCATTGAATTTCCGCACCGTGTACGCCAGCTTGCGGCGTCCCAGCTTCTCCGTCGAGCGAAGCTTGCCGCCCCCGTTGGTCACCGTTTGATCGAGGCCCGCGATCAGCTTGTCCAGATCCTCTTCGGCCATGTCCGGCCGCACGATAAACATCACTTCATAGAAACGTTGAATCATCTGCTTCTCTTCCCTCCGAACCGATCCGGTCCGGCATTCAAAATTCGCTTCCTTCCGTCTTCACTTCTCCGCCGGGCCGTTTCCGGAATCTTCCGGGTCCCGCCGGTTGAACTCGTTCATGGCGGCCGAAATGCCCTTCGCCACCACCATCTCCACGGCGCGCGCTACCCGATCCAGCACCGGATCCATCGCCGTCAGATCCCGTTTGCTCATCGGCGTCAGCAGATAATCCTTGCCGCGACGAAAATCCTCCTGCTTAACTCCGGGCTCCGGCCCAACTCCAATCCGGATCCGCCACCACTCGTCCGTCCCCAATCCGCCTGAGACCGAACGCGCTCCGTTATGTCCCGCCGTGCTGCCACGCTCACGAATTCGTAACCGTCCCAGTGGCAAATCCAGCTCATCGTAAAGCACCAGCAAATTCCTGGCCGGCCCGTCGTCGAACTCAACCTCGAACTCGTCCGCCAGCGCCCCAACCGAAAGCCCGCTCAAATTCATCCAGGTCTCCGGCTTGGCCAGGATCACCTCCCGGTCCGCCATTCGAACCTTCGCCGTGAGCGCGCGGCAGCGTCGGTTCACCACCTCCGCGTTGTGCTCACCGGCGATGCGGTCAATCGCCAAAAAACCCGCGTTGTGCGGCGTGAACTGGTATTCGATCCCCGGATTCCCGAGACCCACCACCAGAAACGCGCCGCCCTCCTCCGGCACTTACTTCTTGCCGCCCTTTTCGCTCTTCTCCGCGACAGGAGCGGCAGCAGCGCCCGCTTCCGCAGTCTCCTGCTTGCCCTTCTTCACCACTTCCGGCTCCGCAGGAGCCGCGGCGACAGCCGCTGCCTCGGCCTCCGGCGCCGCTACCACCTCTTCCTTGATCGAAACCACGTGCGCAACCGGCTTGTCCTCGGACGTAATAAAGCGCAGCTTGCTCGTGTGCGGCAGATCGGAAACCCGCAGCACCATGCCGAATGTCAGGTGCGAAACATCCACCGGAATGTTGTTCGGAATGTCGCTCGGCAGGCACTCGATCTCCACCTCGCGCAGCATCTGGTCCAGAATGCCACCCTGCGTCTTCACGCCAATCGCAACGCCGGTCAGCTGGATCGGCACCTCAACGCGAATCGGCTTGTCGAGTGCGATGCGCTTGAAGTCGATGTGGATCAGCTTGCCCTTGATCGGTTCGTATTGCCAGTCGACGATCATCACCTTCGCCGTCGATCCGGAAACCTCCAGATCGAAGATCGAGTTGTGCCCGGTTTCCGAATGCAGAATCCGCTGGATCTGCTTCGGGTCCACTTCCACCGCCACAGCCGGCTCGGCCGCTCCATAAACCACGGCCGGCACTTTGCCCTTCGCGCGTACCCGCCGGGCTGCATTCTTGTTGAACTTGCCCTCGCGGGGCACTGCGCTGACGATTTCCTGTGTAGTCATATCCCCTTCTTTCGGGCACGGTAGACCAGCTCTTAGCTATTAGCCTTTAGCTGTTAGCAACAGATCCGGATCCCGCTCCCTTCTGTACCGCGCTCTTTAGCCGGCCGCCAATGGTGTTTTGCAGGTTCTGGCAAGTAGCTACGAATAGCCAAAAGCTGCGACTAATTGAACAACGAGCTCACGCTCGTCTCCATATGAATGCTCAGAATGGCTGCCCCCAGCAGGCCCGCCACCGAAAGCACCTTGATCTTTCCCGACTCCTTCAATCCGTACGCCTCTTTGCGCAGCGGAATCGAATCCGTAACCACAAGCTGCTCCAGCCGCGAACTGGCGATCCGCTGCACCGCCTCGCCCGAAAGCACCGGATGCGAAGCGCCCGCGTACACGCGCGTTGCGCCCTTTTCGAGCAGGGTATCCACGGTCTTCACCAGCGTCCCTCCCGTATCGATAATGTCATCGACGATCAGGCAGGTGCGTCCCCTCACATCGCCGATCACATTCATCACTTCCGTCACGTTGATATCCGTCCTGCGTTTGTCGACGATGGCCATCGGTACGCCCAGCTTGGTCGCGATAAAGCGCGCTCGCTCCACGCCGCCGGCATCCGGCGAAATCACCGTCAGATCCGGCAAATTCAGCTCCCGCACATAACCGATCATCACCGGACTCGCAAATAAATGATCTACCGGTATGTTGAAAAAGCCCTGAATCTGCGCCGCGTGTAAATCCATAAACAATGCCCGATGCGCTCCAGCCGTCGTCATCAGATCCGCCACCAGCTTCGACGAAATCGCCACCCGCGGCCGGTCTTTCCGATCCTGTCGCGCGTATCCGTAATACGGAACCACCACCGTGATCCGCCCCGCCGACGCACGTTTCAGCGCATCGATCATGATCAACAGCTCCATCAGGTGCTGATCCACCGGCCAGCAGGTCGGCTGCACAACAAAAACATCCGCGCCGCGCACGTTTTCCAGCAACTGAAAATAAACTTCCCCATCGGCGAACCGCTGCATCCGGGTCTCGCCCAGCGTCACGCCAATGTGTTTGCAAATCTCCTCCGCCAGTTCGCGATTCGCTGTGCCGGAGAAGACTTTGAACCGCCTGTCTTCATTCGAAACCCGCGAACGCCGCGACTGCCCCTTCGCCTTCGCGCTTCCGTCGGTCTGAGCCGCCGCCAGATTCGGCGTGACCACGCCCACTGCTTCAATCGTGTCCATTTTCACAAGATCCTCCAGCTGGTTTGCATGGCATCCTGTCTGAATTGCGGCGATCCTCTGCCGGGCCCACTTCCAAACTCTGGCTGGGCGACCAGGATTCGAACCTGGACAAAGTGCTCCAAAGGCACTTGACCTACCATTAGTCGATCGCCCAGTAACAAATCCTTCTACGAATCCTGCTCTCGACCTCTGGGTCCCCGGTCCGGCCCGCCTTTGGCCGGACTGGGCAGAAAGGCACTTGACCTACCATTAGTCGATCACCCAGTAACTCAAACTCCCAATCGCTAACTTGCTGACCCCTCCACCATCATCCGCCAGTATTCCTCCCGCGGCAGCGTCTTCGTCCGCAGCGCTCGAACACCAGCTTCCCCCAGCCGAACCTCAGCCGCAGCCGCCGCGGCCGCCGTTCCATACAGCCCAAACAAGGCCGATCCGGAGCCGGAAAGCGCCGCATACACGGCTGCCTCCTCAGGCTTACCGGAGTCCGCAAGAATGCGCTTGATATTTCCGAGAGAGGGATACTGCCGGAAGACGACCTCTTCGAAGTCGTTTTCGATCCCGGTTCGGACAAGCGCGAGAAGCGGATGCAAATCCGGTTTCCCGGCCAGGCCCCCGCCCATTGCGGAGACACCGGAGGAGTGCGCGCCAACCCCGGCGGACATTTCCTCCGGAGGCCTCGGACCAAACGCCGAGGCGAGAGCTCGACTCAACGTAATCAGTCTATCGGACCCACCAGACTCGGTCAATTCGTTTCCGGTGCCCGGTGCTCGGTGTCCGGTGCTCTGCAATTGATCCCAGTCCCGATACGCCTGCGGCGTCGAAACCCCCACCTCCGGCAATGCCAGCACGCATTCCATCGGGGGAAAATCCTGCAAAGGCGAAACTTCTTCGCCGCGTCCCACCCCCAAAACCGCTCCGCCAATCAGAAACAGCGGCACGTCCGACCCAACCTCAGCCGCAATCCGCAGCTTCATGGCCTCCGCCAGTTCAGCAACCCCGGCTCGCGCCAGCTCCTGCTCCAATCCGATCAGCGCTGCCACCGCGTTCGCCGATCCAGCCCCAATCCCGCCCTGCACCGGCAGCCGCTTCTCAATATGGATATGAACCTCGGCCCGCACTCCGGTTGGTGCCCCTAAAGCACCCAGCGCCCGCTTAACCATCTTCCACGCTGTATTCGTCTCATCGGCAGGAACCCGCCCATCGTTGCTCGTGATCCGAATGCTCGTCTTCGCCGCCAGCTGCGCCTCGACCGTCACCAAATCGTGCGCCTCGAGCGTCTGGCAGCACGTCGTCAGCGCATGGAACCCATCCGCGCGCACCGGCCCGATCGCCAGCCCAAGGTTGATTTTTGAAAAGGAACGAACCGTAGTCGACATCGTTCCGATTGTAGGGGAGCGACCGTGATCCCCCCGGGAGACCGCTGACTGCTGACTACCCGCTAAAGGCTACCGGCTACCGGCTACAGGCTGCTTCACAAAATGTACCGCGACAGATCCTGGTTCTTTACGATGTCCGCTACCATGTGGCGCACGTATTCCGGATCGATGACCATCACCTTCTCCGTTCCGTTCGCCGTCTCGCGCTCGATCACCGGCAGCGGCGCCGTCGTTCCCTCGCCCACGGCGGCCAATTCCACGACCGTCCCCTGATTCTTCTGGTCGCCCTTCGGCTGTGCGCGCGTCAGGTCCGGCGCTGAAAAGCTGATCTCGTCCAGCACCTTCTCCATAATCGTATGCAGCCGCCGCGCCCCGATATTCTCCGTCCCCTCATTAACGCGGAAAGCAAACTGCGCCATCTCCGCGATTGCCTCCGGCGTGAACTCGAGCTTCAACCCCTCGGTCTCCAGCAGTGCCGTGTATTGCCGCACCAAAGAAGATTTTGGCTCCGTCAGAATCCGCACAAAATCTTCCACCGTCAGAGACTGCAGCTCCACGCGAATCGGAAACCGCCCCTGCAGCTCCGGAATCAGATCGCTCGGCTTCGATACGTGAAACGCCCCCGCAGCGATGAACAGGATGAAATCAGTCCGCACCATCCCGTAGCGCGTGTTGACCGTCGTGCCTTCGACGATCGGCAGAATATCCCGCTGCACACCTTCGCGCGAAACGTCGGGCCCGTGCCCACCCTCGCGCCCCGCAATCTTGTCGATCTCGTCCAGGAAAACGATGCCCGAGCTCTCTACACGCTCCACCGCCAGGCGCGTCACCTGATCCATGTCGATCAGCCGGCCCTCTTCCTCCTGGACCAGATATTCGAACGCGTCCGACACCTTCATCTTCCGTTTCCGCGTCCGCTGCCCAAAGATGTTTGGCAGCATGTCCTTCAGGTTGACGTCCATCTCCTCCACACCCTGGTTGGAGATGATCTCGAACGATGGCGAATTCCGCTCCCGCACATCGATCTCCACCATCCGCTCGTCCAGCTTGCCTTCGCGGAACTGCTGCCGCAGCTTCTCCCGCGTCCTGGTGTGTGAACTCGACTGCGAACCCGGCTGCGAATCACCGCCCCCCGCCGGCGTGCTCGACGGAGCCGGCAGCGTAATCGTGTTCCCATCCACATACGGCGCACTCGGTGCCGCTGGCTGAGCCGGACTCGTAGCCGTCGGAGGCAACAGCACATCCAGCAGCCGCTCCTCCGCGTTCATCTCCGCTCGATCCTCGACTTCCTCGAGCTTCTCCTCGCGGACCATGTCGATGGCGATCTCCACCAGGTCCCGCACGATCGAATCGACGTCGCGCCCCACGTATCCCACTTCGGTGAACTTCGAGGCCTCGATCTTCAGAAACGGCGAGTTCGTCAGCTTCGCCAGCCGCCGCGCAATCTCCGTCTTCCCCACGCCCGTTGGCCCAATCATGATGATGTTCTTGGGCATGATCTCGTCCGCCAGATCGGGCGTCAGCTTCTGCCGCCGCATGCGATTGCGCAGTGCAATCGCTACAGCCCGCTTCGCCGCCTTCTGCCCAACGACGTACTTGTCCAGCTCCGCGACAATCTCCCTGGGCGTCAGCTCTTCGAGCGACAGCTCCTGGTCTTCCGCTGTTCCCGGTAAATAAATAGCCATAATTCGCTCTGTTCCCCGCTCCTGATCCCTGATTCCAGTTCCCAGCTACCGGCTACTGGCTACCCACTGCCCCATGCAACTCTTCGATCGTGACCTTGTCGTTCGTGTAAATGCAGATTTGTCCGGCAATCCGCATCGCCTTCTCCGCAATCTCGCGCGCGGAAAGCTCAGTGTTCTCCATCAACGCCCGAGCCGCCGACAGCGCATATGATCCGCCGCTGCCGATCGCCGCAATCCCCTCGTCCGGCTCAATCACATCACCAGACCCGCTGATCAAAAACGTCTGGCTCAGATCCGCCACCACCAGCAGCGCTTCGAGGCTCCGCAGCATCTTGTCCGTCCGCCAATCCTTCGCCAGTTCCACTGCGGACCGCCCCAGATTCCCCGCATACTGCTCCAGCTTCCCCTCAAACCGGCTGAAAAGCGAAAACGCGTCCGCCGTCGACCCCGCAAAGCCCGCCAGAATCTTGTCCTGATACAGCCGCCGAATCTTCTTCGCCGTGTGCTTAAAAACCGCCTCGCCCATCGTTACCTGCCCATCGGCAGCCATCACCACATCGCTGCCCCGCCGCACGCAAATCACGGTCGTCGAGCGAATCCGCACCCTGGGCGATCGCCCCCTGCTTGCCGGAATAAGGCTCGGTTCCGCGGCTCCGGCCCCGCCCTCACCAATTCCCGCTCTGAAGGAAAAACGACCGCCCGAAGCGGCCGTTCCTGAAAACCTGCGATTCTCCATGTCTCCAGCGAGTATAGCGCAGACATCCATTACTACTTTGGCGCAAAAACCCTCGCTGCCGCGCCGCAAATCTCCGCAATCTGAGCTATCCTGCAACTGTCGGCGCACGTTATTTTTCATTCTTTCTCGGAGCAATACGGATGTTCGCCCACTCACTGCGCGATCCACACGTGATCGGGGTGCTGGCTGCGGCGGTTGTCTGCGTCGGCGCCGTCGTTACCTGGCTTGTCCTGCGCCGCCGCCCCACCGCCGACGAGATCGAGCGCGAACGCCGCGCCCTGCTCGTCCGTTCCGGGCGCATCATCGACGGCACCATCCTCGACATTACCGAACTCGAAACTCCCCCCGAACCCGGTCAGGAGCGCGAGATTCGCTTCGTCCTCTACAAATATGAAATCGGCGGCGTGGTCTATGAGTGCTCGCAGGAGGTGACCGCTCTGCGCGACTACGTAAACCCCACTGAGCTCCGCCTCAGCTTTCCCTGCTCGGTGCGCTACGACATTCACCGCCCCGAAAACAGCATCGTCGTCGCTGAGAACTGGAGCGGCCTGCGGACCACCGCCGACTCTGTCCCAACTCGCCCGCTGTCGAAACCCCGCAAACCCCACGCCTCCGCGCCCGTCCAGTAAAGGACAATTCGCGATTGCTTTGGCCCCTGCTCTTCTGAGCTCCGTGCCCTGTTGGCATAAACTGATCCCGTATGCATGTTCATGGCGCCAACACCGCAGCCATGCAGCGAGTGCTGCGCGCTTCCCTCATCGCCACCATCGCCTACGTCGTGCTCACGCTCGTCGCCGGACTGCGCGCCCACTCGCTCGCCCTCGTCTCCGAAGCCGGCCACAACGCCTCCGACGCCCTCGCCATCGTGGTTTCCTTCGTCGCCGTCTGGTTTCAGACCCGCCCCCCGACCGATCAGAAGACCTTCGGCTACCAGCGCGCCGGCGTCCTTGCCGCCTTCCTCAATGCGCTCACCCTCATCGTCATCGCCGGCTGGGTCGCCCTCGAAGCCGTCCACCGCTTCAACGCACCCACAGCCGTGCAGCCCCGCATCATGATGTTCGTCGCTGCCGCCGGCGTCATCATGAACGGCCTCATCGCCGCCATGCTCTGGCGCGTCAGCCACGACGTCAACATCCGCAGCGTCTTCATCCACATGCTCGGCGATACGCTTTCCACCGCCGCCGTCATCGTTGGTGGCCTGGTCATTCTCCTCACCGGCCGCACCTGGATCGACCCAGCGCTCTCCATCGCCATCGCCGCGCTCATCCTCTGGTCCTCGATCAGCATCGTGCGCGAGACCCTTAACATCCTGCTCGAGGGCACGCCCCGCGGCATTTCACTCATTGAGATTCGCAGCACACTGGCAGCCATCGACGGCGTCGAAGACGTCCACGACCTGCATGTCTGGAGCCTCGGCTCCAACACCCATGCCCTCGCCAGCCACATCACCATCGCCGACATCCCGCCGTCAGAAAGCAACCTCATCCTCGACCGCATCAACGTCGTGCTGCGCGAACGTTTCCGCATTCACCATACGACTCTCCAGTTTGAGCATGTGATCTGCGAAGTCGCGCACGGCTGTCTCGTTTCCGTTGAACAGTCCGAGACTCATCACCACCACCACGGCCACGCGCACTGATTCCCTGGCCGCTCGCCAGGCCCGAATCGATCAGCCCGGCTTCCCGGCCTAAATCGCTTATGCCGATTTCCGCGCAGGTTCGTCCGGGAGGCAATCTTTCGCTTCTTCCAGCGCCATTCCAGCCATGGCAGCCGCCTTCATCACCAGCTCCGCCGGACCGCGCGGCTGGAACTCCTCGTCCCTGGCCCCGAGCGATAGAATCCAGTCGCGCTCCTGCCCCAGCGCGAGAATCTTTGGAGCCGACGGCAGCCCGTGAACAAATTCCACCATGGCGCAGCACTCCTCGTCGGTCAGCGAGTAGCAAAGCAACACCAGCACAAACTGTCGCCCGGAAAGCAGTAACTTCGCCTCCGCGACACTCTGCGCGAGATCCACCTCAAAGCATCGCCGCAGAATAAGCCGTCGCGTGCGGTTCAGAACCGCGTCGTAGCCCACGCACAGCATCTCAGGTTTTCCACTCATCCGTATGCGTTGCCTCGCTACAGTGCCAAATGCGTAATTCCGGAGCCCACGTCAATCGACGCCATCCACGCCCCGCGTGAATTCTTCCCCGGAAGACCGCCCAAAAATGCATCACAAAAATATGGCCGAAGGACTCGCGGAACAATAACCGGAATCGGACATCGCGGTCGGTCTAATACCGAACATATCTGTCTGATAGCGAACATAAAAATCCGGCCTGACTTCATATAATCCGCAAATCAAAGTCCCCGGTTCTTCTTCAGCGACAAAGACTTTTTGCTGGGATTCAGCACACTTGTCCTTGCTCCTGAAGCGCAAGGGAGCATATGGGCCTGCATACCGATAATCTTTTCCTGGAGACTCTTCCCCAGCCTTATCAAAACTCGTTCTGTTCCCGGCTCGAACCGGTCTCTCTACCCGCGGGAACCGTTCTTTACGAAGCCGAACGAGTCCCGCGTTACGCCTTCTTCATTACCTCCGGCGTCGCGTCCAAAATGGTTTCCATGGCCGCACTGCTGAGATCGGCATGGCTGGCCGTGAGGGTGTCGTTCCCTGCCATCACCTCCTCGGCGGATTGCCCACCGGCCCCGCCCGCTGTGTCGTTCAAATGGAAGTGAAAGCCTTCCGCATCCCTTTTCCCGATTTGCAAAAAGAAGTCCAGCGCTCCGAACCCCTGCGCCAGCTCGTCATGAAATGCGCGCAGCGCCGCAGCATGATCCTCTCGCAGCTCACTGCCTGCAGCCGCCTGCATGATGCCGAAGAGCGCCTCGCGCGCTGGCTTCTCACCGCGCACGACCTCACCGGGACCAACAGCATTCTCCTCAGTCAGGGATTCCTTGCCGACATCCTCGGCGCACGCCGCACCACCGTCACCCTCGCCGCCGGTGCGCTGCGGCGCCGCAGGCTTATCTCCTACCACCGCGGCCAGATCCAGATCCTCGACTACGACAGGCTGAAGGCGGCGGCCTGCGAATGCTATGCGACGGTGAGCAGCCTCTTTCAGAATTTCTACGAGTGATTCCGCTCAGGCCGCAGATTCGTCTTGCTCCTGCGTTCCCGCTGGCTGCGGCCCCGCCTCCCCAGCCAGGGTCCGCGCCGGCAGAAACACCCAGATCACGCGCCCGGCAAATTGGGCTCCGTGCTCTTGACCAGGGTGAGCGCTCCCCCGTGCTTCTGCACAATCCCCATCCTCACCTGCTCTCGGCGCATCGTCTGCGCAACCACGCCCCCGTCCATCTCCGGCATGTAGTAGTCGAGCACCACGCCGTCGATCTCGTTCCCGCGAAACAGCGAGAGCCCCGTGGGCCCATCGACCGCGATCAGCACCCGATATCCGGCCCGCTCCACAACCGCCTTGCGGATCTGGAGGCCAAGCGCCTCGTCATCGATACAGAGAATCGTTGGAACCGGCACGAGTCCTGCTCACCTGCCCCCGGACAGATTCGTAAGCTGTCTAGCCGAGCTGCCCTGCGGAAATCCGTGGAAAACTCTGGGAACAACGCCCGGAGTTTAGCATCGGAAAAGCTCGCAAAACACACAAACCGAAGGACAATACCTGCCAGCTTCCGCCACGGAAGTTGTCTTTGCCATTGTGCCGAGTCCTTCGCTAACCCCGCCCGCCCGAATTAACACAACTTTTGCATTCTGTTTGCCCATCCCCGTTTACGCTGAGGGCGGAACGCGCCACCCCCGTTGCGCCGTCCGGGAAAGGAATCCTCCGCTTGAGCCAGACCGTGTTTGTGCTTGAGGATGACGCCGACATCGCGCGTCTCATCCAGCATCACCTCGAAGCCGCCAGTTTCTCGGCCCGCATCTACGCAACTCCCGCGACTCTCATCTCCGACGCCGAGCGCCAGGCCCCCGTCCTGTTTCTCCTCGACATCATGGTTCCCGGCGGTGACGGCCTCGACGTCTGCCGCCGCCTGCGCAACCACCCCGCGCTCAGTACCATTCCCATCATCTTCCTCACCGCCCGCGCCGGGGAAAACGACCGCGTCCTCGGCCTCGAGCTTGGCGCAGACGACTACATCACCAAGCCCTTTGCCCCGCGCGAACTGCTGGCCCGCGTCAAAGCCGTGCTCCGCCGCTTCGAACGCCCCACCACCCCCTCTGCCATCGCCTTTGAAGACGTCGAAATCGACGCCAGCGCCATGCAGCTCCGTGTCCGCGGCAATCTCACCACCACCACCGCGACTGAGTTCCGCCTTCTCGATTACCTTGCCCGCCATCCGGGCCGCGTCTTTAGCCGCGATCACCTCCTCGATGCCGTCTGGGGCGACGCCCGCTTCGTCACGCCGCGCTCCGTCGACGTCTACGTTCGCCGCATCCGCGAAAAGATCGAAACCGACCCCGAAAATCCGCGCTATCTCAAGACCGTGCGTGGGGCAGGCTACCGCTTCGAGATTCCGAAGGCCGGCGAACGCGCGGCCAGTTAAGTTCCCCGGTCGCGAAGGCGTAGGCTGAACCCATGACGATCCCGGAGCTGTTCCTGCAGGAATTCGACGAAGAAATTCCCAGCACCCGCCGCATGCTCGAGCGCGTCCCCGAAGCCAACTTCACGTGGAAACCTCACGAGAAGTCGATGACCCTCGGCCGCCTCGCCTCGCACGTGGCAGATCTGCCCCAGCGCTGCACGGCCATCATCACCACTGAAACCTTGGTGCGGCCACCAGGATTTACTCCCTATGCGGCGGCCTCGACGAGTGAATTGCTGGAAAGGCTCGACACCGTCAGCACCGAGGCCAGAACCGCCCTGGCCACCCTCCGCGAAGACCAGCTCTCCGTCATCTGGACCATCAAATTCGGAGACCGCATCATCAACGCGCTCCCCCGCGGCATGGCGCTCCGCCGCGTTTTCATGAATCACCTCATCCACCATCGCGGCCAGCTCAGCGTCTACCTCCGCCTCCTCGATGTCGCCGTACCCGGCATGTATGGACCTTCCGCCGACGATCAGAGCAGGACGTGAATACTCTCCGTTTCCTGGCTCCCACCCGGTGTAGGCCGGCTACTCGCTGAACGACATGTCGGCTGAACGCTGTACGCTGAACGCTGTACGCTGGATTTCACCGTGACCGGCCGAGTCTTCTCCAAACTGTTTTTGTCCTTCTTCTTCGTGCTGTGCATCGCCACAGCCGTGCTCGATTTTTCTTTCCGCAACATCGTCGCGCATTCGCTTCACGAAGAAGCCCGCGTCGCCTCCCTCGGACCCGTGCAGCAGGCCGCCGCGCTCCACATCCTGCGCCGCGATCTCCTCACCGCTTCGCTCCTCGCTCTGGTGCTGGCCACACTCGCCTCCGCGTGGCTCGCCCATCGCATCGCAGGCCGCCTGCGCCGCATCGTCGAATTCTCCAGCCGCATCGCCGCCGGCGATTTCGCCGCCCGCATCGAGGAGGACGACAGCGACGAAATTGGCGAAGTCGCCCGCGCCCTCGACGCAACCGCCAGCCGCCTCGAGCAATCCTTCCACGCCCTCGACAGCAAGCAGCGTGAGCTCGCCGCTCTACTCGATTCCATGCAGGAAGCCGTCGTCGCCGTCGACGCCGCCGGCCAGGTCAGCTGGTCCAATGCCGTCATGCAGCGTATCGCTCCCGGGGCCGTGCGCGTCGGCAAGTCGCTCGTCGTCAGCATTCGCGATCCGGACATCCTCAGCTGCGTCGAGGCTGCGCTGCGCGAGCGTCGTATCGGCACAGGTCGCGCCATCTCCCTCGTGCCCGGCCGCGCCTACGAGGTCAGCGCAGCCCCCACTCCCGATGGCGGTGCCGTCGCCGTCCTCCACGATGTCACCGAGATCGAGCGCGCCGAAAAAACCCGCCGCGACTTCATCGCGAACGTCTCCCACGAGCTGCGCACCCCGCTCACTTCCATCTCCGGCTACGTCGAAACCCTCCTCGAAGACGAGATGGAGCTGCCCGGCCACGCGCGCGAGTTCATGGCCATCATCCTCAAAAATGCGCGCCGCGTGAACCGCCTCACCGAAGATCTCCTGGCCCTCGCCCAGGTCGAGTCCGGCCAGCACAAACCCCGCGTCCAGCCCGTCCGCGCCTCCGCGCTCGTCGAGGACGCCATCGAATCCCTGGCAGGCATGGTCGTCGAATCCGGTGTCGCCCTCGAACCCGGTCAAACCACCGACGCCCTGGTCCTCGCCGACGTCGATGCCATGACCCAGGTCTTCGGCAACCTCATTGAAAACGCCATGAAGTACGGAGTCACCGGCCGCCGCGTCCTCGTCGGCGCACGCCCCCTCGAAGATGCCGTTGAGTTCTACGTCCAGGACTTCGGCCAGGGCATGGCCGAAGAACATCTCAACCGCATCTTCGAGCGTTTCTACCGCGTCGACAAAGCCCGCTCCCGCGAATCTGGCGGAACCGGCCTCGGCCTCGCCATCGTCAAGCACATCGTCCTCGCCCACGGCGGCGCCATCCGCGTCGAAAGCGAACTAGGTGCCGGCGCAACGTTCCTCTTCACCCTGCCTCTCGCGCCCATCACGCCACCCACCCCGCATCCCACCGCCGAAGAGCCAGCCGCAAAAGTCGCCCGATGATCTGCGATACATTGGGATAAATGAAGCGAAAAAAAGTTCCCAACGCAACCACAGTAAAGGCGATCAGGGCGGCCGACCGCGGCGAAGGAAAGCGTTTCAGTAGCGCCAGGGCGCTGCTGAAAGATCTCGGCATCCTCAAGGACCCGCCCCGCCGCCCTCGCGCAGATCAGTAATCCCTGTTCCCTGCACCCTGTTCCCTGTAGCCTGTTCCCTGTACCCTGTTCCTATGCCCCCAGGGACCGTCCACGCCGTATGTTCCCTCGACTGCCCCGACTCCTGCGGGGTCCTCGTCACCATTGACGACACCGGACGCGCCACCCGTCTGCGTGGCGACCCATCGCATCCCGTCACCCGCGGCTTCCTCTGCGGCAAAGTAGCGAAGTACCTCGACCGCGTCTATTCGCCGGATCGCCTCCTCTACCCGATGCGCCGCCGTGCCGGCGTCCCTAAGACCGCGCTGCCCCACGGACGCGAATCCGAATCCTTCGAGCGCATCTCCTGGGACGAAGCCCTCGACACCATCTCTTCCCGCCTTGCCGCCGTCGCCCGCGACCACGGCCCCGAGTCGATCCTGCCCTACTCCTACGCCGGCACGGTCGGCGTCCTCGGCTACGGCTCCATGGATCGCCGCTTCTTCCACCGTCTCGGCGCGTCCCAGCTCGACCGCACCATCTGCTCGGAGACCGGCGGCCAGGCCATCATCTCCGTCTACGGCCGCAAACTCGGCACCGACCCCGAAGCCTTCCCGCACGCGCGCCTCATCATCGCCTGGGCCGCCAACATCCACGGCAACAATATCCATCTCTGGCCCTTTGTCGAAGAGGCCCGCCGCAATGGCGCGAAGCTTGTCGTCATCGACCCCTACGCCACCCGTACCGCGCGCGCCGCGGACTGGCACATCCCCATCAATCCCGGCACGGACTCCGCCCTCGCCCTCGGCCTCATGCACATCATCGTGCGCGACGGCCTCTACGACCGCGACTACGTCGCCCGCTGGACCTGCGGCTTCGATCAGCTCCGCGAGCACATCGCCGAATACACTCCCGACTGCGTCTCCGCACTCACAGGCATCTCTGTCCCCGACATCGAACGCCTCGCCCACGACTACGCCACCACCACACCCGCCGTCATCCGCCTCAACTACGGCGTGCAGCGCAGCGACAACGGCGGTGCAGCCACCCGCGCCATCTGCATGTTGCCGGCTCTCACCGGCGCGTGGAAGCACTACGGCGGCGGACTCCAGCTCTCCACCAGCGGTGCGTTTAAATGGGATAAAGCGGCGCTCGAGCGCCCCGACCTGGCGGAAGCCAGCCCGCTGGGCCGTGAAGCCCGCATCGTCAACATGTCACTCCTCGGGGAGGCACTCACCGAGCCGGACAGTCCGGCACTTGGCTCCGACCCCTCAAACCGCCCCGCGGTCCACGCACTCTTCGTCTACAACTCGAACCCCGCCGCCATCGCGCCCGACCAGGCCGCCGTCCTCCGCGGCCTCTCTCGCCCCGGCCTCTTCACCGTCGTCCACGAGCAATTCTTCACCGATACCGCGGACTACGCCGACATCCTCCTCCCCGCGACCACCTTCTTCGAGCAAAAGGACATCCAGGGCGCCTACGGCCACTACTACGTCCAGCTCTCCGAGCAGGCCATCGCGCCCCTCGGCGAAGCCCGCTCTAACGTCTGGCTCTTTTCCGAACTCGCCCAGCGCATGGGATTCACCGAGCCCTGCTTCCGCGACACCCCCGACGACCTCATCGCCCAGGCTCTCCGCTCCAACGAACCCGACAAGCAGCATCCCTGGCTAGCCGGCATCACTCCGGAGACCCTGCAGGCAGCCGGCGGCGCCCAGCGCCTGCGCTTCGAAGAAGAACAAATTAACCAGCCATTCCTTCCTTTCGCCGAAGGCCCATTCGCGACGCCCAGCGGCCGCATCGAGTTCTACTCCGCCACGCTCGAGGCCCAGGGCATCGACCCCCTTCCCTCCTTTCGTCCCGCTCCCGAGTCCCGCCACACCTCCGAGCGCGAGCGCTACCCTCTCGAGTTCCTCCCTCGCAAAGCGGACAATTACATGAACTCGACCTTCTCCAATTTGCCCGCACATCGCGCCATGGAATCCGCCTACAACGGCGTCCTCGAGATCCACGCCGACGACGCAACCGCCCGCGGCATCTCCGATGGTGACACCGTCGCCGTCTTCAACGATCGCGGCAGCATCGCCCTGCGTGCCCACGTCAACGGCAGCGTCCGTCCCGGCGTCGTCGCGGCGCGTCTCAACTGGAACAAATTCTCCGCGGGCGGCCACAACGTCAACCTGCTTACCTCGCAACGTCTCAACGATCTCGGCGGCGGCCCCGTCTTCTACTCAACGCTCGTCGATGTCCGTAAATCGTCCTGAATTCGTGAATCGTACTGAAGCCGGCCTCCTCCCGCAGGCCGTAACTCCGCCACTCCGCTCCTGGAACCTCTCGCCGCCCCCATTCAGTCCGATCTTCGATAAACTGAATGCCAATTCTCTCCCAGCAAATTCTTGCCCGGCTGCTGCTGCGCACCGCGGGAGGATGGAAAGTTGTTGCCGCCGATGACTCTGCAAAATTCAGGCCCGTTCCGCTCTGCTCCCATCCGCTTTCGGCCCGCGACCTGCTTCCCCGCGCACACGAATCGCGCTGATATAATCGCCTTTTCCCGCAGATCGGCCCGATTTTGAGCAGTGAGGGTGTGCTTATTTTTTCCGTGAACTTCTGGAGCGCTGGCTCCCCGCACGTACCAGGCAGGATTCTGCGCCGGCTCCTGGGGCGCTCCTTGGTGTTGTTTCTCTTTCTGGCTCCGCTCCTGCCGGTCGCGCCGCTCGTCGCCCAGGAAGCCACGCCCCCCGCCGCCTCCACCGACGTTGGCCAGAAGATCGTCGACATTCGCGTCATCGGCGCCCGCCGCATTCCCAAAGAAACCGTCCTGGCGCGCCTCTTCAGCCACGCCAGCGATAATTACGACCCCCTCACCGTCGAGCGCGACTTCAACTCCCTCTGGAACACCGGCTACTTCGAAGACGTCCGCATCGAAAAAGAGAACACGCCCCAGGGCATCATCCTCGACGTCTACGTCCGCGAAAAACCCACAATCCGCGACATCACCTACAAGGGCAACAGCTCCATCACAGAATCCGATATTCTCGACCGCTTTAAGAAAGAGAAGGTCGGAATCTCCGCCGAAAGTCAGTACGACCCCGCGCGCATCGCCCACGCCGTCACCGTCATTAAGGAAATGCTCGCCGAGCACGGCCACCAGTTCGCCACCGTGCGTCCCGAAGTCAAAACCATCCCGCCCGCCGCCGTCCAGCTCAACTTCATCATCAAAGAAGGACCGACCGTCAAAGTCGGCAAAATCAGTTTCAGCGGCAATCAGCACGTCACCGCCCGCAATCTCCGCGCAGCCATGCGCAACCTGCGTCCCATCGGCGTTCCCCACTCGATCTTTCTTGAGAACATCTTTGCCCGCACCTACGACGCCAGCAAACTCGAAGAAGACTCTGAGCGCGTCCGTCAGGCTTATGGTGACCGCGGCTACCTGCGCGGCGGTCCGGACGGCGAGCCGCAGACCCACATCCGCAACGAGTCCGGCCTTTCCTTCTTCACCTTCCGCCCGCGCAAAGGCAAACGCATCGATATCCACATGAATATCGAAGAGGGCGAACGCTATCGCCTGGCCGGCATCAATTTCACCGGAAACAAAGCCGCCGCCAACACCAAAGCCCTGCGCTCCACTTTCGCCCAGAAGGACGGCGCCGTCTTCAACATCAGCGACTTCCGCAAGGGCCTCGACAACCTGCGCAAGGCCTACGGGCAGCTGGGCTACATCAACATGACCGGCGTCCCCACCCCTTCCTTCAACGATACCAACCACACCGTCACCTGGAACATCGACATCGACGAGGGTAAGCAGTTCACCGTCTCCCGTATCGAGTTCCAGGGCAACACCGTCACCCGCGACTTCGTCATCCGCCGTGAGCTGCTCCTCCAGGAAGGCCAGGTCTACAACAGCCATATGTGGGAGCTCAGTCTCCTGCGCCTCAACCAGCTCGACTACTTCAACCCTCTGCGCGTCGAACAGGATTCCGAAACCCACCAGAACACCGAAGCCGGAACCGTCGATCTCCTCCTCAAGGTCCAAGAGAAGGGTAAGAACTCAATCGGACTCAACGGCGGCGTCAGCGGACTCTCCGGCGCCTTCCTCGGCCTCAACTACCAGACCAACAACTTCCTCGGCCTCGGCGAAACCCTGAGCGTTCAGGCCAACGCCGGCAGCCTTGCCCGCAATCTCCTCTTCGCCTTCAACGAGCCTTATCTGCGCAACAAGCCGTTAAACATCGGCTTCCAGGTCTTCGACAGCAAGACCGATTACAACGCCTCCAAAAGCTATTCGTTGACCGGCAGCAGCAACCAGACCGCCGCCGTTTCCTCATTGCTTCAGAATTACAACCAGTCCAGAAAAGGCTTCAATCTCTCCGCAAGCTACCCTCTGCGGCATTTCAGCCTCTTCGGCTTCTCCCGCGTCGGCGCCACCTATGCGTGGGACAACTCTTCCGTTCGCGCCTTCAGTCAGGCCTCCAGCAATCTTTTCCAGACCCTTGCCTTCCGCAGCGGCATCCAGGGCCAGAACGCCCTCGAGGGCATTGTCACCAGTTCCGTCCTGTTCAGCTATAACTCCAGCAACGTCTCCAGCAATTACCTGCCGCACACCGGCCAGTCGCTCGCCGCCAGCGTCCAGCTCGCCGGACTGTGGGGCAGTGTGCGTTACGTCCGCCCGGTTGTCGAATACAAGCGCTACTCTCCGGTCAAAGGCCTCTGGTTCAACCCTGCCGGCCGCAACACCTTCGGCGTGCGTCTGCAGGCCGTCTACATCACCGGCTTCAGCGGCGATGTGGCCCCGCCCTTCGATCGTCCCTCGGCTGGCGGCGAATCCGACCTCCGCGGCTTCGACATCCGCTCCGTCACTCCCTACGGATTCGTCCCCACCCGCATCCTCTTCGCTCTCACCAATCCCGACGGCTCCACTGTTCCGCGCGATCCCACGAATCCCAGCCTCGGCGCCATCCAGATTCCCCTGCCGGTCTATGGCATTGCCACCATCGGTGGCGATACTCAGTTCACCTCTAACTTCCAGTACATGATCCCCATCTACGGCCGCACCGTCGGCTTCAACTTCTTCGACGACTTCGGCCTGGACATGGCTCTCCGCGACAGCCAGCTCCGTCAGAGTCCCGAAGGCATCGACATGCTCAATTCCCCGCTCTACGGTTGCCCCAACTACGTCAACGGAACCTGCCAGGGCGGCCAGCAGATCAAGTTCAGCCCCATCATCAATCCCATTTCCGGTACCAACTATGTCCCGCGCGATTCGGCCGGCGGTGAGCTCGACGTCATGATGCCCATCATCAATGCGCCCTTCCGCATCTATTACGCCGTCAATCCTCTCAAGCTCTTCACTACCTTCACTCGCCAGAACCTCATCACCCGCAGCATGTTCCCAGCTGGCGGAGCGGGCGACTACTCCTACGCCGTTGCCGAACAGGTCTACAACGGACTCTATGTCCTGCGCGAGCCCAGCAAGACTTTCCGTCTCACCGTTGCCACCACCTTCTAAGGCACGGGACAGGTCACAGGTTGATCTCTGTACCCTGTTCCCTGCACCCTGTACCCTGCTTCGTTTGACGGCTCCTTCCCACGGCCCTATAATTTGCCCAGTTCCTGAGATACTCTCTCTCTGTCCGCGTCTTTGCATTCCCGGGCCCGATTGCATGCCCGGACCCGCTCCGGTAGGTTGTGAGGAGTTGGGATTTTGAGAGAGCGAGAATGCGGACCAAGCCACCCAGGAAACCGAAGGAGTTTTTGATTTCCATGAATCGTATGTTGTCACTCGTTTGCGTGCTCGCGTCCGGAATGGGCGTCGCAGCCGTTGCCCAGGCCGCTCCGGCAACCACCCCGGATCCCGCCCCCAGTGCCCCCGTCGCGATTACCGGCGCCACCAAAATCGCTGTCATTCAGTTCCAGGCGGCCGTCGGCCAGACCAATGAATTCCAGCGTGACATTGCCGACCTTCGCAAGAAGTACGAGCCTCAGGAGCAGAAACTCCAAACCGAGAGCCAGGGAATCGAGACCCTGAAAAAGCAGCTGCAGGACGCCGGTGCCACTGTCTCCGATCTCGAGCGCCAGAACCGCATGCGTACCATCGACGACAAAACCAAGGCCCTGCAACGCGCCGCCCAGGACCTCCAGGCCAGCGAACAGCAGGATGGCCAGGAAACCTTTCAGCAGGTCGGCCAGAAGGTCTTCGACGTGATGCAGACTTATTCCCAGCAGCAGGGCTTCAACCTGGTCCTCGACGCCAGCCAGCAAAACAGCGGCGTGCTTTGGCTGGCGCCCAGCGCGGACATCACCAAGCCGGTTGTCGACGCGTACAACACCAAGTCCGGCATTCCGGCTCCGGTCAACGTCCCCTCCGCTCCAGCTCCGCGCTCCACCTTGCCGAGCGCACCCAGGACGACCGCCCCGCCTCCTCACTGAGGAACGCGAAAGTAAACTCCTGACGGCGGCTTTTTCGCACTGAAAAAGCCGCCGCGCCGCCCTCAAGAAGACCGTCCTACCGTCTGTGGAAATTTCTGTGGAAGATTTTTGGCGGCGGTGCCATTTACTAAATCATCATCCGGCGTTCACATCCACTACCTGCTCGCCTACAATTTATCCCTCATCCTTTGAGATATTTAACTCTCTGCCGTGCGGTTACACGCGCTCGTAACCCTTACTTCTGCAACCAATTCGTTTTTCCACAAATGTTCGTGAAGTCGCGTCAATCCTCTCATCCCGCAACCTACCGAATAATCCCCCGCTTCGACCCTTCGACAAATTCCACCAAATACGCGACGTCCGCCGAATCGACGCCCTCTTCGCGCAGCTTCTCCAGCGCCTGCGCGGTGTTCACCTTTGCCGCCAGCAGCAGCCGAAACGCATGATGCAGTGAGCGCAGCCGCTGCCGATCGAACCCGCGCCGCTCCAGCCCGACTTTGTTCATTCCGAAGGCATGCGCCTCTCGCGTCGCCGACGTCAGCGAAAACGGCAGCACATCCTGCGTCACCACCGTCCCGCCCCCGATATATGCGTGGCGCCCGATTCGGCAAAACTGATGGATCGGAGAAAACGCGCCCACTGTCACATAATCCTCCACCGTCACATGCCCCGCCAGCGTCGCGTTGTTTGCCAGAATGCAGTGATCGCCGATCACGCTGTCGTGCCCGACATGCGCATACGCCATGATCAGGCAATGGCTCCCGACGCGCGTCACGCCGCCGCCGCCAGCCGTCCCCCGCGAAATCGTCACGCACTCGCGAATCGTGTTCTCGTCGCCCAGCGTGACGCCCGTCGCCTCACCCTTGTATTTCAGATCCTGCGGCGCCACCCCAACGCACGCAAAAGGATGAAACCGATTCCGCGCCCCAACCTTCAGCTGCCCGTCGAGCACCACGTGTGAGATCAGCTCACACTCTTCACCGAGAACCACACCCGGCCCAACCGTGCACCACGGCCCGATCGTGCACGATTCCGGAATGACAGCGGTGGGAGCAATAATCGCTGTTGCGTGGACGCTCACTCCGATCCCACCAAGCCGTTCTCCGCTTTCGTCACTGGCTCCCCTGCAGTCCTCTCCGGTTCCTGATCCGTCCGCGGAACCAGCGCGCACATTACCGTTGCCTCGCACGCCAGCTTTCCGTCCACTGTCGCTCGCCCTTCCATTTTGGCCACTCGCGGCTTCCAGTTCAGCACAGTAATCTCGATCCGCAGCTGATCCCCCGGCACTACTGGCCGCCGGAACTTCGCCCTCTCGATCCCGGTGAACACCATCAGCTTCTTGTGCCGGTCCGGAACCTCCGGCATCAGCAACACCCCGCCCGCCTGCGCGATCGCTTCCACCACCAGCGCCCCAGGCATGATCGGATAGCCCGGAAAATGCCCCTGGAAAAATGGCTCATTGATGGTCACGTTCTTGATCGCGACAATCCGCTTCTTCCGCTCGATTTCGACAATGCGGTCGATCAGCAGAAATGGGTAGCGATGCGGCAAAATGCCCATGATCTCGCTGATCTCGAGCACCTGCCGCCCTTCCAGAATGCAGTCGGAGTTTTCCATATCGGGCAGCGCCGATTATAAATCGCCAGCGTTGCGCTATGCCGCCGACGACCTCCTCTTTGCCGCTCTCAACGCAGCACCAACAACGCCAGCCCCAGCGCCACCGGCATCGCCACTACCCCCACCTTCAAAAACTCCCACCCCGTAATCTCCGCATCCTCCCTGCGCAGCGCGATCAGCCACAAGATCGTCGCCAGCGATCCCGTCACAGAAAGATTCGGCCCCAGATCCACGCCAATCAGCACCGCATGCGCCAGCAATCCCGTCTGCCCCATCTGCCGCAGCGCCGTTCCCACCGCGAGCCCCGCCGGCAGATTGTTCATGCCGTTCGAGAGCAGCGCCACCCCAAACCCGCCGCCAAATTTCCCAATCCCCCCACTAATCCCATCGCCGGCACCGGCTAGCCACCCCAGCCCCATCTTCGTCACCCGCATCATCCCCGCGCGGTTCAGCGCCTCCACAATCATGAATAGCCCCGCCACCAGCGGCAGCACGCTCCATGACACATTCCTCACCGCGGTCTTCGGCGCGCTCCGATCCTTCATCGCCACCAGCACCAGCGCCAGCAAGCCCGCTCCGCACGTCGGCGCTCCCAGCGGAATCCCCAACCCCGAAGACGCCAGCAGCGCCACCGCCGCCACACCGATCCCGGCCAGCGCCAGCCATCCCGCCGCGTCCAGCCGATACGGCTCCCCCATCGGCGCCGCCTCACCGGCAAGTGCCCGCCGCGAAAGAATCCTCAAACAGAAAAACGTCGCCACAATCGAAGCCACCGAAGGCAACAGAAACATCCGCAGCCACGGCGCCAGCGCCGGCAAATGCGCTCCAAACACCACCAGATTCGCCGGATTCGCGATCGGCAGCACAAAGCTCGCCGCATTGGCGATCAGCGCGCACGCCAGCAGATGCGGCCTCGGCTCGACCTTCGCCCGCCGCACCGCCGCCAGCACCGCCGGCGTCAACACCACCGCCGTTGCGTCGTTCGACAGCAGCGCCGTCACCACCGTCCCCACCAGGTAAACCCACAGAAACAACCGGCTCGCCGACCCTCGCGCGTGGCGCACCGCGATATCCGCCACCCAGTCGAAAACCCCCTCTTCCCGCGCCAGCTCCGCCAGGATCATCATCCCCGTCAGAAACAGGTAAACGTCCACGCCCTCGCGGACCGCATGAACCGCCCCGCCCAGCGGCAGCAGCCGCGTCGCCACCAGCAGCAAAGCTCCGCCGCCGATCCACACGTATTCCGGAATGCCCCGCGGCCGTACCAGCATCAGCACGATGCTGGCCAGCGAAATGATCCAGATCGAAATTACAAACATGTCAGGGACGTATTACAAACATGCCATGTCCATCGAAAGTTCGAGACAGTTGGATGCACTCGCACTACACTAAATCGGGACCAGCCCCCCAGGCCCCCCGGTTGATCCGGCGTCTCTCGATGCACGCCGGACGTGGAGTTAGAGAATGTCCGCAGCTGAGCGGCTGTATTACGTCGATTCTTTTCTCAAGTCTTTCCCCGCTGTCGTTACCGACGTCCGAGAGCTCTCCAGCGCCGAAGGCGAATCTGTATGGCAGATCGCTCTCGACCGCACCGCCTTCTATCCCACCAGCGGCGGCCAGCCATTCGATTCCGGCCTTCTGCGCGCCGTCTCCCGTGGTGGCGTCTCCCTCGACATTCCCGTCGAATCCGTCGAAGAAGACGAGCACGGCCAGATCTGGCACTTCGTCCGCAAGCCTCTTTCCGCAGGCACTGCGGTCGAAGGCCGCATCGACTGGGATCGCCGCTTCGACCACATGCAGCAGCATACCGGCCAGCACCTCCTCTCCGCCGTCTTCCTGCGCGAGCTCAACGCGGCGACCGTCTCCTTTCACCTCGGCGAGTGCCTCTCCACCGTCGACCTCGCCGTCGCCGCTCCCATCGCCCATCGTCTCGAACACGTCGAGCGCCTGGTCAACGAAATCGTTGCCGAGGACCGTACCGTCTCCACCCGCAACATCTCCCGCGCCGAAGCCGAGTCCATGCTGGCCGCTGGCGAGCTGCGCAAACTCCCCGATCGTCCCGGCGACATTCGCATCGTCGAGATCGACGGCATCGACCGCAATGCCTGTGGTGGAACCCACGTCCGCTCCACCGGCCAAATCGGAGCCCTGCTCCTGCGCGGCACAGAAAAGGTCAGCCGCGGCATTCGCGTCCAGTTTGTCTGCGGTCTGCGCGCTGTCCACGCCGCCCGCGCCGATGCTGCCATCCTTGCCCAGGCCACAGTCGCTCTTTCCGTCCCTGCCGCTGACATTCCCGCTGCCGTCGAGCGCCTAAAGGCCGAAGCCAAAACCTCCGTCAAGGATCGCCAGCGCCTGCGCGAAGATCTCGCCGACTACCACGCCTCCCGTCTCGCCGTCGAGGTCCCCATCGAACGCGGTCTGCGCTTCCTCAATCGCTCCTGGAAGGATCGCGACGCCGACTACGTCAAGCTGCTCGCATCGCGTGTCACCACCGCCGCTCCCTCCACCATCCTCCTCTTCTCCTCGGAGAGCGCCGACCCGGCCTCCATCTTCCTGGCGCGCAGCCTCGACCTCCACCTCGATTGCAGCAGCATCCTTAAAGAAGCCCTGGCCCAGCTCGGCCTCCGCGGAGGCGGCTCTGCCGATTTCGCCCAGGGAGAGGTCCCCCTCCTCGAACTCGCCGCGCTGCGCGGTTCTCTGGTCGCGGCCATCCGCAACTCCGTGGTCGAAGCTCGCTGACAGTAACAAAGAGCCCCGGCGCTGTTGGCGCGCGGGGCTGCTCATCAAGTAGAATCGGAGAAGTCTTTCCCGCCGTCGTGGGGCTATAGCTCAGCCTGGGAGAGCGCCTCGTTCGCAACGAGGAGGTCGTCGGTTCGAGCCCGACTAGCTCCACCAAATCAAAAATCTATAACCTGCCCCTGGGGTTCAAAGGCGGGCCATCCCGCCTTTCTGTTGCCGGGCTCGGCTGTTCGAACTCAGTGTCGGCGAAAGTTCGTTTCCTTCTGTTACCGCGCATAGCATGAGATCGAAGCAGCCGTGCTCCGAGCAAGCCCTGATTACAGACGAAGATCAAACCCCAAAAACCGGAGAAGGCCAGGTTCACCCCACAGCAAGAAGCAAACGCCCCTGCAAACGGTACGTCAATGCGAATCGAATCCAGGTCCACGCCGAAAGTAACGCCCTTTGCCATTTTGAAAAAAACACCCCCAACAGCCCGGCGCTTCTGCTTCTCCCCCAAGTTTCTCTCCGCCTCTCTGGCGCACAGCTTTGGCGGGATAGAGCTAGCCGTGCCATAGATAGCAAAAAAACAGCCCCAAAAGACAAGGTTCTCGAAAAATTGATTCAGAGCGTCCCTAACCCGCCGCTGCTCTGAGCACCCCGGCGGGAAGCGTAATCGATCCAATACGCCCGGAGTTTTCGTCCACAACAATGATGCGCAGAGTCCCGCTGTCCTGCTTTTCATCGACAAACTCATCGAAGGGAATTCCGTCGCGCAGGAGCTTTTGGTACGTACCCGGCTTCAGGCGAAGCGCCAGCGTTTGCCCGTTCACCCGCGCATGAATACCCGTGTCATCGCGTTGCACCAGAAAGATGTCCAGCTTGTCGGTCCATAGATCGCCCTGTTGTGCCAGGCCCACGTCAGTCGCCGCGATCTGGAGCGTGAGAGTCGCTCCGCTGGACGCCGCGCCGGGCCGCGCGCTGATGGCAATCTCGGTCGCATCCAGCGGCTGCCAGATCGCCTGCTCGAATCGCTCCTTCAACGTGGCCGGCTCTGTGGCATACAGATAGCCGGTGCGGTAGCGCAGCGTGACGCCCCGTCGCGTGACGACCCTGACCGTCAGCTGGTGATACTGATCGTCGGGAGGCGAATCGGGCGCAAAGCTCAGCAGGTATGCAGCTCGGCCGTCCTCGATGACACTGTCGAGATTCGCCACTATATTGTCGGAACGCCGAAAGATTCGCCCACCAGTGGCCTGCGCCATTTGCTGGATGGCGATCTGAATCGGGTGCAGGTCCTGTTGCATTTCCGCAGTGACGCGGCCCGGCCGGGCGCCCGGCGCATTATCCCCCAGCGACGTGCCCGGAGTATTCTCCCGGACGGCCTCTTCCAGTTCCACGCTGGGGTGTTTCAGGCTGGGATCGATCGCGTTGGTCTCCAGTTGCGAAGCGTCGAGCGGATACACGCTCACGTGCGCATCGTTCAGCGCCTCCTGCGCACGCAACGCAAAGCTGTCGACACCGTTGCGACTCTTGTCGCTCCCCGCAGCCCGATCGGTCCAGTCCGCCAGCACATTGTCGCTCGCAATCCACACCAGGTTCTTGTGGCCGGGACTCCCAGCCAGATGCGCTGCAACACCAACCAGCAGAATAAGCGCCTGCCGCCCCGGAGCATCACCCTCGCCCTTCAGTTTCGGATCGGTCATGGTGGGCGATGGGGTCGCGCCGCCACCCGCTGCGTTGCCGTTCACATATTGCAGATCGGACGGATTGTGTACCTCATCGAACTGCTGCCGATTCCGTTGCTCTTCCTCCTGAGCATGAGCCAGATCCTGCGCGCTCGGCATCCACTCACGCAATCCGGAGATAAGCGCGGCATGATCGCGCGTTTCCTCCACCACGACTTTGAATCCCCGGTTGATGCGCACATAAAGACCAACGCGCTCGGCGGACGGGAGCCTCGCAAAGAACTTCAACATTTGCTGGCGAGCGAATGTGAGATCCGCAAAGTCCAGGCTGCTCGCATCGATCAGGAGAATCGTGGAGCTGCCTTCTGCCGGCGCCGCGCTTCCCGGAGACTGCCCATGATCCACCGCGCCGAGGCGATTCGAATAGATGAACTGTTCAGGTGTTGCCCCTGACGGCCCCGCAGCAGCGGCGGTCATCTCGCCCGCCCCACCTGCCTGCGTGAAAAATCGCACGGTCTGCCTATGCCCATTGTCGAGAATCTCGAAATCGTCCGGCTTCAGATCGGTGACAGGATGGCCATTCTTGTCGTAAGCCGCAACGCCCACGTCGACCAGGCGTGTGCTGACGTGCAGGGTGAAGCCCGTCGCCGAAGGTGAAGGAGCGGGAACCGCCGCTGTCTCCGGCAAGCTGTTCGTTTTCGTGACGCTGATCTCAGCAGGCACCGCAGCAGCCACAGCGGGCCTTGGTGCAGCCGCAGCATCTGTCGCACCAGGAGCGGGCAGGTTGGCAACGACCGGGGCAGCGGCACTGGCCTCCGCCGGTGCAGCCGCAGCATGATTCCCCTCCACGAGAGCCTCTTCTTGTTGGGAAGCGGGCATCGCCGACGCAGACGAGCCGGGAGGCCGGCTCGCGACGGGAGGCGCGCCATCGGCCGTCAGAATGCGTGCGTCAGCCCTGAACAAGTGGTACTGATCGAACACAACTTCGTTCAGCATGATCTGCAGCGGCGGCCGGGTACCGCCTGCCTCCGGCTGAACGGACGTAGGATGCTGTGTGAATGCGCCAGGAGCATTGCCAGGCATCCGCATTTGCTGAATAAGGTGCGCCGGCGCCAGCGAAATGGAAACGCTCTTCACCGGGCAAATGTAGGTCCGTTCGCCAAGTTCGACGGGACCGTACTCAACCACGATGTCCGCTTTGGCGATGGCATCGGACTTGGTAAGGTCGGCCATCAGCGTAAGACGCAGAATGGTTCCCTTGGCGGAGTCGACGGCTATCTCACCGTGATATCCAGAGAACTGCCGCAGGAGGCCATTAGCAATGCAGCAGAATTCCACTTGGTAGTGCGAGTCTTGCCTGGGCACCGAATAGCGAAAAACCGCCTGCAACCCGGCCGCACCCTGCTCCCAGTGACTCCAGGTTAGCGTGCCCTTGGCAGCGTCTCCCAGCACGGTTGCGAGAATCGGGCCGAACTCGCCCGA
>Ga0182018_10000790_pt1 | contig 39279 bp, 33 predicted proteins | sample 812P2MmetaG_FD_120490 | JGI IMG/M metagenome (GOLD analysis project Ga0182018, IMG submission 120490) | Permafrost microbial communities from Stordalen Mire, Sweden - 812P2M metaG | ecosystem: Environmental > Terrestrial > Soil > Wetlands > Permafrost | place: Sweden: Stordalen | collected... | reverse complement strand
GATTGGCGCCGGCGATCAGCAGCACGACAAGGGTGGCCAGAAACAAAGTGCGTACCAGTTGACGAGCCTGGTCAACGGTTTCTTCGTGCAGGGAGCGCACCACTGCGCGTATGCGCATACTCGACACAAAAGGGGGATAGTTGCGCATGATCTCCAGCGCCACACGCTCCGCATCGCTTTCGGCCTGCGCCGGAGTGACTCCCGGCTTGAGCCGTCCCACCATACGAAGGTTCCATGCCGCCGCGCCGGTCGCGATCTCCTGTTGACTGAAGCTCATCGGGACCCATAACTCGCTGTTATTCAAGTGTCCCGGCACCAACGGGAACTCAAAGTTGCGTGGCATCACGCCGATCACTTCATAGGGCTTGCGGTCCAGCAGGATCTTCGTTCCCAGTACGCGCTCATCACCGTGCAAGCGACTTTGCCAGAGCGAGTAACTGATCACCGCGACTTGCTCCTTTTGTTCATCTTCCTGCTGCGTAAAGAATCGGCCCTTGAGTGGTTCGACCTGCAATGCGGGAAACACCCCGCCGGTGAGTCGAGCGCCATACACCTGCGCTGGCTCACCAATGCCCGATAGTTCCCAACCAATTCGCTGATAACCGCCAAGACTCTCGAAGCTTTGCGTATCGCGCGTGTAGGCCAGGACGTCGGGAGCGGTGACCCCAACTTCACCGCTGCCTCCCACGTTTGCACCTTGCAGGGTGTCGGAGAGCTGCATCAGCCTTTCGGGATGCGGAAACGGTAGCGGGCGCAGCAGCACGCCTTCGACGATGGAGAATATGGCAGTCGTGGCCCCGATGCCCAGCGCGAAAATCAGCACCGCCGTGGCGGTAAAGCCGGGCGACTTCAGCAAATGGCGGATTGCGATCCGCAGGTCTTGGAAAGGCATCGGTTCGGCACTCTAGCAGATTCTAAAATAAGGCCGGGTGCCAGTCCAAGCTTCGCTTGGGCCGACCTATTGACGTCTTGCGGTAGAGACGCGGCTTGCCGCGTCTGAAGCGAGGCAAGCCTGAGCCAAGGCAAGCCGCGTCTAAGCAAACCCGCACGTCACGACGAACCGAGCGCGCGACGCGCCTTGGAAAAGTCTCCGTTGCTGCTCCTCCAATTGCTGGACAGCGTTCCTATCGCCCAGAAGATTGCTAATAGCAAGAACACCTTGCTGCCGGGAAGGTGCGCAGCCCAGGCGTAGAACGCGCTCAGCATTGGAAGCACAGCGGAAGACATTACTCCAGCCGACCACATGATTGCCTTCGCCGCGGGACTGGCTTTCTGCATCGTGGCCTTCTCGGTCTGCACCCCAAAGAAAGGAAGATGCTCAAACAGCCATCGCGGGCCCGCGGGATAGCCTTGAGGATTGCCGGTTCCTCCGACGGTATAGAACGTGAAGCGTATGCCGAGAAGCCTCCCCGCCGCCCAGTGCGCGATTCCATGGGAGAAGAAATAGAGGAGAAGCCAGGCTGCGATCATGATTACGATGACTGCGGGTGTCGAGTGCACCGATCGCTCCAGAATCAGGGCAGCACACGCAGCCGCGAGTCCAGCGATCTGCACTGTGTTCCCGGCAGGGATGGAGAGCCGTCTGAAGATCTTCCGTTGCGGAATCGAGTTTGGAGTATGCATTATTCGACGCCGCCGGCCTGGCGACCAGTTTTCCAGTGGGTCAGTCTCTCACATAAGGTCCGGTGGAGAGACGGGCGCCCTTGCCCGTCCACCCCACCCAGGTGCCGGGCGGCAGGCCTTTGACCTCGTAGGCACAAGCAACACAAGGGGTGCCCCATTCCTGCGCGTACTTTGCGCAGGAATGGGATTCCACAACCGCCGCGAGTGTAGGCTTTCTTTCGAGGCGACTGAGCCGACCAAATACGCCAGCACCGTGTCATCACATCTTTCCTGTACGCCCATCACAGACACCCAGCCGCGACTCTGCGAAAATTCTCCGAGAGTGCAACATCAAGAGGAGTGCCCGTCTCCCGAGACGGTTGTCGACGATCTTTGAAAAGTGAGCGGAAGCAGTGAACCACCCGCTTAGTCCTTTAGAAGGGATATATTAGAGCTACCTCTTTTACCCTCAATACTTTAGCGCAAACCGGGGGGGGTAAAAAACCAAACCCAAATCCCTTCCAGCGACGTCAAAAAAATCCATAGCGAACTACGAACGTGGAGTCCAAACTCTGATCGCTATCGAGAGAACGCCTTCCCACTTTCATCGTCGTTTGTATTGGTATGAAGTCCCCGAGTTGCACATAACTCCGCCTTCAAGGAAATCGGGGCGGCACGCAAATAAAATCTTCGCGCACCACCCCGATCATTGACTTGCCACTTACTGAGGATAGGTCGAGGGAATTACTTTGTTGATTTCATAGATATCCCAGGAGCCGAGCCCAGTTACATAGTCGTATCCGGGCAGTGCGGTGAATAGTCCGTTGGCTCCGATAGTGACGTCATTGAAATCGGGGCTGCTTGCAGTGGGTCCGCCATTCGCCAGTTGATAAATCAGCGGCGCGGCGAAACCAAGTTTGTTGTTGTGCGAGGTTTCAATTCGCGCCCATGATCCCATGGCTAACGGCGACGAAAGGCTTGTGCCGCCAATGAGCGTGGCTGTGCCACTGACGATGATGTTGGCCGCGCAGATCGCCACTTCGGCGCCGCCGGCGCACATCGATACGTCGGGCACGCCCCTCAGGCCGGCCTCGGAACTGGGGACGACGGGCAGCGTACCCGTTCCCGTATAGGACTGCCAGAATGGGGATGTTTCGAAATAGCTGGGGCCTCCACCACTGAAGTCAGCGGCTGTTTCGAAGTCGAAGGTGTAGTCGGTGTTAGTGAAGAGGTAGGTTCCACCAACTGAGACTACATAGGGCGATGACGCCGGGTACGCGGTATCCGGTGGTCCAGAAAGCGGAACGCCGTTAGTGGCCTCCAGAGGACAGGCCGAACCCTGGTCGCCGGACGAAGCAAATGGCGTGATGCCCTGCAACGCTGCTTCTCCAAACACCTCATCATCCAGAAGCATCGAGCCGTCGATATAGGGCGAGAACTCACACTCGCCGAATGACATGTTGAACGCTTTTACCTGGTTACTGGACACAGCTTTGCTAATGGCGAGGCCAAGATCGGAATCGGTCATGGATGTCGCCACATAAAAATAGAGATGCTTCACCTGTTGCGCGATTCCGGTTGAGGACTGGGAATCGAGATCCCACTCGTCGGCGCCGCTCGTGTCCGAGCTGGGAATGCCGGCGTTCACAATGGTTACAGGAATCTGCGGCAGGTTGTAAGTGGTTTCGAATGTCCGTAAATCTTTTACCACTTGAGTCAGATCGCCCTCCGCAATGATGCCCACCGCGGTTGCCTTCCCAGACGTAAAGTTGTGGGCCGCGCAATTGGCGTTATCCGACGGACACGCGGCGTTGTAAGCAATCTGGTATTGCTGCGGTGAATAGCTCTCGTTGCTGATGTCGGGCACTGGACAGACAGGAGGCGTACAAGGGACGGTTTGAGATCCGGCCCGCAGATTGATCAGGTTCGAATGCAGTCCCACGACATTGTTGAGCCCAAGTACGGCAATCACGCTGCCCGAAAGCGACGCCGGAACTTGTGCAGGAGCGGTATTCAGATAGACGGTATTTCCATTGATCGAATACTGTTCGAGCACCGTGTTAAACGCCGTTGCAACTCCGCCGGCTGTTCCGTCTGCCTCGATTAGAAGCTGATTGTCCGCGACAGTCACGTTAGTAAATCCCGCACCGGATAAATAACTCTCGACTGCCTGCACTTGCGCCGTGGTCGCTCCGAATTGTGCCGCGAATTGTTGGACGGTAAGCGAACTCCCATAGAGCGGGTTGCCCGGCGTCAGCATGGCGCGGAGAGTCGGTTGAACCTGGTTGGCATTCTGCTCTTGCAGGCCAACCACGATGTGCATCGGCGTAGCCGCCGCCAGAGAACCGATCGGCGCTGCGTTCTGCAGGTATTGAACTGGATATGCTTTGGTGGCAGTAGCCGCCCAATTCTGGGCGCTGGCGTTTAGCGACATGCAGACAACGAGAAGCGCAGAACCGGCGAGCGCTCCCACACACTTGACGAAAGTGGCCACGATTTTTCTCCTCTCACTTCGCTGGGGTAGGAATTTGCTAGCTTCGGCGAGTCACGACTAGCGCCGCGCTGAATTGCAGGCGAATCGCCAAACATTCGTTTACAGAAAATTACTTGACAGACAATCACTTAGTGCTGCAGGCGGGACAAACACGATGCTTATGGCTTTGCGGCTTTGACTTTTATTAGGTAAATTCTGCCGTTTCTCACCTTATTCAATAGAATTTTTATGTGACAGGAGGATTTACTAATGCTAAGTGAAGTTAAAAACGGAGCGCTCAATCTACAGTCTTTACTGTAGTGAGACGGAAGACGACTGTACGACTAGTCCTTTGTCACTAAATCAATTTCATTTGTTTCGGCGCCACGGTTGCGATGCGCACGCGCTCTACACGGCGATCGGTTGAGTCGAGGACTTCGAACCTCAGGCCTTCGTCTTCGACGACTTCGCCCTTCTTAGGAATTCTTCCCGCGAGTTCGCTGACCAGTCCAGCGATAGTGGATGACTCATGGCCTTCCGGACGCATGCCGAAGAGCTCATCAAGGCGGTCGACATCCATGTTGCCGGGAACGATGTAGGAGTGGTCGTTTTCCTGCACGATCTCCGCCTTCTCATGCTCGTCGCCGATTTCGCCGACGATTTCTTCGACCAGATCTTCGATGGTCACCAGGCCAGCGACTCCGCCATATTCGTCCACGACAATCGCCATGCGGATGTTACTACGCTGCATCTCGCGCAGCAGATCACTGACCAACTTACTTTCCGGGACGAAGTAGATGTCTTTTCGCATCAGTGTCGCGACTGTTCGCGTGTGCGCCTCGGAGTCGGGCACTTGCAGCACATCCTGGGTGTGAAGAATGCCTTTGATATGGTGAATCGAACCTTCATACACGGGAATGCGCGAGAACGGTTTCACTCTCAGTAACTCGACTATCTTCTCGACGGTGAAATCGGCGGGCACAGCGACTATCTCGGGCCGCGGCTTCATCGCCTCGCGAACAGTTTTGCCGCTGAACTCCACCACCGACTGGATCAGGTCGCGATCGCCTTCCTGAATGATTCCTTCTTCCTGTCCGGCTTCGATCAAGGCATCTACAGCTTCGGTGGATGTCCCCGGTAGCGCGTCGGCGTGTTCGCGGGTGAGCGCAGCGACCGACTGGCAAAATCCGAGCACGAGCGTTACCGGCAAAACGAGGTAGATCAGAGCGCGCAAAAATGGCACGCAGTGCGCCAACCAACGCCCGCTGGACCGCGAGAAGAAAACGAACGGCAGCAGGCGGTTGAAAATGATGATGATCAGCACCAGGCTGAGCGTGGCCTCGAGGACTTCGTAGATGCTCCACGCGCGGTCGCGGAAAACGGTGAAGCCGACGATCATGGCGATGGCAGCCGTGACCAGTTGCGTCAGAATCGCCATGGAGAGCGAGGCGCGCGCGCGCGTCACTCCGAGCAGCGGCTCGACAATCTTCTCGAAAGCGTCGATGTTGTCCTGGAAATCGCGGGAGAGGAATTTGCCAATCTCCTGGTAGAGACGATCGACATAGGAGACCAGCGTCAGCAGGCCGAACAGGAAGGCGAGGGCTATGCTGACGCCAATCATTGATGTTGTTCGCTCCTCGCGCTGGTGGTCGAGTTGCTCGTCGTCGAGTTTCTACCGGTCACGCCTCGCTCGATCAGACCGTGCGGCAGGCCGAGTTTCGCGCGCAACTGTTTTTCGCGTCGGGCCATTTGTCCATTGTCGCACTCGTGATCGTAGCCGCGCAGATGCAGGATGCCGTGCAGCACGAGAATCTTGACTTCCTCCGCGGGCGAGTGTCCGAGCAAACGTGCGTTTTGCGACGCGATCTCGACGGAAACGGCAATATCACCGACGAATTGCTTTCGCGATCCGGCCTCGGCTGGAAATGAAAGCACGTCTGTGGGCTTGTCTTTGCCGCGGAAACGGCGGTTCAGGGATTTCATTTCAGCGCTTGAGGTAAGCAGGACATTGACCACACCCTTTAATCCAGCGGCGCGGCGGGCGCTCGCCACGAAACGGTCGAGTGCCAACTCGGTCAGATCCGTGACGCGCTTTTGAAAGATGACCAAGTTCAACTCTCTTCCACGTTCGAGACCTCAGCGGCTTAAAATCGCATTTAAAGACAATGGAATAGCGCAGCGCTGAAGCGCTGCGCCATAGAAACTTTAATTGCGTAGGTGCGGCTCTTCGGGAGGCGCTGGTGGAGGCGCCTGCGGCGCTACCGGCTTCGTCTCCAACGGCGACAACTGCTGCTCCGCCAGGCGAGTCTTGTGCTCATCGTAGGCGCGGATGATTCTCTGTACGAGGTGATGACGCACCACGTCGCTTTCGTCGAAGTGCACAAAGGCGAGGCCGTTTACGCCCTTCAGAATATCGACTGCTTCGATCAGCCCGCTGCGGCGGGCGGTGGGCAAGTCGATTTGCGTTACGTCGCCGGTGATGACCGCTTTGGAATTAAATCCCAGGCGGGTTACGAACATTTTCATCTGCTCCGAGGTCGTGTTCTGCGCCTCGTCGAGGATTACGAATGAATCGTTCAGGGTGCGACCGCGCATGAAGGCGATGGGAGCGATCTCGATTACATTCTTCTCAAGGTACCGTTCGACGCGTTCGGGCTCCAGCATGTCGAAGAGCGCGTCATACAAGGGACGCAGGTAGGGATCGATCTTTTCCTGTAAGGTACCGGGCAGAAAGCCCAGACGCTCGCCCGCCTCGACGGCCGGCCGCGCCAGAATGATTCGGTTGACCTGCTTGTTCAGCAGCGCCGAGATCGCCATGGCCACTGCGAGGTAGGTCTTGCCGGTGCCGGCGGGACCTACGCCAAACACCATGTCGTGCTGCTCGATGGCTTCGAGATAGCGGCGCTGATTGGGGCTTTTTGGCTGGACCGTCCGCCGGCCAAACGACCGCTGGCGGCCGGCTTCGGCCAGTCCGCGCAGGGTCGCATTCGGGTCGCCGACCACCACGCGCAACATGCTGTTCAGGTCGCCGTTCACGAACTGGTGGCCGGTGCGGTGCAGATGCTCGAAATCGGCGAATAACTGTTCCGCGCGAGCCACGTCGCGCGGCGCCCCTTCCAGTTCAATGCGGTTTGAGCGCAAATCGATATTGATGTTCAGGCCGTCTTCGAGCACATGGAGATTTTCATCGCGCGTGCCGAACAAGGTCTCGATATTAGGGCTGAGTTCAATATTTTTTTTCATCTTTTTAGGATAGGTTCGTAATCGCCGCCTCCTGCAGCTGGACTGGGCTCGCTGTTCGATGTGGTTTTTCGGGATGGGTTGCTCCGGGACAATTCCTACCCGATCCGGACAAACCCGTGCCGGCGCTTTTTGGACGCAAATAGCTGGATGGGGAAGCGGGGCAAACCGGATTGCGCACCCCGACGACGGGGCGGTTACCAACCATTTGAAACCAGCGTAGCGCGGGCGGGCGGGGGAGTCAATGGGAGGGCGGCCGGTGCCGGCAGCTGAACTTGCCCGGACGTTTCTCCGGAGCCCTTACAGAGGCTAAGAGGGCAACAACCGACGTATAATCTGGGGCTTCATGCATACCATCACCACGGGGGCATTGGTTGCGCTTCAGTGTTTCGTCGTCCTGTTCGTGGCACTGCACAATTGGATCCCTCTTGGAACGCTCAATGACGTGAAAGGCGCTCACGCTGCGTTCCCGGGCAGCAAACTTCTGATTACCACGCTCATCAACTTCATTCCGGTTTCGTTCGGACTCGTGGCCAGCGCCATCTACTTTGGCAGAACCTATCCGAGTTGGCTCTTGTGGTGGCTTTGGGTGAGCTACGGACTTGCGGTCTACGGTTCGTTGAAGGCGTGGTGGATTCCATACCTTTACCGCGCAGAGCCAGAGCTCGCCGGGCGCTATCGAGTGATGTATGGAACGACGCACGCCTTCCTGCCCGAGCGCAATGGCATCCGGCCGAATACGCTGCATGTGATCTTTGACTTTGTGGTGGTTGCTATATTGATTGTTCTGGGCGCGCTGACGGCGCAGCAGAGGTGGCTCAACTCCTGAGACGACGGGGCGGTTAGCCTTCGCGTTTTGTCTCCAGCCGCGAAGCCCAAACCGCCCGATCTTTGGCCCAAGCCCGCAGCTCGGCAATTTCTTCAGCGCGGGTGATCGACAGCGGCACCGTGGACGAGAGCGCGGTGAGCAGGTCTTCGGTGTTCATCTCCTGCTTGCGAGCAAACGCCGCGTAGAGAGCGGTTTGCACGGCCGATTCAATTTCCGCGCCCGAGAATCCTTTGGCGGCGGCGGCTACCCGGTCGAGGTCGTAGTCGGCCGGATTGCGTTTGCGCTTGGTCAGCTGGATGCAGAAGATCTGTTTCCGTTCGGCTGCGCTGGGCAGGTCCACGAAGAAGAGTTCATCGAAGCGTCCCTTGCGAATCAACTCTGGCGGCAGCACGGTTACGTTGTTGCAGGTGGCGGCTACGAACACGGCGGCCTTGCGATCCTGCATCCAGGAAAGAAACGAGGCCAGCAGTCGCGATGACACGCCCGCGTCGGCTGAGGCGGAATCAGGGCCGCTTCCGGCGAAGACTTTTTCCAGCTCATCGATCCACAAAACGCAGGGAGCCAGACCTTCCGCTACTCTGAACACTTTCTGAATTCGCTTTTCTGTCTCGCCTATGAATTTGTCATAGATTGCCGCGGTATCGAACTTGACCAGAGGGATCTTCCATTCTCCGGCGATGGCGCGCGCACACAAACTCTTGCCGCATCCCTGCACGCCGAGAATGATGACGCCTTTCGGCGGATCGAGACCGAACAGAAGAGCTTGCGCGTCCCAGGAATTTTGCCGTTGCGCGAGCCAGCTTTTCAGGTTGTCCAGGCCGCCGACGCTGGCCATGTCGTTGCTCGCGTCCACAAATTCCAGCATCTCGGAGCGCTTGAGCAGGGCTTTTTTCGCGTCGAGCACATCGGTGATGCAATCGGGCGCAAGCGCCATGCGTCCAACCACGGTCTGCGAGATGGCGCGTTCGGCGGCTTCTTCCGTCAGGCCGAGCAGATTGCCAGCCATCGCGTCCACGCCGTTCGCGTCGAGTTGAAGCTTCAGGGAGTGAACTGCTGCCAGACGCGTGTAGGTTTCGCGGATGATCTCGCGCAGCCGGTCGCGGTCGGGCAGCGGCAGATCGAGAAATTCGACGAGACTGACCAGTTCGGGCGGCATTTCAATGGCGGGCGCGGTGAGCACCAGAGTGCGCCGGTTGGCGGAGAATTTCTGTCCTACGTCCCGCAACCTGCGCACCACGACGGGGTTGTCCATGTGGCGATGGAAGTCTTTCAGGACGAAGACAGCTTCGATCGTCATGCTCTCGAGGTTCGCCAGCACCTGAACGGGGTCGGCAGTGTTGTACATGGCGCTCTTGGGGCTGGCAGCGCTATCGGAGCCGCGCGGAGACAACACCGCTCGCGCCAACCGGTCGGCTTCGCTGTTTCCCTGCGGGAGCGCTCCGGGACGAACCGAGACGGGAGGCGGGGGAGTGGCGGCAGCGCTGCCGCAGCGGACGAGACCATCGGCGATGGTCCATTCGTAGACGGCTAGATTCAGCTCCGCACAGACCGAGTGCACCAAGGCCAGGGCACGCGTTTCCTCGACCGTCTCCATAACGACGATTGGAGTGGAAGAGTTGATTAGAACCTTCAGTCGCTCGAGCGAGTTCATATCTATTTGACCCGGTATGACTTGCTCCCGTAGAATACAACTTCGGTTCCCACCGGAATATCTTCTTGGGGCAATCTAGGAATACAAAGGTAATCAAGGCGCATGGCAAATCATTTTTCGGCGCTGAAACGCGCGCGTCAGACAACGAAACGAACCGCCCGCAATCGGGCCAACAGTTCGCAACTGCGCACCGCTCTGCGGAGCCTGCGCGAAAGCCTGGAAAAAGGCGAAAAGACCAACGCGATCGAGACCTACCGGCAAACCGTGTCGGCGCTCGACAAGGCCATCCAGAAGGGCGTTCTGCACGAAAATACGGCTTCGCGCTATAAGTCTCGCCTGTCGGCGCGGCTCAGTGCGCTCAAATAGGCCTGGATGGCTCTATGGGCCTTGGATAGGCTCTGAAATAGACTCTCGGCAGGTTCTGTTGCAGGCCTTGCCGCAGGTGTTGGGAGGGTTACCACCGGCCCGCAGATTGTTCTTGACCTTCCCCAGCGGATTGTTATACTTAGACGTTCTCAGGACATGTGAGCAGCTTTCTGACGGTCCCGACGAACCTCCGCCCGCGTTGTGGCAACTCCTTAAGAATTGAGCAACTTTCGGGATGGGTGGGGCATCTATTTGGGTAATTCTGGCAAATCCCGTTGAACTTGGCCCGAATTGCAGCTTGACTGTAATCGACCATCACCCAGAGGGCGGACGGTGGGATCGAGGCCTAGATTTATCCCTGAGTTGAAGGAGAACGAACGAAGATGCGCTCCGATCGTGTATTTGACGCGCTACATACTTTGCGGAACCGGTACATGCTTTGCCAGCTTGCCTCGAAGGCGACGCGCAAATTTCATAAGCCGAACACCCGCATTCAGGAAACCATGAACGATGTTTTTGACAAGATCGCTGACGCGGACCGTCATGACATCCTAAGCGAACCCGAAAACTTTGCCGAGGCACAACGGCGAGCTGCCTAAGCAGCTCCGCCGTGTGCCCGCACGGCGGCAAAGAAATGCATCCCCGCGAGAGAAAAAGACAATCCCTCCCGAAGAAAATCACTCCACGTAGGTAAATATGACCATTGCAGAACTCAAAGAAAAAAATATTACCGAGCTGACCAAGATCGCCCGATCTTTGGAGCTGCCCGGCGCCAGCGGACTCCGCAAACAGGATCTCATCTTCAAAATCCTGCAGGCGCAAAGTGAAAAAGAAGGACACATCTTCGCTGAAGGTGTTTTGGAGATCCTTCCTGACGGCTACGGCTTCCTGCGCTCGCCCGACTACAACTACCTGCCCGGGCCGGACGACATTTACGTGTCGCCATCGCAGATCCGCAAGTTCGATTTGAAAACCGGCGACACCATCAGCGGCCAGGTGCGGCCTCCGCATGAGGGTGAAAAATATTTCGCGCTGGTCAAAATCGAGGCGGTCAATTTCGAGTCGCCCGACGAGGCCCGCAACAAGATCCTGTTCGACAACCTGACGCCGCTGTATCCGCAGGAGCGGTTGAAGCTTGAAACCGTCCGCGAGAATATCAGCGCGCGCGTCATGGATCTGCTCACGCCGCTGGGCAAGGGACAGCGCGGCCTGATCGTCTCGCCGCCGCGCGCCGGCAAAACCATGCTGTTGCAGAACGTGGCCAACTCGATCACCGCGAATCACCCCGAAGTCGTGCTGATGGTGCTGCTGATCGACGAGCGCCCGGAAGAAGTCACCGACATGCAGCGGTCAGTAAAAGGTGAGGTAATCTCGTCAACTTTCGACGAGCCCGCCGCGCGGCACGTGCAAGTCGCGGAAATGGTGATCGAAAAGGCTAAAAGATTAGTCGAGCACAAACGCGATGTCGTCATCCTGCTCGATTCCATCACCCGCCTCGCCCGCGCCTACAACACCATCGTTCCGCCCTCGGGCAAGGTCCTCTCCGGCGGTGTAGATTCAAACGCGTTGCAGCGTCCAAAGCGCTTCTTCGGATCGGCTCGCAACATCGAAGAAGGCGGCTCGCTTACCATCATCGCCACCGCGCTCATCGACACCGGTTCACGCATGGACGACGTGATTTTTGAAGAATTCAAGGGCACGGGCAATTCGGAAATCATCCTGGATCGCAAGCTGGTGGATAAGCGGACCTTCCCGGCGATTGATATCCAGCGCTCCGGCACGCGTAAGGAAGAGCTCCTGATACCGAAAGAAGATTTGCAGCGGATCTGGGTGCTGCGCAAGGTACTCAACCCGCTGTCGCCGGTCGAGGCCATGGAGTTGCTGATCGAACGGCTTGCCAAGGCGACGACCAACAGCGAATTCCTGGCCAAGATGAGCCAGTTGTAAGTTGTAAAAGTGTGGAGACGGGCGACCTCGCCCGTCCCACCCAGAAAAACGCAGCTGCGATAAGTTGAGGCGAGGACTACGGTCCTCGCCTTAGTTTTTGTCGCGCGTCTCTCTCTTCCTTCATCCTCAAAACGTCAATCGGACAATTCCCAATACGGGAAAAGCCGCGCCAGAGTGAAGATTGTGACTTTCGTCAGTCACAAATGGGCCGTGAGTACCGAGGTAATCTTCCCAAACATTCGCCAATCGTCGAAATTGATAACGTTGGTCCTTGTCCCATAGGACGTATGCCTCCAGGAGGATTTATGAAGTTCGGAAGTTTTCCCAAATTGGCACTTATGTCTGTTACCGCTGGCGCGCTGGCCCTGGTCCTCACCGGGTGTGGTGCAGTCGCTAACAACCCTGAAGCGCTGACGCAGGGCAATTGGTCAATGGCCGCAACCTCAAACGGCAGCGCCGGGAGCTTCAATATCGGCGGCAACCTGTCGCAGAGCGGTAGCAGTTTGGCAGGCACGATGTACGTTGTCGGTAGCTGCATCAGTACTTCAGAGCAGGTGGCCTTCACCGGATCCGTCAGCGGAAGCAACGTTACGCTGAGTTCCTCCGGCGGCTCCGGACAAGTGATCACCCTGAACCTTACTGGAACTGCCTCGTCGCTGACCGGCACCTATACCGTGAGCGGCGGCTGCGATACTGGGGATAGCGGCACTGTGGTGGCAACGCCGGTTGCCTCGGTCACCGGCACATGGAACGCTCCGATCGTGAACGACGGCAACGGCGATCCCAACGTGACGCTCTCGATGGCTTTGACTGAGGCTACAACAGCATCGACCAACGGGAGTTTCGCGCTCACCGGCACCCTGACTTACACCGGCTCCACTTGCTCTGTGACCGGCACCATCACTCAGGCGTCAATTACCGGCCCCTACGTGGTGATCAACGCCAACACAGTCGAGTACGATGGCTCCAGTGGAAGCTTCACCTACACCCAGGGCCTCCTGAACAACCCCTCTTCACCCACAACCATGACGGGCACGTATAACGTGATCGAGGGCCTCTGCGACGGCGATCTGGCTACCGTTACCTTTACGAAGCAGTAGTTGCCTCTCAAATCAAAACGCCATCCAGCAACGCTGGACGGCGTTCTTTTTTGTTTGTGCCTCTTGGCGCCTATTCGGAACTGATTCGCATCCCGTAGAATGACCGGTATACGAAGAACACAGAAACCGCGAAGAACGCGAGCGCCAGGATGTGGGTCAGGTTGGTACCCTGGTCGCGGGTCAGTGAGACGGCCAGTTCGACTGCCAGCAGTCCGAAGAGCGTGGTGAACTTGATGACCGGATTCATGGCCACCGAAGACGTGTCTTTGAAAGGATCGCCAACCGTATCGCCGATGACCGTGGCGTCGTGCAGGGGAGTGCCTTTCTGTTTCAGTTTGGTTTCGACGATCTTCTTGGCGTTATCCCATGCAGCGCCGGCGTCGGCCATGAAGATTGCCTGGTAGAGACCGAAGATCGCAATCGAGATCAGGTAGCCGATAAAGAAGAACGGCTCCACGAAGGCAAAGGCGAGGGTCCCGAAAAACACCGCGAGAAAGATGTTGAACATGCCCTTCTGCGCGTACTTGGTGCAGATCTCGACGACCTTCTTGCTGTCGGCAACCGAAGCCTTCGTCGCGCCGTCGAGTTTGATATTGGCCTTGATGAACTCGACCGCGCGATAGGCGCCGGTGGTCACCGCCTGCGTGGAAGCGCCCGTAAACCAATAGATCATTGCGCCCCCGGTAATCAGTCCCAAAAAGAAGGGGGCATGCAGCAAGGAAAGCTTTTCCACGTTCGTGGTCAGCCCGTTGGTCAGCGCCATGATGATGGAGAAGATCATCGTGGTTGCGCCCACTACGGCGGTCCCAATCAGCACTGGTTTTGCGGTCGCCTTGAAGGTGTTACCGGCGCCGTCGTTCTCTTCGAGCAGGTCTTTGGCGTGCTCAAAATTTACGTCCATATTGAAATCTTTTTTGAGTTCCGCCTTAATGTCGGGCACCTGCTCGATCAATGAAAGTTCATAGACGGATTGAGCGTTGTCGGTGACTGGACCGTAGGAATCGACGGCAATCGTCACCGGGCCCATGCCGAGGAAGCCGAATGCAACCAGGCCGAAGGCAAACACCGGTGCGGCAATCATGGTGGCCGCCACGGCCAAGCCCATCTGGCTGAAGAAATAGGCAACCGACATCAGCGCGACCATCGTGAGTCCCAACCAATACGCGGAAAAGTTTCCCGCGACAAACCCGGAGAGGATTCCGAGCGATGCGCCGCCTTCCTTGGCCGAGGTCACCACTTCGTTCACGTGGCGGGAGTCAACCGAGGTGAAAGCTTTGACCAACTCAGGAATCACCGCTCCCGCCAGCGTTCCGCAGGAAATGATGGAGGCCAGCTTCCACCACTGCGACGGGTCCGGAACCATGTTGGGGACGAAATCTCCAAGCCTGGGGATAACAAAATAGGAAACAACGTAGGTGGCGACGATCGAAACTATCGACGTGATCCAGACCAATGAGGTAAGTGGCGTTTCAAAGTTCATTTTGGCGGCGTTGCCGAACCGGGCTCTTGCGATGGCGCTGTTGATGAAATATGCCAGCGCGCTGGCCACCAGCATCATGATGCGCATCACGAAAATCCATACCAGCAACTGCACCTGGATCGACGGTTCCTTCACGCCCAGCAAAATGAACGTAATCAATGCGACGCCAGTAACGCCATAGGTCTCGAACCCGTCGGCGGACGGTCCAACCGAGTCGCCTGCATTGTCACCGGTGCAATCGGCAATCACGCCGGGGTTGCGGGCATCGTCTTCCTTGATCTTGAAGACGATCTTCATCAGATCGGCGCCGATATCGGCGATCTTGGTGAAGATGCCGCCGGCGATGCGCAGCGCCGCGGCGCCGAGCGACTCGCCAATCGCGAATCCGATGAAGCACGGGCCGGCATAGTCGCCGGGCACGAAGAGCAGGATGAAGAGCATGATCAGCAGTTCGACAGAGATCAGCATCATGCCGATCGACATTCCGGCCTCTAGCGGGATTTGATAAACCGGGTAAGGTTTGCCGGGGAGAGAAGCGAAGGCCGTCCGCGAATTCGCGAAAGTGTTGACTCGAATTCCAAACCACGCCACGCCGTAGCTGCCCGCGATGCCCACCAGGCTGAACACCAGGATGATGACGACGCGGGGAATTTCGAAATGCCGCAGCACGCCGAAATAGAGCACGATAATGGCGGCAATGAACGCCCACAGCAGCATCAGAAATTTGCCCTGAGTGATCAGGTAGGTCTTGCAGGTTTCGTAAATCAGTTCCGAGATTTCGCGCATGGAGCGGTGCACGGGGAGATTCTTCAACCGCATGAAGATGACCATGCCGAAGCCGAGGCCAAAAACGCAGAACAGCAGCCCGATCATAAGCAGGCGATGCCCGTCCACGCCGAGGAATGAAACGGAAGACAGGTCGGGCAGTTTCAGCGCCGCCTCGCCACCTGCTTCGTCAGTTGGGGCGGCGGATTGCGCCAGCGCGTGGCCGACGGTCAGAAGCAGCAGAGTTGCAAGGGTCGCCGAAGTTTTCACAAGGCAGTTTTTCGCAAGCCATCGTCCCACGGACGCAAGATTGGCGTTCCAGGTGCACATCAAAATCCTCCTAGGATCCTTTTCAGGGGTCATGACGCGGGTTCTTGCCCGGGCGCGTTGCCGCCCGCCGGTGGATTGCATCCGCCGTGGGCACGGTCGCCGCCAGAGTCAGAACACGCTCCGAACACGCTTCCACCGCCAGGGCATAATAAAAAGAGGATTGCCGATTTGGCCGCGTCGGAAAACTTGTGCAGTCGAAATATAGTCCTGAGATCAGACTACACACCTCCGCACAAAGCAATCGTTTATAGCATCTCGCCGGAAGTCGGGTCAATGTCGGGTCAATAATGTCGGGCCAATGATGCGCCTCGCGTGGTCGCGTCTGGCCAGCACTGGGGCCCGCCTGAATCGCGCCGCTTCCGTATAATTGAGCATCCGCCATGCCAGCCTCCCTTGAAGTGATCGTCGCCGCTACCCGCCGGCGCATAATTCTGAGTCGGCAGACCTCCGACCGGCGCGCGCTGGAACATGCCGCAGAGGGGCACACTCCGCGCGGATTTCGGAAGCAACTGCGCCGAGTCGCGAAAGATGGAGTCGCAATCATCGCGGAGCTGAAAAAAGCTTCGCCTTCAAAGGGATTAATTCGCGCGGATTTCAGGCCATCCGAACTAGCTCGGGAGCTCGATCGGGCGGGCGCCGCTGCGCTATCGGTGTTGACCGACGAAGAATTCTTTCAGGGCTCGCTGGAGTATCTCCGCCAAGCCTCGTCCAACAGTTCTCTTCCCTGCTTGCGCAAGGATTTCATCGTCGATGAATTCCAGATCGTGGAGGCCCGGGCAAACCATGCCGATGCCATCCTCCTGATTGTCGCGGCGCTCGAGCAAGCGGAACTGGTGACGCTGGCCGGGATCGCACGATCTCACGGTCTCGACGTTTTGTGCGAAGCTCATGACGAAGAGGAACTGCAGCGCGCGCTCGATGCCGGCTGCGACCTGATCGGCATCAATAGCCGCAATCTGCGCACCTTCGAAGTCAATCTCGAAACCTCATTTCGGCTGGTGGAAAAAATCCCCGCCACGTGCGTCCGGGTAGCGGAGAGCGGCATCCAATCCGGCGCGGATCTGGCTCGTCTGCGGTCTGCCGGCTATGAAGCGTTCCTGATTGGCGAATCGTTGATGAAAGCGGAGCACCCCGGCGAAGCACTGGCAAAATTGATGGAAGAAGCAAGGGTTGTGGTCAGTAGGTAGTTGATTTCACTGAGAACTGACGGCTGAGAGCTGACGGCTGCTCTTAATGACTTGGATCAAAATCTGCGGAATCACGAACCTCGACGACGCCCTCGTCGCCACCGATGCGGGCGCGAACGCGCTGGGTTTTGTCTTTTATGAGAGGAGTCCGCGCCGCATTACTCTGGAAAACGCGCGCTCGATCATTGCAAAGGTTCCGGAGCATATGGAAAAAGTCGGCGTTTTCGTCGACGAGACCGCGGACAACGTGCGTGACGCCGTCAAACAGGCGGCCCTTACATCGGTGCAATTGCATGGCGATGAGAGCACGGAATTCAGCCGCGCGCTTCTCCGGGGATTCTGCAACGGATCGCCGCGCCCCAGGATTTTCCGTACTTGGCCCGCAAAGATTTTCGACGCCCCGGCGGAACAAGCTGTCCGATGGGATCCGGTCGAGGCCGGATTGGTAGAGCCCGACGAGGCCTACAAAGGCAAGCGCGTCCACAAAATTCATGTCGCTAAGAACGGCGACCTCTTTCTCGAAACTCACGGCTTCCGTCCCGGCGTGATCTCGGGCGTGCTGCTCGATTCCTCAAACGACCAAAGACGCGGCGGCACCGGACAAACTTTTGACTGGGAGCGCGTCCAGCCCTGGGCTGGAATTATCAACAGCATCAGCAAGTTGATCGTTGCCGGCGGTCTGCGCCCCGGCAATGTGCAGGAGGCGATCCATCTGCTTCATCCCTGGGGCGTGGATGTTTCCTCGGGCGTCGAGCATGAGCCCGGCAAAAAAGATCCCCGAAAAGTCCGCGCCTTTGTCCAGGCCGTGCGGGCCATGGAAGAGGCAAGTTAAAGATGGCGAACGCTTCCGCAATCAAAGCCAGTAAGCGAACGGCTGGAAAAGTTCTATCAAATGCCGTCACCGCCGGCCGTTTTGGCGTTTATGGGGGCCGCTACGTTCCGGAAACGCTGATGGCGGCGCTCGATGAACTGGAGCGCGAATACGAAAAAGCAAAGCGCGATCGCAAATTCCAGCAGCGGCTTGACCTGCTGCTGAAGACATATGCCGGACGCCCTACACCGCTTTTTTTTGCCCGCCGCCTGACCACAAAACTTGGCGGCGCGAAAATTTATCTCAAGCGCGAGGACCTGCTCCACACGGGCGCGCACAAAATTAATAACTGCCTCGGCCAGGGCCTGCTCGTCGAACGCATGGGCAAGCACCGCGTCATCGCGGAGACCGGCGCCGGTCAACACGGCGTGGCCACCGCCACGGTCTGCGCGCTGCTCGGCTTCGAGTGCGTGGTGTACATGGGCACCGAAGACATGCGCCGCCAGGAGCTTAACGTCTTTCGCATGCGTTTGCTGGGAGCTGAAGTGAGGGGAGTCGATTCCGGTTCGCGCACGCTCAAAGATGCGATCAACGAGGCGATGCGCGATTGGGTTACAAACGTTCGCACCACGCATTACCTGCTCGGCAGCGTGCTTGGAGCGCATCCCTACCCGACCATGGTGCGCGACTTTCATCGCGTCATCGGACGCGAAGCCCGGGTCCAGATCCGCAAAGCGGAAGGCAAATTTCCGAATGCTATCATCGCGTGCGTCGGCGGAGGATCGAACTCCATCGGCATCTTCTACGACTTCCTCAAGGATAAAAAGGTCGAGCTAATAGGAGTCGAAGCGGGCGGCTGCGGCGAAGCGCTCGGCCAGCACGCGGCCCGTTTCCGCGGCGGCTCGCCGGGCGTTCTGCAGGGAACTTATTCTTATGTGCTGCAGGACAAGTCCGGCCAGATCGCCACCACGCACTCGGTCTCCGCCGGTCTTGACTATCCGTCAATCGGCCCTGAGCACGCCATGCTCAAAGATACTGGGCGCGCCCAATATGTTCCCGCCTCTGACGCCGAGGCGCTTGAGGCAACCATGGTGCTTGCTCGTACTGAGGGCATCATCCCCGCGCTCGAATCCGCGCACGCGGTCGCCGAAGCGATCAAGCGCGCGCCGAAGATGAAGAAGTCGGAGGTTGTGATCGTCAACATTTCTGGACGGGGAGATAAGGATATTGGGATTATGCGGGAGAATTTAAAGTTGGATTAGCTTGTCCGCGCGAGGATAGTCGCGTGAACGAATGAAGAGGGTGGTCAAATTCGCATCGGGTTTTGGCTGCTTGATGTCGGTTGCCGGACCGCTCCTAGCACTCGTACTGTATCCAAGGGTAAAGTGGCTATTTGCTTTCATTTTGATCGGGTTTGCAGTTCTTTGGCTGAATCGTCGCCTCGCCAAGGATCCCACGCCACAGGCTCTAGCCGACCAGATCGAAAATCTACTAAACGGCGACTATTACGGGTGGGATGTCGACGACTTCGAAATGCAGCCCATTCGAGATCCTAAGCTACAAGATTTTCGTCGCAGGTCTATGAAAGTTGGCGGGCTTCCCGAAGAATGGGCGAGATTGAGTGAGGACCGGAAGAATCGGATGCGCGAAATCATCGCGGAACTGAGAACATTCGACTAGGCGGGAAGTGGAGAACCACGATTCCGCGCTCCGAAGTGCCAACCGCGGCCCCTACTTCGACGCGGTCACTGCTTGTTCGAGTGTTTCCCGAATAAACCGCGTATACGGAGTTCCCCGCGCTTTGGCGCGTGCCTTGACGGCCGCGAGTAATGGTTTCGGTACGCGCATGTTGATCTGCTCTTCCTTTTTCTCGAACTCGAAGTGTGCTGGCTTAAACTGTGAGAAATCGAGGTTGGAAAGGTCTTGAGCAAGAAAGGCTTCGGCCTGCCTATCGGTTCTTAGCCGTGGCATTTTCGTTTTCAAGAGCTGCTTTTTTATAGGCTTTTTCATAAGCTGCAATCTCCCTGGCATGCATATAGCGAGCGGTCACTGGACGAATCAGACGGCGGCCATTTGCCGTGCGCATCGTGAAGGCCACGAACAGCGCCCTTCCTGCGCTTGTTCTCCCGACTGCAATTAAACGGTCTTCGTCCGCCGAGTGTTTTGGACTGGGCGCAATCCGAGGTTCGCGCGCGAATAGAGCCTCGATCTCCGCGATCGACACCCCATGTTTTTGGCACTTGACCCCGTTGCCATCGTCCTAATCAAATCCACTGACTCGTAAACTCACAATAACACCAATATATACAAATATATATACGTAAATCGGATCTTCGGTCTTATAGGATTTTACAGAGTAGGTTGGGCAGGGAGCAAAGAAAACCACCAGCATCTTCGCCGGAGCGGCTCCTCCCTTCTGCAATCTGACCTCTGCAATCTACAATGCCTTTGTGCCCTTTCACTTCGAAAATAACCCATCGCTGATCGCCTACGTAACCTGCGGCGACCCCGACCTTGCGACCACGCGTGAGGTGATCCTCGCAGCCATCGATGCGGGGGCGAGCGTGATCGAATTGGGCGTGCCATTCAGTGATCCGCTCGCGGATGGCCCGGTCATTCAGCGCGCGAGCGAACGAGCCCTGAAGCACGGAACATCGCTGCACCACGTACTCACTCTCGCATCCCAGATTCGCGAGCACTCTCAGTCCGTAGGTTTGGTGATTTTTTCGTATCTCAATCCCATCCTGCGCATGGGCCTCCCGAAGTTCTGCCAGGTGGCGCGGCTGGCCGGGATCGACGGAACGCTGATTACCGATCTGCCCGTCGAAGAATCCACGGAGTATTTGCGCGAGGCCCGCAAGAATGACCTCGCAACTATTTTTCTGGCCGCGCCCACCTCGACCGACCAGCGTCTTAAGTTGATTGCCCAGGTTTCGACCGGTTTTATTTATGCGATCTCGCGCACCGGTGTCACGGGCGCACGCCAGCAGATGACCGGCGACGCCCGGACTCTCGTCAAACGCATCCGCCGTTTCACCAGGCTCCCTATAGCCGTCGGTTTTGGAATCTCGACACCGGAGCAATTCGCAGCGGTCGGCAAATTTGCGGAAGGCGCGGTCGTCGGCAGCGCGATCGTCCAGGCCATCGAACAAAATGCCGGACGGGAAGCTGCGGCTGTGGCAGAATTCATAAACCAGCTCTCAGCTGTCAGCCATCCGCCGTCAGTTCGGCGTGCTCGATAAATTGAGCTTGATGAACCTGAAATTTGCGGGCCTTCGTTCTTCAACGCCTCGCATAGCAGTTAAATTGACGGCTGAGAGCTGATAGCTCCTATGGACATTTCCGATTGGCGTAAGAAAATCGACGAACTGGACCGCAAGCTGGCGGCGCTGCTCAATGAACGCGCGGCGGCGGCCGTCGAAATTGGACGATTGAAACGCAATACCAGCCTGCCCATTTACGAGCCCGAGCGCGAGCACGCGGTAATCGCCAATGTACAGCGGAGCAGCACCGGTCCATTAACCGAACGCGATCTCGCCCAGATTTACGAGCGAATTATGGACGTGATGCGCAGTATACAAAAGCACGAAATCGTTCCCCACTGCGGGGCCACGGCCGAAGGTGCGGAGACCGATTCAAAATCCAAGATCCGAGAGACTAGCCGGGAAACCGGCGAGGAACGCCGCAAACGCTGAGCTTCATTTGTTTTTTGACGCCTTGCGGCCGGGTAAAACGAGCGCACTCATGATTGTCGCAATGCAAGATTCGGCCGGTGAAGATCAGATCCAGCGGGTGATCGATCAACTCGTCAACTTCGGCTTCGAAGTCCACCGCTCCACCGGAGCGCGCCAGACCGTTCTTGGCGGCGTCGGAGTTCCCCACGATTTCGACACGCGCGAAGTCGAAATGATGCCGGGCGTGCAGGAAGTTCACCGCATAACTTCACCCTACAAACTGGCCGGCCGCAGCTTCCGCCCCGAAGGCACCGTAGTGAAATTCGCCAACGGCATCGAAATTGGCGGCAGGAAGATCGTTGTCATGGCCGGGCCCTGCTCGGTCGAATCCCGTGAGCAACTATTTGCTGTAACTGAGCAAGTCGCCAAGGCTGGAGCGCGCGTTCTCCGTGGCGGCGCATTCAAACCCCGCTCTTCTCCTTATTCGTTTCAGGGACTCGGCATCGAAGGCCTGAAGCTGCTGCGCGAAGCGGGAGATCATTTCAAGCTGCTCGTAATCAGCGAGGTCATGGAGATCTCCCAGATCGAGCTGATGCTGCCTTATGTCGACATTTTTCAAGTGGGTGCGCGCAATATGCAGAACTTCAACCTGCTGCGCGAACTTGGCAAGGTTCGTAAGCCCGTACTGCTCAAACGCGGCATCGCCGCCACCTTCGAAGAACTCCTGTGCTCCGCTGAATACGTGCTCGCGGGCGGTAACTACGAGCTTATTCTCTGTGAGCGCGGCATTCGTACTTTTGAAACTTATACCCGCAACACCATGGACATTTCCGCGATTCCGATCATCCATAAACTCTCGCATCTGCCCATGACCGCCGATCCCTCGCACGGCACCGGGCGTCGCGACAAAGTGGCGCCGATGGCCCGCGCGTCTGTTGCCGCCGGCGCCGACGCGATGCTCATCGAAGTTCATCATCAACCGGACAAAGCGCTCTCCGATGGCGCGCAGTCGCTATACCCGGAACAGTTTGCCAAACTCATGGACGAGCTCCGCATGATCGCGCCAGCGGTGGGGCGCGAGATCGCGTAGACTTCTTCCGCGGCGCACGAGGAAGGAATGGCTCGGCTGCGAGCTTCGAGCCATCGAAACGCCCTAAGGTTCGCAGCTACAGCCGGCAAACTGGAAATCCCTCGCTCCGCTCGAGATGAGAAGGCAAGTAGATCATGGCGTTCAAACAGGTCACCATCATCGGAACCGGCTTGATCGGAGGCTCGCTCGGCCTCGCCCTGAAGAAACGCCATCTCGCCGGACGAATCATCGGGTGCGACCGTGCTCCAGTCTTGCAGCGAGCTCAGGAATGCGGCGCCATCGAAGCCGGAACCACACATCCCGCCGACGCCGTGCGCGGCAGCGATCTGGTCGTGCTGGCAACGCCCGTGATCCCCATCCTCGATCTGATCGCCCGGCTAGGCCCTGCCTTGCTCGCCAAGACGCTTGTAACCGACGTCGGCAGCACCAAGGCGGAAATTGTTCAGCGCGCCGCGAAATCGTTCGGACGAAATGCTGGACAGAGATTCCTCGCGGGGCATCCCATGGCGGGCAAGGAACATGCCGGTGTGGAGTTTGCCGATGCCGATCTTTTCGAAGGCGCGGCCTGGTTCTTTACACCGCTTCCCCGTCAAAACGTTCACGCTGGACTTTGCGGAGAATTTATCCACTGCGTGGAAAAGATGGGCGCCAAAATCGCGGTCGTCGATCCCGTCGATCATGATCGATTCTGCGCCTGGATCAGCCATCTGCCCCAGATGATCTCCACCGCGCTGGCGGCCACGCTGGTTGACGAATTCGGTCCCGACGCGCCGGTGCTCGACATAGGCGGACGGGCGCTGCGCGAGATGACCCGCATTTCCGGCAGTCCCTATTCGATGTGGCGCGATATTGCCATCACTAATCGCAAGAACCTCAGCGACGCGCTGCAGAAGTTGGAACAACGGCTGGCGCACATCCGCGAAAATCTGGACTCGCGAGAACTGGCCGCGGAATTCGAGCGCGCGCACGAGTTGCGAAAGAATCCGCCACAGAGTCACCGAGGCACAGAGAAAAACAAGAAATGAATTCCTCCGTGTCTCCGTGCCTCCGTGGTGGATGTTGTTCTCCCGCGCGACGACTTTCCTATAGAATTCTTTGCTATGCACAAGGTTGTAGCCAGCGCGGAAGAGGCGATCGAGGACGTATTTGACGGAGCCACCATTATGGTGGGCGGATTCGGTTTGTGCGGCATGCCGGAGAATCTGATCCGCGCTCTCGCCCACAAGGGCGTCAAGAACCTCACCACCATCAGCAACAATGCCGGCGTCGATGGCTTCGGCGTCGGGCTGCTGCTTGCGAACGGCCAGATTCGGCGGCACATTGGAACCTACGTCGGCGAAAACAAACTGCTCGAACAAATGGTGCTGAACGGCACGGTGCAACTCGATCTTGTTCCACAAGGAACGTTTGCCGAGCGGATTCGCGCCGGGGGCGCTGGGATTCCCGCATTCTTTACGCCCACAGGGGTCGGAACGGTTGTCGCCGAGGGTAAAGAAGCACGCGAATTCGACAGCCGCACTTACATCCTGGAGCGCGCCCTGAAAGCCGACTTCGCCTTCGTCAAGGCCTGGAAGGGCGACCGCTGGGGCAACCTTATCTATCGCAAAACCGCGCGCAATTTCAATCCCATGATGGCAACCGCGGCCAGGATCACCATCGCCGAGGTCGAACACCTGGTCGAACCCGGAGAATTGGATCCCGACATGGTGCATACTCCAAGCGTATTCGTAAAAAGAATTTTCCAGGGTGAGCGGTTTGAAAAAAGAATCGAGAAGAGAACGGTGCAGAAAGCAGTCGTTGGTCAGTCGCTAATCGTTCGGAAAGCCTAGCAGATGTCTAAGGTTTGCCAACGATCGACGACCAGCGACTAACGACGGACGACTCTTCTCCATATGCCCGAATTAGAATCGATCGAAAACAATGTCAACTTTACCCAAAGCCACAAAAGACCTCGACAAACGCGAACGTATCGTGAAGCGCATCGCCCGCGAACTGCGCGACGGATTCTATGTCAACCTCGGCATCGGCCTGCCCACGCTGATTGCCAATTACGTTCCGTCGGGCATGGACGTCATTCTTCAATCCGAAAACGGGATGCTAGGCATCGGACCTTATCCGCTCGAAGGCTCGGAAGACGCGGATCTGATCAACGCGGGAAAAGAAACCGTCAGCGAGATGGCGGGCACGGCGTACTTTTCGAGCGCCGATTCTTTCGCCATGATTCGCGGCGGCCATGTTGACCTCAGCGTGCTGGGCGCGATGGAGGTCGACGAACTCGGCAATCTTGCGAATTGGATGATTCCCGGCAAAATGGTCAAAGGCATGGGCGGCGCCATGGATCTGGTTGCCGGAGCGCGTCGCGTTATCGTCGCCATGGAGCATGCCACCAAAGATGGTCAGGCTAAAATTTTGAAGAAATGTTCCTTGCCTCTGACCGGCGTAAAGGTCGTGGACACGATTGTCACCGAGATGGCGTACATCCGAGTCACGCCGGAGGGTTTGCTGCTTGAGGAAGTTGCTCCCGGCCTGACGGTTGAGGACGTCCAGAGAGCGACTGAGGCGCAGTTGCGGGTTGGCGCCGAAGTAAAGATTATGTAGGGGTGGAACAGTTCTCAGTACTCGGCATTCAGTTCTCAGTTTTGGAACCTTTTTTGCTCGCTTGCGTATCAATCTAGGAGGAGTGTCTTATGATTGCCTTCCTGCTTTGGTGCTTTCTCTTTGTTGTGTGCTGGCCGATCGCGCTGCTGGCGCTAATCCTCTATCCGATTGTATGGCTGTTGTTGCTACCCTTTCGCATCGTTGGGATTGCCGTCCATGGCGTGCTGGCGCTGGTCTGGGCCGCAGTGATGCTGCCTGCGCGCCTGCTCAGTGCACCGTTCCGGCTGTCGCGAGTCTGAAAGGTGGTGGACTTAGTCCGGCGGGGGCACGGTCAGCGGCTCAGTCCCTGCCAGAGTTCGAAGATCTCAGCCTTGAATCTCGCTAGCACCTGCGCTGCCTCCGGCCCCGGATCCCCATAAACCTCGAAGCTGCTGAAGCTCGACACCTCGAGAAGTTTCGGGACAAGTTCCCGCACGGCTGGCCCCGTCATGTGCGCCATCACAGCATTGGCATCCGCGTACGTTTCGAGGAGCCGACACCGCGTGCGATCGGCGCTCAAACACCAATCGTACCCGAGGGTGCCCGGTTCGTTCCGGGTGGCCGCGAGCATCGCCTGCACAATACTTTCGAACTTATCGAACTTTTCTGCGTTGATCGTGAGATCGACGGTGAAGCGCACAATCTGGTTGTTCATGTCCAAATTCTCCCTAAGTAGGCAGAACAGGAGTAGGCAGAACAGGCTCTACTTTAAGCTCTCCACCAGATAGAGATCTCCGAGCGTTCGATGGAGGCCATAAGCGTAAGTCTGTCCGTCCGGTGTCATCAGGATCGGTCCGATGGTGGAGACGCCCGCGGTATCGATCGGAGCAATCTCCTTCCAGACCGTTTTCTTTCCGGTGGCGATGTCCAGGCGGTAAACCTTGGCGGGGACTTCGCCCGTCCGGTAAAGATAAATCGAGTGGCCGTCCTGGCTCCAGGTGATGGGAATGTCCCCCGGCTCCATACCGTTAACGATTCGAGGATCGCCTCCGGCCGACGGGTAGAAGTAGCCTTTTTGATCGGGGCCGATGCCCACCACCAGCTGGCTGTCGGGCGAAATCGCAAACTCGGCTGCGTCCACGCCTTCCGGTGAAATTGCCTTCGGTTTGCCGCCGGAAATATCCTGCGTATACAGGTGCACTCCATGTCCCGATTCATTGCCCGCGAAGACAATGCGCTTGCCGTCGGGGAACCAGCGTGACCACTGGTGATTAATCGAATCGTCGGTGAGCGTCTTAGCTTCGCCTGCTCCAGTTGGCAACATCCGGAGCTGGGCGGGCGAGCCCGGAGTCTGGACGATTACCCATTTTTGATCAGGGGAGAGTGCATCCGCGGAGCCTTCGCCGAGCCGGATTGCGGGAGAACCATCGGTATTTCGAATATAAACCGCGTAGGTCAGCTCTTGTGAATTTCCATACTGCACGCCTCCGCCAACACCCTCCTCATCAAAAAGAACGGTCTTGCCGTCGGCCGAAACGTCGGCCGGATAGGAATAGTCGAGCCAGGAAAGGTCTCGTTCTTTGGTCTGGTCCCGGTAGCGGGCCATAACTTCGCGCCGCCGGCCGGCGCGCGCCAGCAGCACGCGCCCGTCGCGCCAGATATCGAACACCACCAGCGTGCCGGGTATCCGTATTACCAGCCGTTCTTGCCCCGACAGTGTGACAGCGGAGAGATAGTGATCCACTGACAATTCGCTCGCCGTGAACCAGACTTCTTTGCCATCGGGCGACCAGGCGAGACCCCCGGTGCCGTACCACACTCGAGTGAGGCTCTTCTTATTGCCGGCGAGATCAACCACGGCGACCGAGCCGCCATCGTCTCCCTGATTGGGATGATCGATGAAGGCTACGTAGTCGCCTTTGGGAGAAACTCGCGGATAACTGATCCAGCCGCCGCTGCTCTGGTAAAGCACCTTGCCGATGGGATATTCCAACCGATCGCGGCCATCCACGTTGTGGACTACGGCCAGGTTGCTTCCGTCCGGCGACCAATCCGCGCATTCGACATCATCAAGCACCGGACGGGGAGCGCCTCCCGCCAATGGCGCCCTCGCTAATGTACCCACATTCACCCAGGTTCCGACGGGACGGCTGCCTAAAGAAAGCGCCATCTCGCCGGTCGATGAAACTGCCAGCAGCTCGGCACGGCCCAGCCCAAGAGAACGGGATTCGACAGTTCCCTGACGCGCGGCGAATATCTCGCTCGGGTTTCCTTGCCAGGCGGCGCTGTACAAGATCGTCTGCCCGTCGGGGGCGAAGCGGGCGGAGCGGATCTCGCCACGGCGGAAGGTGATCTCGTGATAGATTGGCGCCGTTGCCGCGGAGAACCCCCAAAAATGCTTGCCGGCTGCCAATCCGGCGGCAAGAGCAAGAAGAAAACCGGAGACGATAAGAACGGGGAACCACCAGCTACGCTTCCCGGCACGCTCGGGTGCAGTTTCTTTCGTGCCTCTTTTCGTAGCGTCCGCCGCAACACCCACCGTGGCTGCGGCCGCAGTCGCTCCGACGGAGCTGCGGGAAGAATCGGTGTCGCGTTTCAGGCGCTTCAGGTCGGCGCGTATCTCCGCCGCGCTTTGACAGCGCAACTCCCGATCTTTTTCCAGCGCCTTGTTCAGAATGATTTCCATTTGCGCCGGTAGTCCGGGATTTAACTGGGCCGGCGGCGGCGGCACGCGATTCAAAATCGCTTCGAATATGACGGCCGATGTGGCTCCCGAGAAGGGCTGCCTGCCGGTCGACATTTCGTAGAGCACTACCCCGAAGGAAAATAGATCGGTGCGATGATCCAGCGGCTCTCCCCGAGCCTGCTCCGGCGACATGTAGCCGATCGTGCCCATCGCAGTCCCCGGAGTCGTGAGTTGATCGGCGCTGATCGCGGGCGCTCCGACTGTGGCAGCGGATGCGTCCACGGGCTGGTTCCCGTGCGGAGTAAGTTTCGCCAAGCCGAAATCGAGGACCTTGGCTTGGCCGCGCTGGGTGACAAAAATATTCGCAGGCTTGATGTCACGGTGGACGATTCCGCCGGCGTGTGCCGCATCAAGCGCATCCGAAATCTGAATGCCCAGATCGAGCAACTGCGCCGTTTTCAACGGACGGCCCTCGATCATGTGCTTCAGGGTTGCGCCGTCCAGATACTCCATGGCGATGAAGGCTTGTCCGTTCTCCTGGCCGATGTCGTAAATGGTGCAGATGTTCGGGTGATTGAGAGCGGAAGCAGCCTGGGCCTCGCGCTGAAAGCGGCTGAGCGCCTGCGGATCTCTGGCTACATCATCGGGCAGAAACTTGAGCGCGACGAAGCGGTGCAAACGGGTGTCTTCGCCCTTGTAGACGACACCCATGCCTCCTCCACCAATTTTTTCGATCACTCGGTAGTGCGATATGGTTTGGCCGATCAATGCGAAGGCTTACCCCGTGACGGACAATATTAGGGGCCGCGCTTTGGCAAGTCAATGCGCGGCGAGATCTTGCTCGGGTTGAAGGTATTTCTGCAAAAAGTGCAGGCTTCTTGCACCCGCGTCTCGCCAGATTTCATCCTCGAAACCGTGGCCGGCTCCAGGATAGATTTTGATTTCACACGGGATTCCCTTCTCTTCCAGCAATTTCTGCAGGTTGTACGCCTCTTCGACGGGGATGGTCGTATCGGCCTCGCCGTGCAGGATGAGCACCGGGCAGAGGCGTCTCATGAAGAGCTTCATTTCCCTGGGCAGGCCTCCGAAGAACTCGACTACAACTTTCACACGAGGGTCGATGGTGGAGTTGGCAAGCGAGAGGTAGGCTCCGAGCGAGAAGCCGAGCAGAGCGATGCGCTCGCGATCCACTTGCGGCTGCGTTCCCACGAAGCTGACTGCGTCCCAGAGCGTTTTCATCCACAGTGGGAAGTTGCGGAAGATGGTGGGCTTGTCTGCGGAGTCCGTGCCGGTGCGGTCGAAATAGTGCAGGAGGTAAACGGCGAAACCCTGCGCCGTCAGCGCGCCGGCGTAGCGTTCCATGCCAGAGACGTTGCCTCCGGCGCCATGCAGCGCAAGTACGGCGGGCAACTGGCCGCTGGGGGCCTCTGGCAAGTAGGCGTCGAGGCGGATGGACTTGCCGCCGCTTTGAAAAACAATCTGCGATGGTGCGATTGGCGGCATCTGTGAATTGGATACGTGGGACGACTTGGTTGTGCCATCACAGACGCGGCAAGCCGCGTCTCTACAGCTAGGTTTTCAGGGACTCCTCGAGTTGGTGGGTCAGCTGACTCAGTGACTGGGTATAGGGCGCGCGGGCTATTCCGCGTTCGGTGATGATGGCGGTTACGTATTTTGCGGGCGTTACGTCGAAGGCAGGGTTCTCGATCCCGACGCCGTCGGGCACCATCTGCTTGCCCGCAATGTGCGTAACCTCCCTGGCATTGCGCTGCTCAATGGGAATCTTGCTCCCGTCGGGCGTGGCGAGATCGACGGTGGAAATCGGCGCCGCGACGTAGAACGGGATGCCGTGCTCTTTGGCAAGGACGGCAACGGTGTAGGTGCCGATTTTGTTGGCCACGTCTCCGTTGGCAGCAATGCGGTCTGCGCCCACAACAATAGCCCCGATCTTGCCTTGCTGCATCATGACTCCCGCCATGTTGTCAGAAATGACAGTGGTAGGAATGCCGTCTTTCATCAGTTCCCATGCGGTTAGACGTGAACCTTGCAAAAAAGGGCGCGTCTCGTCTGCGTAAACGTGAATTTTCTTGCCTTGTTCAACCGCCGCGCGAATCACGCCGAGCGCGGTGCCATAGCCGGCAGTGGCGAGCGCTCCCGCGTTGCAATGGGTGAGCACGCCTCCGCTCGACGGCATGAGTGTGGCCCCGTGGCGTCCCATGGCCTGATTGGCGGCGATATCTTCCGCGTGCATACGCTGCGATTCTTCGATGAGCGCTTGCTGGATTTCCGCAACGGGACGATTGCGGAGCGATTCAAATTTCTCCGTCATGCGGCGAATCGCCCAAAACAAATTAACGGCTGTGGGGCGCGTCTGGCGGATGGTTTCGCAAATCTGATCGAAATCTTTTTTGAGATCGGCAAAATTCTCGGCTTTGGAATTCTTCACACCCAGTGCGATGCCCATGGCCGCGGCAACGCCAATGGCAGGCGCTCCGCGCACGACCATGTCGCGGATTACGTCCGCGACCTGCTGGTGCGTGGTGCAGGTTACGTAAACTTCTTCGGTAGGCAGCTTCGTCTGATCGATGAAGACGACGCCGGATTTGGTCCATTCCAGGGTTTGGATCATGATTTGGTCGTTAGTTGTTAGTCGTTAGTCGTTCGCGATTCGCGGACGACTGCTACGTGCTAATTGCTAAATGTTCTTTTCTTACGTCAGTTGCCGTGAAGATCGAGATAAAGTTTGCGGGCGCGGCGGCTTTTTCTACATTGGGGCGGCCATGAGCATCCTGGCGTTCGACCAGGCACATCACACCCACCACCTCGAAGCCGAATTCGCGGGCCGCTTCGATGGCTTGCACGGTGGAGGCTCCTGTGGTGCAAACATCGTCCACGATAACCACGGGCACGCCTTTTTCCCGAAAGCCTTCAATGCGTTGGCCGGTGCCGTGCTGCTTCTCCGCCTTTCGTACGAGGAAGCCATGCATGTTCCCGCTGGTGACGGCGACAGCAACGACGATTGGGTCGGCGCCCATGGTAAGTCCGCCGATGGCGTCGGCTTCCCAGCCTTGCTCGCGGATTTCATCCAGGAAAACTTCGCCGACTAGCTGCGCGCCACGAGCGTCAAGCGTGGTGGTGCGGCAGTCAATGTAATAGTCACTGGTGCCGCCGGAGGATAACTGGAACTCGCCCAGGCGAAATGACTTGTGCGCCAGCATTTCCAGGAGTTCTTGTCGCGCAGTGGACATGAATTTCTACGATAGCATGCCTCTACTTGTCAGGCTTTTCTGATCTCCCGTAGAGACGCGGCTTGCCGCGTCTGAGACGGGGCAAGCCCCGTCTCTACCATAGAGTATTACTGATTTAATTTCTCCAGATGGCGGAAACCATCGGTGGCAGCGAACATCGCTACGGTGATGGTTCCGTTGTAGGCCATGTGGATGAGTACGCCGGCGGCAACAGAATTTTGTTGGGCTCGCACCATCGTCAGCACGAGACCGACGAGGAAGATCACGAGCACCGGTCCCCAGGAGAACATCAGTTGCGCGCCATGCAGCGCCGCAAAACCGAGCGCGGTCACCAATACGGCAAGCGGCAAACCCAGGCTGCGCGCGAGCACAGGATAAAGAAAGCCGCGGAAGAAAAGCTCCTCCATCAGAGGCGCGAGTGTGATGCTGAGAATGCTAAGCGCCCAGGCTTCGGCCGGCGTGCGGAAAAAGTTGTCAATGGGCAGCTCTTTGGGAATCGGTAAAAAATGGGCCAGAAGTTGCAACGCCACCGAAAGCGCCAGACCCGTCAAAACGTAAGCGGCAATGGCAGTCCCGGACGGCCAGTTCCAATGGATGGCCGCGAGAAAATCCGGGCGGCCGCGCTCGCGCGTTACCAAAACGTACATACAGGCGAGGACAAGAAGATACGCCAGGACTTGTCCGGCCACGATGACCAGCGGGACGCGAGCGATTTCTCCGAGGGCCGTGTGCGGGTACAGCCACGAGCGAGCGACGAGGAGCGCCGTAAACACGCCGACGAAAAGCGCAATCATGGTAAGGACTACGAGGCCGACGAGGTCCCACCCATCCCACGCTGGATCGGTGGGCGCCGCGGGGACGATTTCGGCGGATTGGCCATCCGGGATGTGACTGGCGCCTAAGAGGGATGCGGAGGCGCTCTGAGTCAACGTATCCGCCGAGCTGCGCTCGGCTTGGACGGACGAAGGCGCCCGTCCCCACACGAGCGGGCTGCCCTCGGCCGATGGCTCAGCATCAGCGCCAGTTGGCATTGGCTTCTCGGGCAGATCTTCCGGGGAAAGGTTCACGCGAACTCCCCTGTGCCAGTCGGAACGAGCACACTTCTACCTGATCCGTTTTTTGCCAACTCATTTTTCGGCAACTCATTTTTTGAAGAACCATTCTTTGCCGGCCCATTAAAATACGCGGTCAGCGCCTGGCCGGTGTAGGACTTCTTCACTCGCGCGACCTGTTCGGGCGTGCCCTGGGCTACGAGGCGGCCGCCTTCTTCGCCGCCCTCGGGTCCGAGATCGAGGATCCAGTCGGCATTGCGGATCACGTCGAGATTGTGTTCGATGATGATGACCGTGTTTCCGAGATCGGTGAGACGGTGCAAAACGTCCAGCAACTTGCGCACATCGTCGAAATGCAAGCCGGTGGTTGGTTCGTCCAGCAGGTAAAGAGTCTTGCCGGTCTGGCGCTTGCCGAGTTCGCGGGCGAGTTTGATGCGCTGCGCTTCGCCGCCGGAAAGCGTGACCGCGGATTGACCGAGGTGAATGTATCCGAGCCCAACGTCGACAAGGGTTTGCAGCTTCTGCTTCACCTGCGGAATGTTCTCCAAAATTTGGAGCGCGTCCGAAACGGGCATTTCAAGCAGGTCAGCGATCGACGAGCCGTTGTAGTGCACCGACAACGTTTCATGGTTGTAGCGGCGTCCGCCACAGACCTCGCACTGCACGTAAACATCGGGCAGGAAATTCATTTCGATACGGCGCCGGCCCCCGCCCTGGCAGGCTTCGCAGCGTCCACCGGCGACGTTGAAGGAGAAGCGTCCGGACTTGTATCCGCGCTCGCGCGATTCCGGCAGCATGGCGTAGAGGTCGCGAATTGCTGCGAAAATCCCCGTATACGTGGCAGGATTCGACCGCGGAGTGCGACCGATCGGAGACTGGTCGATGCGAATCACCTTGTCGATCAGTTCCGCTCCGGTGATGGCTTTGTGACTGCCCGCTTCTTCGCGAGAACGATAGAGCTGCCGGGCGAGAGCGCGATACAAAATGTCATTCACAAGTGTCGATTTGCCGGAGCCGGAAACACCGGTCACAACCGTCATCACGCCAAGGGGAAAAACTACGTCGAGATTCTTGAGATTATTCTCGCGTGCGCCGAGCACGGTGATGGCTTTCCCATTCGGGCTGCGCCGCTGCGGAAGCATGGCGATCTGCTGGCGTCCGGCAATGTAAGCGCCGGTGAGCGACGCAGGCGAATTCATGATTTCAGTGGGCGTTCCGCTGGCGACGAGTGCGCCGCCGCGACGGCCGGCGCCGGGCCCCAGGTCGATGACGTAGTCCGCGCGGCGGATGGTTTCTTCATCGTGCTCAACCACCAGCACGGTGTTGCCCAGGTCGCGCAAATTTTCCAGCGCGGCGAGAAGACGTCCGTTGTCGCGGTGATGCAAGCCGATGGAAGGCTCGTCGAGGACGTAGAGCACGCCGCGCAGCTTGGATCCGATCTGGGTCGCAAGGCGGATGCGCTGGCCTTCTCCACCCGAGAGCGTGGCGGCCGAGCGGCCAATCGAGAGATAGCCGAGTCCGACATCGTACAGAAATTGCAGGCGTTCGGTGATTTCATGGGCGATGCGTCCGGCGATGGTCAGTTCCCTGCCGGTCAGTTTGATGTTGCGTGCCGCCTCGAGCGCGCGCGCGATCGGCAGGCTGGTGAAATCGGCAATGGACATGCCATTCACCTTTACCGCCAGACTCTCCGGACGCAACCGCTTGCCGTGGCACACAGAACATTCCGTGGCCGACATGAAATCCAGCAGGTATTCGCGATAGGTATCGGAAGTGGAGGATTCGAGATTCTGCTTGAGATGGCCCAGAATCCCGAGAAAACCAGTCTTGCCCCCGCGTTGGGGCTCGCCGTTCAGCAGCAGGTTCTGAATCTTCTCGGGAAATTTCTCGAACGGTGTTGCCAGATCAAAACCGTAAGCTTGGACAACTAACTGGATACTGCGAACCAGATTCTGCGACGCCGAACCGGGACCCAGGCCGCCATCGAGTATCGGCTTCGACCAATCGACAATCACCTTGGCAGGATCGAGATCATAGCGGCTTCCGAGACCGTGGCACTCGGGACACGCTCCATAAGAACTGTTGAACGAGAACGATCGCGGTTCAAGTTGCGGAACGCTGATGCCGCAGTCGGGGCAAGCCAGGCGCGAGGAATAGAGGGTTTCGTCTCCGTTGACGACGGCGACCAGAACGAGGCCGCCACCCAGTTTCATGGCCAGCCCGACGGAAAGCTCGAGCCGATGTTCGATTCCGGGCTTTACCAGCAGACGATCGACGACCACCTCGATGGTGTGGTTCTTGCGCTTGTCGAGCGCGAGATCATCCTCAAGGTTCACCAGTTCGCCATCGACACGGGCGCGGGAAAAACCGTGCTGGATCAGTTTCTCCATTTCTTTTTTGAACTCGCCTTTGCGGCCGCGGACAATCGGCGCCATGATCATGACGCGGTCGTCGGGCGTAAGCGACATGACGCGCTGCACGATCTGCTCGGCCGATTGGCGGGTGATAGGCTTGCCGCAATTCGGGCAATGGGGCACACCGATCGAAGAGTAGAGCAGGCGCAGATAATCGTAAATTTCGGTGATGGTGCCGACGGTGGAGCGCGGACTGCGGCTGGTGGTCTTCTGCTCGATCGAAATCGCCGGGCTCAGGCCATCGATTGAATCGACGTCAGGCCTCTCCATCTGGTCGAGAAACTGGCGGGCATAGGCGGACAATGTTTCGACGTAGCGCCGCTGGCCTTCGGCGTAAATAGTATCGAACGCGAGCGAGGATTTGCCGGAGCCGCTCAGACCCGTAATGACCGTCAGAGTATTACGCGGAATCTCGACGTCAATGTTCTTCAGATTGTGCTGGCGCGCGCCGCGCACCGAAATCCTGGTGATGGCCATTTAACACAAAACTTTATGGACTTCCGTTACGTGGACGGGTCCTGAGAAATATTGGAGAGTGGAGATGCGCAGTCCGATTCCCGTATCTTAGTTGTTAACAGCGACGGGGGTCAAATGCGCATAGACTAAATCGTTTGCAGCCAAGCGTTTTCAGCGGGGCTGCCAGCCGGGGCCCGGAACTTGAGCGCACTCTTCGTAGTTTTTCTACTCAGCACCACCGCAATCTTGACTGTTATTCTTGGGGTTCTTGGCGCATATTGCGCAGTGAGTGTCGTATTGGCCGCCGTGAACCCCTCTCGGCCGTCGACTATCCTTCCGACTTGGGTAGCCCAGCAAAGCCAGGCGAGCGGCGATTAGGATTAGCTCCGCGGTCTTTCTGTTGAATCAACTATTGAATCAATAAGATACGGAATAGTGTTCCCCTGGACGCGCAGAATGCGGGCTTACTGCTGCTGCAGCGGTTGCTGGGGATTTGCAGGTGTCGCCCCAGGCGGCTGTTGCGGCCGGCGGAGCATTTCCAAAATCTGCTCGGGCGTCTTCGGCCCGGCGTTGGGTTGATTTGGGTCTGGTTGTTGCGGCTGATCCTGCTGCGCGTTCGCGTCGGCCGGCGCAGGCTGTTGTCCGGGAGGCGGCTGAGTCTGATCGTCGGCGTTGTCGTCGGCATCCGGGTCAGCGGCGGCTTCGGCATTCGCCGGTTGTCCGTTTCCAGGCTGGACGACCGCCTGCGCGTTAAACCCCATGCCAGGGCGGTTCGGAGGCATTGGTACCGGGCTGCCGTTCGCCGCGGTCTGGGTCTCGCCCGACGTCGACTTTGGCAGAAGAACAATACTTGAAACCGCTGTGGGATCTGAGTTTGAACCCAGCATCACGTAATTGAACGCGGAGCCGTTGAGCAATACCGCCAGCACATCCCGTGGCGCTCCCGGCCCGAGGTGCGTGACCACTCGCTCGGTCGCGCCCGGAGGAATATCAATCGAAGCACCCGTCAGCTTGCGCACATCACGCAGGATTTCCCCTAAAGTCGAATTCTGAGCGGAGATCGTCAGCATCCCGCCTTCATAGCTTACGGTCGCTGGCGTTGCCGGAATCTGGTCCATCGGCAACTGACTCAGCGGACCTCTGGGTAATGGCGGCAGCACCAGTTCTTTTGGCGTTTCCTTTTCCTTTTGGGCCTTCTGGGTTTTGTGGTGGTTGACGGCCGTAGGCGCGGGGGTCGCCGCAGGGGGCTTGGCGGGAGTCTGTGCCGCCTGGGCGGGAGTCTGCGCAGCGGGAGTCTGGGCAGCCGGAGCTTGCGCAAAAAGGACCGGAGCTGCCAGAAACAGCCCAAAAGCAATCCATCTGCGCGAGCACACCATCACAATTTCCCCATTTCCACGAGCGACTGCAGAATTGACACCCACTTGGTTTTGCTTAATTTTACCACTCCTTGCAGAACGGAGGGCTGCCTTATTTCTTGCGGACAAATGACCTAAGACCATGACGCGTGTATCAATAGGAGGCATCCAAGAGTACCTTGGGTATCGACAGAGCGTAAAATGCGGAGCGGAGGCTTCCCGTTTGGCTATCGCTTCGGAATCCAGGTCTCGGAATGGACGGCACTGCGCACCATGGCTGTCGCTGCTGCTTTTGGGTTCAGCAGTGCACGCTCAAACCTGCCAGAGCGCCGCGGACATGAATGCCACCGTGCGATCCGCGCTCGAAAACACGGCGAAGCGCTACTTCGACATGTCGGCGCGTGGCGATCTCGGCGCCCTGAAGCAGAACTCGATTGCCAGCGTGGCCGCGAACTTTGCCGGAATCGAAGCCGCGGTCAAAGAGAACCAGTCCTCATTCAAAGACGCGCAGGCAACGGTTCGCCCGCCTTTCCTTTTGACGGCCGATGGTTCGGAACCGCTGGCACGCGCCGAATTTTTGTGCGGAGTATTTGGCAAATCGGGTCAAACGACGGATAGCGCGGTATTTGTTCTGAATGATCTGCCGCCCGGCAAGTACGGCGTCACCATTCTCGATGTGAACAGCAGCCCTGATACGAAGACGCTGACCTTCGTCCTTCAACAGGTGGGCGCCGACTGGCAGCTGGCAGGTTTTTACGCCAGATCCTCACAGGCCGCCGGGCACGATGCCGGCTGGTTCACGCAGCGCGCCCGCGATTTCAAGGCCAAATCACAGAGTCACAATGCCTGGCTGTACTACCGCGAGGCGATCGCCTTGTCCTCTCCCGTGGATTTCATGAGCACGCTCGCCACCGACAAACTCTATGACGAGGCCCACACGACCCAACCCGCCGATGTCCCGGCGAACGGAAACAGCGTTGATCTGAGCGCCGGCGGCAAGGTCTATCATCTGACCGAACTTTTTCCGCTGGCGGTAGGCAATGATCTTGACGTGGTAGTGAAGTACCAGGCCGCCGACGTATCGGATACCGCGCACACGTTTCAGGAAAACATGGCCTTGATCAAGGCTCTGGTGGCAAAGTTCCCCGAATTTCGCGATGCCTTTACCGGAGCGGTGGCGCGAGCGGTCGAGCCCTCCGGCCACGACTACGGTTCGCTCATGGCGATGAAGGATATCAAGTAGCCGGGCATGAACGGCACGCGCCGTTCTGAGCAGCCTGGGGGGAATATTCCCGAGGTTGAGTTCTGAGGCTAACTCCTATGGCCTCAGTTACTCCCGGAATCGCAGATACTAACTCCCCTTCCACCATCTTCAACGTCAGAGTAAGTTGCCGGGTTAGGACGAGATTTTCGAACTAGTCCACATCGGGACTTGTTTTTTCTTGCTGTCCGAAGTATCCTCGCGACTTTGTTAGTCCCAGCCGAATTGCATCCCCCATTAGCGTTAGAGCCGCGTCGTTTCGGACTCCGAGTCCCGGAGCGAACGCGAGCACAGCATTCAAGGAACTGGACCATTGCGCGTTCATCCATCATATTGCGGTTGGATCGGCACCCTTGTGGTCGCCGCCGGAATCGCGCTGCTTACCGGGTGCCGGGGAATATCTACAACCGGTTCCACGGGGACTAATCCACCCTCCAGCCTGGCTGCGGCGTCGTCCACGCTCTCTTTTGGCACCGTGCAGAAGAGTAAGACAGCCGGTCTTTCTGAGACGTTGACCAACATCGGCGGATCGGCCGTGACTATCTCCGCCGCAAACGTCAGCGGCGCCGGCTTTGCAGTAAGTGGACTCAGCTTGCCAGAGACGCTCTCTCCGAAACAGAGCCTGACGTTCACGGTGACTTTCGCGCCGGCGTCGGCAACCTCCGCCAGCGGCATGCTCACTGTAGTATCGAGCGCCGCCAACTCACCGCTGAACATCGTGCTTTCCGGAAGCGAAGCCGCGCAAGGCCAGTTGTCGGTTTCACCCGCGAGCCTGAGTTTTGGCGACGTCGCGGTTGGCGCTGACGGTGTGCTCAACGGAACCCTGGGAGCGACCGGAGCATCGGTGACCATCTCGGGCGCAAGTACCGGCAGCAGCGAATTTGTACTCTCCGGAATCTCCCTGCCGACAACTCTCGCCGCAGGTCAAACCGCTTCTTTTACGGTTACATTCACACCCGCCATGGCCGGCGCGTCCTCATCTCAGCTTTCATTTGCGTCCGACGCTGAGAACTCCCCTGCGGCGCAAGCCTTGACCGGCACCGGCGCAGCCGCGCCGCAGCACAGCGTAGCTCTAAACTGGGACCCGAGCGCCGGGTCCGGAGTGGTCGGCTACAACGTCTATCGTGGCGGCGCGCCCACCGGCCACTACTCGAAGATCAACCCTGCGCTCGACCCCGTCACCACATACACGGACTACAGCGTCGCGGCCGGTCAGACCTACTATTACGTCACGACCGCCGTCGACGAGCACGGCCGGGAGAGCCGCTACTCGAATCAGACCAAGGCCGTGATTCCGAGCCCCTGAAGCTCCTTCCCGCGGGCGGGGCACTTAAGGCGACATTTGGTTGGCAAAGATTGCCAAGGACGAAAAAAAACTTTAACCTCGATCTTTTGGAATCAGCAACTTAGACAAAATTCCCCGCAAAATCTTTGAGTTTAAAGGGCTTATAGCCAAAATCTCGGAATTATCCACTTGACATACCCACACCAATTTAGTAGACTTTGGGCATGGAAAACGTCGCCCAGCACGAGATATTCACCAACGAAACAATAGCAATAGAGTACTGGGAAAAGAAGCGATGGCCCGATGGCCCGGTCTGCCCGAAGTGCGGCCTAGTGGGTGAAGCCTACAAATTACAGGGCAAGAGCACTCGCCCCGGCCTCTGGAAGTGCAAGGGATGCCG
>Ga0182018_10000788_pt1 | contig 39384 bp, 35 predicted proteins | sample 812P2MmetaG_FD_120490 | JGI IMG/M metagenome (GOLD analysis project Ga0182018, IMG submission 120490) | Permafrost microbial communities from Stordalen Mire, Sweden - 812P2M metaG | ecosystem: Environmental > Terrestrial > Soil > Wetlands > Permafrost | place: Sweden: Stordalen | collected... | reverse complement strand
TCGAACCAAGGAACAACCGCGCATGTCGTCGCCTTGCCGTCACGATCATCCGTCGCTTACAGTCGTTCACCCAATGGTGGGTCAGACTGAACAAGCCTCACACACAGAAATTCGGACACTCCCCTGCGATTGGAACGTGCTTTTAGGTGGACCAATCATCGCACTAACTTGGTTAGTCGCAGCTTGCGTGGCTGAAACCATCGCCTTATCATAATCTGCTACTATCGCAAGTTGTTCGATGTAGAGGGCACGAATAGCACTCGTTGCAGCGGGCACGCGTCTCTCAAAAACAGGCCATCTTGCGTCTTGGTCGCACTTGTAATTCACCGCCATAGATTGAGATTTCCATATCCCATCCTTCTTACATTGAGAACCTGCTTTGTCCGCTTCTTGTTTGATCGAGTCCCTGTCCGTTTGAGTTTGTGGCCAAATTCCCGTCACTGCTTGGTCGACCCTCTTTTGGCTTGCATCGAGTTGCAACTTAGCAGTAGCCCAAGCCTTTCCTCTGGCCGACCTCACCTGGTTGTCATAGTTGGTTGCCGCGGAAAGTCTCGCTGAATTCCATGCGTCGTATGCGTAAAGAAGATTCGGTAAATCCTTAAATACGACGGGTCTCGCAGTTGAGTCCAAACATTGAACCCGTTCCACCAATGTCTTAAACCGTCGTCCTTCGCAGGCGGTCGCTGAATTTACAATATCGGCATTATAGTGGCTTGCTTGGCTCGCACAGCCTCCGACCATCACGCCAACCAAAATTAACGAGACAAGGAGACGCATGCAATGCCTCTTTGTCACGGTTGTATCCTCTCTTGATATGAGCTTGGAGTGTGAGGGCACGTTGGTTCGGGTCAAGGTTCGGAATCTACCTAGGGTTCCCACCACCTTGTCAGCGGGTCCCGTCGACCTCACATCAACATTAGCAATAGGAGACCTCACAGTGCAACACTTCGAACTTCAGATCATGGTGGCTGCGACCTTGGCTGCTGGATCATTGACGCCAAACACAGACGCACGGACAGCGGTCGAGCGACTCCGGCTTTTCCTGAACGAAGTCAAAAAGCATTCCAATTTGAATGAAATCCCCCCGCCCATCCAATGAAAACGCTAATCGTCGCCACCGTCGCCCTGGCACTCGCCAGCGGGAACGCCATGGCTCAATATTACCCGAATGGTCAGACGCCACCGGTCCATCAAGCGCCAGTCTGGTCACCGCCTGTGACGGGTTATCCAGCGCCTTACGCACCGCCATATTCGCCTTATGCCGTGTCGCCGATGATTCATACGTCCTGCGTGACCGTCTCGGGGATCACCAACTGCACTTCACGGTGATCATGCGGCGCGCTCTGATCCTGGCGATGCTCACGATCTGCCCCGATCAGGGCTGGGGACAGCATATGGCTGGTATAGGGCTTAGTTCCTGTGGATCATGGACCCGTGTGCGGCGAGAGCCAGACCTGCCGATCGCATTGATGGAGACGCAGTGGGTTGTGGGATATCTGTCTGGTCAGGCGAATCTTTTTCGAGGGGTGGAGGGCGGATTTGATCCGCTCAACAACACAGATGGCGCCGGTGTGTGGGCGTGGATCGATAACTATTGCCAAGCCAATCCCCTTAAGCAGGTCTGGGAAGCCGCCGACGCGTTCTCGTCGGCGCATCCACATTGACCGACACGGCGAAAGCTGCGCCATGTGACTCGTTTCGTCATACAATTTGTGAGTCAATCTGGAATCCACCGCGCCTTGAGCCATTGAAAAGACAGACAGACTAGACCAGACCCGAAAATCGAGTCTTCTCGACCGCATCAGGTTACGGACCGGCGTCTGGCCCTTCGCTCCCAGTATACAAGATGATGAAGCTTGCCGCGGGACCGTCGGGTCTCCCTTGGCGGGGAACGCGTGCGCGTCCGCTCTGGGCAAAAGAACTTACCACGGAGAACACAGAGAACCACGGAGAATGCACGGAGAAGTAAGAAAATATGGCGCTTCGCGCGGTGTCTGAGCGCATTCCGCGCGAAGCGCTCAAAATACTTCTCCGTGCATTCTCCGTGGTTCTCTGTGTTCTCCGTGTTGAAAATCTTACGGCGGTTAAACGAATCGGCAGCATCCGTTTCCCCCTTTCGTGGCGCCTCATTCCTACCTGTGCCACCGGACGGGCTTCTCATACCGAAGCCATTCCTTGCGAAGCCATAACATGTCCAATCGATGCAAGGCGCAGCATGCTCGCCCGCGTGGTGGATCGCCAGCCAGGATGTGATAGAATCCTCCTCCAGTCACACTGAATGACCCCAAGGAGGAAACAAAATGCACAAATCAATCCTGACCGCGACCGCCATCGCCACGTTGTTCGTCTCGTTGCCGGGTCAATCGCCAAGAGCGGAATCCCCCGCCCCCTACATCAATCTCGTCGAACTGGTGATCGTGCCCTCCGAACTCCCAAAATTCCTTGAATTCGCCAAGGACAACGCCGCGAACGCCATGAAGGATCCGGGCGTGCGCGAGTTCAACATCACGCAACTCACCACGAACCCCAATCATGTCGTGTTCTATGAGGTCTATGACAACGAGGCCGCGCTCAACGCGCACCGCGCCACGGATCATTTCAAGAAATACCAGGCCGCGACCGCCAGCATGGTCGCCGACCGTAACGTCCGCGGCATGGCCCCGGTCGCGTTCCATTCGGACGGACACTGACAAGCGCGCCGGAACTCCTGGAAAAGGATGACGTTGCGATGTAGTCTGGCACCACCCCGTTCGGGAGACCGATTATGTCAGGACACAAGCCTCTGGTCTTGGGCTCGACGATCTTCCTGAAAGGGGACGTCACGCAAAACCGATGGGTTGGCGCTCGTTCCGCGAGCGATCTCGAGCGGAGCCTGGGCTTCGGACCTGGGCGGCTGGCCCGGGGATGGGCTGTCTTGTTGTTGAAACAGACGCTGAAACCGGATGACTTCAAATTCAGCGGGCTGACACTGCGGTCCGGTGGACGCTACGGACTGCCCGCCCACACGTCGGCGGCGGACCAGGCGCGGCCCAGCGTGCACGATGGCGTCCTGGCCGACCGAGGACCCGCCGGATACGCCGAACTGCAACGGATCACACTGGCCAGCGTGACACCAAAGGGTCCATCGCGGCTCGTCAAAGTCCTGCCCACGACGCCGCATTCGGGGACGATGCCGCCGGACGAGCAATACCCGATGGGCGCAGGCGGGTTGCAATGGACTCTGATCAAGCCCTGCGAATTCCTGGTCGCGATGATGGTCGATCAGAACGGCATCGCGACAATCGCCAGCACCCCGCCGTACTCGGCGTTCCTGGGAGCATCCGCGACTTATGACAACCGCGCGCGGCTGGCGCGATTCCTCGATCAGGCCTAACGGCGAATCGAAGACCCGTTGATCAGCGCCAGCGGCCGTGCCGGAACCGCCGGCGCATCCAAACGCGCCGTCCGTGACGCCAACGCCAATACCCGGGACCCACCGCGATCACTGGCGGTGCGACCACCAGCGCGGGCGGCGCCACGACGGCGAACGGCGGTGGGCCGGGCGGCCCTGGTGGCGGCGCCACTACGCATCCCATCAACGGCACAAGCCCGATCAATCCCGTCAGGACGAAGCGCTTCATTATTGGACCTCCGGTCAACCCTGATCGGATACTAGGCACAAAACACGGCCAAAGCACAGGCCGCGCTGATGCCGTAACAATTCGTGTTGGAACGACCTACCGCGCAATCGCCGCCGCCAGCCACGCCGTCGCCGTCCACAACGCGAACAGCGCCAGCCTCGCGTTCGTCGTCAAAGCCGGAGCCACCGCGTCCGACGCCAAGGGCCGCCCATCGTTCAGCGCCAGAGCGGTCAACGGCAACCAGACGACGAAACTGACGAGGCTCGCCATCAGCAATCCCGCCAGGCAGGACGCTCCACCGAACACCGGCCAGGTCGCGGCGGCGGCCAACGCGTGCGGCAGGCCGGGGAACCAGGAGCCACCGGCGGCGGGACGCGACGCCGCGATGGTTTGGGAGAAAATCGTACGCATGGTCAGCTCCTCAGCGCGGGGGCCAGGTTATCGTGGAAGTCGAGACCGGCGACGGTGCGCGCGACGATGCCGGCGCGAATGACGAAGTCGCCAAATGATTCGTCGCGATTCCGATCCGTCGCATAAGCGGTGAACACCGGCTTGAGCGATGCCACGATCGCGTCGCCATCGACGTCGCGGGCGTGCAACTTGGACAACCGCGAGCCGTCATGCGCGCCGCCCAGATACAGGTTGTAAAGACCGGGAGACCGCCCAACGAGCCCGATCTCGGACATGTACGGCCGCGCGCAACCATTCGGACAACCGGTCATCCGAATGGTGATGTCGTCATCCGCCAGGCCCAGTGAATCAAGTTCGAATTCGAGACGGGTTAGCAATGAGGGGAGGTAACGCTCGCTTTCCGCCAGCGCGAGACCGCAGGTCGGCAGCGCCACGCAGGCGACGGCGTTACGGCGCAAACCGCCGGGTTGCCGATCCAGGTTGTACTGCTTCAGCAGCGCGGCGATTTTGGATTTTTGTTTCGCCGGGATATCGGCGATCACCAGGTTCTGGTTCGCTGTGATGATGAAACGGCCAACCCCGAGCGCGGCGATTTCGCGCAGTCCATCCCGCGCCTCGCCGCCGACGCGGCCGTTTTCGATATACAAAGTGACGTGGTGCAGGCCGGTCTCGTCCTGGGCCCAACCGAGACGGTCGCCGGTCGAGCCGAAAGTGAAACCCTTCGCTGGTTGCAGTTTCACCGCCAGACGCTGGTTCACACCAGCGACGAACGCATCCAGCCCCATCCGGTCGATGGTGTATTTCAACCGCGCCTGCTTGCGATTGGAACGATCGCCATGATCGCGCTGCATGGTCACCACCGCTTCCGCCACCGCGACCGCGTGTTCCGGTTTACAGAATCCAATCACGTCGCCGGCGCGCGGATAGGTCTCCGGCTCGCCATGCGTCATCCCCATGCCACCGCCGGCGATCACGTCGTAGCCGGTAATCTTGCCGCGCTTTTCGATCGCGACGAAACTCAGATCCTGCGCGAACACATCGACATCGTTGTGTGGCGGCAACGCGACGCCGATCTTGAATTTGCGCGGCAGGTAAGTGCGGCCGTAGATCGGCTCGGCTTCTTCCTCGCCGCCGGCGACGCGCTCCTCGCCAATCCAGATCTCATGCCAGGCGCGGCTGCGCGGCAGCAAATGTGTCGCGATCTCGCCGGCCAGTTTGGTCACCGCTTCGTGGCCCGCCCGCCGCCACGGATCGACCGAGGCGCACACGTTACGATTGACGTCGCCGCAGGCCGCGATCGTGTCCAGCATCTCCTGATGCAAACCCTGGATTAACGGCCGTAGGTTGCTCTTGATGATGCCGTGGAACTGGATGGTCTGCCGCGTGGTGAAGCGCAGCGTGCCATTGCCGCGTTCCCTCGCCATCCGATCAGCGGCCAGATATTGCGCTGGCGTCAGGATGCCACTGGGAACCCGCATCCGCGCCATGAAAATGAAGGCTTTTTCCATGCGTTGCTTGCCGCGCTCGGCGCGCAGGTCGCGGTCGTCTTGCAAGTATATGCCGTGGAACTTCGTCAGTTGCTGGTCGTCGTCGGCGATCGCTCCGGTTTCCGGGAGGGTCAGACCCTCGGCGATCGTTCCACGCAGGAAATGGCTGTTTTCCTTGATGCGCTCATTTGCGGAAAGCGGACGGTCATTCATCTCAGTAAACGTCCCTCTGGTAGCGGCCGTCCCGGCGCAGCGTGTCCAGCGCGGCCTTGCCGTCCCGCCCGGTTTGATCGGCGAGAACCCGGATCAGCGTGTCGTGCACATCCCTGGCCATCGCCGTCGCGTCGCCGCAGACATAGATCGCGGCACCATCGGCGATCCACGCGTTGAGGTCTTTCCTCGCATTCCACAACGCATGCTGCACGTAACGTTTCTCCGGTTGATCGCGAGAGAACGCGACATCCAACCGGGTCAGCAGCCCGTCCTTGATCCAGTCCTGCATTTCGAGTTGGTACAGGAAGTCGTGCAGATAGTTACGGTGACCGAACACCAGCCAGTTCTTGCCGGATGCGCCGGTCGCCTCGCGTTCCTGCAGGAAGCCGCGGAATGGGGCGACGCCGGTGCCGGGTCCGATCATGATCACCGGCCGCGACGGGTCGGCGGGCAGCCGGAAATGCTGGTTCGGGCGAAGGAAAACGCCGATCCTGTCACCGGATTTCCGCCGTTCGTTGAGGTCGATCGAGGCAACGCCGGCGCGTTGTCGTCCATGCGACTCATAACGAACGCCGGCGACCAGCAGATGCGCCGTTTCTCCCACCGCCTTGCGGCTGGAAGCGATCGAGTAATACCGCGCCGGCAACGGGCGCAGCAGGCCGGTGAGTTGCTCTGGCGTGAAAGTGTGAGGTGCCGATTGCAACAGGTCGATCACCTGGCGGCCCGCGGCCCACTCAGCCGGCGGCGGCGCGGCGCCGGTCAGCGCGGCGTGATCGGCGATGTGCCTGGCGGTCAACGTGGTGATATCGTATCGATCGTTTAACGCCGACCGCGTCTCCTTGTCACCGGCGAGGCCCGCCGCTTCCAAAATCGCGTCAACCAAAGCGGGATCGTTGCGCGGCACGACGCCAAGCGAGTCACCGGGTTCATAAGCGATGCCGGAACCTTCCAGCGAGACCTCAATGTGCCGCGTCTCCGAGAGGGAACGGCTGCCGGCCAGCCGCACATGTTCGGTAATTTCGGCTGCGAATGGACGCGCGCGGTTCCAGGTTTCCGCTTCGGTTTCCTGGCGGCCGAAATCGACGTGGATGACCGAAGTATCTTCCACCGCGGCGTCACCGGTGTCCTGATTGATCCGGCCCAGAGTCGCATCGATCCACGAGCCCGCCGGGCCTTCGAAGTCCAGATCGCATTCGATCCGATCGGCGATGCGTGAACCACCCAGAACGGCCAGCCGATCGTCGATACGGGCGCCGATTTCGCAGTATCGCGCGTAAGCGGTGTCACCCAGAGCCAGAACCGCGAATCGCGTCTTTTCGAAGCGTGGCGCGTCATCCGCCAGCAGCGCCTCATAGAAATCCACGGCGCGCTGTGGCGGATCGCCCTCACCCCAGGTGCTGGCGATGACCAGCAGGTTCGGCACCTCGGCCATCAGCGCCGGGGTCGTATCGGCCATATCGACCAGCTTCACCGCGAAGCCGAGTTTGCTCGCCGCCTTGCGGGCGCGGGCGGCGAGTGCCTCCGCGTTGCCGGACTCGGTGCCGAACAGAATCGTCAGCGGCGCGCGCGCCCTCGGCGGTGCGGCGGGAGGCGCGGCCGGCGCGTTGGCCGCCTGCACGCCGGCGAGAAAACCGGACAGCCAGGCCCGCTGCTCGGCCGTGCTGGCGGAAAACACGCTGTTCAAAGCAGAAATCTGTTCCGCGCCGAATGGTGCGCCGGCCGGCAATAAGACGGATTGAGCCATTGTCTGTTCCTCAGCCCGCGGCGCGAATTTGTTGTGGATTCATCACCACCGTCATCGGCGCGATTTGCTGCCAGGCGGCGAGGTGACGGCGCAATGCGACAACCGGGCCAATGACGATCAAGGCAGGCGCCCGCGTCGCGGTGTGGTTCGCCTCCGCCGTCTCCGCCAGCGTCATAAGGCGGACGATTTGTTCCGGCCGCGTCGCGTCCTGGATGATCGCGACCGCGTCAGCCGGATCGCGGCCAGCATCCAGCAAACGTCTCGCGATGAGGTCCGGTTGACGGCCAGCCATGTAAACGACCAGCACGTCGTTCAACGCGACCCGGTCCAGATCGGCCGAAATTTCGTGTCCGGTCACGAACGTCACGCTCCTGGCGAGGCCACGATGCGTCATCGGAATACTGGCCGCGGCGGCCGCGCCAATGCCCGCGCTGATGCCGGGCACGATACGAAATGGAATGCCGGCGGCGGCCAGTGCCAGAGCCTCCTCGCCGCCGCGGCCAAAGATCAACGGATCCCCGCCCTTCAACCGGACAACACGCCTGCCTTCCCTCGCCTGGGCGATCAGCCGCTGGTTGATGCGCAATTGGGGCGTGCGCCTTCCGCCTGCCCGCTTACCAACCGCTTCCAGGCGCGACTGGGGTGCCAGAGAAAGAATTTCCTCCGGGACCAGGGCATCGTGGAGGATGATTTCGGCCTGGCTCAGCGCATGCAGCGCGTGCAGGGTGAGCAGCCCAGGATCGCCGGGACCCGCGCCAACGAGCCAGACGGAACCGGGGTGGAAGGGTGGCGGAAGCAGGGTCGGCGGAAGCATCAATGAAACTCCTGAGATCGCAATCCAGATGACAAATTAGGCCTTATAGGAGGATATTTTTCTGATTTAGACAAGATATAGCGAGAAAATAAGATGAATCATCCAAAGTCCGGGGCTGTCACGGTAGACCTCTCCCACGCTCGCGCCGATTGGCGAAATCTTTTCTCGGAGGTCCGTATTCCATTGGGCCGCCCGCATGGAATGTGAGTCAGGGGACCGCACCCGGCAGCCTGGCTCCGCGACCGCCCGTCGGATCATCGTCTCAACCAGATTTTGGAAAATTCTACTAAAAACCGAGCTAAGAGCGGCCCCAGTTGTCCCGCGACCGCTTCGACCGCACGGGCTCATACCAGGCGCCCAAACGACTGACCCACCGCGACACGCCTCAACGTCATCCCCCGGCTCGACCAGGGGGATCAATGGCCGCACGGTGCTTGTATTGATCCCCCGGTCAAGCCGGGGGATGACGAGGTAGGGCAAGAGTCAGTCGTTTGGGCGCCTGGTATCATTTGCGGTTCTTTGCGTTATCCTGTGCTTTCGGCACTCAGCCCCTGACCGCGGGAGCCCAAAAGTGACCATTCGAGCGGTCGCCGAGGAAAGATTGAAACGCAAAAAGCCGCAAATAGTTCGATTATGGAATAAACGGCGGCGCGCACCCGTTCCCGTCAGGAAAAACGATAACAAGCAAGAACAATTCCGCGCGGGACCAGGCGTCCCGGTCGCAGCCGCGGTTACCGCAGGCTGGCGTTGATCGCTTCCAATGCCTTCGAGCCGGGCACCACGTCCGCGTCACTCAACGCATTCAACGGCGTATCTACTGTCTTCAGATGCGCGTGCATATCCCTCGGGTCCGGATCGACATACAGCAGACCCGTCACGATTTCGCCGGCCGCGTGACGCTCCTGCATATAGGCCAGCGCGGCGATCCGGTCATGCACGTCGTAATCGGTGTGCAGCTTGCGCAGACGCAGCACCGATCCGTCATGCTGGGTTACCATCTCAACCGTTCCAGGCGCGTAGTCGGTGGTGATTTCAGCCCGCGGCATGATGATGTCCAGCGCGTTGACCGCTTCGTTATGCTCGCGCACGAAATCAAAGCTTTTGGTCGAACCTTCGTGATTGTTGAACGCCACGCAAGGTGAAATGCAATCGATGAACGCGGCGCCCTGATGTTCCAGCGCGGCCTCGATCAGCGGCACCAATTGGCCCTTGTCGCCCGAGAAGCTGCGCGCGACGAACGTGGCGCCGAGTTGCAACGCCATGCCAACGAGATCGATCGCCTCGTCGCTGTTCACCACGCCGCGCTTCGATTTTGCTCCTTTGTCCGAGGTGGCGGAGAACTGGCCTTTGGTCAGCCCGTACACGCCGTTGTTCTCAACGATATAGACCATGTTGATACCGCGCCGCATCGCGTGCGCGAACTGGCCGATGCCGATCGAGGCGCTGTCGCCATCGCCCGACACGCCAAGATAGATCAGGTCCCGGTTGGCCAGATTGGCGCCGGTCATCACCGACGGCATGCGTCCGTGCACGGAATTGAATCCATGCGACGCGCCCAGAAAATAGGTCGGCGTTTTGGACGAACAGCCAATTCCGGATAATTTGGCGATCCGATGCGGCGGCAGATCGAGTTCGAAACACGCCCGCACGATCGCCGCGCTGATCGAGTCATGCCCGCAGCCGGCGCACAACGTGGACACCGGCCCTTCGTAATCGCGCCTTGTGAATCCCAATGCGTTCTTGTGCAGGTCAGGATGATGCAGTTTCGGTTTGGCGAGGTACGTCATGATACCACCTTGCGCAACGGAACAATTTTGTCGGCCTCGATCTTTTCGCCGATCGCTCCGGAGATGAAACGCGCCGTGATCGGCGTGCCGTCATAGTGCAGGATCTTGACCAATTTCTTCGGATCGATTTCGAGTTCATTGATCAACAAAGAACGCATCTGGCCATCGCGGTTCTGCTCGACGACAAACACCTTGTCGTGCTCGGCGATGAAGTCGGCGACTTCAGGCCCGAACGGGAAGGCCCGCAGGCGCAACAGGTCCAACCCAAAGCCATGTTCCTGGATCAGGATTTCGTCGGCCTCGGTCATCGGCGCGGAAGTCGAACCAAAGTAAATCGCGCCAAGTTTCGTCGGCTGCGCGGCCTTGGTCAGAACGGCCGGCGGCACCAATTTCGCGGCGGTGCGATGCTTTTTCAGCAGCCGGTCCATGTTCTCCTGATAGTCCGGGCCTTCTTCCGAGTACCGCGCCATACGGTCCTTCGACGTGCCGCGGGTGAAGAAAGCGCCCTTGGTCGGATGCGTGCCGGGATAGGTGCGGTACGTGATGCCGTCATCGTCCACATCCAGATACCGGCCAAACAGTTTGCCGGCATCCAGATCGGCGGCCGTCATCACCTTGCCGCGATCCATCTTTCTCGAATCATCCCATGTGAACGGTTTGCTCAGCCGTTCATTCATGCCGATTTCCAGGTCGAGCATCACGAAGATCGGCGTCTGCAACCGATCGGCCAGATCGAAGGCCAGTGCACCGAACTCAAAACATTCGTGCGGATCCTCGGGTATGATCAGCACGTGTTTAGTGTCGCCGTGGCTGGCGTAGGCGCAGGACAGGATATCGGTTTGCTGGGTGCGCGTCGGCATGCCGGTGGACGGGCCGGAGCGTTGCACATCCATGATCACCGCCGGGATTTCCGCGAAATACGCCAGCCCGATGAATTCCTGCATCAACGAAATACCAGGCCCCGATGTCGCGGTAAACGCGCGCGCGCCGTTCCAGGCGGCGCCGATCACCATGCCGATCGAGGCCAGCTCGTCCTCGGCCTGCACGACCGCGACCTTGTTCTTGCCGGTGGCTTTGTCCAGCCGCATGCGGCTCGTGTAGCGGATGAATGCCTCGGCCAGAGACGACGACGGCGTGATCGGATACCACGCGCAAACCGTGGCGCCACCGTAAACCGCGCCAAGCGCCGCCGCGGCGTTGCCGTCGATGAAGATGCGGTCGCCAACCGTATTGGCCTTGCGCATGCGCAGGCCAATCGGACATTCCATGTTGGCCTTGACCCAATCGATACCCATGTGCAACGCCTGCACATTGGCGGCGATCAGTTTGTCGCGGCCCTTGAACTGCTCGGACAGCAGAATTTCGATCGCCGGAATGTCCATGTCCAGAAGTGTGGCCAGCGAACCCAGACCGACGATATTCTTGAACAACTGACGCTGCCGCGGATCGGTATAGGCCGCATTGGTCATCTCGGTCAGCGGCACGCCAAGCACGACGATATCCTCACGGAACTTCGACGGCGGCATCGGTTTGGTGTTGTCATAAAACAAATACCCGCCCGGAACGATCGAGCGGACATCTTCATCCCAGGTCTGCGGGTTCATCGCGACCATCAGGTCGACCCCGCCGCCGCGCGCGCCCAGGTGACCGGCTTCCGAGACGCGGACTTCGTACCACGTCGGCAGGCCCTGAATGTTGCTGGGGAATATATTTCGAGGCGTCGACGCCACCCCCATCCGCAACACGGCCTTGGCGAACAGCGAGTTCGCGCTCGCGGAGCCAGAGCCGTTCACATTGGCGAACTTGACAACGAAATCGTTGACCCGTTGGAGGCCTTCCACACGGTCTACTTGCTGTAGCATGCGTGCTCCGCTTGTGCCACGTCGATCAGGAAACGTTCCATGTCCCAGGCGCCGGTCGGGCAACGCTCGGCGCACAGGCCGCAATGCAGGCAGACATCCTCGTCCTTCGCCATGATGCGGCCGGTTTTCAGTTCGACTGATATATACAGCGATTGCGACAGATCGGTGGCGGGCGCGCTGAGCCTCGTGCGCAGTTCCGCCTCGTCGCCGTTCGGCACGAAGCTGATGCAATCCACTGGGCAGATATCGACGCAGGCGTCGCACTCGATGCACAGTTTGTCGCTGAACACGGTCTGCACGTCGCAGTTCAGGCAACGCTGTGCTTCGGCGAACGCCAGCTTGTCGTCGAAGCCGAGTTCCACCTCGGCCTTGATGTCCTTCAACGCGATCAGCTTATCGCGATGCGGCACCTTGAAGCGCAGATCCAACGAGATGTCGTTGTCATAGCTCCACTCGTGGATGCCCATCTTGGTACTGGTGATGTTCACGCCAGGCTCTGGGCGGTCGTTGATGTCCTCGCCCATGCACATCTTGTGGATCGAGATCGCCGCCTGATGACCGTGCGCGACAGCCCAGATGATGTTCTTCGGACCGAACGCCGAGTCACCGCCGAAGAACACCCGCGGATTGGTGGACTGGAACGTCGTTTCGTTGACGACTGGCATGTCCCATTCGTTGAAGTCCAGGCCGATGTCGCGCTCGACCCAGGGGAACGCATTCTCCTGCCCGATGGCGACCAGTACGTCGTCGCATTCGAAGAACTGCTCCGGCTCTCCGGCCGGCACCAGCTTGCGGCGGCCACGGGCGTCGTATTCGGCGACGACTTTTTCAAATGTCATGCCAAATAACCGGCCGTCCTGATGCTTGAACTCCTTCGGCACCAGGAAGTTCAGGATCGGAATGTCCTCGCTGATCGCGTCTGATTTTTCCCAGGGCGAGGCTTTCATTTCCTCAAACCCCGAGCGCACGATCACTTTCACGTCGTCGCCGCCGAGACGGCGCGACGAACGGCAGCAATCCATCGCCGTGTTGCCACCGCCAAGCACGATCACCCGGCGGCCGATTTTGTTGATATGGCCGAACGAAACCGAGGACAGCCAGTCGATCCCGATATGGATGTTGGCGGCTGCCTCGGCGCGGCCGGGAATGTCCAGATCGCGGCCACGCGGCGCGCCGGAGCCGACGAAGATCGCGTCATAGTCCTCGGCCAGCAATGATTTCAGGCTGTTGACATTCTGGCCCAGTCGCATTTCGGGGCCGAGGTCGGTGATATAGCCGACTTCTTCGTCAATGATTTCCTCGGGCAGACGAAATTTGGGGATCTGGCTGCGGATCATGCCGCCGGCGCGCGTGTCGCCATCGAAGATGACGCAGTGATAACCCAAGGGGGCCAGGTCCCTCGCCACGGTCAACGAAGCCGGACCGGCGCCGACCAGCGCGATCTTCTTGCCGTTGCGGCTCGTGGGCGGCGGCGGCATGCGGCCGGACACGTCACCTTTGTAATCGGCGGCGACTCGCTTCAGGCGGCAGATCGCGACGGGCTCTTCCTCGACGCGGCCGCGGCGGCAGGCGGGCTCACACGGCCGATCGCAGGTGCGGCCGAGAATGCCGGGGAAGACGTTGGACTTCCAATTGATCATGAACGCGTCGGCATAGCGGCCGGCGGCGATCAACCTGATGTACTCCGGGACCGGCGTATGGGACGGACATGCCCATTGGCAATCCACCACTTTATGGAAGTAGTCGGGGTCCTGAATATTCGTGGGCTGCAACCTCGGCTCCTCTGTCACGGCCGGACGATCAAACCATCCTCCGGTCGTACGCGCGGGGGCTTCTGAGGCCCCGGTCGCAATTCGTCAATAGATGATAGCGTTTACCGGCCATACCCGCAATTGGAAGCGGGCCCATTCGCCGCTGGTCTGGGGACCCGAAAGGTCATGGCCGCATGCCGAAGCGGCTTGGTCCCAGCTCACGCAACGGCGCCGCCAGATTTGCGAAGTCGCACAGCAAACGCCGCGTATCGCGTGGATCGATCACCTCGTCGATCCAGAAGGACTCGGCGGTGCGAAACGGCGAGCGCAACCGGTTCAGCCGTTCCTCGATTTCCTCCAGCTTCGCCTGAGGGTCGTCCGATGCGTCGATCTCGGCGCGATAGGCCGCCTCGATTCCCCCCTCCAGCGGCAGCGATCCCCAGCTCCCTGACGGCCAGGCATAGCGGATGCACAACCGCCCGGTCGGCTGATGCCCCAACCCGCCGACGCCATAGCAATTGCGCACCACGATCGAGCACCAAGGCACTGTCGTCTGGTTGATCGCCGACAATGCTCGCACGCCCCAGCGAATCACCGCGCTGCTTTCCGCCTTCAGCCCTACCTGGAATCCTGGGCAGTCCACCAGATGCACGATTGGCAAATGGAAGGTCTGCGCCATGTCGACGAAGCGGATGATCTTGTTGCAGGCGTCCGCGTTCCACGCGCCGCCCTCAAACAGAGGGTCGCCCGCCATCACCGCCACCGGCCAGCCATCCAAATGGGCGAACCCGGTGATGATCGAGCGGCCGAACAGCCGTCCCATCTCGAAGAAGCTGTTCTTATCGAAGACCGAGGCGATGATCCGCCGCATCAGATACGCGTGCTTTTTGACCCGCGGAATGACGCTGATCAGTTGATCGTCGCCGCGGTCTGGATCGTCCCATCCTTTGACGCGCGGCGGCACATCGTGGATCGAGCTGGGCAGATAGGACAGGAACCTGCGCGCCATGTCGAACGCCTCGTCCTCGGTAGCCACCGCCTCATCGACCGCGCCGCAGCCCAGTTGGATCTCCCAGCCGCCGAGTTCCTGCTTGGTGCGTGGCTCGCCCAGACGTTCGACGACCGGCGGCCCGGCGACGAAGACCGCCGCGATCTCCTTCACCATCACCGAGTAATGCGCCGCGACCAGCCGCGCGGCGCCCAGACCCGCGACCGAACCCAGGCCGAGACCGACGACCGGAACCTCGGCCATCTGGTTGGCGATGACGTCGAACGCGGTCGACTCGCTCAACCCGCCGGGAAGATTGGCTCGGCCGGTCGTTTCAATGGTCTTGACCGACCCGCCGCCGCCGGAACCCTCGATCAGGCGAATGATCGGCATGCGGAAGCGCGTCGCGAGCTGCTCCGACATCTTCGGCTTGCCTTTGATCGAGGCGTCCGCGGAACCACCACGCAAGGTGAAGTCGTCGCCCGCGACCACGACCGGCCGTCCATCGACGGTGCCGCGGCCAAACACGCAATTGCCGGGCATGAAGTCGATGATGTCGCCCTTGTCGTTATACGTGGCTTTACCGGCGATACTGCCGATCTCCATGAACGTGCCGGGGTCGAGCAGATGATCGATGCGCTCGCGTACCGTCAGCCTGCCGCCCTTGTGCTGACGTTCGACCCGCTCCTTGCCGCCCATCTCGCGCGCGAGCGCCTGGCGTTGGCGCAGTTCCGCGAGTTCCGCTTCCCAACCGATTGGTTCGGGTTTTTCGATTGGCTCGGGCTGTTGCTCGGGCTTCGATGTGTCGACGCTGTCGTTCATTCGCTTCCCTTGGCGCTTCCGGCCCCTTGGCCGGCCTTAGGCTATGATCGCGCGGGCCCGGTTGCAAATCGGTGGCCCTCGCGCGACGATCGGACGCGTGCCGGAGGACACCCATGAACTCAGCCGAAGACCGAAGCGAGAGCCTGCGCATGATCCGCGACAGCGCGGCAGGCCTGGCGCCGCGCACCGGCGATCTGCGGCGCATCCGCGCGTTGCGCTTCACCGAACCGGGTTTCGATCGCGACGTCTGGCGGCAGATGTGCGAAATGGGCTGGCCAGGCCTGCTGGTTTCCGAGGACCACGGCGGCTCCGGCCTCGGAGTCCAGGAGTTCTGTGCCCTCACCGAGGAACTGGGCGCCAGCCTGATGCCGGAACCGCTGATCCCGGCGGCGTTCGCCGCGATGCTGTCGCCGGGCGATCATCTCGGTCGCGTGTTGAGCGGGGAGCGGATCGTTCTGCCCGCGTGGCAAGAGAAGCCGCACAGCATCGAACTGCCGGGAGACTGTGTCCTGATTGGCGACCGGGTGAACGGACGCAAGATGTTCGTTTCGATGGCGGCGGGGGCGGACGCATTTCTGGTGACGGTGCGCGATGGCCTGGCACTGGTCGAACGGAATGCGCCCGGCGTACATATCGTTTCGACTCAGGCACAGGACGGCGGCAATTTCGCGACCGTGACGTTCGAGGATGCGCCGGCGGAAGCGATCGCCGGTGACGCGAGTGAGGCTTTGGAAGTCGCCGCTTTGGCCACCGGGGCGTACCTTCTGGGTGCGATGGATCGGGTGTTTGGATTAACGCTGGAGTACTTGAAGACGCGCGAGCAATTCGGCCGCAAGATCGGCTCGTTCCAGGCGTTGCAGCACCGGTCGGCGGATTTGAAGATCCAATTGGAACTGACCCGCGCCGTGGTCAACGCGGCGGCACGGGTCATGGACGAAAGTCAGGATAAACGCACGCGCCGGGCAGCGGTATCCCGGGCGAAGGCCCGCGCGTCGGAAGCGGCAAGCATCATGACGCGTGGCTGCATCCAGTTGCACGGCGGCATTGGTTATACCGACGCCGCCGATCCGGGCTTGTTCCTGCGCAAGATGATGGTGCTGGCGCCGATGTATGGCTCGGCGGCGTTGCATCGCGCGCGCTATCAGGCGACCGCGCCGGATCTGGATGAGGAATGACGCACGGCGGCGGGTGCCGGCCGGTATAAGTCCATTCGCGCCCGCTCCAGAACCGGACCGGATACGCACAACGGTGCCGCCGCTCTTGTCTCCCACATCGCCGCGGCGCCCTCCGCACGATTTTGTCGTGGATGCGAAATGACGTCGTCCTCGCCGAACCATCCCGCGCCCGTGTCCAGGTAACTTTCCGCCGGCAATCCTTCCGCCAGCAAAACGGCGTGCTCCGTCGTTTCGACATGGAACCAAACCACCTCACTCGCCGTCCACCGGGCTATGCTCTCTCCGTTGATCAGGTACTTCACCGGGATCAGCACGCCGTGCGTGAACACCGCGTGGTCCGGGGAGAGAAACACATCCCGCTCCGGCATCCCGGGACCGAACGCGCCCGCCGCGACGCGCACTGGCATCACGCTCTCCGGCCGGCGGAACGCCAGACAATCGACGCGCCGCGATCCGATCCACCGCACCGGCAGCGTGTCACCATCATGGGTCAGCAGCACATCGCCAACCGCGAGCTCCTCCACCTTGATCCAGCCGCCGGGCGCCGCCAGCCGCGTGCCCTCACGAAAACACTGGATCGATTCCTCGCCCGCCGGGATCGCGCTGGTGAATCCGGTCAGCTCGATGGTGGCACCATTGATGGTGATGAACGTATTGCCGCCGCTTTCGGTCGTGTCCGACGCCAGCGTGGAGGCGTTCAACCCGCTGAAGCCTTTGAACTCCAACACCATGTCTGTGGTCGATGCGTTGTTGATCGTTACGTTTCCGGACGTCGGCGTGAAGATCAGCGTGTCGGGGTCGGAAGCGAAATTCAGCGTGACCGAACCGGAACCCGCGATCACCGTGTTGTTGTTATCCAGATCGAACGTCGAAAACCCGCTGATCGCGTTGTTCGTTGGCGATCCGGCGATGCTCATCACATCGTTGGACAGATCGAGCACGACCGACCCGGTGCCGCCCAGTTGCAGATCGAGAGTCGAATTGCCATGGCCGATGAAGGTATTGCCGGAAAACGTCAGATTGCCGCCGGCCCCGCCATTCAGACTCTGGGTGACGTTGTTGTTGATCGAGCCGGTGTTGACGATCGACCAGGCCAGATCGAGCGCACCCTGATTGTTCAACGGAATTGATTCGTTAAATCCTTCCCCAACCGTCACGACATTGTTGGTGAAGACGATCGATCCGCTGCCCTCGGCGCCATTCGTGCCAGAGGCGCCGGACGCCGCGCCGGCGGTGGACTCGAACGCGGTGTTCACCGCCGCGACCGACGGGCTGGTGCCGCCGGTGGAATTGGCGCCCGCGCTGACGGTCATTTGCATCACGATCGTCGGCGCCGTCAGCGTGTCGCCCGACATCAACGCCGAGGCATTGCCACCCGCCCCGCCGTTCCCGCCCGCGCCGTTCGCGCCGTACAGAAGCGTCTCAAGCCCAGATCCGTTGTCCGTCCTTTCATCACCGGCGCCTCCGCCATTGCCGCCATTGCCGCCGGCCCCGCCAGAGACGAGGCTTTGCAGAAAGATCTCGGTGTTATCGACAAAGGTGCTGGAGGTGAGCGAGTCCGTGGCCGCCCCGCCACCGCCGCCCGCACCCCCGGTGCCTCCATTGCTTGGCAGTCCACCCTGATTGCCCGAGCCCGCGCCGCCACCGCCGCCGCCGTTCGTGCCGGTCACCCGGGTGAAGATATCGGTGCCCCGGCTGAACGTATCGGAGTTGTAACTGATGAAATCGGTGAACACGACGGTCGCGCTGCCTCCGAAGCCGCCGCCGCCGCCACTGCCGCCGTTGCCGGGCTGACCACCGATGTCTTCCAAATCGTTCAGGCCGGAACTGCCGCCGCCTTCGCCCAGACCGCCGGTGGCCAGGACGCCTTGGCCGCCGTAGACGGTGCCGGTGAGTTCGACGCCGGTCGTGGTCGCCGTGCTCGCGCTGCCGACGTTGATGGTGCCCAGTGTGACCGAGGCTTCGCCGCCGGCGCCGCCGTTGCCGCCTGTCCCGCCGTTGGTACCGGCGCTCCACACCGCCGGATTCGTGGCTGACGCGGTGCCGGGTACGCCGACCGTGCCGCTGGCGCCCCCGCCCCCAAGGCCGCCGTTGGCCGATGGTGTGAAGTCGAGTTCGTTGCTGCCGCTGCTGACGTCGAAGCTGCCGCTGTTGAAGGTTTCGTCGGCGGCCCCGCCGCCCGTGCCATTGGCGCCGGGTGATGAGCCTGTATTCCCCGCGGAGCCATTGTCCGCCGCGTTGATCTGAGTGAGTGAAAGTGACATCGGCTGAATCCGTTCCGGTAGGTCAATGATTAACCCGCCGGAACGGCCAGCCTGGGGCCGTCACCGCTCAACCGGGAGGCCGCCGTCTCGAGGCGGCCAGCCACGGGAAGACGATTCGTAACAATGCTAGGCGCGCCGGACGCCCCGCACAATATTACAGGTGAGGCGATCGGCGGTCCTTGTTCGCCGGATGCCGGGGGCGGCATGCCAATCGCGCGCCGGCACAAGCGGGTGGCCCGCCGTCCAGGGACGCCGGGAATAATTCAATAATTTATCGGAACAAAACCCGCGACGCCATTTCCGCGGCATCGACGACCGGCGCGGGGAACAGGAAGAAGAACGCGGTGAACAGCCCGGTGGCCGCCACGACAAACGATAATGCCGGAGGCCTCCGGTCGAACGCCGCCACAGGTGGATCGAAGTACATCACCTTGATCACGCGAATGTAATAGAACGCTCCCACAACGCTCGTCAGCACGCCGATCACCGCCAGCACGAACAATCCCGCCTTCACCGCGGCGAGGAAGATGTAGAGTTTGGCGAAGAACCCCGCCATCAACGGAATGCCCGCCAGGCTGAACATGAACACGCTGATCGCCAGCGCGAGACCCGGATCGGTCGTCGCCAGACCCGAAAGATCGGCGATTTGCTCGACCGGCTTGCCGTCGCGCTTCATCGCCAGGATGCAGGCGAATGTGCCCGCCGTCATCAACACATAGACAGTCATGTAGACCAGCACGCCACGCACCCCGTCGGACGAGCCCACCGCGAGCCCGATCAACGCGTATCCCATATGGCCGATCGAGGAATAGGCCATCAGCCGTTTGATGTTCCTCTGCCCGATCGCCGCCAGCGCGCCGAGCACCATCGAGGCGATCGACATCAGCACGATCAACGCCTGCCAGGCCGGCAGCAGATCGGCGAACGAGGTGCCCATCACCCGCAGCAGCAGTGCCATCGCCGCCACTTTCGGCGCTGTGGCGAAGAACACGGTGACCGGGGTTGGCGCGCCCTCATAAACATCCGGCGTCCACATGTGGAACGGCACGGCCGAGACCTTGAACGCCAGCCCGACCAGCACGAAGACGATGCCTACGATCAGGCCAGGCGGCGCGGCGGCGGGCGTGCGCAGCGCCGCGTGCAACGCCTGAAAATCCATCGTGCCGGAAAAGCCGTAGACCAGCGAAATTCCATAAAGCAGTAACCCCGACGCCAGGCCGCTGAGCACGAAGTACTTAAGTCCGGCCTCGGACGATTTCACATTGTCGCGCGCGAAGGCCGCCAGTACGTAAAGTGCCAGAGACTGCAACTCCAGGCCCAGATACAGCGACATCAGGTTCGATGCCGACACCATCACCATCATGCCGACGGTGCAAAACAACACCAGTACCGGATACTCGAACCGCTCGATCCGCTGCGACCGGTTCCAGTCGACCGACAGGATCAACGCCAGCGCGCCACCCAGCAGGATCAGTTCCTTGTTGAATGTGGAGAACGAGTCGGTGACGAACTGACCGTTGAAGCCAGACCCGGCGGCGCGGGTCGCCACCAGAAAGCCGGTGATCAGAAACGCGCCCAGGGTGAACATGGTCGCCAGCAGGGTGCTGTCATGCTTGCGGACCACGCCGAAAATCAGGATCGCCATGCCGAAACAGGCCAGCACGATCTCCGGCAGCGCCAACATCCAGTTCATCAGTGCACCGCCTCCTGAGCGAATTTCACGGTGGTGGCGATCGCGTCGTGGTGATGCTGCACCATCGCCGACACACTCTCATCGAAGAAGCCGGTGAAGCTGGACGGGTAAATGCCCATCCACAACGTCAGCACGACCAGTGGCGCGAACACCGCCCACTCGCGCGGGCTGAGATCGAGGATGTGCTTCAGATCGGCATGCGTGATGGTGCCGAAGATCACCCGCCGGTACAGATACAGCATATAGGCGGCACCCAAAATCATCCCAAGCCCGCCCAACAATGCGAGCCAGAAATTGACCTGCGCGGCACCGATGATCACCAGGAATTCACCGATGAACCCGGCGGTGCCAGGCAGCCCGATCGAGGCCATGGTGAACAGCATGAACACCAGCGCGTAGGCCGGCATGCGGTCGGCGAGGCCGCCGTAACGGATGATGTCCCGCGAATGGATCCGGTCGTACACAACGCCAACGATCAGGAACAACGCGCCCGAAACGATACCGTGCGACAACATCTGGAACAACGCGCCCTGGATGCCTTGCTCGTTGAAGGTGAAGATGCCGATCGTCACGACTCCCATATGCGCGACCGAGGAGTAGGCGATCAACTTCTTCATATCCTCCTGCGCCAGGGCCACGAACGAAGTGTAGACCACGGCGATGACCGACAGAGTGAAGATCAGCGGCGCGAAGCTTTGCGAGGCGTCAGGCAGCATCGGCACCGAGAAGCGCAGGAACCCATAAGCGCCCATCTTTAGCAAAACGCCGGCCAGGATCACGGAACCCGCTGTCGGTGCCTCCACATGCGCGTCAGGCAGCCAGGTGTGGACCGGCCACATCGGCACCTTGACCGCGAAGGAGGCCATCAGCGCGAAGAACAGCCAGGCCTGCATGTGCACCGGGAAGTGCGTGTCCATGAGCACGGAAATATCGGTCGTTCCGGCCTGCAGCCACATCGCGATCAGCGCCAGCAGCATCAGCACCGAACCGGTCAACGTGAACAGGAAGAATTTGACCGCCGCGTAAACCCGGCGCGGGCCGCCCCAGACGCCGATGATCAGGAACATCGGGATCAGCACGCCCTCGAAGAACATATAGAACACGACGAAGTCGGTGGCGCAGAACATGCCGACCATCATGGTTTCCAGGACCAGGAAGGCGAGCATGAATTCCCGCACCTTGACCTGGATCGACTCCCAGCTCGCGAGGATACAGACCGGTGTCAGAACGGTCGACAACAGCACGAACAGCGTCGAGATGCCGTCGACGCCCATTTTGTAAGCGATCCGATAATGCGGCAGCCAGGTCACGGATTCATTGAACTGAAATCCCGGCTCCCGCGGATCGAATTTGACCCACAACACCAGCGACAAAGCCAGCACCAGCAGGCTGGTCCACAACGCGGTCCAGCGGGCGTTGGAGGCGACGGTGTGCTCATCGCCGCGCACCGACATGATGACGACGCAGCCAACCAGCGGCAGCCAGGTGATCAGCGACAGAATGGGAAAACCCGCGGCGTTCATTTCGGTCACCGGAAGAACATGAAGACGCCGACCAGCACGACGACGCCGATCAACATGACAAAGGCATAAGCCGCGAGCGAACCTGTCTGCAGCTTCACCGCCTCTCGGGAACCCTCGGTGGCCAGCGCGGCGAGTCCATTCGGCACCCCGTCGATCAACTGGACGTCGCCGACCTTCCACGAATACCGCGCCAGCCAGAACACCGGCCGAACGAAGATCCGGTCGTACAGTTCATCGAAATACCACTTGTTGAGCAAGAAGAAGTAAATGCGGCGATGTTCCTTGGCGACAGTCCTCGGCAGATCGGGCTTCGCGATATACATGGTCCAGGCCAGCGCGATCCCGAGAATGGCCATGAGCAACGGCGCGAGGTCGACCGCCAGCGGCACCTGCTCCAGGCGTTGCATGATGTCGTTGTCCGGCCGATTGAAGATCGAATGGTTCCAGAACGCGGCCTGATCTTCGCCAATGAACCAGGTGTGCAACGCGTAACCGGCGACGACCGCTCCCACGGCCAGCAGCAGCAGCGGCACCAGCATGACCAGCGGCGATTCGTGGACGTGCTCCATCGTGTGGTGATCCGCGCGCGGCTTGCCGTGGAACGTCATGAACAGCAGCCGCCAGGAGTAGAACGCGGTCAGGAACGCGGCGAGGATGGTGCAGACGAAGGCGTACGAACCGATGTTGCTGTGCGCCTGGAATGCCGCCGAGATGATCGCGTCCTTGGAATACGAACCCGCGAACGGTGGGATGCCGGCCAACGCGAGATTGCCGATCCACATCACGGTGCAGGTGACCGGGATCAGCTTCGCCAGACCGCCCATGCGGCGAATGTCCTGCTCATCGGACATCGCGTGGATCACCGAGCCGGCGCCGAGGAACAGCAGGGCTTTGAAGAAAGCGTGCGTGATCAGGTGAAAGATCGACACCTGATAGGCGCCGACACCGGCCGCGACGAACATGTAACCAAGTTGCGAGCAGGTCGAGTAGGCGATGATCCGCTTGATGTCGTTCTGCACGCAGCCGACGGTGGCGGCGAACAACGCGGTGGAGGCGCCGATGAAGGTGACGAGGCCCAACGCATAGGGCGCGTATTCCATCAATGGCGACATCCGCGCCATCAGGAACACACCGGCGGTAACCATCGTCGCGGCATGGATCAGCGCCGAGACCGGGGTCGGACCCTCCATCGCGTCGGGCAGCCAGACATGCAGGCCAATCTGTGCCGACTTGCCCATGGCGCCAATGAACAGCAGCACGCCGATCACTTCCAGGATCGGCAAATCATGACCGAACAAATGATAGGTGTCCGCGACGTGCTTCGTGACGTTGGGGAAAATGGAGGCAAATTCGATTGACCCAAACGCCAGAAAGATCAGCGCGATGCCCACGGCGAACGGCAGATCGGCGATGCGGTTGACGATGAACGCCTTGATCGCGGCGGCGCAGGCCGCGGGACGGTCATACCAGTAGCCGATCAGCAGGTAGGAACACAGCCCGACGCCTTCCCAGCCGAAGAACAACTGCGCGAGGTTATCTGCTGTCACCAACATCAACATCGAGAAGCTGAACAGCGACAGGTAAGCGAAAAACCGGTACCGGGGATAGGCATCGTGCGCCATGTAGCCGATCGAATAGACATGGATCAGCATCGAAACGAACGACACCATGGCGACCATCGCCGCCGCCAGCGTGTCGTAGCGCAAAGCCCAGTCGACGTGGAATTTACCGGCTTCGATCCAGGTGCCGAGGTCGACGACGCCGGGATCGCTCAGGGTGAAGAACGCGTACGGTCCGCAGACGGCGGCGATCAACATGCTCAGTACCGACGCGCCCATGGCGGCGCGATCGCCGATCGCCTTGCCGAGCAGGCCGGAAATCAGCGCGCCAACCAGCGGCGCGAAGACGGCGATCGCGTAGACCATGCTAACCCTTCATCAGGTTGACGTCTTCAACCTCGATCGATCCGCGGTTGCGGAAATACACCAGGACGATGGCGAGCCCGATCGCCGCCTCGGCCGCCGCCACGGTCAGCACCAGCATCGCCATCACCTGACCGGTCAGATCGTTCAACGCGGCCGAGAAAGCGACAAGGTTCAGGTTCACCGCGAGCAGGATCAGCTCGATCGCCATCAGAATGATGATCACGTTCTTGCGGTTCAGGAAGATACCGAACATGCCGATCACCAGCAGGATGCCGCTGACGACCAGGTAATGATCCAGGCCGACAGATGTCATGTGCTGATGCCCTTGGATCGAGTTCTGATCATGAGGCGAGGCCCCGTCATGGCCCGTTTACACGTCATGGCCCGGCTGGTCCGGGCCACCCGCGGCGGCACGTGCTGGCTCAGGTGGCCCGGACGAGCCGGGCCATGACGTGTTTGGAGATTTTCGCCACGTCGCGAACTTATCCTGATGCCGATGTGGTTCGACCGGGCCATGACGGGCGGGAGGTTCGCTCTAATGGTGACCATGCGTGGCCTCCTCATGTTCCGGCTCGGGCCGCGGTGCTTTCGGACGCAGGAAGCCGCCGCTTTCGGTGGTGCCGGCGCCGATCGAGATCGAGACGATTTCCAGAGTCTCGGCGACCGTACGTCCGGTCTGTGTCCGAATGTTCTGATGCCGCGACGACTTGCGATCGCGCAAGGTCAGCACGATGGCGCCGATCATCGCCACCAGAAGGATCAACCCGGCGATCTGGAACAGGAAAATGTAGTCGGTGTAAAGGACTCTGCCCAATGCCTCGGTGTTGCTGACGTTCGATGGGGTGGGCGACAGACGCAGCAACTCGGCGTTCGGCGCGAGTTGCCAGCCACCGATGGTCAGCGCCAGTTCGATCAGCAAGGCCGCGCCAACTGCGGCGCCGATGCCGAGGTAACGCTGGAACCCGCCGCGCAATTGCTCGAAGTCGACATCCAGCATCATGACAACGAACAGGAACAGCACCGCGACCGCGCCGACATAGACGACGACCAGGATCATCGCCAGGAACTCCGCTCCGGCGATCAGGAACAGCGCGGCGGCATTGAAGAACGCGAGGATCAGGAACAGCACCGAGTGCACCGGATTCCTCGACGTCACCACCAGAGTGGCCGAGATCAGCAGCACCGCCGCGAACAACCAGAAGAAGAAATCGACAATCATCGGTAGGGCGCGTCCAGTTCCAGCCGCCGCGCCAGTTCCGGTTCCCACCGGTCGCCGTTCGCCAGCAGCTTGTCCTTGTTATACAGCAGTTCTTCCCGCGTCTCGGTCGCGAACTCGAAGTTCGGGCCTTCCACGATGGCGTCCACCGGACAGGCTTCCTCGCACAGGCCGCAGTAGATGCATTTGGTCATGTCGATGTCATAGCGAGTGGTCCGTCTCGATCCGTCCTCCCTCGGTTCCGCTTCGATCGTGATCGCCTGGGCGGGACAGATCGCCTCACACAGCTTGCAGGCGATGCAGCGCTCCTCGCCGTTGGGATAGCGGCGCAGTGCGTGCTCACCTTTGAAGCGCGGGCTGAGCGGGCCCTTTTCGTAAGGATAGTTGATCGTCGCCTTGCGCCGGAAGAAGTAGTTCAGCGTCAGGCCCATGCCGGTCACGAGTTCGGACAGCAGCAGGCCGCGCGCGGTACGGTCGAGGAACGCCAAGGTCAGGCTCCTTTACGCATTGGGCAACCACCCGAACGCCATCAATACACCAGCGGTCAGCACCAGCCAGAACAGCGAGAACGGCAGGAACACTTTCCAGCCCAGACGCATCAGTTGATCGTAACGGTAGCGAGGGAACGTCGCCCGCACCCATATAAACACGAACAAGCACATGCAGATCTTGAGAATGAGCCAGATCGGACCGGGGATCCAGGTGAATGGCGCGAGGCTCAACGGCGGCAGCCAGCCGCCGAGGAACAAGATGGACGTCATCGCGCTCATGAGGATCATGTTGGCGTATTCGCCGAGGAAGAACAGGCCGAAACTCATGGAGCTGTATTCGACGAAGAAGCCGGCGACGATTTCCGATTCACCCTCGGGTAGGTCGAACGGAGCGCGATTGGTTTCCGCCAGGGCCGAGATAAAGAAAATAATAAACATCGGGAACAGCGGGATGAAGAACCAGACTCTTGTCTGGGCCCGCACGATGTCCGTCAGGTTCAGGCTGCCGACGCACAGCAGCACGGTGACAAGGACAAAACCCATCGAGACTTCGTAGCTGACCATCTGCGCCGCCGAGCGCAGCGCGCCGAGGAACGCGTATTTCGAATTGGAAGCCCACCCGGCGATGATGATGCCATAGACGCCGAGCGAGGAGATGGCGAACAGATACAGAATGCCAACGTTGATGTTGGCGATGGCCCACCCGTCGTTCACCGGAATGACCGCCCATGCCAGCATCGCCAGGGAGAAAGTCAGCATCGGCGCCATGATGAACAACACCCGGTTGGCGCCGGACGGAATGATGGTTTCCTTCGTCAGCATCTTGATCGCGTCGGCGAAGGGTTGCAGCAGCCCAAACGGGCCGACCACATTGGGTCCTTTGCGCAACTGCATCGCCGCCATCACCTTGCGCTCGGCATAGGTCAGATAGGCGACGCCCATCAGCACCGGCACCAGCAGAGCCAGTGCCTCGATCACCGTCAGGATGACGATGCCGATCGGATCGTTGAGCAGGAAGTCGGTGACGGTATCGATCATGATGTCATTCCGCCGCCATCGCGGGCGTGGGCTCCAGCGCGGCGACACAGGCGGCCATCGTTGGGCTTGCCCGGCTGATCGGATCGGTCTGGTGGTAGTGCTTTATCAATGGCACGAACGGCGCGCCGGTCACGGCGGCGGCATCGCCTGGCGGCGGTGACGTATCGCTGGCACCAAAGCGCGGCAGGAAACCGACATTGGCGAACACCGGATTGACCTGTTCCAGCCGGGTGCGCAGGGCTTCGATCGTGTCATAAGGCAAAGTGTGCCCGACCGCGGCGCTGAGGGCGCGAATGATCTTCCAGTCCTCGCGCGCCTCGCCCGGTGGATGAGTGGCGGCGAAGCCTCGCTGCACGCGGCCCTCGGTGTTGACGTAGGTGCCGGACTTTTCGGTGTAGGCGGCGCCGGGAAGGATCACGTCGGCGCGCGCGGCTCCGGCGTCGCCGTGATGGCCCAGGTAGACGACGAAGGTCGCGGCGGCGATTTTGCTGGTGTCGAACTCGTCCGCGCCAAGCAGGAACAGAACGTCAAGGCCGAGCATGGACGCGGCGTTCTTGCCGTTCGGTCCGGGGATGAAACCAAGGTCCAGTCCGCCCACGCGCGCGGCGGCGGTGTGCAGGACGTTGAAGCCGTGCCACTCGGCGGTCAGCGCGCCGGCGCGCGACGCGATCCCCCAGGCGGCGGCGAGGATCGCGGCCCCGTCGGGGCGGGTGAGTGCTCCGTGCCCCACGATCACCATCGGATGTTTCGCGCCATTAAGAAACTTTTCGCCATCGGCGAAAGCGCCCGGCCCGGTGCCGAGGTGGGTGAGCGGGTAAGTCAGTTCCGTTTCGGCACCGATCACGCCGATCCTGGCGCCGTTCTGGCTCCACGCCTTGCGGATACGGGCATTCAGGACGGGGGCCTCACGCCGCGGATTGGAGCCGATGATCAGGATCGCGCCGGCGGACTCGATGCCCGCGATCTGCGTATTGAACGTGTAATGATCGCGCCGGGCGCTGGTCAGCTTCGCACCGTCCTGGCGGCAGTCGATGTTGGGCGAGCCAAGCGCGGCCATGAGATCCTTCAACGCCAGCATGCTTTCGGCGTCGCACAGATCGCCGGCGATGGCGCCGATGTTTTCCCCGGACACGCCATGCAGCTTCGCGGCGATGGCGGCGAACGCTTCGGCCCAGGAGGCGGCCGTCAGTTTGCCGCCGCGGCGCTCCCAGGGCCGGTCGAGCCGCCGCCGTTTCAGTCCATCGACCGAAAAGCGCGACTTGTCGGCGAGCCACTCCTCATTCACGTCTTCATTCAGCCGCGGCAGAATGCGCAGCACCTCGGGGCCTCTTGTATCGACCCGGATATTGGTACCGACCGCATCCAGGACGTCGATACTGTCGGTCTTGCTCAGTTCCCACGACCGCGCGGTGAACGCGTAGGGTTTCGACGTCAGCGCGCCAACCGGGCACAGGTCGATGATATTGGCCGACAGTTCCGAACTCAGCGCTTTCTCGATATAGGTGCCGACTTCCATGTGCTCGCCGCGCGCGGTGGCGCCGAGATCGGGTACGCCCGCGACCTCGGAGATGAAACGAATGCAGCGCGTGCAATGGATGCAGCGATTCATCGAGGTGGCGACAAGCGGTCCAAGATTCTTGTCTTTCACCGCGCGCTTGTTCTCCTCGTAGCGCGAGTGGTCCATGCCGTAGCCAATGGCCTGGTCCTGCAGGTCGCACTCACCACCCTGATCGCAGATCGGACAATCGAGAGGATGGTTGATCAGCAGGAATTCCATCACCCCGCGGCGGCCGTTGCGCACCATGGGGGTATCGGTATGAACGACCATGCCCTCGGCGGCGGGATAGGTGCAGGAGGAGATCGGCTTTGGCGGCGTCTTTTCAATTTCGACCAGGCACATGCGGCAATTGCCGGCGATCGTCAGGCGGTCGTGGTAGCAAAAACGTGGAATTTCGATGCCGGCGGCCTCGGCGGCCTGCAGCACCGTGGAGCCTTGCGGGACCTCGACCTCGCGGCCGTCGATGGTGAGTTTCGGCATCAGACTGTCTTTCGGTAGGCGGCGATCAGGTCGCTCACCAGGTGGCCGTCGATCCGCATTCCGGTCAGGTCGCAATCGCTGATCGCCACGCCCGCGAGGCTGGCGTTCTGGATCGTCGCATCGGCGAGCGTCACGTTTTCGATATGAGCGCCGGACAGGTCGGCATTGGCGAAGCGCGCGCCGGCGAGTTTGCTGCGCGCGAAGATGGCGCCCGACAGGTCGATGTGATCGAACCGCGCGGCGGACATCCTGGTTTCCTCAAACCGTACGTCACGCATCGCGACACCACTGAACGACGAGCCGGTCAGGTCGCTGTCGGTGACGGTGATCGGTTCGCGCAGCTCGTTGAGGTCCATCGCCTACTCCGCCGCCAGCCGCGTGGTACGCGTCTTATACGCTGTGATGCGTTCTTCCATCAGCGGCCGGAAATGCCGGATCAGGCCTTGCACCGGCCAGGCCGCCGCGTCGCCCAGGGCGCAGATCGTGTGACCTTCGATCTGCCGCGTGACCTGCTCCAAAGTGTCGATTTCCGACGGCTCGGCGCGGCCTTCGACCATGCGGGTCATCACGCGCCACAGCCAGCCGGTGCCTTCGCGGCACGGTGTGCACTGGCCGCAACTTTCGTGCATGTAGAATTTTGACAGCCGCGCGATCGCCTTGATCACATCGGTGGATTTGTCCATCACGATGACGGCCGCGGTGCCAAGCCCGCTTTTGACGTTCTTCAGGCTGTCGAAATCCATCAGGACGTCGTCGCAGACCGATTTGGGGATCACCGGCACCGAGGCTCCGCCAGGGATCACCGCCAGCAGGTTGTCCCATCCGCCGCGCACGCCGCCGGCGTATTTGTCGATCAGTTCGCGCATCGGGATACCGAGTTCTTCCTCGACATTGCAGGGCTTGTTCACATGTCCCGAGATACAGAACACTTTCGGACCCGTGTTGTTCTGCCGGCCCAGGGCGGAGAACCAGGCCGCGCCGCGACGCATGATGGTGGGCGCGACGGCGATGCTCTCGACGTTGTTCACCGTGGAGGGGCAGCCATAAAGACCGACGCCGGCGGGGAACGGCGGCTTCAACCGCGGCATGCCCTTCTTGCCTTCCAGGCTTTCGATCAGCGCGGTTTCCTCGCCGCAAATATAGGCGCCCGCTCCCCGGTGCAGAATGACGTCGAAATCGTAACCGGAACCGCAGGCGTTCTTACCGATCAGGCCGGCCTCGTAAGCCTCATCGATCGCGGCCTGCAACACGAGACCTTCGTTGTAGAACTCGCCGCGGATGTAGATGTAAGCCGCGCAGGCGCCCATCGCGAAGCCGGCGACCAGGCAGCCTTCCACCAGCTTGTGCGGGTCGTGCCGGATGATGTCGCGATCTTTGCACGTGCCGGGCTCGGACTCATCGGCGTTGACCACCAGATAGCACGGCCGGTCCGAGGTCTTTGGCATGAACGACCATTTCAGGCCGGTCGGGAAACCGGCGCCGCCGCGGCCGCGCAATCCGGAAGCTTTCACCTCGTTGACGATGTCTTCCCGTCCGCGTGCCAGGATCGCATGCGTGTTGTCCCAGTCGCCACGCGCCCGCGCGCCTTTCAGCAGAGGATCGTGGAGCCCGTAGAGATTGGTGAAGATGCGGTCCTGGTCGGCCAGCATGGTCTCAACTCTCCGGCGCGAATTGCAGGGTGGTGAGCGTGGTTGGTCCGCCATCGGGCGCGGAGGTCTGGCGGCCGGTCATAGAACCGGGCTTCGGCGGTTTGCCCTCACGCAGCGCCGCGATCAGCGCTTTGGTCTTTTCCGCGTCCAGGTCTTCATAGAAATCATCGTCCACCTGCAGGACCGGCGCGTTGACGCAGGCGCCGATACATTCGACCTCGGTCATGGTAAACAGACCGTCCGCGCTGGTTTCCTTCCAGCCCTTGATCCCGGTGGCCTCGCGGCAAGCGGCGACGATATCGTCAGAGCCGCGCAACCAGCACGGTGTCGTCGTGCAAAGTTGCAGGTGGTACTTGCCGATTGGTGCCGTATTGAACATGAAATAAAACGTCGTGACCTCATAAACCCGGATCGGTGCCATGCCAAGCCGTTCGGCGACCGCGTCCATTCCCTTGATCGGCACCCAGGCGCTGCCGGTTTGCCGCTTCATCTGCCGCTGCACGACATACAACGCCGGAATGACCGCGCTGGCCTGGCGGCCCTCCGGGTATTTGGCGACAATCTTGTCAAGCTCCGCCAGCGACTCGGCGTCGAAGGCGAAATGCGCGGGTTGTTCGAAATCGGCCATGCTCTACCTGTCGATCTCGCCGAACACGACGTCGAGCGATCCGATGATCGCGCAGACATCGGCCAGCATGTGCCGTCTCGCCATGACATCGACCGCCTGCAGGAAAGCGAAGCCGGTCGGGCGGATCTTGCAACGATACGGCTTGTTGGTGCCGTCGGCGACCAGATAGACGCCGAACTCGCCCTTGGGCGTTTCCACCACGGAATAGGTCGCGCCGGCGGGGACGTGATAGCCCTCGGTATAAAGCTTGAAGTGATGGATCAGCGCTTCCATCGACCGCTTCATCTCACTTCGTTTTGGTGGCGAGAATTTGGTGTCCTGCACCTTGACCGGACCCGGCTTCATCTTCGCCAGGCACTGTTTAATAATCTTGACGCTTTCCCGGATTTCGATCAACCGGATCAGATACCGGTCGTAACAGTCACCATTGCGCGTGACGGGCACCTGGAAATCGACCTCGGCGTATTTATCGTAGGGTTGCGCCCGCCGCAGATCCCACGGCACGCCAGACGCCCGCAACGGCGGCCCAGAGAAGCCCCAGGCCAACGCCTGCTCGGCCGAGAACACACCAATATCCACCGTACGCTGCTTCCAGATCCGGTTGGTGGTCAGCAACGTTTCCAGATCGTCGATGAATTTCGGGAACACCTCGGCCCATTCGCCGATCCGGTCGGCCAGCCCGGCGGGCAGATCCTTCGATACGCCACCGGGACGGAAGTAGTTGGCGTGCAACCGAGCACCTGACGCCGCCTCGTGGAACTCCATCAACTTCTCACGCTCTTCGAAACCCCACAGCGCGGGCGTGATGGCGCCAACGTCCAGAGCATAAGTCGTGAGATTCAGCAGATGGTTCAGCACCCTTGTGATCTCGGCGAACAGCACCCTGATCCACTGCCCACGATCCGGCGGGGTGATGCCCAACAGCTTTTCCACCGCGATGGCGAAAGCGTGCTCCTCGCACATGGGCGATACGTAATCGAGACGATCGAAATACGGCACCGCCTGCATATAGGTCTTGTACTCAATCAGCTTTTCGGTGCCGCGATGCAACAGACCGATATGCGGATCGGCGCGCTCGACGATTTCGCCGTCCAGTTCCAGGATCAGGCGCAGCACGCCGTGCGCGGCCGGATGCTGCGGACCGAAGTTGATCGAGTGGCTGTCGATCTCAACCGTGCGCGTGGTGCCGGCGGAGTCGGTGACGAGGGTTTCGCTCATGGCATCACTCCTTCGCCCGCTCGGTGTGGACCTTTTCGTCGCCCGGCAACGTGGTGATCGCCTCCCATGGCGACAGAAAATCGAAATCCCGAAAATCCTGGGTCAGCCGAACCGGTTCGTACACCACCGATTTCCGTTCCTCATCGTATCGGACTTCCACATAGCCAGTCAGAGGAAAATCCTTCCGCAGCGGATGACCCTCGAAGCCGTAATCGGTCAAAATGCGGCGCAAATCCGGCTGACCGGAGAAGATGACGCCATACAGGTCCCAACACTCACGTTCCCACCAGGTCGCGCACGGCCACAGTTCGTGCACCGACGCGACTGGCGTTTCGGCATCCGTCGTCACGATCACCCGCAGCCGGTGGTTCAACGACACCGACAGCAAATTGTAAACGACATCGAACCGTTCCGCGCGTTGTGGCCAATCGACGCCGCAGACGTCCATCAGTTGTTCGAAAGCGAAACGCGGATCGTCGCGCAAAGTCGTCATCAATCCCAGCAGGCCGTCGCGATCGGCGTGCGCGGTCAATTCGCCCAGATGGATTGCCGTCTCGCCCACCCCATGCAACGCCCCCACCAACTGGGCGAACAACTCAAGCGCGGTCGGCTCCGGCGGAGGGGGCACTTCGGTCTGTGCGTCTTCAGCCACGGAGAATCGTCCCGGTGCGGCGGATCTTCTTCTGCAATTGCATAATGCCGTAGACCAGCGCCTCGGCGGTCGGCGGGCAGCCGGGCACATAGACGTCGACCGGCACGACGCGGTCGCAGCCTCGCACGACCGAGTAGGAATAATGGTAATAACCGCCACCGTTGGCGCAACTGCCCATGGAAATGACCCAGCGCGGCTCCGGCATCTGGTCATAAACTTTCCGAAGCGCGGGCGCCATCTTGTTGGTCAGCGTGCCGGCGACGATCATCACGTCGCTTTGCCGCGGTGACGCGCGCGGAATGATGCCCAGACGGTCCAGATCGTAGCGCGGCATGTACGCGTGGATCATCTCAATCGCACAACAGGCCAGACCGAAGGTCATCGGCCACAGACTTCCGGTGCGAGCCCAGTTGACGACCTTGTCGAGGTTGGCGACGAGGAAGCCTTTGTCGGCGATCTCTCCGGTAATGCCTTTAATGACGGCGTCCTGTTCGGGGCCCGGAGGCAGGTGATCTCGGTTCCAGGCTATGCCCACGGGGGCTATGGTGGTGTCACTCATCTTGGTCACTCCCACTCCAGCGCGCCTTTGCACCATTCATAGATGAAGCCGATCGTCAGCACGCCGAGGAAGGCGATCATCGACCAGAAACCAAGCGCGCCGATCCCTTTCAGGGCGACGGCCCAGGGAAACAGGAAGGCAACCTCGAGGTCGAAGATGATGAAGAGGATGGCCACCAGGTAGTAGCGCACGTCGAACCGGCGGCGGGCGTCATCGAAGGCCTCGAAGCCGCATTCATAGGCGGTTAACTTCTCGGCGTAGGGTTTCTGGTGGGCGGCGAGCAGGGAGCCCCCCAACATGGCGACGGCGATCCCGCCGGCGATGACCAGAAAGACCAGGATGGGCAGATACCCATAGAGCAGCGGCTGCATCGGACTCGTCACCTTACGTCATTCCGCGCCAAGACGGGCCGGTTCCAGGAAACCAACCCCCCAAGGCAAGGCGCGCGGACCATAACGAAAGACCGGCGCTGCGGCTATAGGGGTAACGGGCCGGAACAGCGTGAAAATCGTGTGAGTCTGGAAAGGGTCAGGGCGAGCCCCGAGGCCTTTCGCGGCACGACCCGGATCGGCTATGCGACGGTCATGACAACGCTGATCACGGGCGCCACCGGTTTCGTTGGCTCCGCCGTGGCACGCACGCTGGCTCGCCGGGGCCATGCGTTGCGGCTGCTGGCGCGGGCGTCCAGCGACCGGCGCAATCTGGCAGGCCTCGACGCCGAAATCGTCATCGGAGACCTGACCGACCCCGCCTCTCTGGCACGGGCGGCGGCCGGATGCCGGTACGTCGTCCATGTCGCCGCCGACTACCGTCTATGGGTGCCGGTCCCCGAGGAGATGATGCGTGCCAACGTCGATGGCGCGGTGGCGATGGTTCGTGCCGCCGCCGACGCGGGCGCCGAGCGGATCGTGCATTGCAGTTCCGTCGCCGCCCTGGGTCAGATCGGCGACGGCACGCCGGCGGACGAGAACACGCCAACCAACGAGGCGGATTTTGTTGGGATCTACAAGCGCTCCAAGTATCGCGCCGAACGGGCCGTGCTGGAACTCGCGGCGCGCGAAAACCTGCCGGTCGTCGTGGTCAATCCCGCCGCCCCGGTTGGGCCACGCGACATCAAGCCGACCCCGACCGGCAAGATGGTCCTGGACACGGCGCGCGGCCGGGTCCCCGCCTACATCGACACCGGCCTCAACATCGTCCACGTTGACGACGTCGCCGAGGGCCACGCTCTGGCGCTGGAGCGCGGCCGGATCGGCGAACGTTATGTGCTCGGCGGCGAGAACCTGCTGCTGAAGGACGTCCTCGGCCTGATCGCCGAGGTCGCCGGTCAGCGCCCTCCGTTTATCCGCCTCCCCGAAGCCCTTATCTGGCCAATCGCCTGGGCGATGGAAAAGACCGCGCCACTGACCGGGATCGCGCCAATGATGACACGCGATCATTTGAAGATGGCGCGGAAGAAGATGTTCTACTCCTCCGCCAAGGCCGAGGCCGAACTCGGCTACAAGGCACGGCCGGCGCGGGAGGCGGTGGTGGATGCCGTGGCATGGTTCCGCGCCGCCGGCATGCTTCGCTCGTGACCGGACTAAGGCGCCGCCAAAGAATACGCGAGTCGACTGACGGGCTTCCCCTGCATCGTCATGGTCCGGTTTATCCGGGCCACCTCTCCACGCACGGTGCCGTGAGAGGTCCCCCGGGCAAGCCGGGGGATGACGCGTTTATTGTTGCGTGTCGCCTAAGCACATGACGGAACTGGGCCCGTGACCGGACTGGCGGTCGTCTCGTTCCTGATCTGGTGCTGGCTCCTGACGATGCACGGCCAGTTCTGGCGCTCCGGCCCGGTGCTGCCGGCGGTGATGCCGAAGCGTGCGCCGCCGGTGGCGATCGTGGTGCCGGCCCGCGACGAGGCGCCGTTCATCGAGCGCACGATCCGCTCTTTGCTGGCGCAAAACTACCCCGGCGACTTCCGGGTGACTCTGGTCGACGACCGCAGCGAGGACGGCACCGGCGCGATCGTCCGCGGCATCGCCGACGCGCGGCTGACGGTGCTGACCGGCGCGCCACGGCCGGCCGGCTGGGCCGGCAAGCTCTGGGCTCTGCGACAAGGTATCGAGGCGTCCGGCGCACCGGAATACTTCCTGCTGACTGACGCCGACATCGAGCATGACGGGCCGCATCTCGCGAGCCTCGTGGCGGCGGCGGAACGCCATGACCTCGATATGGTCTCGGAGATGGTCGCGCTTTCGTGTGACAGTTGGGCGGAAAAAGCGCTGATTCCTGCCTTCGTATTTTACTTTCAGTTGCTTTATCCGTTCGCGCGGGTAAATAATCCGTTATGTGGTACGGCGGCGGCGGCGGGCGGAACCGTGCTGATACGCCGCCGGGCATTGATTAGAATTGGTGGAATTCAGGCTGTGAGAGACGCATTGATCGATGACGTGGCATTGGCCGGTGCCGTGAAAGCCGGCGGGCGCATTTTCCTGGGGCATTCCGAACTGGCACGCTCGGTGCGGCCATATCCGGGGTTCGCCGACATCTGGCATATGGTCGCCCGCTCGGCGTACGCTCAGTTGCATTTTTCCTGGTTGCTGCTGGCCGGCACGACGGTTGCGATGGCGATCGTCTGGCTGGTGCCGCCACTCGCGGTCTTACACGGTCACGGGCTGACGTGGTTGCTGGGGATCGTTACCTGGGGTCTGTTCGCGGCGTCCTACCTGCCCACTCTGGCGCGCTATCGCCGGTCGTACGCCTGGGCGATTTGCCTGCCGGCGGTCGCCCTGTTCTATATGGCGGCCACGATCGGTTCCGCGCTGAATTATCATCGCGGCCGGGGCGTGGTCTGGAAGGGACGTGCCTATGCGGGAGGCTCGCCATGAACGACATGGTCGTTGATGCCAACATCGCCAATGTCGAGGCGTGGTCTGGTAAAACCCGCTCCGATGAGAATTTTCCGGTCGGCTCGTTGCTGCTCGGCCGCCGCATCCGGCCGCACATGCATGCCTATTACGGTTTCGCCCGCAACGCCGACGACATCGCCGATTCGCCCGACCTGACGCCCGAGGAGAAGATCGCCCGCCTGGACATCATGGAAGAGGTGCTTGTGGGCAAGCGTCTGGAAGGGTCGCCCAGTGCGGCGCGGCTGCGGCGGAGCCTGAACGAGACCGGAGTGTCGGCGGTGCATGCCACCGATCTGCTGGTCGCGTTCCGCCAGGATGCGACCAGGCACCGGTACGAAACCTTTGACGAACTGTATAACTACTGCCGCTACTCGGCCGTGCCGGTTGGCCGTTACGTGATCGATCTGCATCGCGAGAGCCATGGCTGCTACCGCGCCTCCGACGCGCTGTGCATTTCACTCCAGTTGCTGAACCATCTGCAGGATTGCGGCACCGATATGCGGACGCTGGATCGCTGCTATATCCCGCAAACGCTGATGCGGCACTTCCGGATTCAGCCGCGGGACCTGCTGGCGACCGGAGAAAGCCCGGCGCTACGGCGCGCTTTCATCACGATCCTGGATCGGGTGGACCGGCTCAACCTGGCGGCCGAGGAGTTGCCCTGGCTGGTGCGCAGCCGGCGGCTGCGGGCCGAGACGACGTTCATTTGCCGGCTGGCTTCGCGGCTCGCGGAACGGCTGACCAGGACCGATCCTCTGGCGCAACGGGTGGCGCTGACCAAAATCGACGGCACCCTCAGCCTGATCCGCGCGCTGGGAGCGCTGGTGTGGCGCTGACGACGCCTCTTGGTGCGTCCCAGGCTGATCTGAACGACATCGAGGCGCTGGTCCGGAAAGCGGGAACCTCGTTTTACCGGGGAATGCGCGTGCTGCCGCCGGATCGCCGGCACGCGATGTACGCGATCTACGCGTTCTGCCGCATCGTTGACGATATCGCCGATGAGGATGGCGCGCTGCCGGACAAGCTGCGCCGGCTGGCGGAATGGCGGGCGCGCGTTTCCGGGCTGTACCATGGCGAGTCCGATGGGCCGGTCACGCGTGTTCTGGTCGCGGCGGCCGCTCGGTTCGGGCTGCGGGAGGACGACTTCGCCGCCGTGATCGACGGTATGCGGATGGACGCTGAAGCTGTGATCGTGGCGCCCGACCTGGCGACGCTGGACCTGTATTGCGACCGGGTCGCCGCCGCCGTCGGGCGGCTTTCCGTCCGTGCCTTCGGCGATGGCTCGAACGAAGCCGATCGCGTCGCCTGGTCACTGGGCCGCGCGTTGCAACTGACCAACATTCTGCGCGACATCAAGGAAGACGCCGATCGCGGCCGGCTCTACTTGCCTGCCGAGTATTTGGATCAGGCCGGCGTGCCGCGCGATCCGGCGCTCGCGCTGCGTTCGGCGGCGTTGCCGGTGGTGTGTGGCCGGTTGGCGGCGGATGCCCAGGGATATTTTCACGACGCGCGCGCCCACATGGCGAAATGCGATGCGAAGGCGATGAAGCCGGCGCGGCTGATGGGTGAGACTTACGCGGCCATTCTGACGAGTCTGGAACAAAGCGGCTGGCGGGATCTGTCGGTGCGGGTCAGCGTGCCGGCGTGGCGAAAGCTGTGGTTGCTGGTGCGTTACGGGCTAGGGTAAGGCCGATTTTTGGGCGATCCTGACCGCCGCGGCGGTCGATGAGGCGGCGTTGCCACCTGGCGCCGCCGGCGCGGAACCCCGATGCAGCCAATTTCATGGGACGGTTGTTTGCCAGCGCATACTCCATGCGTCACAATGCATCGCAACATCGCGTGCCGGAGTGTCGTGGCGAGGCGCCGGCTTGTCGTTCCGCACCCGCCGGGGGGCCGAAACTGGTCGTTTCCTGGGATAAGGCCGACGATCGCATTTGGTATGGAGTCTGGGGAGACGACCAGGCATCCATTCGCCTTTATTTGGTCGCCGAACGCCTGCCGGATCTCAGCGGCTGGGACTGGTCCGTATGGCAATCCAACAAGCCCAGGATTTTGCGGCGCGGTTTCGCATCCTCGGCGTCGGAGGCCACCGCCGCCGCTGAGACGGCAGCTTCCCATTGGCTGAGGATCGTTTAACGAGAATCAGGTAAATATTACCCCCTCTCAGGATCGTTGCTTTACCAACCGATCTGGCCGCTTCGCGTCAGACCACGGGAACGATAGCCGTTTCCGTTTAAAAATCGACCTGATTCTTGATCCGGATCAGGTTTCGCGCGAGCAAGTCCCTGGTCCGCCAAACACCAATGTTTAAGGTAGCCAAAGGACTTCAAACCCCCCGTGCGGGCGTTCTGAAATGTAGATTTACGCAAGGGAGTCATCGTCGGCGCCATTTCGGCGAGGTGATGACCGCGTGACGCGCCGGCGAGAACGCGAGGCCTGGTTATAATATTGGGATCCAGTCGATGTCGGATAACTTTCAGGCCGCCCACAGACGCGCACGCGAAAAGGCCGGCGAAGAAACCTGGTCAAGACTTTCAGATCGCGAGCAAGCTGAGGCCGTTGCCAGAGAATTGGAAGCTCTCGAAGCCGAGCGCCGTGACAAGCCCCGAGATGATGCCGGGAATACGAATGATCCCTGAGTTGTGACTTAGGCGCCGCTCAAGAATAATCGAATCGGGTGGAACGCGCCTTCTAACGTCGTCCCCGGGCTCGACCCCATACGCGCTAAAATAGGCTGGAGTGCACGTTTCTCCGTCGTCATGGCCGCCCGTGTGGCGGCCATCCACGTTTTTGGCGCAACCAGTAAAGACGTGGATTGCATGTTGGCGTCTCCCGCCGAAGGGTGGGACGCCGGCGGGCACCCGGGACGTGGATTGGTCTTCTCGACCGTGGCCATCTTGGGTCCCGCCGGCGTTACGGTCG
>Ga0182018_10000787_pt1 | contig 39387 bp, 32 predicted proteins | sample 812P2MmetaG_FD_120490 | JGI IMG/M metagenome (GOLD analysis project Ga0182018, IMG submission 120490) | Permafrost microbial communities from Stordalen Mire, Sweden - 812P2M metaG | ecosystem: Environmental > Terrestrial > Soil > Wetlands > Permafrost | place: Sweden: Stordalen | collected... | reverse complement strand
TGCAACCAAAAGAATATTCACCACAGAGCCACGGAGACACTGAGAAAAGCAAACTCAAAGGCAAAACCGGAGCACACGGAGGCGGCGGAGGCCACGGAGAGGATCCTCGCGGCGTGCAAAGATTCGGCGCATTAGTTGTACAGAGAAAAACCAAAGGCAAGGCGCCAGAAAGCAAGAAATCGCCGTGACTTCCCGGGGTTCGAGCACAGAGGTCGCGGAGAACACCGAGGGCACGGCGTCCCGAGGCCGGCCTGAGCCCGTATTGTGGTCCGGGACCACTCCCTAACGATCGTGGCTCGGTATCGGCACGCCGCGTTTTTCCGAGCCGGGCCCAGAGGGCGCCCCGTGAGGAAGCGGTTTGCGGGCTGCGGAAAGTCGGGAACCCTACTCGGGTCTTGCCTTTGAGTTGGTTTTCTCCGTGTCTCTGTGTCTCCGTGGTGAACATCACGATGTCACCAACCTTGGCACCAGGGCCTTCAAAAACCGCACCAGAGTGCCGCGGACCGCGGCGCCGGCTTCCAGGACTTCTTCGTGTATCAATCGCGACGCCGGAATCACTCCCGCCGCCATATTCGTCACGCAGGAAATGCCGAGCACCTTCATCCCGGCGTGGTTTGCCGCGGTCGCCTCGATCGCTGTCGACATGCCTACCAGGTCGGCGCCGATGATGCGGAGAAATCGGATCTCCGCCGGTGTCTCATAACTCGGCCCGAGCATGGCCGCGTACACTCCTTCGGAAATCGGTACGCACAGCTCCAACGCCACTTCTTTGGCGATGGCGCGATAAGCCCGCGAGTAGACATCCGACATGTCGGGGAAGCGCGGACCCAGCGATTCGTCGTTCGGGCCGACCAACGGATTCGCGCCCTGCAGATTGATATGGTCGGAAATCAGCACCAGTCCGCCCTGTTCGTAGGCGAGGTTGATGCCGCCGGCCGCATTGGTGAATACGATCGACTGCACGCCGAGGGCGTGCAGCACGCGCACTCCGAAAGTGACTTGCGAAGGCGAATATCCTTCGTAGAGGTGGGTGCGGCCGGACATCACGGCCACCTTTACATCCCCCAATTTGCCGACGATCAACCTGCCGGCGTGTCCTACCGCAGTCGAACACGGCCAGCCGGGAATCTCTCTGTAAGAGATCTCGGTGCGGCTGGTCAATTCTTCGGCGAACGCGCCGAGCCCGCTGCCGAGCACCACGCCGATCGACGGACGGAGCGCCGTCCGGCTCTCGATGGTACTTTTGGCTTCGGCAATCACAATATCATTCCGGCAATGCAGGCCGACATGAAATTAGCCATCGTGCCCGCGGCGACGGCGCGCAGACCGAGCCGCGCAAGGTCCGATTTCCGCGACGGCGCCAGGCCGCCGATACCGCCGATTTGAATCGCGATGGAGCTGAAATTGGCGAACCCGCACAGCGCGTAGGTGGCGATGATGAACGATTTCGGATCGAGCGTCCCCTTGATTTTGCCCAGGTCTACAAACGCCACAAATTCGTTGGTCACCAGGCGCGTTCCCAGCAGGTTGCCGATAGCGGAGCAGTCTTTCCACGCTACGCCCATGATCCATGCCACCGGCGCGAAAACCACTCCGAAAATGGCTTGCAGCGAACCAGGCAGCCAGCCCATCAGCGGCAGCGTGTGCACCCATCCCAGGATGCCGTTCAGCATGGCGATCAACGCCAGGAACGCGATCAGCATGCCGCCCACATTCAGCGCCAGAAACAGGCCATCGTGTGCGCCCTGGGCCGCCGCGTCGATCACATTCACGGCGGTCTTCTCCACTTTGATTTCCACTTTGCCGGCTGTCACCGGTTTGCCGGTCTCCGGGACGAAGATTTTGGCCAGCATGATGGTCGCGGGCGCGGTCATGATCACCGCCGTCAACAGGTGCGTGATGGAGACATGCGCCACCATCACGTAGGCCGCCATCACCGACCCGGAAACGTGGGCCATTCCGCTGGTCATGATGGTGAAGAGTTCCGATTCCGTCAGCCCTTCGAGGAACGGCTTGATGGTGAGGGGCGCCTCCGTCTGTCCCATGAAGATGCTGGCGGCGACATTGAGCGACTCCGCGCCGCTCACGCCCATCACCTTTTGCATCACGATGGCCATGCCCTTCACGACCCACTGCATCACGCCGAGGTAATAAAGAACTGAGAAGAACGACGCGATGAAGATGATGATGGAGAGCACCTGAAACGCGAAAATCACGCCGAAGGGGCCGTCCGGGACGCCGAGCGGACCGAACATGAAGCCGGTGCCGGCCTGCACATAGCCCAGCATGTTATTCACGCCCGCGCCGATGGCCTGAAACACTTTGCCGAAATCCGTCTTCAGCACCAGCAGCGCGAAGGCGAATTGCAGCGAGACTCCCCAGGCGAGGATGCTCAGCTTGATGGCCCGTTTATGCGCAGAGAAGAGCCACGCTACGGCCAGGATAACTATGAGGCCGATGAAGCCGGTATACCGCGCCATTACCCAACTACTTCCAAAATGAGCTCGCGCTCATCGGGCTTCTGCCCGGAAATCCGGAAGGCGTCTTCCACCATTTCCGCCGCTTCGTCCACGCGGTCTTCCTTGGTGTAATAAAGGCGGCACAACACCGACCCGGCGTCCACTTTCTCGCCGGTCTTCACTTCGAGAATGATGCCGACTGCCGGGTCGATGGAGTCTTCCTTCTTATCGCGGCCGGCGCCAATCATATTCGAGGCAGTGCCGATATCTTCGGCGTCGATGGAAGTGACATAGCCGCCGCGCGGCGACGAGACTTCGCGCATCCCGGTAGCGTTGGGCAGCAGTTCGAATTTATCAAGCGCCTGCGGATTGCCGCCCTGGGCCGCCACCACCTGCTTGAGTTTCTTGTAGCCGGAGCCATCCACCAGATGCTGCTCGGCGATGCGGCGAGCCTCGTCCAGCGTTTCGGCTTTCTTGCCGAGGAAGATCATGCGCGCCGCGAGTTCGAGCGACAGCTTGGTCAGATCGGCCGGACCGGCATTCTGCAGGGTCTGCGACGCCTCCATCACTTCGAGCGCGTTGCCCACCGCATAGCCCAGCGGCTGGCTCATGTTGGTGATCAGCGCCTGAACCTTCTTATCCATGCGGCGGCCGATTCCCACCATAGTTTGCGCCAGCCGGCGGGCATCCACCTGCTTCTTCATGAAGGCGCCGCTACCGACCTTGACATCCAGTACCAGCGCGTCCACGCCCTCGGCCAATTTCTTCGACATGATGGACGAGGAAATCAGCGGGATCGATTCCACCGTCGCCGTGACGTCGCGCAGCGCGTACAGTTTGCGATCCGCCGGCGCCAGGCGGTCGGTCTGCCCGATGAAGCAGAGGCCCAGTTCGGCCAGTTGCTTTTCGAACTCCGGCGCGGTGAGGCTGGTGCGGAAGCCCGGAATGGACTCGAGTTTGTCCAACGTGCCGCCGGTGTGGCCGAGCGCGCGCCCGGACATCATGGGCACCACCACCCCCGCGGCAGCCGCGAGCGGCGCCACGATCAAGCTGGTCTTATCGCCCACACCGCCGGTGGAATGCTTGTCCACTTTCACGCCGGGGATCGCCGACAAGTCCACCGTATCGCCGGAGCGCAGCATGCATTCGGTGAGGCGGCTGACTTCCCGGTCGGACATACCTGCGAAAAAGACGGCCATCAAGAAAGACGACATCTGGTAGTCGGGAATGTCGCCGGAAGTGTAACCTTCCACCAGGAACTCAATCTCTTCAGGAGCGAGTTCTTCCCCGTCGCGCTTACGCTGGATCAAGTCAACTGTACGCATTATGAGACACTTAGCGTACCATTCCAAAGAGCACAAAGTAAAGGAAGGGAAATGTGGGGGTGCGCGGCGTCAAGGCTATATTCACCGCGGAGGCGCAGAGACGCGGAGAAAAACAAACGTCAAAGTCAAACCCGGGGAGCGCGGAGGGGGTAGAGGACGCGGAGGGGTAAGGCGCCGTGGTTATCGGGAGATCGTTCCGGGCGCGAGTAAGTAAATGGTTGAAATGGCACGTTTCGTGCGTTTGAATCTATGGGACACTTCGGAGGAAGCTATGCCGAGAAAACGGTCTGCTCGCGATGCCGGGTCGAAACGCTACTGGACTGCGGCGCTTTGCACCAGGCCGATCGCGTCTTTATTAGTGGCGGCTGCTTCGTGCGCCGCGCAGATTCCCGGGAGCATTACGGTCACCACACTGCCGCAGTACGCCTCTGGCGCGTCGGCGATGGATGCGGGAGGCAACCTTTACATCGGCACGGGCGGAGGGTCCACCTATCCGGTGACTCCCGGGGCGGCACAGACGCAGTTCGGCGGCGATGCCTGCAATGGCGGTGGCGCGCTGATCGCCAGGCCGAAAGTCGGCATAGGACCTCCGCCCGGCACCGGGCCGCAACCCTGCACCGACGCTTATCTCACCAAAGTCAATTCGGCCGGCAACACCGTGTATGCGACTTTCCTGGGCCGTTCGGGGAACGATTTCGCGAGCGCGGTGACGGTTGATTTGGCGGGTAATCTTTACACAGCGGGAAACACGGGCGGGTCATTTCCGACTACCGCGGATGCGGCCATCGCGACGTCCACTACGAGCATTACGTTCGCCGCGAAACTGAATAAGACCGGCAGTGCGTTCCTGTATGTTACGTATCTGCCGGCCACCATTGCGAAGGTTTCGGCGATCGCCGTGGATGGGCAGGGGAACGCTTATATTTCCGGCACGACGACTACTAACCATGCGATCGTCGTCGCGGTGAGCGCGAATGGATCGGCATTCCTGTATACAACCACCCTCTCCGGCAGCCAGCAGGAATCGGGCGGCGCGCTGACGGTGGATTCCTCCGGTGACGTAATCGTTACCGGCCGGACGGACTCGCCCGATTTTCCGGTCACCGCGGGAGTGGTGCAGCCGCACTACGGCGGCGCTTACGACGCGTTCGTGACCAAGCTGGACCCGACGGGCAACATCGTGTTCTCGACGTTTCTCGGCGGATCGGGCAACGAGTTAGGCGCCGTATTGGGAACCGATGCGGCCGGCGATATCTATGTGGCCGGGGCGACCGCCTCTACCGATTTCCCGACCACGTCGAACGGTCTCCACGCGACGCCGGCGGTGCCTATCTGGAACAATTCTTATCCTGGTGGATTCCTCACCAGCCTCACGCCGGATGCGCGGCGGTTTAACTATTCCACCTATCTTCCCTCCTGGGACCAAAGCGGGGGGCCATACGCAATCGCCGTGGGTACCGCCGGCGACGTCTATTTACTGGACGCCGGTCTGGCCGGCTCGCCGGCGACCGCGACTGCTCCGCGGCCTTGCTACAACGGCGGCAACGATGTGTTCCTGGCGCACTTCGGCCCGCAGGGACAACTCGATGATTCCACGTTCATCGGCGACTCGCACGTCTCGCTGCCATCGAATAATTACCTGCCGGTGGACGGTTCGATCATGGTGGTTTCCACCACGGGAGGAACGGGGAACATGCCGGCATTCGAGCAGGTGCGCTTCGGCGAGCCTGGCTGGACTGCGCCGGCCTGTATCGCTCCCGCGGTGCTCAACGGGGCCACCCTCAATTCGCCGGGGCAGTCGGTGGCTGCGGGCGAAGTAGTATCGCTCGTGGGGAACGGTATCGGCCCGGCGACAGGCGTCTCCTATCAGCCCGGACCGGGAGGGCAAGCGCTCCGGACAGTCGGAGGAGTGCAGGTGCTTTTCGACGGCATCCAGGCGCCAATTCTTTATGCGCAGTCGAACCAGGTAAACGCCATCGTGCCGGTAGAAATGAAGGGGCAGCCCTCCGCCAGCGTGACGCTGCAATACCAGAACACCACGTTGGGGCCGTTCACCCAACAGCTTTCTGCTTTCGATCCGGGGATTTTCCGGTGGAATCCGGGCACATCGTCGCAGGCGGCGGCAATCAATCAGGACGGTACCATCAACGGTCCCACCAACCCCGCTCCGGCGGGCTCGATCATATCGGTATGGGGGACGGGATTCGGCCCGATGACCACCGCGTGCAGCGATGGCGATCCGAACATCGATGCGGCCGATTTTCTGGCCGCGGGCTACTCGACTGCGATCGACAGTAGTGCCAACATTTCCGTTCTGTATTCCGGAGGAGCGCCTTTGCTGTTGTGCGGTGCGATGCAAATCAACCTGCAGATTCCGGCGGGCACTCCTTCCGGCAATTTCGCGATCTTTCCGACGGCCGAATACCGCTCGGGGAATACGTACACGTTTGCGCAGGCGAGTGCCGGCGCGACGGTGGTGGTGAAGTAAGACGCGACAGAGACCGCTCGGCCAAGGCCGGGCTGTCGCCCGGCTGGGCAAGCTAAAGCTTACCCCAGGTCAGAAAGCCGGCGATTTTGTGGGATAAGCTTCAGCTTGTCCAAGCGAACGGAGCTCGCTGTGGCCCTTCGGGCCATGATGCACTCCCTCACGGTGGCGGCTGGGTAAGGTGCGGCCTCGTTATTGCATGGCGAATTTGGCGATCAGTCCCTTAGGCCCGACGGCCCAGCCCGCTTTGCTGGAAGCGAAGCTCACGGCGTTGTAATTTCCGGTGTCGATGGGCTTCCAATTTTTGCCGCCGTCGGCGGACATGTCGGCGCCAGAGGTGCCCACCGCGATCCAAATCTTGCGATCTGGTAGATAGGCGACGGCCGATCGGAAACCATTCGGTGGGGTCTTCGCCGTAAACCACGTCTGGCAGCCATCGACGGTCAGCGCGATATTGCCGGCAGTTTCCTTGGGCTTGGAATAATCGCCGCCGACAGCGATGCCGTGGTGGGTGTCCGAGAACGCGAGAGAGAAGATGCCGGCGTTGGCGGAATCGGCGCGAATCGGCGCGAGCCCGACCGTCCAGGTGTGGCCGCCGTCGGCCGAATGATACACGCGCGCGGCGTCGTACCCGCCGGTGCCGATCCACACATCGCGATCGCCGAGCACCGTGATGCCTGTGCCGCTGGCCGCGAATGCACCCTCGCCGGGAAGTGCCGGCGGCATTTTCATTCGCTGCCAGTTGGCGCCGCCGTCTTCGGTGACCATGACCACCATTTGGCCGTCCACCTGGTCGCCTACCAGGATGCCGTGCTGCGGATTCCAGAAGGCCATTTCATCGTAGAAGCCGTCTTCGTCGCGATTTTGCAGCGAGAGCACCCAGTGTGCGCCACCGTCCACAGTTTTATACACCCGCGAAGTGAGACCCTTGCCGATGCTGAGCAGGTATGCGGTGTCGGCGTCGACTCCCTGCACGTCACGGAAATCGAGCGTGTCGGCGCCGGGAACGGCCGCGGCGGTCCAGTGCGCTCCGCCGTCGGTGGTGCGGAGGTAGGTTCCGTGGGCGCCGCTGGCCCAGGCGATCCGATCGTTCACGGCCCAGATGCCGCGCAGAGAGGCTTGCGTTCCACTCGTCTGCGGGGTGAAGCTCTGAGCGCAGGCGGACGCGGCCGCGAGGAGTGTAAGGAAGGCGCGCATAAGCAATTCGGATCGGTGTTCTTAACGTACCAAAAGCACCGCTCAGTTGAAAAACATCGCAGGCCATGGCCGGGCTGTCGCCCGGCTGGGCAAGCTAAGAAAGCTTACCCCACATCCGAAAGGCCGGCGATTTTGTGGGATAAGCTTTAGCTTGTCCAAGCGAGCGCGCTGCGGTCGCGGATCGAAAGGAAGAGGTCGGTATATAATTGTTAACAACTGTTGGGCACTGGAGATCGATGCTGCGTCGCTACTTCTTCGTCTTTACCGCGATCCTCACGGCGCTTGGCGCGCAAACCGCCGATTCCGGGCTGGAGCAGCAATTCGTCCAGACCGTCCGGCCGTTTGTCCAGAAATACTGTACCGCATGCCATAGCGGCGACTCGCCGGCGGCGCAGTTCGACCTGGAATCCTATACTACGCTTTCTTCGGTAGTCCGCGACAATCCGCGCTGGGCTCTCGCCGCCGGCCGGCTCGCCGCCCAGGAGATGCCGCCGTCGAGCATGCCGCAGCCTCCGGCGGAACTGCGCCAGCAGGCGATCGACTGGATTAAAGCCATGCGCGCGCAGGAAGCGCGCAAGAATGCCGGCGACCCCGGTATCGTCCTGGCGCGCCGTCTGAGTAACGCCGAGTACAATTACAGCATCCGCGATCTGACCGGCGTCGACCTCCGGCCCACCCGCGAATTCCCCGTCGACCCCGCCAATCCTGAAGGCTTCGACAATTCCGGCGAGTCGCTCACCATGTCGCCGGCGCTGCTCAATAAATATCTGAAGGCGGCGCGCGAAGTGGGCGATCACATGGTGCTTACGCCCGACGGATTCGATTTCGCGCCGCATCCCATGCTGGTGGAGACCGATCGCGACCGCTACACCATCCAGCGCATCGTGGATTTCTATAAGCGGCAGCCGACCGATTACGCTGCCTACTTCGAGGCGGCCTGGCGTTACAAGCATCGCGCGCTTCTGGGCAAGCCCAACGCAACGCTGGCCTCAACGGCCGCGGACGCGAAGGTGAGCGCCAAGTATCTGGCGATGGTCTGGCCGCTGCTGGAAGAGCCCGAGCAGAAGGCCAAGGAAGAAGTCGGGCCGATTGCGAAATTGCAGGCGATGTGGCGCGCGCTGCCCGTGCCGAATGCGAACCAGTTAGACGCGAAGAGCACTCCTCTGCGCGAGCAATGCGGCGAAATGCGCGACTTCGTGGTGAAGATCCGCAAGCATACCGCGATGGAATTCAGAGCTCCGGTGGTGCGGGGCTTGCCCGCAGGTTCGCAACCGCTGCTCAACTGGAAGCTCGACGAATTCGCCGGCCATCGCCGCGATTTCGAGCCCAAGGATCTTCTCAACGATACCGATGCGCCGCCCCCCGTACCAACCATCCCGCGCTATCCCGGTTTGCACCAGGAGGCAGGGCCGCGTTGGGCGGCAATTTCGGCGAAGGCTCGCTCTGGCGACGCCGATCTGGTGGTTCCGGCCGGCGAGCGCGGCAAGTATGAAGCGTCCTTCGCGCGGTTCGCGTCGATTTTCCCCGACACCTTCTATGAGAGCGAGCGCGGCCGCTACTTTCCCGATGACTCCGACGACAAGGGCCGCTTCCTGAGCGCGGGCTATCACAACACCATGGGGTACTACCGCGACGATACGCCGCTCACGGAGTTGATCCTCGACGAGAAGGGCCAGAAGGAGCTCAATCGCCTCTGGGACGAGTTCGATTTCATCGCCGACTACACGTCGCGCACATTCGTGCAGTACTACTACAATCAGAGCGGTGAAGTTCTCGGTGACGGAGCCGAATCCGGCCAGCCGCGTCCCGAAAGCCACGCGGTCACCGATTCCGAGGTGATTTTCCGCGTCCGCGACCAATATTTGGGCAAATTCGCGGACGAAAAGGATAACGATTCCATCTCAGCGCAGGCCATCCGCACGCACTTCCAGAAGGTCAACGATACTCTGCGCGGGATCGAGAAGGAGCGTGCGGCCGCCGAGCCGCTTCACCTGCAAGCGTTGCTCAAGTTTGCGGCGCGGGCCTACCGGCGGCCGCTCTCGAAAGCCGAGAGCGACGACCTTATCGCTTATTACCACGAGCTGCGCGAGAAAGAGGGGCTGTCCCACGCGGACGCCATTCGCGACTCGGTGGTCAGCATTCTGATGTCGCCCGATTTCTGCTACCGCTTCGATTTGCGCAGCACCGCTCCGGGTACCGGTTCGATCAGCCCGCTCAGCGGATATGAACTGGCGAGCCGGCTGAGCTATTTCCTGTGGTCGAGCATGCCCGACCGTGAACTGTTGGCGCACGCCGCGGCGGGCGATCTGCAACGGCCCGACGTGCTGCTGGCGCAGACGCGCCGCATGCTGAAAGACGACCGCGTGCGCGGACTCGCCACGGAATTTGGCGGGAGCTGGCTTGACTTCCGGCATTTCGAGTCGATTACTTCGGTGGATCGCGGCCGCTTCCCGAATTTCGATAACAATCTGCGCGAGGCGATGTTCCAGGAGCCCATCAGGCTGATCGCGGACGCCATCCGCGATAACCGCCCTGTGCTGGATCTGATCTACGGCGACTACACTTTCGTGAACGCCTCGCTGGCCAAACATTACGGCATGCCCGCGGTCTCGATCGGGGAAGACGATTGGGTCCGCGTGGATAACGCCGGCACGTATGGGCGCGGCGGCCTGCTGCCCATGGCCGTCTTTCTTACGGAGAATTCTCCCGGACTGCGAACCAGCCCGGTGAAGCGCGGCAATTGGGTGGTGAAAAAAGTTCTTGGGGAAGTGATTCCGCCGCCTCCGCCGGTGGTGCCGGAACTGCCCGCCGATGAAGCCAAGAGCGATCTGCCGATTCGCGAAAAGCTGATCCAGCATCGCGCCAACCCGATGTGCGCCGCCTGCCACGCGAAGTTCGATTCCTTCGGGCTAGCGTTCGAGGGTTATGGGCCGATCGGCGACGTGCGCACCAAGGATCTCGCCGGCAGGCTGATCGACGCGATAGCGACCTTCCCGGGCGGGAGCCAGGGCTTGGGCTTCCAAGGCATCCAGGCTTACATCCGCGAGCACCGGCAGAACGAATACCTGGAAAATCTCAGCCGCAAGCTGCTGGCCTATGCCTTGAACCGCTCGCTGCAACTGTCGGACGAGCCGACGGTCGAACGCATGCAGACCAAACTTACGGCCAACGGCGATCGTTTCGACGCGCTGATTGAAATGATCGTCACGAGTCCGCAATTCTTAGATAAGCGCAATCGCGAACCGCGAGAAAGAACCGTCGCAACCAAGGAAAGGTGAAGCAGATGTCTCGATCCAAATCGCATTCTTCCCAGGCAATTTCACGCCGCGCTGTTCTTCGCGGCGCCGGCGTCACGATGGCGCTGCCGTTTCTGCCGTCCCTTTCCGCGTTTGCCGATACCAAGACGCCTCCTGCCTTCCCCAAGCGGTTCGCCGTGATGTTCATGGGCACCGGCATCAACGAAGAGCAGTGGAGCGCCGAAGGCAACGGCGCCGGCATGAAGCTGAGCGGATCGTTGCGCGTCATGGAGCCGCTCAAGCGCAAGATCAATGTGATCGACGGGCTGTATAACCAGCACTCGACGGGGCACGGAATCCACCCCGCGCAGACGGGCAGCCTGCTCTCCGGCGTGGATATTCAGAAGGGCGCCATCATCCATTCGGGTGTGTCCATGGACCAAATGATCGCCAACACGGTGGGGCAGGACACCACGCAATCGAGCATCGTGCTGGCATGCGAGCAGCCCATGACCGGCTATCACGAGACCAACTACTCGCTGGCCTACAGCTCGCACATCTCGTGGCAGAGTCCGGATTCGCCCGTGCCGGTGGAAGTGTATCCGTCGCTGGCGTTCGATAGCTTGTTCGAGAACCGCGGCAGCCTGCGCAATATGAGCATCCTGGATCGCGTGAAAGATCGGGCCGAAGCGCTTAGCCGGCAGATCAGCTCGACCGATAAGGTGAAGCTCGACGAATACCTCTCAAGCGTGCGTGAAGTGGAGAAGCGGGTGGACGGTATGCGGAAGGTGAAAGAGACGGCCGACGATCAGGCGAAGCTGCAGAATCGTCCGGCGGCCAGCATGAAGCGTCCGGCGGATGGTTTGCCTGAAGATTTACGCGAGCATGCCCGTCTGATGTGCGACTTGATCGCTATCGCTTTCCAGACCGATCGCACGCGCGTGGCGAGCTTGATTCTGGCGCGCGATCTTTCGGCGCAGATCTATCCGTTCATCGATGTGAAGGACGGGCACCACGCTGCTTCGCACGACAATAATTCGGCGGCGTACGAGCGCATTACTTACTTCCACTTGAGCCAACTGGCGTATCTGGCCGGGAAGCTGGATAGCATGCCGGAGGGTGACGGCACGGTGCTGGATAACTCGTGCCTGATGTGGCTTTCGAATATGTGGATCGGGCGGAAGCACGATAATACCCGCCTGCCTTTGGTGCTTGCGGGAGGGCTGGGCGGGACGCTGGAGACTGGCCGAACGCTGAATTATCTGGAGGCGGGCGATGAGAATCGCAAGGTGTGCGGGTTATATTTGTCGATTATGCAGCGCATGGGCTTGAAGATGGATAAGTTTGGGGACGCTTTGGCTCCGCTGGCGAATTTGTAGGGGCGGGACCGCTCCCTTACGGTCGCGGCTCGGTAACACACTTACTTTCCGAGCCGCGCGCGTGAGCAAGCGGTCACCCCAGTAACGCTCGCCAGACTATCCAGGACTTTTCCCAAAGGGGGAGGCGGACTCGGCGGCGGAAGACGTCGTAGTTGCTGCCTTCGATGCGATCGAGGAGACGGGAATAGATGGAGATCAGGGCCCACAGGGATGCGCGACTTCGGGGATGGATTAGATCGAGGAGCGGGCGCGATTCGTTGTAGTAGGCCCTCGCGCGCTCCGCTTCGAAGTCCATCAGTTTCAGGAATGCTTCATCGCGGCGGCCGGCGACGAGATCCTCTTCGCTCACGCCGAAGCGCTGGAGGTCTTCCATCGGCAGATAGATGCGGCCGCGTTCGGCATCTTCGCGAATGTCCCGCAGGATGTTGGTGAGTTGGAACGCCACTCCGCATTTCTCGGCCGGCGGCAGCGCGCTGCGGGTATCGAAACCGAAGATGTGGACGATGGTCAGGCCGACTACCGCCGCCACCTGGTAACAGTAGCGGTAGAGCTGCTCGAAGGTCTCGAAGCGGCGCGGTTCCAGGTCGGAGAGCACGCCATCGATCATCTCGCGGAAATACTGATGGGGGATTCCGAAGCGCCGCACGGTGTGATGGAAGGCCGGCCACACCGGATGATCGCTGAATCGGCCTTCGAGCGCGGCTTCCATTTCGGCGCGCCACTTGTCGATGGCGGCGCGGTTGGCGCCGGGCTCGTCGCTCAAGTCGTCGCAATAGCGCATGAAGGCGTAGATGGCGCACATGGCATTGCGTTGCGGGCTGGAGAGTAGAATGAACGAGTAGTAGAAATTCTTAGCCCGGCGGCGGGCCACGCGGCGGCAATATTCGTATGACCGTTCGACCGCGTTCATTATGCCGCCCGTGAGAACGCCAGCCGGCCGAGCGATCCCAACAGCAATCCCACGCGTTCGGCTTTGGAGATTTTCGGCCGCGATGCCAGCACGTTGTAGTCCTGCTGGGCGATCTTATCGAGCACCCGGAGGCCGCCGCGGCTGAACAGATCGAGATCGAGCGATAGACGCCGGTTCACCATCCCGATGAGCGGCATGCCCTCGAGGAAGAGATCGCGCGCCTTGGCGACAATTTCGCGCATGACTTCGCGAAAGGCCGGCGTGAAGCGATGGGCGACCAGGTCGTCGACGGTGTAGCCGTGGCGATCCATGATGTCGAGCGGGATGTAGACGCGATCTTTTAATTGGTCGACGGTCACGTCCTGCCAGAAATTGGCCAGTTGCAGACCGGTGCAGGTGGCATCGGAGAGGTATTGCCGCTGTGGATCGGAATAGCCGCAGAGATACAACACCAGGCGGCCGACGGGATTGGCGGAGTTGCGGCAATAGTCGAACAGCTCGTCCCAATTGCGATAGCGCGTCACCGTCTGGTCCTGCACGAACGCGTCGATCAGGTTGGCGAACGGCTCGCGCGGAATCCCATGGCGTTCGACGGTGGGACGGAGGGCGGCGAACACGGGGTGGGTAGTGCGGCCGGAATACATGGCGTCTAGCTCGCGGCGCCACCAGGCGAGCAATCGCAGGCTTTCGTCGCGATTGCCGGTCTCATCGCCCAGATCGTCGGCCCAGCGGCAGTAGGCGTAGACATTGTAGAAATCCTGATGGAGGCGCTTGGGCAGGAAGAAGCTCACCACGTGGAAGTTTTCGTAATGATGGGTGGCCAGCCAGCGGGTATACTCGCGGCCCTCCTCGGGAGAATATACCTTGCCCATGGCCTCGGGCGAGCGGACAAACTCGATGGGCGGAAGAGGCATGGGGGCCCCGCTCCTAAGGAACGATCGCCGTTTTGAGGTGCCCGTTGTGGCTCATGAGGTGCCGCATCACTTCCAGCAGATTGGCCAGAGGCTCTTCGCGGTTCACAAAGAAGGACGCGGTGATGTGGCCGTCGCAAACCAGGTCCAGCGCTTTGCGGATGTATGTAGGCGTGTGATGGAAGGTCGCCTTGCAGGTGATTTCGGAATAGTGCAGCAGCGCGGTGTCGAGATGCACCCGGCTGTCGTTGGGGCAGCCGCCGAAGAAGTTGACAGTGCCACCGCGGCGCGCCATTCCGGCGGCCCATTCCCAAGTCTGCGGTTTGCCGACGGCTTCGATGCCGATATCGACGCCGCGGCCGTGCGTGAGTGCGCGCACCTGCGACACGGGATCGTGATGGTCGCCGCCGGTGACCAGATCGTCGGCGCCCAACGCGGCGGCGCGATCGAGCTGCGTCTTGCGGCGGCCGATGGCGATCACGCGGCAGCCGTAGAGCTTCGCCAGCTTCACAAACATCAGGCCGATGGGCCCGAGGCCGATGACCGAGACGGTATCGCCGGGCTGTGGCGCGGTCTCTTCGAGGCCGCGGACCACGCAGGCCAGCGGTTCCACCAGTGCCGCATCCTGATAGCCGACATGCTCCGGGATGACGTAAGTGTTGCGCTCGACGATGCGTGCGGGAATGCGGATATATTCGGCATACGCGCCGTTGTTGAAAAGCAGATCTTCGCAGAGATTCTGCAGGCCCTTCCGGCAGAAAAAGCATTCTTCGCAGGGCGCGGAATTAGCGGCTACGACGCGCTGTCCCACGCGGAATCGGCTGACTTTCTCCCCAATAGCTACCACATCGCCGGCCAGTTCGTGTCCGAACACGGCGGGGGGCACGATCATGCGGGCGTGGTACCCGCGGCGGAAGACTTTGACATCGGTGCCGCAGGTCAAGGCAACTTTTACTCGTACGAGAATGTCGCCGTTCCCGAGCGTGGGAACGGCCACCGGCTCTACCTGCAGGTGCTCTTTTCCGTATAGCACCGCAGCCATCATCTGGTTATTCACTATGTGACCACCTCTGTGGCTGAACGATTATTTTCAAAGATTTAGGTCCCGGATGCAATGCCAAATCAATCCCCGAGCAGATTTTTCCCAAGGGCAGCCGATGGGAAATCAGCTCTTCCACCGGCAACTGACCATCGAATACCAGACTTGCAGACTCTTTTTGCAGCTCTACAGATGCACTATAGCACCCGAAAAGGGTGCGTTCACCTACACAGATGTCGGCGCCTGACGCTTCGATTCGCTCCGTGGCCGATGTCTGGGCGAAAAGCAGCACGCGCGCGCCCGGCCGGGAGCACGCCATGGCCTGGTCGACAATTCCGGGCACGGAGGCTGCGACAATCACGAGGTCGGCTCCGCGTCCCTGGGTGAGTTTCTTGATTTCCGCAGCAACGTCTGTCTGCCGCGGATTCCAGGTGAAATCGGCGCCGCATCGCGCCGATACCGCCAGCCGCTCGGGAATGGCGTCGGTGGCGGCAATCCGCGCGCCCGAGCGGTGGACCAACATGGTAAACATCAGTCCGATGGGCCCCTGTCCCAGGATGGCGACGAATTCCCCGGGCTGGGGATCGCACTGCACAACGGCCTTGAGGCAAGTGTTCAACGGCTCTACCAGCGTGGCCCGGTCGAAGGAAACGCCATCGGGGATGCGTTCCACGCCGCGGGCGGCTACCCAGTCCATGACGCGGACGTACTGCGCAAATCCGCCGCCGGCCGGCTCGAAGCCGGCGGTGATGCCGACCTTCTTGTAGACCGGGCACTGGGCGAAGAGCTTGTGGTGGCAATAGAAACAATCGAGGCAGGGAATGTGGTGGAAGGCCACCACGCGGTCGCCCGGCCGGTAGGCGGTTACCCCGCTGCCGACGGCGGCCACCACGCCGGCGGTTTCGTGGCCGTAAACTCTCGGGGGTGCGAGCAGGTTGTGCTCGATCTTCTTGAGGTCGGTGTGGCAGATGCCGCAGGCCTCCACGCGAATGAGAATTTCGCCCGGGCCTATGGCGGGAGTCGGGATTTCCTCCACACCAACCGTACTCTGGCCGCGATACACTGCCGCGTGCATGGTTGCGGGCACGGCACTAGGCTCAGAATCGACAGTCGGCAATGAACTCTCCCAGAGAACGTGCGGCCAGGGCACAACGCCTTTGCAACCGGAACAGTTCCGGAAGCCTGACCCACGGATGGCGCAAACTTAAAAGTAAGACTTTCATTGTATCGAAACGGCCGTCGGAACGCAGTACTACGTTGAAATCATTGGCCATGGTCTCGTCGGCCAGATCGGTTACGGATTTGATACAGAAGAACGGCACGCCGAGTTTTTGAGCTCGCTGGGCGACTCCGGCGGCCTCCATTTCGACGGCGATGGCGCCGGTGGCGTGGAGCCGCCTTTTCTCTTCGGCGGTACCCACCACGTGGTCCGCGGTGCGGACGGGGCCGCGGCGATGGGACGCGGAGGTGACGGGCGGTTCGGCGGGGAAGGCTCGGTCGCCGCCGAAGACGGTGGTGCCGACGACGATATCGCCGATGGCCAGAGAGGGATCGAGCGCGCCGCAGAATCCCATGCTGACGATGGCTTCAGGGCGGAAGGCACGGAGCGCATTATCGATACCGGACGCCGCACGGTGAGCGCCCGCTCCGTTGGCCACGGTGCGGATGTCGTCGGCGGGGCGGCGGAGATGGCGGAACTCCATCCGGTCGGATGCTACGAAGAGAAGCTTCATTGCCGCTGTCCGAGAAAATCTGCCAAGCGATCAGCGAGCCTTTCCTCTCCCACCTCGCATTCCCAGACGACCAAAACGCTCCATCCCGCTTTCTTCAGGGCCTTACGATGAGCAGCATCGCGCGTCGTGTTTCGCTCCAGCTTGGGCTGCCAGTACGCGAGGTTGGAGAGCGGTTTGTGAACCAATCTGCATCGCCGGTTCCGATGCTGATGCCAAAAGCATCCATGTACGAAAATGACCTTTCGCCGGCCGGGGAAAACCATGTCCGGACGGCCCGGGAGCGAGTGCCGATGCAGGCGGTAGCGATATCCCATCCGGTGAACCATGCGGCGGACAGTGAGTTCGGGACTCATGTCCTTGCTCCTGTTTGCCCGCATCATTAAGCTGCGTTGTTCAGGCGAGACTCTGTCCATTGCGTTTACCGCCGCTTCAATGAACGCTTTATTCGATCGCAAAAGGCTTCCCGGGATGGCGCTTCCTTGTAGAGAACGGCCTGCTGCAGATTTGAATGGCTCGTGCCTTCAACTACGTCGAGAACCATGCGGTGAGAACCGGAGCTGGAGTCAGTTTCGTATCGGTAAGTAACAAAAATGATATTGGTTGTCGCAGTCTTCACATCGGGAGTCCGCATGAACTCGAACCGCTTGCAGATGTACTTGTATACGACGTCTTGGATTACGGCTACGATTTTGGTTCCCCAGTGATGATGGAAATAACCCTTCCTGATGAGCTGCGTTACGAATCGCTTATAGACGTTGTCCCAGTTGAGCCCGTAGGTCGGCTTCTTTTCCAGGTCTTCGCATTTCAACAGGGACGCATATGCCTTCATCACTGAGCCGGTGATATCGATAGCCTGTAATTCCACCGAGAGGAATTGATCAACGGTGCCGTCCTCACGGACGTCGGCGATGACGTAATCGACGTTCCCAAACCCTCGCATCGTGACTTCGTGCGCTACCTGAGGATTCTTGGGCGGAGCCGGCCCCGGCCAGCAAAACTGGACAACGTCATGAAGAAAATCCACCTCATAGAAGCGCTTTGGGCAGACGCACACATATCCTTCATTTTTGGTGCGGATACTACAGACTGGATACTGTTGGCCTGGCAGCAGGGTGCTTCTCTTTATGCAGGTCCTTTTCGTGAACGGACATTCAAAGCCGGTTACAGATGGATCCACTCCCTTTCGGGCAGGCACGCCGAGAACTTCGCCGATCGCAGTCTCGGGGTTAAATGGCAATAGCGGTACTCCCGGCGAAGAATAGTTCTTCTTGCCGTAACTGCGTGATGCCGGTCTTCGCCGAGAGAATCGATTCCGCCACACACCTGCCAAGCAAAGGCGGCACTGCGTTACCGACCTGGATAAACTGCTCCGTTCTTGGACCGGCGAACTCAAACCAATCGGGGAACGACTGAAGGCGAGCGGCTTCGCGGACTGTTAGAACACGCTCCTGTTCGGGATGGATAAAGGCCCCCCAGTGTAGATCGCACTTCGTGAGAACAGTGCCTGAGAGACCGCACTTTGCCAAGCGGCCGTAGCGCTTGGTGTGATCGCACCGGCGGGCACGCTTCATACCCGCTGGCAACAAGTCGACGGGGATATCGCGCCAACTCCCGCCCTGCGGGATGTACTGCATGCGCTTCAAGTTGATCGGGGCTAATCTAGGTGCGGCATGGTTGGTTACTTTGGAGAGATCGCCCCGGAGCATCGCCTGGTATTCACACTGGGGGTTTGCCAGATAGGGAACGAATCGCCCAGGATCTTGCCCGTTCTCGAGGGGGTAAAGGTCCCCGATGGCGTCCCAAACGGTTACGAAAGGCCGACGGCCTGGGCTATGGGTGATTCTGGGCCACTCGAACCGCTTCCCGACTCGATTGGCGACAAAGAGAATTCGCCTGCGTTCCTGCGGGATTCCATATTCTTCAGCCTTCAAAACCCGGATATCGAGATCATAGCCGAGCTTGGCCAGGGCGGCTTGGATATCTCTGACGGGGCGACCGTTCCCGACGGAGGTTATACCTGTGACGTTTTCCATCACCAGCCATTTAGGCATCAAATCTTCAACCACGCGCAGATATTCGCGAAACAGTTTGCTTCGCGGGTCATGCAGTCCACGTTGGTGGTTGTAGACGCTGTAGGCCTGGCAAGGAGGACCGCCAATCAGGCAATCCAGTTCCCCTTTACGGACAGACGCAGCATCGAGAAAAGTTTGAGAGCTCAGGTTCTGGATCGGGTCTGAAAAAAATACCGCTTCCTGGTGAGTCCTGGAGAATGTCTCGCCGGCAAACCGATTTACGTCGTTGCCGGCCAGGACGTGAAAGCCAGCTTGGCGGAACCCTTCGGAAAGGCCGCCGGCACCGCAGAAAAGATCGATGACCTTCCAACCCATCTCGCTCTTGCCGCCCCATCCCATTTACAGGACCATGATAAACCAATTAGGGTGCGCGCTCGGCAGTTTTTTTGACCTAGTACCATCACATTGATTCTAAGCAACTTGGTCTAATTATGCCACTTGTGTGACGTGCGAATGCACCCGCGTATCTTGTGCCTGAGCCAGACGTGCCTACAATATCTGGTGTCGAGGTCGCTGCCGCTTCCGGGCCGAATATAGCGCCGCGTCATTCAGGCTGGGTTTTGTGTTCCACAATGGGGGCCGACGACGATATCGCCGATGGCTGACGATGGCTTCAGGGCGGAAGGCACGGAGCGCATTATCGATACCGGACGCCGCACGGTGAGCGCCCGCTCCGTTGGCGACGGTGCGGATGTCGTCGGCGGGGCGGCGGAGATGGCGGAACTCCATCCGGTCGGATGCTACGAAGAGAAGCTTCATGACGTGGATCGGTCCGGAGCGGGAGTTCGCTGGCGGAGAGGGGTAAGCGCGGCCAGCCAGAGTCCCACCATCAACAGCATGTCGAAGAGTGCGTAAAACAGCAGATGATGGCGAGGAATATCCATAGCGTCCGCCAGCGACGCGACGGCGAGTTCGGTCGATGCCATACCGATCAGGATCAGCCCGGAAGCTACCCCGCCGGGCGGCAGGTTGCGCCGGCGCGAGATGAGCAGGAACGCCACGGCCGCCGCGCAGGTGAGGAAACAATTGAGGTAACGCGCGCCGCGCCGCTCGAACAACGCCCGCTTGAGATTGCTCCAGGCAGCGAAGGACTGAGCTTCGGCATTTGGGGGGAGGCCCGCGGCGGGGTCGAAATTACCCAGCGCCGGCCTCTGCCAGCCAGCCTCATCGAGCGAGGCGCGCAGGGCCACGTAAGCGTCGCGCGGATGGGTCAGGAGGAAGATTGCCAGGCTGCCAAGTGTGACTCTGCGGTGAAATGCCGCCACGAAGGCCGGATCCCCCATGGGCGAGCCGCCGGAGAAGGAAATCATGCCGATGTAGGGCCGGTAGCTCCGGTCCAGGCCGAGATCCGCCAATGTGCGGTCCACGTTCTTGGAATACGGAAGCACATGGGAAAAGATGGTGGAGAAGCAGCCGCGCGCGGCGTATTCTTCGGGGGTGCTTTTCCAGAGCCACAACAGGGCGACTGCGGTTATCGCCGCGGCGAACGTCCGCAGCTTTCTGGTTCCCAGCACGCAAAAGAAACCGGCGAGCCAGAACCCCAGCGCGGAATGTTGGGCCTTTGAGGTCACGAGCAGAAGGCTAACGCAACCCAACAGGACGATGTCGGCGCGGCGGCGCCATCGGAGTACGCGCAGGGCGAGCACGACGGACAGCAGCAGAAACAGGAAACCGGCGACGTCCGTGTAAAACGAGTTCAGGTAGGCCACGTACATCACGTCTCCGAAAAATGCCAGCGCAAGACCGCCGATCAGGCAGCGGCGCCAGCCTGGCATATCGTTCAGGAGAGGGAGGAACAGGCAAAATGCGGCCAGGAAGAGCGCCCCGTGGATCAATCCCATGAAGCGCACGTCGAACGAGCCATCCTTGGAGAAGATGGCATTGAGTGCCAGCGCCGGCGGCACCAGGAGAATTTCGGAAGAGTAGAACCCGCCGAAATAGTTTACCCGTGGATCGAATCGATAGCGGGTGTCCGAGTAGCGGACTTCGTCGTCCACCGGCATAGTCAGGTGGAAGACACCGTAGGTTCGCGAAAAGTCTCCGTTATTGCCTACCCCGATTACCGGCGGCACTATGAGTTGCCAGATCAGTACGACCGCCGCCGCGGTGGAGAGTACGTGCGTGCTGGTCACGAACCCATAGTATAAGGCTCCGCTCCTCGCATAGGCGGCGCGCAGACCGACTGGGGTTACAATTATCGGCGATGTATTCCCCCCGCCGTGTCTTTTGGAGTTGGGCAGTTGCCCTGGCGCTGGCCGCCCTGACCGGTGTCGAAATCTATGGTTTTTCGCTACGGAATCTGTTTGCGCAGCATATTTGGGATGAGGTCGGTCTAGCGAGGCTGGCTCGGTTCGCGGGAATTTTCCTGGCCGGGGCTGTGCCGATTCTCCTGATGGTCCCGTGGAGTTTCGCCGGTGTGGTGGTTTGTCTGGTTGTCATCGGTACGGCCGTCTCGGTGGGTCCGGCTGCTGTTTTCGCGGTGGCGCTGTTTCTGGTTGCCTCTTGCACGTTAGGAATGTGGGTGGTGGGACGGAGCGAACGGGAGACGTGGGAATCGCACGTCCTGGCGATGTTGACCGGCATGGGGCTTTACATTTTTCTGATGTACCTGGTGGCGCGATTGCCCATAAACTATCCGGCTGTCTGGGGCTGTTTGTTGGCCGCCCCTGTCCTGCTCGATTGGCGTAAGGCCGGACGCCGCGCCAGGCAATGGGCCGGCTGGCTTGGCTCGTGCGAGTTGCGTCCCTGGCCGCAGCGATGGGCGGCGGCCGCTTTCGCATTCGTCATCACCATGCACTGGCTGGTGGTTTTAGGCCCGGAAAAGGGCGCTGATGGGTTGGCGATGCATTTGGCCATCGCCCACAACATCTCACTCCACCACCAGTTCACACTGCTGCCTTCGCTTTTCGTATGGTCGGTGATGCCGATGGGCGCGGATTTCGCCTATGCCATCGTGCACCTCTTGGGCGGCGAGTTCGGCGTGCGCCTGCTGAATTGGGCGATGCTCATCCTGTTGGGGCTGTTACTCTACGCCAACCTTCGGCGCTATGTCTCATCGGCAGTAAGCCTGCTGCTGGCAACTCTATTCGCGACCACTCCTCTGGTGCAGGCGCTGACGGGGTCGATCATGGTGGACAACATGCTAGCGGTAATGCTTCTGGGCAGCCTGTCCGCTCTATGGCGTTTCGGCGAGACCGGCCGCAGGGGGTTTCTATTTGCGGCCATGTTCATGGGCGGAGCGGCCGTTTCGATCAAACTGGGAGCGCTGAGTTTCCTGGCGATTGCGATGCCGTGCCTGGTGGTGGAGATCGTACGCAACTGGAAGGCTCTGCGACCCAGGGCGGCCGGGGTCTGCGTGCTCGCGCTGATGGCATTTCTGCTCACGGGCGCTCCCGCCTATGGCATCGCCTGGTGGAAGACGGGTAATCCGATATTCCCTTTTAAGAACGAGAAGATTCATTCGCCGCTGCTGGATCCGGCCGTGCAGTTTCAGGACAACGAATTCCGTCAACCGCTCAGGTGGACTCTGCCCTTCGACCTGACTTTCCGCAGCCACTCTTATTACGAAGGACAAGACGGCGCCTTCGGCTATCAATACCTGGTGTTCCTGTACCTGGGGCTTTTGAGCTTGTTCCTGGTGAAGTCGCGGAGGTCTTTCTGCAGCCTGCTGGTAGCGGTAGGGGGCTCGATTCTGGTTTTCCGGGAGGAGCCGAACGCACGCTACCTGTATGCCGCGATGCCTCTGCTTTCGCTTCCCTTTGCGGCCTTGCTGGGGTGGTTGAAAACGAATCAGCGCGCGCTCTACGGAGCCGCGGTAGGGGTGGCGATTGTTTGCTGCGGACTCAACCTGTATTTCATGCCGGGCTCCAATTGGTACCACAAGGATTTCCACATGCGGTCTCCGTTCTCGCGGAGCGGACGGGAGCGCTACACGCGGGAATATGCTCCCATTCGAACCGTCATCCGGCATTTCAACCATGTTCACCCCGGCGCTGCCATCTTTCTGGCGAACGATGAAGACGTGGCCGACCCCGAGGGCGACGTGTATCAGGGTGGCTGGCATCAGTATTCGACGTTGGAAAAGCTGCGTGGAGCGCGCACGCTCGATGCCATGGGACGGCTGTTCGAGCAGTGGGGAGTGCACTATTTCACTTCGCGAAAGCTGGGGCCGGGGGAGCATACGGACCCGGAGATCCTGGCGGAGTTTCTGGAGAAATGCACCGTGCCGGAATATCGACTGGACGCGATTCTCCTGACGAGGCTGGACCCGGCTGCATGCGGCATGGCGCTGCCTGCGCCGGCGATCGGGAAGCCATAGCCTCGGCTTACGCGGCTGCGCTGCTGTTATCAGATCTGATAATATATTCCCGTGAAGGCCAGTGAACTGAAGCGGTGGCTGGCAAAGCAGGGGTGCACTTTCGAGGAAGGAACGAACCACACAAAAGTCAAACTGGGTGGGCGCAGATCGCAGATTCCACGCCACCCGGCCGTCGAAATCAAGACCGGTACATTTAGCGCGATTCTGAGACAGCTCGGTCTCAAGAAGTGAGGCACATGTAATGTTGTACTTTAATGCTCTCTTTGAACCAGACACCGAAAAAGGTGGGTTCGTAGTCACTTTCCCGGATTTCAAATGGGGGGTCACCCAAGGCAACACTGAAAAGGAGGCGCTCGATATGGCGGTCGGCGCGCTGCAGATGATCGTCGATGACTACATCGAAAATGGCCAGCCGGTTCCCACTCCTCGCAAGCTGCGCGGCCGAAAGTACCGCGCGGTCCGATTGCCCGGTCTACAGTCCGCCAAGGTTGAACTCTACAACGTGTTCCTGGCTTCCGGTATTCGGAAGGCCGAATTGGCCCGGCGTCTCGATATACCCAGCCCCAACATCGACCGGTTATTCAGCTTGCGGCATCAATCGCGGCTGGATCAACTCGAGGCCGCTTTCAAGGCGCTGGGCAAGGAACTCACGATCGACATTCGCGATGCGGCGTGAGTCCGGCCAGTGCTAGTCTCCGTGGCGATTGACGGAGCTTCGGGTATCGGCGAGCCGAACAGAAAAACCAGTTTCTCACAGAGGCGCAGAGAACACGGAGCACAAAGAATCGTCTTCTCTGTGGCCCCGGTGTCTCTGTGAGAGATATTCTTTCCGTCCGGAGCCGATTCAAAGGCCGAAACACCTCTTTAGTTCTCTCGCCAAGGCGCAAAGACGCAAAGGAAATCACGCCCAGACGGGTTTGCCCGACCGGGTGAGACCGCTCGAGAACGCAGTGTGCCAATACCGGGCATTCGCCCACCCGCGAAAAACTGCGGGGCGAGATCAGGAGTTTGGAGACTCGCCTTACGCCACACGGGGGAGGCGGCCGGTCCCGCTGAACCACTCCACCGCGCGGGCCAGAGCCTGATCGGCTGGGCCGGGGATGAAGCCAAGGTCGTGGCGGGCCTTTTCGTGAGTAACCCACATCTTCTCGCGGGCCATGCGGACCGCGGCCAGCGGCACGCGCGGCGCGATGCCGGTGAGGTTGGCCCAGGCCGTGCTGCACGCGCCGGCGCAGAGCGCTACCGCATAGGGCAGGCGAACGGTGGGGGCCTTGCGATCGGTGAGGCGCGCGAGTTTCTGTAAGATCTGCGCTAGCGTCAGGTTTTCCGCGCCGAGGATGTAGCGCTCGCCCACTTTACCGCGCTCGCATGCCAGCCAGTGGCCCTGCGCGACGTCGCGGACATCGACCACGTTGAGGCCAGTGTCGATGAAGGCCGGCATGTCGCCCTTGAGGAAATCGAGAACGATCTTGCCGGTAGGAGTCGGCTTGACGTCGTGATCGCCGATGGGAGCGGTGGGATTGACCACCACCACCGGCAGCCCCGCGCGGGCAAATTCCAGCGCTACCTGCTCGGCCTGGAACTTGGAGCGTTTGTAATCGCCGGTCATTTCGGCGAGAGTCACGGGCACGGTCTCGTCGCCGAGCGTGTTATGGGGAATGCCGATGCACCCGACGGTGCTGGTGTAGACCACGCGCTCGACGCCGGCCTGGCGAGCGGCTGCCAGAAGATTGCGAGTGCCGTCGACATTGGAGCGGTAGAGTTCGCGTGGATCTTTGGCCCAGAGGCGGTAGTCGGCGGCCACGTGGAAGACGAGGCCACAGCCGCTCACGGCGCGGTCGAGGGATGCGGCATCGCGCAAATCGCCGGTGGTGGGTTCGACGTCGAGGCCGTCGACCCGGCTGCCGGCGCGGAGGAGAGCGCGGACGCGATAGCCGTGCTCGATGAGGACGCGGGCGACGTGCCAGCCGATGAATCCGGAGGCGCCGGTGACGAGGGCGGGTTTCATAGTGGGGCACTCACACAGGGCAAGCTAAAGCATGCCACATCATGCCTGCGAGCGGGCCCGGGACTTCACGTAGGAAGTCAGCGCCAGCAGCGGGAAATAGTCCTTGTACAGGTGGTAGTTGAGGTAAAAGACTTTGGGGAAACCTGTGCCGGTAGCCAACTCCTCGTCCCAGTTTCCGTCTGCGCGCTGCGTTTCCAGCAAGTATTCGATGCCATGCTGGACGCTCAAACTGTTATCGTCGCCGCCGGCGATGAGGCCCATGATGGCCCAGGCGGTCTGCGAAGGGGTGCTTTCCGCGGGAGTGAAGGTGCCGTTATCGTAGCTGGCGCAGCTTTCGCCCCATCCGCCGTCGGCATTCTGTATGGAACGAAGCCATTCCCCGCCGCGCAGGACGTGGGCTTCGCGATCGCTCTCGCCGGACGCAGCCAGGCCGCGCAGGGCGAAGCAGGTGCCGTAAATATACGCCACGCCCCAGCGCCCATACCAGCTACCATCGGGCTGCTGATTCCGCACCAGCCAATCGACACCGCGGCGGACGACGCGGTGGTTGCGGTCGACGCCGTGAGCCGCCAGCGCCTCCAACACGCGCCCGGTGATATCGGGGCAGGTGGGATCGAGCATGGCGTTGTGGTCGGCGAAGGGGACTTTGTTGAGGAACTCCCAATTGTTGTCGGCGTCGAAGGCGGCCCATCCGCCGTCGGAGGACTGCATGGCGAACAGCCAATCGAGCGCGCGGCGATGGCAGGCTTGCTGCGCCGCGGGGTCGGAAGCGCGCGCGGTGCCAAGGGCGAGCATCACCATGGCGGTGTCGTCGACATCGGGGTAAAACTCGTTGGAGTATTCGAAGGCCCAGCCGGAGGGCTCGGTATTGGGCCGCTTGACCGACCAATCGCCCTTGCGGCGGACTTCCTTGTCGAGCAGCCAATCGGCCGCCTGACGCAACGCGGGCTGTTCGTGATCGCACTGGCCTAGCGCGTAGAGCCCGATGCCGGTGTCCCATACCGGCGAAAAGCACGGCTGGAAGAAAAACCGGCCGTCGTCATCCACCATCAGATTGTTGAAGTGGCGCAGAGCTTCGGCGCGCAACGGATGATCTTTGGCGTAGCCGAGGACATCGAGCGCCATCACCGAATACATCATCGGCGGATAGATGGCGCCCAAGCCTTCGCAGTGATGCAGACGCTCGATCATCCACTCTTTGGCTTTTTCGATAGCGCGGCGGCGGATGCTCTTGGAACCGCGGCGCTCCCACCATTTGAGGAACCAATCGGCGCTCAGGAAAATATTGTGCCAGGTGAGCCACTGGCGATCTTTGCGGAACGACCACGCGGGGCTGGCGCCAGGCTTCCAAATCTCGTCGAGATTGAAACCTTCGGGAACCGGCATGCGCGGATTGGCGGCGTGCAGGATGGAAAGCGAAACTACAATGGCGCGCGTCCAGGCCGACATCTGGTAAAGGAAATCGAACGGCAGCAGGACTACTTCCGGTGGAATGCTGGGACAATATTGCCGCGGGTAAAGATCGAAGAGGCTGAGATTGACTTTGACGTAGCTGTTGGCCGCCTGAATGCCGCCCATCTCGAGGATGCGCTCGCGAAGACGAACCATGCGCTCGTCATCGAGCGGAATGCCGGCCAGTTTGAGCGCGAAGTAAGCTTTGACTGAGGCGCTGACTTCGGCCGGACCGCCGGTGAAGATGTTGAAGCCGCCGTCGGGGAGCTGGCGATCCAGGATGGCCCTCGCCGCCTTATCGATCGGCGAGCGGGTTTCCGGCTCCCAGACTCCGTTTTGCGGCGGATAGAGCCAAAGCTGGAACAGGATGTAATCGGATTCGAGGGTGGTGTCGGCGGTGAGTTCGGCGCACCAGTGGCCGTCGCGCTGTTGCAGGCTGGCGAGCCATCCCGCAGCGCGGCGTATGGCCGGTTCAACCGCGGATTCCAGCGAATTGCCGATTTGTACTGGCGCGCTCATTGAATCGTAATTGTAAGCTCCGATGGCAATGAGAATCTCACGTCTTCGTCCACCAGTTCGATTTCTTCCATCCGATGAAAGCTCGCGTCTTTGAGGAATTGCATCAATTCCTGCACCAGATGCTCGGGTGCGGAGGCCCCGGCGGTGACGCCGACGTTCTTCACTCCCTGCAACCATTGCGGATCGATATCGCCGCAGTCGTTCACCAGATGCGATTTGACGCCGAAATTGTCGCCCACTTCCACCAGCCGTTTGGAGTTCGAGCTATTCTGCGATCCGACCACCAGTAAGAGGTCCACGCACTCGGATATGGCTTTGACGGCCATCTGCCGATTCTCGGTAGCGTAGCATATATCCTGCGCGGGCGGTCCCTGAATCAGGGGGAATCGCTGTTTGAGGCGGACGATGATATCGCGGGTTTCGTCGAGGCTCAGTGTGGTCTGGGTGAGATAGCGAATGCGGGTGGGATCGGGCACTTCCAGGCGGTCGACATCTTCCACCGTTTCCACCAGGAAGCTGCGGCCGGGAACTTCTCCCAAAGTGCCGATGACTTCATCGTGATCCTTGTGGCCAATCAGCACGATGCTGAAACCGTCGCGCGCGAAGCGAACTGCTTCCAGATGAACTTTGGTGACCAGGGGGCAGGTGGCGTCGATCACATCCAGCTGGCGGTCGATGGCCTGCCGGCGAACCGCAGGCGCTACGCCGTGAGCGCTAAAAATGGCTCGCGCTCCCACCGGAACCTCGTCGAGTTCTTCCACAAAAATGGCGCCGGCATCGCGTAATTCGTCCACCACGTGTTTGTTGTGGACGATCTCTTTGCGCACATATACCGGTGGGCCGTAGAGATCCAGGGCGATTTTTACGACATCGATGGCTCGCACTACACCGGCACAAAAGCCCCGCGGCTTGAGCAAGAATATTTTCTTGTCCGCGCCAAGATTCGGCGTGATGGGCTTAAGTGGCATAAATATGGATAGTGTCAATTATAACAGGTGGTTTATGGGGTTCGCACGCCAAAATCCGTGTATCGTAAGCATTTGCGTGGTTTATAACCGTGCGAACATGGCACACTGTGGTCATGGTGGAGTGGACCGAAGTAATAATCGTAGACGATCTGAGAATACGTTTGGTTGCAAGCAAATCGGGACTTCGGGCGGTGCAATTTCACCGATTTCGCGAGCCGCAAGGCGAAAGAAATGACACCAACAAATGGATGAATCAGGCGACCGAAGAGTTGCGCGCCTATTTTGCGGGGAGAATACGAGTATTTTCCGTTCCATTGGATATGGAGGGTACGGATTTCCAGCTAAATGTGTGGGATCGGCTTACGAAAATCCCCTACGGGGAAACCTGGAGCTACGCGCAGGTGGCGGAAGCGGTTGGACGTCCGAAGGCGGTGCGGGCGGTGGGGGCGGCGAATGGGAGCAATCCGGTGGCGATTATCGTGCCGTGCCATAGGGTGATCGGGTCGAACGGGAAGTTGACGGGATATGGGGGCGGGCTGCCGTTGAAAAAGAGGCTGCTGGAACTGGAAGGCGCGTGGACTATGGGGCTGAGGATGTGAGGATTGGGAAAGGCACCGCTCCCTCGCGGTCGCGGCTCTTCAGGGGTGTGATGTGACGGATGCCTCACGGTCGTGGCGCGGTAAAGGTGTGGGTTCGGCGTGCTTGCGGACGACCACTAACGTCTGGGTCAGGATGAGCGGCCAGAGGGTCTTCGATAGCAGCACTTCTCCTCGGCCGCGTATGGCGGCCAGCACTTCAGCCGGGATGAGCGGGCGCTCGTCGGGGAATTGCCAGAGGCCGAACATTTCGGACAGGGCGCGGGTGACGCGGTAGAGCAGGGTGGGCGTGGGGAACGTGATGATTGCCGTTCCGCCGGGGCGCAGGACATCGAAATGCGCGAGCACTGCCTGATGAGTTTGCGCCTCATCGAAATGCTCGATCACTCCTACACTGAACACCAGGTCAGCCTGTGCTTCGAGGGCGAGCCCGAGCACGCTTTTCTGGTGCAGGCGCACGCGACCGTCGCTTCGCGTTCGCTGCTCCAGCAGCGACAGACCGTACGCGTTGGTGTCGACGACGTCGTATTGGCGGCAGCCGATATCGGACATGATGCCTTCGACGAAGCGACTGTTGGCGCCGCCGATCTCGACGACCGATAGCTCCTGCTTTCCCTGGGCGGGCGAGGCGAATTGCCTGATCGCTTGCAGGAGCACCTTGCCGGTATATTTCCGCGTGAACCTGGCGGTCCGGGCTGGATGCTTGTGGTAGCGGTCCCAATCGGTCGCCTGGCCCGTTTTGCCGCGGCGGGTGAAAACCAGGTCTCGCTGGATGGCGAAATTGGCGATGAACAGCAGACTCTCGGCGAACAGTTTCGCGGGGACGGCTCGGATACCGAAAGATCGGTGCAGGAACTGAATCATCGAATAAGAGACCAAGCCGTTGACCGCCACCAGCGCGACGTACTTCGGCAGCACTTTGGTGTGAGGCTGCTGGGAGTGAAACACAGTGCGGCGCACGCCCAGGTAGTTGAACGTCATGGCCACCAGGCGCGCCGCTACCATGGAGCGGGCGATATTCCCGGTTGCCCGAAACGCCAAGGCAAAAACCGCGTTATCCACCACCGCCGTGCACAACGAGAGCAAGCTGAAGCGAAGCAGCAGGAAGTAAATGCGCATCGAGTCGAGGATGGGGTGGAAATGCGAACTCTCGTTGTTGCCCAGATAAATGGTGCGGATGGGAATCTGGATTACCGGAAAGCCCTGGTGCTTGCAGGCCAGCAGCATGTCGAGCTCGAACTCGTAACCGGAGGACGGCACGTGCAGCAGGTGCGGGATCAAGCGGGCCGGAATACCGCGCAGTCCGGTTTGCGTATCGGCGAGGTTCTGGCCGACCATGATGCGCATTAAGCCGCGAGTCAGGTTGTTTCCCAGTCGGCTGCGCAGAGGGACACGGCCGCCGAAACTGCGGACCCCGAGGATGAGCGCGTTGCCATCGGCGGGAATGGCATCGGCGACGTGTACGATATCGTCGGGATGATGTTGGCCGTCGCCATCCCCGGTGACGACGCCGCAGCAGCCCGGGCATTTTACGAGCGCGTAATTCAAGCCGGTTTTAAGCGCGGCTCCTTTTCCCAGATTGACGCTATGGGCGAGCAGATGCACGCGGTTGGAGCGGGCGACGCGTTGAAAGATGGGGTCGAATTCCGGTCCGCTGCCATCGTTGACTACGATGATGGTGTCGAAGCCGCGTTCTAGCAGCGCTTCCACCAGGGTTTCCAGGGCTTCGCCGGGCTGGTAGGACGGGACTAAAACGGGTACCTGCGCAAATGCCATGGATCAGTCAGATTTTACCATTGGTGCAAGCAAGAGAATCCTCACCGCAGAGACGCCGAGACGCTGAGAAAAACAAAGACCAATGACGAAACCGGAGAGCGCTGAGGGGGCAGAGGACGCGGAGGAGTAGGGCTCCGCGGTCTCAGCGTCTTCGAAATCAATACCGCGCGTTCAACTGATAGCATATTAAGAACTGTCGGCGAATGGACGATGGAAGTGGGAATGCTCACAGTTTCCGGATGGGAGCGATTCGATGAAAGTGCTGCTTGGAATGGTGTTGGGAGTCGCGATACTGGCGGCTGGTGCGTTTCTGTATTTCAGGCTGGGCTTGGCGCCGGTGGCGACTGCGTCGGCTCCCATGCCGTTCGAACAGTTCCTGGCGGAAGGGGCATTGCAGGCCAGGATAACGAAAGAAGCTCCGACGACTGTGCCGATTCAGGCTGACGAATCGAATCTGGCGGCGGGTGTGAAGACGTATCGGGAGTCGTGCGCGGTGTGTCATGGGTTGCGCGGCGTGGAGGAGACGGCGGTCGCGAAGGGCATGTTCCCCAAACCGCCGCAGTTCCTCGCTCATGTGGGAAAGGGCGGCGGCGCGGTTGGGCAAACCTTTTGGGTGGTGAAGAACGGCATCCGGCTGACGGGGATGCCTGGCTTCGGGGCTTCGATGAGCGACGAACAGATTTGGCAGGTGAGCCTCATGGTGGAACAACGCGATAAACTGCCGGGCGGCCTGGAGAAGATGCTATCGGAGCCCGCTGCCGGGCCTAAGCGATGAAGGCAATCGCGATTCGGGGGCCACTATCCGGATGGACGAAAGCTGCAGGCGGACAAGGTCGGTGAGAGTTGCGGGCCGATGGATTTAATTGTGGACGCCAGCGGCATTGCGCCGCTCGAGTTCAATCTGCTGGACGCCCTCGACATCGATGGGGCGTACGTGCTGACCGGCATCCCGGGTGGGGATCGTCCGCTGCAAATTCCGGGGGCCAGTTCGATCCGGCAGCTGGTATTGAAGAATCAGCTGAAGCTGGGGAGCGTGAACGCGGCGCGCGGCCACTTCCAGATGGGCGCGAACCATCTGCAGCAGGCCCATTTGAAGTGGGGCGCGCTTCCGGACCAGCTGGTAACACAGCAGTATACGCCGGCAGAGTTCATCGCGTCGCAGGAGCATCGCGAGCCCAATTCGATTAGGCAGGTGGTGGAGTGGACAACGGCGAGCCCGCGGGCTTAGAGAGGATTCCGGCGAAACTTCAGCAGCCGGGCGCGGCGCGCTTCTGGCTGGCGCTCACGCTTACCGGCGTCAGTACGGGAATCGGCGCGGTGGTGCTGACGCGGCTGCTCGAATGGGTGCAACGGCTAGTCTGGGGCGGCTCCGGCACGGATCTGTTGAATGCCGCGGAACATGCGGATGCATGGCGACACGTTTGGGTGCTGCTAGCGGCGGGCGCGGTCACCGGGCTGGGGCAGATAATTCTGCGGCAGCTTTCGAGCGGCAACGGGATCGATACTACCGCGGCGATCTGGTTTCATGCGGGGCGGCTGCCGGCGTGGCGAACGCTGGGAAGCGCGGTGCTTTCGGTTTTGATCGTCGGCATGGGAGCATCGCTCGGCCGGGAGGGCGCGCCGAAACAAGTTGGGGCGGTGATGGCGAATGTGTTCACCAATCGCTGGCGATTGTCGGACGAGCAGCGCCGGCTATTGGTGGCTTGCGGGGCGGGTGCGGGGATGAGCGCGGCGTACGGCGTTCCGGTGGGCGGCGCACTGTTCACGCTGGAAGTGATGCGCGGCGTGCTGGCGCTACGGTTCGTGCTGCCGGCATTGTTCGCGTCGGCGATTGCCGCGGCCGTCTCATGGATCGCGATGCCGGACGCGCCGACTTATCGCATTCCTTCCTTTGCAAATTCGGCGCCGGCGGTGGCGTTCGCGCTGATCGCGGGTCCGATTGCGGGCGTGGTTTCGGTCTGGTATGTGCGGCTGATCATGTGGGCCGACCGGTCGAAACCGAAGGACTGGGAGCGGCTGATCGCGCCGGTGGTGGGGCTGGGACTGCTGGGAGTGGTGTCGATCCGCTTCCCGCAATTATTGGGAAACGGCAAGGACATTTCGCAGTTGGCACTGGCAGGGCAGGTTGCGCCGCTGTTGCTGCTGACGCTGTTGGTGCTGAAACCCATGGCGACCGCGTTGTGCATCCGCGTGGGCGCGCCGGGCGGCTTGTTTACTCCGTCACTGACCGTGGGGGCGATGCTCGGGGGCGCGCTGGGCGCCGCGTGGTCGTGGATTTGGCCGGGGCTTCCGCCGGGACTATGCGCTCTGCTTGGAGCGGGCGCGGTGCTGGCGGCGACCACTCAGGGGCCGATTTCGGCGGTGGTACTTTTGATGGAACTGACGGGGCGGGACCGCTCGTTCATCCTGCCGCTGCTGATTATCGCGGGCACGGCAACACTGGTGGCGCGGTCGATTGAGCCGCGATCGATTTACGATGCGAAGTTGAGCGACGAGGAGATTGCGGAACGGCAGAAGATGCGGGATCGGCCGATGCAAGCGTAAGGGGGCGGGGTTGTAGGCAAACCAGCTGGCGTTGAGGGTGAATGGAGTGGCAGCGGCGCCCCACAAGAAGTATCGCCGCGCGGGTTGAAGAGCACGGCTCGCGCGTGGGCCGGGCTGGGCAAGCTAAAGCTTACCCCACGATGCGGGACGAGCTTCAGAGGTACTTGCAATATTCGGCTGAATCGGGCGAAAGGCACCGCTCCCTCGCGGTCGCGGCTCAGTAAGGGCTGCTGTTTCAACACGGGATTAATAAGCCGCGCGCGCAAGCAAGCGGTTTCCGGGAATTTTGCAAGTACCTCTTCCGCTTGTCCGAGCGAGCGAAGTTCGCCCCGTCAGCGCCACGGGCACTCCCTCGCGCACCTCAAATTTTCGCTGGTCCTATAAGAGAACAAGTGAAGCATGTCCCACCGCCTGATAAAATGAAGCATCCCGATGCCCATCCAGACCCGCACGGCAGGCGCGCGTCAGTTCTTTTCCCGGCACGGAACGCTCTCCAAGTGGCACCCCAAATATGAATTCCGCGCGGGGCAGGTGGAGATGGCGGAGGCGGTGGAAGCGGCGCTGGCGGACAAGCGCCATCTGATTGTGGAGGCCGGAACGGGCACCGGAAAGACGCTGGCTTATCTGGTGCCGGCGCTGCAATCGGGCAAGCGCGTGATTGTTTCCACGGGCACGAAGAATCTGCAGGAGCAGCTTTTCTTCAAAGACGTGCCATTCTTGCAGAAGCACTTTCCGCGTCCGCTGAAGGTCTGCTACATGAAAGGCCGCAACAATTACGCCTGCCGGCAGAAGATTTACGACGCGGAAAATGCGCCGGTGCTGAGCGGCCTGGAGGAAGTGGCGGATTTCGAAATCATTCGCAATTGGGAAAAGAGCACGGAATTCGGCGATCGCGCGGAGATCAAGACTCTGCCCGAGGGATCGACTACGTGGGCGAAGATCGACGCGCGCAGCGATCTTTGCACCGGCCAGAAGTGCGCCAATTTCGACCGCTGTTTCATTACGCAGATGCACCAGAGGGCGCTGGAGAGCGATATTATCATCGTCAACCACCATCTGTTTTTCGCCGATCTTTCGCTGAAAGACGAGAACTACGAAGGCGGCATTTTGCCGGATTATCAAGCGGTGGTTTTCGACGAAGCGCACGAAATTGAAGATGTAGCGGGACAATATTTCGGCTATGCGGTGAGCAATTACCGGCTGCTGGATCTGCGGCGCGATGTCGGGGCGGTGGGCCGGATGAAGAAGTTCGGCACTCCGGAACTGGACCGCATTCTGGATCGGCTGGAAGAACTCACGGACGCGTTTTTCGGCCTGTTCGGCGAGGTGGAGCGGCGGGTGTCGTTTCAGGGCCGCGATGCGTTTCGGGAGGCGAACGAAGAGGCGTATTCGGATTTGCTGGCGGTGCTGGAACTGGTGGGATCGAACCTGCGGCTGATGCAGAATCCGCCGGAGGAGATCCAGCCGCTGATTCGCCGCACGGGCGAACTACAGATGGCGCTGCGCTTTGTGATGGAGGAAGACGACGAGCGCTACGTGTATTGGGTGGAACGGCGCGGGCGGGGCTGTTTTCTGCAGGCGACGCCCATCGAAGTGGCCGACATCGTGGCGGAGCGGCTATTCAGCAAAATCGAGACGGTGGTGCTGACGTCGGCGACGTTGGCGGTGGCGGGCGGGTTCGAGTACGTGCAGAAGCGACTGGGCGTGGAGAATCCGCGGACGCTGATTGTGGCGGGCCATTTCGATTATCGGAAGCAGGCGCTGTTTTATGTGCCGCAGCACATGCCGGAGCCCAAGAATCCGGCGTTCACCAGCAAGGCGTCGGAGGAAGTGCTGCGGATTCTGGCGCACAGCCGCGGGCGGGCATTCGTGCTGTTCACGAGCTACCAGCAGATGCGGATGGTCTACGAAAAGGTGTCGTTCGAACTGGATTATCCGACGCTGCTGCAGGGGACAGGTCCGCGGCATGCTCTGCTGGACGAATTCCGCTCGACGCCGAATTGCGTTCTGTTCGCGACCTCGGCATTCTGGCAGGGCGTGGATGTGCCGGGCGAGCAGTTGAGCTGCGTTATCATAGATAAGCTGCCGTTTGCGGTGCCGAACGACCCGGTGGTCAATGCGCGCATCGAAACGATTCGCCAGGCGGGGGGCAATCCATTTTACGATTACCAGATACCGCAAGCCGCGATCGCGCTCAAGCAGGGGTTCGGGCGGCTGATTCGCTCGAAGACGGACCGCGGGGTGCTGGTCCTGTTGGATAATCGCATTACCAAGCAGCGGTACGGCCAGGTATTTTTCGATAGCCTGCCGGATTACGGATTCACCACCCAGTTAGAGGACGTGGAGAAGTTTTTCGATGTTTGAAGTGACCATAGAAGAGACTTTCGCCGCCGGCCATGCGCTGCGCAATTACCGCGGGAAGTGCGAAAATGTGCACGGCCACAACTATCGTTGCCAGGTAACGCTGGAAGGCGCGGAACTGGATGAGATTGGACTGCTGGTGGATTTCGTCGAACTGAAGCGCGTGGTGCACGGGGTGCTGGACCGGTTGGATCACCAGTGGCTGAACGAATTCCCGCCGTTCGACGTGCTGAATCCATCGGCCGAAAATATGGCGCGGTACATCTACCAGCAAATTGCGGATGGATTGAAGGTGCGGGAGGGAGTGCGGATCGCACTGGTGAAGCTGTGGGAGACGGACACGGCCTACGCGACCTACCGGCAGTGAAGAAGGCCGCTCCCCGGAATACCTGGCGCTGCGACAGGGAGCGGCCGTTGAGAACCGGTGGTTATTTGCCGTAGTAAGCGGCGTTGCGGGCAGTGAAGTCGGCCCATTTCTCCGGCAGATCGTCTAATGCGAAGACCGCGGAGACCGGGCAGACCGGTACGCAGGCGCCGCAGTCGATGCACTCTACGGGATCGATGTAGAGCAGTTCCGCCTCCGCGTGATTGGGTTCATCCTTTTTGGGATGAATGCAATCGACAGGGCAGGCGTCGACGCAGGCGGTATCTTTCGTTCCGATGCAAGGTTCTGCTATTACGTAGGCCATAGCGTTAAGGTTGTCCCAGGTACATATACATATCACAGAGGGCGGGGAAATACAAACGGGGAGTTGGGCGAGGATCTCCCGATCGGTAGCTCTACCGCGAGAAGAGCTTTTGGTTCTCTCGCAAAGGCGTAGGGGAAAAAACGCCGAGGGAAAGTGCTCCAATTTGTTGCCCCACGGATCCGATCGTCGTCGGCCGTAGTTCATCGGAAGGAGCAGGAAAAGTAAAGATCTCTCGCAGAGGCGCAGAGATCGCAGAGAACAAACTCCCTTGTTCTGTGTGCTGAAGGAGTTGTGGAGATCCGTGGGACGCCGTGTAATGGGGCGGCGCAGGACGACCTCGACTTGCAAACCGCCGGTAAGCACACGAAACTGTAGAAGATGAACGCCAAAGTGCGCAAAGCCGTCTTCCCTGCCGCGGGATTGGGCACGCGATTTCTTCCCGCTACCAAAGCGCAGCCCAAAGAGATGCTGCCGATTGTCGACAAACCCATCATCCAGTATGGGGTGGAGGAGGCGATCCAGTCGGGGATTCAGAACATTATCATCGTCACCGGGCGCGGCAAAACCGCGATCGAAGATCATTTCGATGTGAGCTTCGAGTTGGAGAACCTGCTCGAAAGCCGCGGCAAGAAGGAACTGCTGGCTATCGTACGCAACATCTCCGACATGATCAACGTGTCCTACGTGAGGCAGAAAGAAGCGCTGGGACTGGGCCATGCGGTGCTGCGCGCTTCGGAACTGGTGGGCGACGAGCCGTTCGCGGTCGTGCTGGCGGACGACGTGATCGAAGCCCAGACACCGTGTCTGCGGCAGTTGCTGGATGTGTATGGCTTTTTCGGCGCGCCGGTGCTGGCGGTAATGGAAGTGCCGCGGGAAAATATCTCGTCGTACGGCGCGATTGACGCCGAACCGGTGTCGCACAACGGCACATCGGACCGCGTCTTCCGAATTCGAAGCATGGTGGAGAAGCCGAAGGCGGAAGAGGCGCCTTCGAACCTGGCGATTATCGGGCGGTACGTATTGACGCCGGAGATTTTCGACTCGCTGCAGGCCATCGACCCCGGGTCGGGCGGGGAGATCCAATTGACGGATGCGCTGCGGCACCTGTTGCACCGGCGGCCGATTTACGCGGTAAGGTTCGAGGGCACGCGCTATGACGCGGGCGATAAGCTCGGGTTCCTGAAAGCGACGGTGGAATTCGCGTTGCGGAGGAGTGATCTCGGTGGGCCGTTCCGGGAGTATTTGCGGGGGTTGAAGCTGTAGGACCGCTCCCTCACGGTCGCGGCTCAGTAAGAAAACGGTCGCGGCTCAGTAAGAAAACGGTCGCGGCTCAGTAAGAAAACGGGCCGCGGCCCAGTAGATAGGCAAGAGGATGACGTGTATATGTCCAGCAGGAGGATTGAAACGATGATTCGAAGGCATCTTTCGCGGAGGATTTTCGAGTGTGCGCTGGCGTTGGCGCTCGCCGGTGGCGCCACGATTCCGATGCGGGCGCAAACCATGTTGGGCCCGGTGGAATTGGACCGGTCGGTAGCGCGGATCGCGCTGTATCCCGATCCGCTGGTGGCGCAGATTTTGAGTGCGGCAACCTATTCCGACCAGATTCCCGAAGCGGCCAAGTGGTCCGATCGCCATCACTACCTGACGGGCGATGCGCTGGCCGCCGCGATCACGGGCGACCATGTGCCCTGGGATCCGAGTGTGCAGGCGATGTTGCCGTTCCCCTCGGTTCTCGAAACGATGGCCGCCGACATGAACTGGACAACTCAGCTAGGCAATTCCGTTCTGGCACAGAGAAGCGACGTAATGGACGCGGTGCAGCGAGATCGCCACAAAGCCTGGGACTACGGGTATCTGCGATCCAACACGGAGGTTCTGGTTGGGAACGGTCCGTTCATTACGATTCTGCCGACGCGTCCGGGTTTTTATGTGGTGCCGGCCTACGATCCGGCGGTGGTGTTGGTGGCGCCGCGGCCCGGCTTCGTGGTTGGCACAGCCATCAGTTTCGGGTTTGGAATCTCGCTTGGCGGGGCGTTCCGGCCCTGGGGATGGGGCGGCGTCCACATCGGCTGGGATTCGCGCGGATGGTACATCGGCGACCATCCGTGGGGCCGCACCTGGGCCAACCGGGCCACTTACGTTCACCCATATGGGGTGCAGCGGTATGAGGCGGCGCGCCGGGTGGAGACGCACGAATTGATCGAGCGGTCGGCAAAGGAAAGGGAAGCGTCGCGGCTCGGTCACGGGCACGCCGAGGAAGAGCACCATCACAGGTAATCGCCCGATCGGTTAAGGATCGCGGGGGACGATGCGGGAATCCACCTGGAATTTCCGGTAGTCCGTCCAGGTGATTTCGTCGTCCTCCGCAATTCGTTTGAGGAGCGCGATTCGCCCATTGCCCACCATATACTCGCGTTTGGGCAGCCAAAGCTCGCCGTTTATGCGGGTTTGCTCCAGCACGAGCTTCGCGCCGGGGCTCAGACGGGCGAGAAACAGGCCGAAGGAAATGGTTTCGATGGTTTCGGCTTCCACCCGCACCCACTGGTATCCCGCCTTTTCGATCCACATCTTCCCGCGAATCTTCGATAGTGCCGCGCCATCGTGCGTTTTGGCGTGGTATCCGGGCTTCGGCACTCCCGAAACGACCCAAGCGTCCTGGCCGTCGATGGTGTCGCTGCCGTCGAGGTGAAGGTCGAAGGCATCGGGTATTTCCAAGAGGAAGGCGCGTTCGTGGCGGCGTGATTTCTCGAAGCCGGCGGCGCGTTTTTGTTTTTCTGCCGGCGTCTCGCTGGCGAGTTTGGCGGTCTCTTTGTCGAGTTTCTGCTGTTGCTTCTGCTGCTCGGCGGCCGGCAGAGGCTTGCCGTCGCGTGTGAGGATGCGGGTGAAGGGCAGACCGTCGAGGATGAGGGTTTCCCAGGTCTCCTGACGGTCGGAAGTGACTTGATCGCGCGCGTCGAAGTGGCGTTCGCGCGAGTGGCCGGCCCAGGTGTAGTCGGCGCGTTGGATCCAGTTATTCCGATCGAGCTCGATAGCGCGGCGAACGATCTCGCGGGCGTCCTGGGCGGCGGCGTGTGTGGCTGGGAGAATTAGTCCACCATAGAGACACAGAGACACCCGCCAGAGAATGTTCACCGCAGAGACGCTGAGACGCTGAGAAAGACAAAAGTCAAAACCGGAGGGCGCTGAGGGAGCGGAGGACGCTGAGGGGTCGGCTGGCGCAATGTGGACGTCGCCGCCGGCGCTGCCGCCTGCCGGGAAATCGTCGCGGCGCGCGAAGAGGCCGGCCGTCAGTTTCACCATCTTTAATTCACGTACAAGGTGGCGGTCTGGCAGGAAACTCCGCCGATGCTGCAGGTGACTGGTTGGGGTCCCGCCGCTATATTGGCGGGGACGGTGGCGTTTACCTGGTA
>Ga0182018_10000786_pt1 | contig 39402 bp, 39 predicted proteins | sample 812P2MmetaG_FD_120490 | JGI IMG/M metagenome (GOLD analysis project Ga0182018, IMG submission 120490) | Permafrost microbial communities from Stordalen Mire, Sweden - 812P2M metaG | ecosystem: Environmental > Terrestrial > Soil > Wetlands > Permafrost | place: Sweden: Stordalen | collected... | reverse complement strand
TCCGACTACGCCCGATTTCCTCTCGCTCCCCGCTGACGTTCTATTTCTAGTTTGACCGCGGATCAACGTTCCAGGATCGCTACGTTTCCGGAGGCTTGCTGTTCCTCAAACCTCTTGGAACCTCATTCACTATGCTCCTAAGCCCCTTTTTCGTCAACGCATTTCGCGTGCTGAGTAATACGATTTCCACAATATTTATGTCGTTTGTTTCTAAATGGTTACGGTTGTCAGCGGTGCATCCGTTGTGGATAAAACGGGTGTATGACGTTCTGTTTTTGTCATACTGGGCGTGGTGCGACGACTGGCGATCCGGCCGGGTGCGATTGGGGACTTGATTCTCGCCCTGCCCGCCCTGGAATCCTTGCGGACCGACTACTTCGAGGTCTGGGTACCCTCGCGAAATGTGCCACTGGTGCGCTTCGCCGGCCGCGTACGCTCCATCGCCTCCACCGGCCTCGATCTACTAGGCATCGCCGATCCTCCGCCCAGCTTGCTCGAGAGATTAAGTCATTTCGATTCTATTGTTTCCTGGTACGGCACGAATCGCCCGGAGTTCCGCGGCCTGGTCGGCACGTTGAACCTGCCGTTCCGCTTCTTTCCCGCTCTGCCTCCCGAAAGCGCGACCACTCACGCCTCCGATTTCTATCTCAACCAGGTGCGCGATCTGGGCGAATCGACGAGCGACGCCCTTCCGCGTATTTCATGCGATGTTCCACGCGAGAACTTCGCCGTCATTCATCCATTCTCCGGGAGCGCCCGTAAGAACTGGCCCCTCGATAAATTCCGCCAACTGGCCCGCGGCCTGGAACGCACCATGCCGGTGCGCTGGTGCGCCGGGCCCGACGATCCGCCGCTCGAGGGCGCGGTCCGCATCGACGATCTGTATGAGTTGGCATGCTGGCTGGCCGGCGCGCGCCTCTACATAGGCAACGATTCCGGTATCACCCATCTGGCGGCAGCCGTGGGAACACCCGTGCTGGCCCTGTTCGGCCCCACCGATCCCGGTATCTGGGCGCCGCGCGGCGACAACGTGTGCGTGGCGCGCTGGAAGCGCTGAGAGCCGGTGCCGGCGCGCTACAATAAGGGCAATTCGATGGCAGCCAGGCTCAATCCGGCCCCCTCAAGGCCGCCCGAGATCGTGGAGTTGCGGCGCCTGAGCGCGCGCGATCTGGAGCCTCTGTTGCGGGAAGAGACGGCCGCCTGGTGGGAGACGCTCGACTGGGATTTTGAAAAATCCGCCGACCTGGTGCGGCGCTTCGTGGATCTGCGGGCGCTCAACGGCTACGCCCTGGTGGAAGACGGACTTGCCGTCGGCTACATCTACTACGTGCTGGAAGAAGGCAAGGGATTGATGGGCGATCTCTACGTGATGCGGGAGCATCGCACCATAGAGCGCGAAAACCTGCTGCTCTCCTCAGCCCTCCATTCGATCGTCGCTCACCCCCACGTCACGCGCATCGAATCGCAGCTTATGATGCTGGAGTTCTCCAGCAGCCGGGCCGTTCCGGGAGCCGCTCATTTGAGCGCCTTCGACCGCAACTTCATGCGTATCGATCTGCGGCGCGCGCCGCTGCCGGAGGGCCGCTTGCGGCGCACTGTTTCCATCGACCGCTGGACCGACCTGCATCAGGAATCGACCGCTCAGCTGATCGCCGCCGCCTACCTGGGCCATGTCGATAGCAGCATCAACGACCAATACCGGACTTTGTTCGGCGCGCGGCGATTCCTCCATAACATCGTGCAATATCCCGGCTGCGGCAGTTTTTTCCGGCAGGCTTCCTTCGCCGCGTTCGAGCCCTCGCGCGCAGTGCTCTGCGGAATCTCCCTCACCAGCCTGGTGTCGCAGGAATTCGGCCACATCACGCAGATCTGCGTCTCTCCGGAAGTGAAAGGCAGCGGCGTAGGATACGCGTTGCTGCGCCAATCGCTGCTGGCTCTGCGCGATATGGGATGCCGCGCGGCCACACTCACCGTGACAGCCGCCAATGAAGGCGCCGTGGAGCTTTACAAGCGGGTGGGATTCCAGACTGTGCGGCGCTTTTCCGCTTACGTCTGGGAAGGATTTCGGGGATAGCGCAAGGCAAAGCGGCGCTACTTCACGCCCGACATCAATCTCACCGTGGGCTTAATCAGCAGCGTCAACACCGCCGCTGCCGCGATGCTGAATCCGGCGACCGCCGAGAATAGGGTGGGTGTCGACATCTTCGCGGCTACCGATACCGCGTTACCGGCGAGCCAGTTTCCGATAGCGATGGAGAGGAACCAGATGCCCATCATGAATCCCGCGGCGCGGTCGGGCGCGAGCTTGCTGGTAGCGCTCATACCGATGGGACTCAGGCAAAGCTCGCCCACGGTTTGCAGCAGATACGTGCCGATAAGCCACCACAGGGCGGCCTGCTCGCCATACGCTATTCTGGATGCCGGCGGAACCAGGAGCAGGAACGCCAGTCCTGCGAAGAGCAAACCGAGGGCGAATTTGGCTGGGCTCGGCGGCTCTTTCTTACGGCGGGCAAGGCTCAGCCATATCCAGGCGAATACCGGCGATAGCGACACCACGAAGACCGGTTGCACGCTTTGAAACCAGGTGGCGGGAAATAGATTAAACGGCTTCGGGAAGGGAAGCGCCCGGTTGGTGTTGCGCATGGCGAAGAGGTTCAGCGTGGAGCCGGCCTGTTCGAACGACGCCCAAAACAACGCCGATGCGACGAACAGCACCAGCACCGCGGCGGATCGTTTGCGCTCTTCAGCAGACCAGCCGCTGCCTCCGAGCAGCCACGAGAAAACCACGATTGCGATCGCCAACTCGAACCAGCCGAGGGCGTCGCCCACTTCCGTGGCGGTAATCGGCACTATTCCGAGGGCGCTCAGGATAGCCATCAGCGCCACCGCTCCGATCACTCCACCCACCGCGAGAAGAGTGTTATTCTGCTGCTTGCGGTCGCGAACCGGGTCGCCTGTGCTGGCGGGATGGAGGCCCGCGGTTCCGAGGTGCTTATAGCCGAGCACGTACTGAATGAGTCCCACCAGCATCCCCAGCCCGGCCATTCCGAATCCCAACCGCCAACTGATCTTTTCTCCCACCCATCCGCAGATCAGCGGCGAGATCAAAGCGCCCGTATTGATGCCCATGTAGAAAAGCGAAAAGCCGGAATCGCGGCGCACATCGCTTTTGGAATAGAGTTGGCCGACGATCGTGCTCGCGTTGCCCTTGAGCAGGCCCGTTCCCATCATCAACAGCACCAGTCCGGCGTAGAAGGATGCCTCGCTCGGCAGCATCAGGCAGAATTCACCGGCCGCTATGAAGATTCCACCCAACAGGACAGCGCGGCGCTGACCCGTGACGCGGTCGGCGATCCATCCGCCGCCAAGGCAGAGAAGGTAAACCATCGACACGTAGAGCCCGTACACGGATCCGGCCTTGACATCGCCGAATCCCAGCCCGCCATGCCCGACCTTGTCGACCATGTAGAAGATGAGGATGGCGCGCATCCCGTAATAGCTGAAGCGCTCCCACATTTCCGTGAAGAAGAGCGTCGCCAGGCCTCGCGGATGGCCGAAGAAGCTGGTATCGGCCTGGATGGCATCGAGGGACCTGCGGTCGTCGCTGGTGGCCATAGATGTCCAGTATAATCGTCGGCATGCTTCGCTGGTGCCTTCTCCTTTGTTGCACGCCGCTCCTGTTCGCGCAGGCCGACGATATCCGCGCGATGATGGAAAAATCGCAGGCCAACTGGAATCGCGGCGATCTGGCCGCCTTCGCCGCCGATTATGAAGACTCGCCCGAGACTACCTTCGTCGGCAAGGACGTCACGCGCGGCGGCACGGCGGCCGTCCTGGCCCGCTACCAGGCCCACTATCCCAACCGTGAGGCCATGGGAACGCTGACGTATTCAGAGCTGTCGATTCGCGTGCTTTCGCCCGACATCGTGCTGGCCGATGGGAAATTCTTCCTCCGGCGCACGGCAGCGGGCGGCGGCGAAGCCAGCGGACGATTCACGCTGGTGATCCGCAAGACGCCCAAGGGCTGGAAGATCATCCACGATCATTCCAGCTGAGGCCCTGCGTCCAGCCCCTCCCTTACTTGAGGATCCAATCCACTAACATGTATCCGGCGGTGATACCGGCGATCAGGAGAACGCCCAGCAGTGTCGGTGGAGCGGGAACCGGAATCTTGAAATACCGGCAGGCTCCGCCGATGAGCAATGCGAGAACGATACCGATCGCAGTCTTCATGGGAACAGTGTACGTAATGTTAGCCTCGAATTAGGATGGACGCTCTTCCGATGGCCGGCGGCGGACTCTCGGCCGGCGCCGCATTTCTGGCGTGGGCGGTGCGCGGCCGCTCAGCCGCGGTGTTCGGAAATTCCGTGTGGCGCGGCAGCACCGGGCGGCACGCCGTAGCGCTCACATTCGACGACGGCCCCAGCGAAAGCACGCCGGCTATCCTCGACCTTCTCGCGCAGTACCGTGTCCCCGCCACGTTTTTCCAGGTGGGCGCGAATGTCGACCGTCTCCCGGAGGTGGCGCGCGCCGTCGCCGCCGGTGGCCACGCCATCGGCAACCACAGCTACGCGCACCCGTTGTTTTGTTTCCGTTCCGCGGCCTTCATAGAGGCCGACCTGCGGCGCGCACAGCAGACCATTCGAGCGGGCACCGGCGTCGAACCGGAATGGTTTCGCGCGCCCTACGGGGTGCGCTGGTTCGGAATGGGGCGCGCACAGCGGCGGCTCTCGCTCACCGGCGTCATGTGGAGCACCATCGGGCGCGATTGGCGGCTAAATTCCGCCGAGGTCTTCCGGGTTCTGTCGAACGGCGCCTCGAATGGCGCTATTCTGTGTCTACACGACGGCCGTGAGTTGCAATCGCGGCCCGATATAACTGTAACGGTGGAAGCGGTGCGGCGCCTGCTCCCGGCGCTGTTGGAGCAGGGGTACCAGTTTGAGACCGTAACTCAACTTCTATGTCCGAAGAGCTGATTCAAAGAGTCATTAAATCGATTGCCGCCACCAAGCGCATTCCTGTCGAGTCGGTGAACGTCGACAGCAATTTTCTGGAGTTGGGGATCGACTCCATGGATGCCGTGGAAATCCTCTTTGCGCTGGAGAACGAATTCGACATCAACATTCCCGATGAGGAAGTGCGGTCGGTGCGCGGCATCCGGCAGATGTGCGAAGGCGTGGAGCGGCTGGTGCTGGCCAAGTCCGCTGGCGCGAAGGTCTCCGGGTAGCGCATGCGGCGCGTTGCGATCACCGGTATGGGCGCCATTAGCGCGCTCGGAAAGAACGTCGCGGAATTCGCGCAGGCGCTGGCGGAGGGCCGGCCGGGAATCGGGCCCATCGAATCCACCGATGTCTCCCAAGTTCGCTTCCAGAATGGCGCGGAGGTCAAGGGCTACAGCCACACGCCGTATTTCGAAGATCGCCGCGCCGATTTCATCGACCGTTTCGCGCAATTCGCCGTGATCGCCGCGCGCGAAGCCATCGGCGATGCGGGAGTGCGGTGGACTCCGGACCTGCGCGAGTCGGCCGCCATCGTCACCGGCTCTTGCGTAGGCGGGCAGAGCACCGAGGATATCGGCTTTCAGGAAGTGTACAAGCTCGGGCACAACCGCGTACACCCGCTAACCATTCCGAAGACCATGGCGAATGCCGGCGCGAGCCACATTTCCATGGAATTCGGCGTCACCGGCCCGAGCTTCACGCTGTCGACCGCGTGCTCGTCGGCCGCGCACGCGATTGGGCAGGCATTCTGGATGGTGCGCTCGGGCGCGGCCGGCCTGGCGATCGGCGGCGGGAGCGAAGCGCCTTTCAGCTTCGGAATTCTGAAGGCCTGGGAAGCGATGCGGGTGGTATCGACGGAGACTTGCCGGCCGTTTTCCAAGGATCGCAAGGGCATGATTCTGGGGGAAGGCGGCGCCATGCTGGTGCTCGAACCGCTGAAGGCGGCACAAGCTCGCGGCGCGCGCATTCATGCCGAAATCGTGGGCTTCGGCATGTCGGCCGACGCCGGCCACATTACCCAGCCTTCCGCCGAAGGCGCCGCCCGCGCTATACGGGCAGCCCTGCGTGACGCCCACCTTGCACCGGAAGCGATCGGCTATATCAACGCACATGGCACCGGCACACCGGCCAACGATTCCACGGAAACGGCTGCCATCCGCGCGGTATTCGGAGCGCATGCCGGCCGCTTGGCGGTCAGTTCCACGAAGTCGATGCACGGCCACGCGCTGGGAGCTTCGGCCGCGCTGGAATGCCTGGCGACTGCGCTAGCGTTGCGCGACGGCCTGCTGCCCCCCACCGCGAACTATCGCGAGCCCGATCCGGAATGCGATCTCGACGTGATTCCCAATGTGGCGCGTCGCGCGCAAGTGGAGTACGCGCTCTCCAATTCCTTCGCCTTCGGCGGTCTGAACGCGGTCCTCGCGCTGCGGGCGGGATAGACCGCTGTTCTTTATGGGGCCCCCCCGGGGCAAGGCCGGGCTGTCGCCCGGCTGGGCAAGCTAAAGCTTACCCCACATCAGAAAGCCCGGCGATTTTGTGGGATAAGCTTCATCAGCTTGTCCAAGCGAGCGTAGCTCGCTTCTGGCGATTCTGCCTAATCTCCCGCAGCGCGTTCCACCTTCGGCGCGGCCCACCAGCCCGACGCCGCCAGGAACGCGCGTACTTCCGTCCACCGCGTCTTGATTACCGAGATCGCCAGCATCAGCAGAATCACGCCTACCGCCGCTACCAGCGTCTGCGCTTCATTCAGGCGCCCCTTCAGGAAAAACAGCTCGCGGCCGTAAACCAGTTCGATGTGCACCCAGTAGACTAAGAGCGACGTCGTGCCGAATTGCCGCACCCAGCTCCAGCCCGAACCCGCCGCATAGCGGGTCCATACGAAAGCCACCGAGAGGATCGCCAGCACCACACCCTGCTTGGTCAAAACCTGTAGCGGACTGTTCAGCCAGTATTCCGACTGCGCATAAATCTTATACGGCAGCCGATCGAGGTAGTGGCACACCAGAATCGCGCCTATTCCGAGCATTCCCGCCCATCGGATGGCGCGGTCCGTGGCGTCGGGCGGGATGGCGCGGATGACGCTGCCGGCGCTCACTCCGAATGCCAGGTATGCGCCCCAGGGGAAGAATCCGAAGCTGTGATAGTCGGGAATCAGGTAATTCCGCACCAGCCATGGCGCCGGCGCCCAATTTATGGCCGAGATCGATGGCGACACGCAGGCGATACCCAGGCCGGCCACGGCTGCCGCTTTGGCCCGGGTCTTCGTCGAAAAGATCGCCATTACCGACAGCAGCGCGATGGCGAATCCCATGCAATTCAGAATGTCGACGCGCAACAAATCGCGCCACGGCGCCGGGAAGCCGAAAATCCAAAGCTGTATACGGAAGGCGAAGGCTAGAAAAAACAGGTATCCCGAGCGCCGGAAGGCCGTCTTGACGCGCTCCGCGGGAGCCATGCCTTTGCGCTCCGAGCTGTCCATGAGAAACGACAGCGTCACGCCAGTCAGGAACAGAAATATGGCCGGAGGCATACCCCCGATAAATTGCGAGAAGATATACGGCCCGCGATTGCGCAGATCGTCCCGCAGGAACGAATCCCACACGTGGCCGTGCAGCATAATGGCCGCCCCGATGCCGCGCAACCAATCGAGATACTCCAGCCGGTGCGTGCCGCTCTTCGACTTCATGGCCGCTCAGACCTACTTCTTCTTGTTCAGTGGCTCTTTCTTGGCGCCCTTGGGTAGCGTGAACTCCGAATCGGGAATATCGGATTTCGGCTGCACGTTGGTATAGCTGATTTGCGTGTAGTCGTTGCCCTTCTCGAAGAACTTCTGTTGCACCGCGTAACCGGTGTCATCGGAGATCCACAGTTCGATCTTTTTCCACTGCTCTTTCATGTCGGACGAGGTGGGATCCAGTTCCAGACGGGTGGCGTTTTTTCCCGCCACCGTGTCCGATCCTCCCAATGTCACTTTATAGTCGGCCAGCAACTCCTTCGAACTACCGCCGAAGCCGAGCGTCAGAATCATTTCCACGAACGATTTTCTGTGGCCGAGAGCCACTTCCTGAATCTCCTGGCTACTCGGGTAATAGACGTCGACCTTGTTGCCGTCGGCGTAGGCGACTTTCTTTTCCGGTTGCTCGATCGCGATCTTGACGTGCAGACTGTTGCGATTGGGATGCTTTACCAGGATCGTTCCGGTCTGCGCATCGTCCTCATGGATAGCTTCCATGTGCTGTACCGTTTGTATGTTTGCCGACAGACCTTTGAAGTGCGCGGCCACCAGATCCATTTTCGCGAGCGCCTGGGCTAGCGTCAGGCCCGCCGCCGAGGCCGGAAGCGCGGCGGCCATGGCCACCGCGGTGACGAACAACGATTTACACGTTTTCATGCAGGTCATGGCCGGGTGAAGGCAATATAAAACCGCAGCTCACCGTCGGAATCGGTGAACGGCTCCACATTGGTCACCGTGAGGTGAGAATTGCCCGCGCGGGTGCGAACCTCCTGCGTCAGTTTCACCATCCTTTGGTCTTCCGGAGTGGCGCTCCAAAACTCCGGATCGACCATGAATTCGCCATGCGCGATGGAGATTACGCTGACGCGCGGAATGCGGGGCTGATCGCGAAACCAGCCACGCGGCGTGAGGAAAATAAAGGCCAGAATCAGCCCCACAATCACGTCGTACTGCCAGCTCCCGCGTTGATACTCCCACAGAATAAAGCGCTTCAGCATTCGCACCCGTATTTTACCAGGGAGCGATCCGTTTTTCGCGATCCGCCAGGACGCCGGGAAGTTGAGGCTTCCACCGCCGCAGTGCAAATCGGCCTTACCGCTTCGGTTAGCACCGCAGCCGCTAACCTTTAGGGAGTATCAAAGTCCTAGGGGAAACTCTTAACATAGACAGGAAAGTAGACACAGCTATGGAATTGATCGTCACTCTTCTGGCGTCCATCAGCGGGGCCCTCATCGGCACTTCCGTTGGTATCTATCTCCTCTATCGCAAACTTCGCCCCATCACCGGCGCGGAGTTGGATCTGACCCGAGGCAAGCTCAGGTCCACCGAGTTCTCTCTCACGGCCGCCACCGCCAATATGGAGAACCTCAAGAAGCAGTTGGCCGAGCGCGAGCAGCAAACTGCCGGCGTGGAAGAGAAGACACACGCGCTGGAAGCCGAGATCGCGGCGCTTCGGCAGCAGCTCTCGGACCAGGAAGCCAAGGTGCAAGAAGCGACCAAGGCCGTGGCAGACACTGCCGGCCGGCAGCTGGCTTCTTACGAATCGCAGATCGACGCCGACGGCCGGCAGATCAAGGAACTCACCGGACAGGTGGGCCGTCTGGCCACCGAGTTGAATCAGTTCAAGCTCGATCTCGACCAGGAGACGCATGGCCGGACATCGCTGGAAGCCCAGCTCAGCGCCGAGCACGAGCACTCCCGCCGGTTGGCTTGCCGCATCGCCGAACTGGAATCCGAGCGCTCCCACTTCGATCTCACCCTTCAGGAAGAGCGACAATCCGCCGCCAAGGGCATCGAGTTGCTATTCATGGCACAGGAAAATCTGAAGCGCGTTTTCCGGCATATGCAACCCGAAAAGCCGGCTGAAAATGGCGAGAGCAACGGCCACGTGCTGGTTGGCGCCGCTGTCTCGGATTCGCCCACGGAATAGTGGGTTACGGAGCTGTGAAACGTGCGGGGGCGCAAGCGTCGGGATAGTCTCCGCGCTGCCGGCACGAATGCCCAATGCCACTTAGTTTTCCCAAGGGTGGAATTCCTGCGGAGATCAAGTGGGGCAGGCCCCCTGGCCTGCGCGGGACGCCCTCTCCTCGTCCCGCTCTTTCTATTGATTCAGGCGCATGGCATCGCGGACGTGGGCGTCCGCCGCACTATTTAGGCAGATGCCCGGAAGTGGGAAAACTAAGCGGCATTGGCAGGAATGCCTGCGCTCCAGGTCCATAATGGGAGCGCTGATTGTCGATCCCGCCGCGGCTGACTTCCTCCGGAATGCGGACCGCGCGGTGCTCCTCCGGCGAATGCACGTAGGTAAGCGGCCTTCCCGGCTGGAAGGCTCGCGAACCGATCGGGCCGCGCGGCTCTCAGGCATCTCTTTATTGTGACGGAGGATGCCGGAAAAAAGTCCGATGTTTCGTGTGGAAGAGGTTGCGCTCCCACGGCGCGCGCCGCCAGTAGTACAGAGCCAGAAAGGCGCGCAAGCTGAGCACCAGCGGATGGTACTGCGATACCTCCTCCAGATCGTCGTTGATGCACAGGAAGCAGGGCCGTTGCCACAGAATCTTGACGTAGTGGTGCAACGTCCTGAGATACCGGTGCCCGAGCATAAACAGGCGGTACTGCCGGGACCGGTCCGGCAGGACACGGATTTCATGCCGTCCTCGTTCTGTCGGCGACTCCAAAAGGGCGTATCCGAACAGAACGTTCAGCGCCAAATCGTTGCCGGAGCGGAAACGGTGACCCCGCGTCTGTCGAAACTCATCCTGGAACAGACTTTCCAAGCGAAACAGAAGATCGCGATCGTAAGCCTGCGGGGTGTGGGAAGGCATGAGCCGCGGCGCTGCCGGCGCCCCCCAACAGCGGGTGAGAATATCTTGGGTGTAGGCGCAGGCCCGTTCGCGGGTCGATCCCTGGCGCGGGTCATCCGGCAACGGGAAATCCTCCAGAAAGACTATCTCGCCACTTTTGGGAGTGAAAAAATCCGGAGGCCGAACATCACGGCCCAGGAAGAAATCATCGTTGAAATAAAGGAAACGCCGGCTGAGCCCGGGAATACGGTGCAAGCACATTTCGATGGCGTGGGAGTTGAAAGTGGGCAAGCACTGCGGTTCGGGGAAGACTTCGGCGTGTGTCACCAAACGAATGCGCGGATGCGAACAGTCCAGCCATGCAGGCGCTTGCCCATTGGTCAGGATATGGACGCGCCTCACCCACGGCGCGTACCGCTGCAGCGAACGAAGCGAGAAGCGCAGTTCTTGATTATTACGGTAACGATTCGCCTGGTCATCCGCGGCCGAACAGGCATATTTGCGCCGCACCGCATGGAACGCTGGGTCGCTGCCGTCTACCCAGGTATAAACTGCGTCCACGTCCTCGGTCATGGTGTGTCACATAGTAGCGCCCCGATGCGCCATGCGTTACCTTAAGATTTCATGACTCCAACCCGAATCGCCATTGCGACGATCGATGGCATCTCCGTTTGCGACCATCTGGCGCGCAGCACGGCCTTCCTGATTCTTGAAATTCAGGATGGCGCTATCGTCTCCGGTACGTTTCGCAGCCGGCTCACCGATACCTGCGGAAATCACGCCGGGTTTGTCGAAATGCTGGCTGGGACCAATGCCGTGATGTGCGGCGGCATCGGCCAAGACGCCGCCGACATGCTCGCCGCCCACGGAATTGAACCGCTGGTGCTGGATGGAGCGCACTCCATCGACGATGCCGTCAACGGATTTCTCGCCGGAAGCCTCACGCTCACCGCGGACCGCGTCTGCTTCTGCCACTGAAACTAAGATTCCAGACCCATCTGCGTCAGGCGATACCGCAGCGCGTTGCGCGTGAGCCCTAGCAAACGGGCGGCCTGGCTCTTGTTGCCGTCGGCCCTGCGGAGGGCCTCGCGAATGATATCCTGCTCGTAAGTGTCGAGTGTCATTCCTTCGGGGATAAAATGCGTCTCGTCGCGCGGTTTGACCCGCGGAGCGCTCTCCAGTTTGATGTCGGAGGCGTCCAGCGACGTGCCTTTGGCCATCACCAGGCTGCGCTCGATCACGTTCTCCAGTTCGCGGACATTGCCCGGCCAATGGTAGGACACGAGTTTTTCCATGGCGGCATCGGTGATCGATTCCACGTGGCAGCCGGCGTCGGGCGCCAGCTTTTTCAAAAAATGACTGGCCAGGAACGGAATGTCCTGCTTGCGCTCGCGCAGCGCCGGGATGTTCAGCGGCACCACGTTCAGCCGGTAATACAGATCTTCCCGAAACGTCCCCTGCTCCAGCGCGGCGCGCAAATCCTGATTGGTCGCCGCGATCACCCGCACGTCGATGTGCCGCGTCACGTTGCTGCCCAGCCGTTCGAATTCGCGCTCCTGCAGCACGCGCAGCAGTTTCACCTGGATGGGGCCGGGAACATCGCCGATTTCGTCCAGGAAAACCGTGCCAGTGTCCGCCAGTTCAAACTTGCCCGGCTTGCTGGTGTTGGCGCCTGTAAATGCGCCCTTTTCATAGCCGAACAGTTCGCTCTCCATCAGGTTTTCCGGGATGGCGGTGCAGTTGATTTTCACCAGCGGCTTATCGCGCCGCGGTGAGTGGAAGTGGATCGCCCGCGCCACCAGATCCTTGCCCACCCCACTCTCACCCGCCAGCAGCACCGTGGCTCGTGTTGGCGCCACGCGTTCCACCGTGTCGAAGATCTCCTGCATGGCCCCGCTGCGGCCGATGATGTTGTCGAACTCGTAGCGCCGCCCCAGTTCCGCCTTCAGCTGGCGATTCTCATCGCGCAGCGCGCGCATCTCCAGCCCTTTGTGGACCACCTGCATCAGGTGATCGAGCGAGAACGGCTTGAGAAGAAAATCGGTGGCGCCCGCTTTCATGGCTTCCACCGCGGTTTCCACCGTGCCGTAAGCCGTCATCATGACCACCGGCACGAGCGAATTCTGCCGGCGTATCAGGCCGAGAAACTCCAGCCCGTCCATGTTCGGCAGCTTGAGATCGGTGAGCACCAGATCGGCGCGATCCACGATCTTGAGCGCTTCTTCGGCGGTGCCTGCCTTGTCCACGTCGAAGCCCGCCGATATCAGTTGCAGCTCGATTACGCGGCGAAGTTTTTCTTCGTCTTCAACTACCAGAATGCGCTTTTTCATTCGGACCCAGACGGAGCGGAGGAAGCCGCAGGTTCGTTCGGCAGCACCACGTGAAATATGCTGCCCTTACCAGGCTCGCTCTCCACTGTTATCTTACCGCCGTGTTCGTCGACGATCTTGGAAACAATCGCCAAACCCAATCCCACGCCTTCCGGTTTGGTGGTGAAGAAGGGATTGAAGATGGAGTCGCGCTGCGCCGGTTCGATTCCCACGCCGCGGTCGATCACCGCGATCTCCACGCGGTCCGCGCCAGCGCGCGTCTTCACGCTCACCGCCCCGCCGGGAGGCGACGCCTGTACGGCGTTGAGAATCAGGTTGTAAAACACGCGTTCCATCAATTCGGCGTCGAAGGGAAAGGGCGCGATCTCGGGCTGGTAGTTCTTATAGATGGCCGCGCCCTTGGCTTCGCGTTCCACTTGCGCAATGGCGCGGTCGAGTGTCTGACTCAGATCGGCCTTGTCGCGGCGTAATTTGAGCGGCCGGGCGAATTGCAGGAAGCGAGTGACGAGGGAGTTGGTGCGGTCCACCTCACTGGCGATAAATCCCGCCATCTCGCGTGCCACATCGTTTTCGGAGGCGACGTTGCGCTGCAATAATTCCGCCGATGCCTTAATGGTCCCGAGCGGATTGCGCAGTTCGTGCGCCAGTCCGGCCGAAAGCTGGCCCAGGGCTGCCAGCCGGTCGGATCGGCGCGCGGCCTGCTCCGCCAGCTGGATGCGCTCATTGGCCTCTGCCAATTGTTCAGCCGTGCGGAGATTCTTGTCCGATTGCACTCGCAGCTCGCGCGCCAAAGTGTTGGCGATGTTTCCAGCCACGATGAGACATACTACACGCAACTCCACGTCAACCGTAACCGGCTTGGCCGCGGTAACGAAGGTTAGAAAAACCAGGTATGCCGCGCAGGTCAGCAGCGTGAAAATCATCGTCCCGAGGAAATCGAATGTGGTGGCTGCCGATACTACGGGCAGAAGCAGTGCCGGCCAATATCGGCTGTTGATGCCATTGCTGTAGCCGATTAATACGAAACTCAGGACCAGCTTTAGCACAATCCAGAAGATCCGGCTTCGGGTCGACGCGATCGCCGGAACCTTTGGCTCCAGAACTTGTGCCACCCCCAAAGCCACGAGGGGCGCAATTTCGAACGCGTCACCGTACTCGCTCTTTGCAAGAGGCACGGCAAAAACGGCCAGCCACACCAAATCGTGTGGCCGGATCAGCTTCGCCCATGAACGCCAAGAGTTGACCGACACTCGTCAATATCCCAGTCGGGATTATGCCACAATAAAGAATACTGTCTCATGGCCAACCCAAGCATTCTGGATCAGGACCCGGCTGCGCGCTCCGGTTCCCCATCCTCCAACGACTCCGCCGAGTCATTCGGCGACATCCTTTCACAGTACGAACAGTCCCATTCCCACAAGCCTGAAGAAGGCGGGCGGGGACTGGAAGGCACTGTCATTCAAGTTTCAGGAGACCAAGTTTTCCTGGACATCGGATACAAGACCGAAGGCATCATCCCGGTTGCCGATTTCGGCGGCGAGCCCATCAAGGCCGGCGACAAGATGCCCGTATCGATCAAAGGCCGCGACCCGGAGGGCTATTATGAGCTTTCGCGGCTCAAGGTGGAACGGCCCAAGGATTGGTCGTCGTTGGAAAAGGCTTTCGCGGATAAGGCCGCCATCGCCGGTGTGGTCAGTGCCGTCGTAAAGGGCGGCGTCTCGGTAGACGTTGGGGTCCGCGCTTTCATGCCGGCTTCCCGCAGCGGCGCCAAAGACGCGGCCGAGATGGAAAAACTCATCGGCCAGGAGATCCGCTGCCGCATCATCAAACTCGACGTCGCCGATGAAGACGTGGTGGTTGACCGCCGCGCCGTCCTCGAAGAAGAGGAGCGCGCCGCCAAAGAGCGCCGCTACACCGAAATCAAGGAAGGCGAGATCGTGGAAGGCACGGTTCGCAGTCTCACCGATTTCGGCGCTTTCGTCGATATCGGCGGCGTAGACGCGCTGCTGCACGTAGCCGATATCTCGTGGTCGCGCGTCAATAAGCCCGCCGACGCCCTGACTGCCGGGCAGCAGGTGCGCGTCAAAGTTCTCAAAGTCGATCCCGCCAAGCGCCGCATTTCGGTGGGAATGAAGCAATTGCAGGCCCACCCATGGGAACTGGTCAACGAGAAGTTCAAGGTCGGCGATCGCGTCACCGGCACTGTCACGCGGGTGGCCGAATTCGGCGCTTTCGTCGAGCTCGATAAGGGCGTGGAAGGCTTGATCCACGTGTCCGAAATGTCCTGGTCGAAGAAGATGAAGAAAGCGTCCGAGATCGTCAAGCCGGGCGAGCAGGTGGAAGTGGTCATCCTGGGCATCAACCAGGGCGACCGGCGGATTTCCCTCGGGCTCAAGCAGGTGGGTGGCGACCCGTGGGCCGAAGTGAAGCAGAAATTCCCGGCCGGATCGGTAGTGGAAGGGCCGGTCGTCAGCATGACCGCTTTCGGCGCGTTCGTGCAGTTGGCGGAAGGTGTCGAAGGCATGATCCACGTGGGCGACATCAGCGCCGAAAAGCGTCTCAACCATCCGCAGGACGCCCTCAAACAGGGCCAGATCGTGAAGGCGCAGGTTTTGGAGATCGATTCCGAGAAGCGGCGGCTGCGGCTGGGTATGAAGCAACTGGTGCCCACCAGTCTCGACGAATACATCGCCGAGCACAAAGAAGGCGATGTTGTCACCGGCCGCATGATCGACATTTCCGGCGGCCGCGCCCGCGTGGAGCTCGGGGAAGGCATTTCCGGAACGTGCAAGCTCGCGGCCGAAGCGCCGGAAAAAGCGGAAAAGGCAGCCGATCCGAAAGTGGATCTCTCGTCGCTCAGTTCCATGCTGCAATCCAAGTGGAAGGGCGGACAGAGCAGCGGCGGATCCAAACGCGCCGAGGCTCCTCGCTCCGGCCAGATTCGCAGCTTCCGCATCGTGAAACTGGAAGCTGCATCGAAAAAGATCGAACTGGAATTGACGTAATTTAGGAAACCGCTTGCTGACGCGCGCGACTCGGAAACGCAATCCGGCGATACCAGTCCCGTTGGCGAACGAAGCTCGTCCCTAGACCATGATGGTCCGAAAAATCAGGCTACCGTCATTGAAAGCAAGAAACTTACTCGAAATTCCACGGACCAAATGTTCCGCTGGCTGATCGAACACCGTTCCTAAGATTGCGGCGCCTGCTCCTCGGGCGTCTGCTCGACCGCTACCCCTGGCGCCTCCGCCACTGGCGGCGCGGTGTTCATCAGACGATGCACATAAGCCGGATACCGGCCCAGCATCGTCCCATACAGTAGATGGCCGATCAACGTGGCATGCTCCACGTGCAGCAGCGCTACCAGCGGCAGCACCAGCCTGAAGACCCCGCGGAACGAGACGTAATACCACACGATCGCGAAGATCACGGCCATCAGCATTACGCGTCGACTGGGCACGCGATCGCGCAAGAAGGACGAAAATGCCGCGCCGAGCGCGCTGTAGATGAGCACATACAGCGCGAGCCCCGCACACGTCGCCCAGGTGAAAATCGGCGCCAGATTGGAGTTGCGGTCGAACGCCGTGGCCATAAGGTTTTCCGGCGCCCAGAAGCTGCGCTGCTGCCATACGGAGCTCACTCCCAACCAGGCCAGCATCCACAAAACCCCCACGGTGCCGCCTTCCAGACCGGCCAGAAATGTGGCCAACCGGAGTCTGGCGGTTTCGCTCTGCGTGGCGGCGTCCATAAATTCAGCCTATACTGACGTAGGGTTAAAGGCAAAAACCCGAAAATCAAAATCATGCTTAGGGTAGCGGTAACGGGTATCGGTGCGGTCAGTCCCAACGGTATCGGACGCGAGAGTTTTTGGAAAGCTTCTATCGGTGGCGAGAGCGGCGTCAGAAAGATCACCCGCTTCGATCCATCCGGCTACGCCGTTCGGGTAGCCGGCCAGGTGCCGGATGAGTTCGACGACAAGCAGTACGTTGAGATCAAGGACCGGCCGCACGTCTCGCGGGCCGTGCCTTTAGCCGCCGCCAGTGTGGCCGAAGCCGTGGCCGACGCGGGCATCGATCCGTCGTCCCTCTCACGCGACGAGCTCCGGGGCATTGGCGTCATCGTCGGCTCCGGTGGAGGCTCGCAGGATTTCACCGAGGAGCAGTATCGTCTCTTCTATAGCGGCCACCTCAAACAGTGCAGCGTATACACCATCCCCACTTCCACTATCGGAACGCTGGCCAGCGAAGTCTCCATGCGCTTCGGCTTCCGCGGACTCAGCCACATCATCTCGACGGGCTGCACGTCTTCCACCGACGCTCTTGGATACGCGTTCCGCACCATCCGCTCCGGCCATCTGACCACCATGATTGCCGGCGGCGTGGACGCTCCCATCGCTCCCCTGATCCTGCGCGGATTTCAGCTCATGCGCATCATGAGCACCCGCTGGAACGACGAACCGCAGCGCGCGTCGCGCCCGTTTTCCCGCGACCGCGACGGCTTCGTGATTGCCGAGGGTGCATGGTTTTTCGTGCTGGAAGAAATGGAGCAGGCCAAAACGCGCGGCGCTCACATCTATGGCGAAGTCGCCGGCTACGGCTCAACTTGTGAAGCTTATCACCGCGTGCGGTTGGAAGAATGCGGCGAAGAGCCTGCGCGAGCCATGGAAATGGCCATGCACGAGGCCGCGATTCCGCCCACGGAAGTGCAGTACATCAACTATCACGGCACTTCCACCGAATTGAATGACCGCGTGGAAACGCGGGCCGTGAAGCTGGCGTTCAATGGCCACGCGCAGAAGCTGGCCGGTTCGTCCCTGAAAAGCCTCATAGGCCATCCGCAAGGAGCTTGCGGCGCCGCCGGAGTAGCGGTGATACTGCTGGCGATGCGCGATGGCGTGGCACCCCCCACCATCAATCTCGAAGAGGCCGACCCGAATTGCGATCTGGATTACATCCCGGAACACGCCAGGCGAATATCCATCGAAAACGCGGTGGCCAACTGCATCGCCTTTGGCAGCAAGAACTCGGCTCTGGTTTTGAAGCGTGTGGTTTAGTACGGAAATTGAAAAACCGGCGAGTGCTCGGAGGTTTCACCCGCCGGCCGTTCCGCGGAAATCCAAAAGACGCCCGCGGAACAAAGTCGAATAATCTCGACAATTAATAAGACGTTACAACCCGGACAAAGGTTGCTACGTAATCGGGGATTCACCTAAGACGCACCCATCGCCAACCGGATCGCGTCGGCAATCCGGGCACTGAAATTCTCCACTTGTTGCGCATCCGGACCTTCTACCATCACGCGAGCCAGCGGTTCCGTGCCGGAAAAACGAACCAAAACGCGTCCACTGCCGGCAAAAGCGCTCTCTACGTACTGAATCTCGCGGGCCACCGATGGAACGTCGGTCAGCGATTTCTTTTCGCGCACCCGCACATTCACCAGCTTCTGCGGATAGACGCGAAGATCGGCGGTGAGTTGGTCGAGCCCGGTACCTGCCGCGCGCGCCGTCTCGATGGTCCGCAGGGCGGTCAAAATCCCGTCGCCGGTGGTAGCGAACTCGCGAAGAATCACGTGGCCGGACTGTTCGCCGCCCAGCGACGCCCCGAGCCTCACCATTTCCTCCAGCACGTATTTGTCGCCCACCGGCATCCGCACCATACGGATACCCGCGCGCTCCAGGGCCTTTTCGAGCCCCAGATTGGACATCACCGTGGCTACCACGGTGTCCTCTTTCAAATGGCCCGAACTTTTCATGGCCCGCGCCAGCACCAGCAAGACGGAATCGCCGTCGACTACCTTGCCGCTCTTCGCCACCAGAATGGCGCGGTCCGCGTCGCCATCGAAAGCCACTCCGAAATCCGCGCCGGCACGCAGCACCGCCGCTTGCAAACCTTCGATGTGGAGAGCGCCACAATGCAGGTTGATGTTGCGGCCGTTGGGTTCGACGCAGAGAGCGGTGACCTCCGCGCCCAGCCGGCCGAACAATTCGGGAGCGAGCTGGTAAGCGGCGCCGTTGCCGCAATCGATCGCCAGTTTGACGCCATCCAGACGCATGGTCGAGAGCGACAGCAGGAAATCGAGGTATTTCCTCGCCCACTTGCCATCGGGTTCCAGAGCCGAGGGTTGCGGCGTAATCCCCGATTCGCGCAACCGCAAGATCTCATGTTCGATGGTCGCTTCTTCTTCGTCCGGCAGCTTGAACCCGTTATGGCCAAAAACCTTGAGGCCGTTGTCCTGGTACGGATTGTGGGACGCGGAGATCATCACGCCGGCGAGGAACGGCCCTGTGCGCGTGAGGTAAGCCACTCCTGGCGTGGTGACCACGCCCGCGAAGCGAACTCCCGCGCCGGCCTCCCGCAAACCTCCAGCCACCATTTCCGCGATCCAGCCGCCCGATTCACGGGTATCTGTGCCGATCAAAATCTCCGGATCGGCCTGGGCGCGGACGGCATCGTGTCCCAGCGCCAGCCCGAAAGCAAAGACCGTCGCCGGGTCGAGCGGGTATTCTCCCGCCACACCGCGAATGCCGTCGGTACCGAACAGTTGTTTTCCCACTCTTTGATTTTTCCTTATCTCTTTCTGACCGTCACGGTAACAGTCACGCGTGAAACATCGGGGAAGCGGACATACGGATCGTCCACGAAAGTGTTCACCGGGTATTCGAAGCTGCCAACCCTGCCCGGCACATTCACCGTATCCGTCACCACTGTCTCGACCTGCGCGATGTGGCTGGCCGGACCGGCGATGGCAACTGAATCCGGGTTGACGGTGTAGTCCGCCACCTCATACCCGTCCCTGTCGTGTAACCGGGGTGTCACCTTCACGGTGCGCTGCGCGTGCCGCTCGAAGCGAATCCGCACCAGGGAGGGAATGGCCCTCACCAACTGCACCCCTGGCACCAGTCTTACATTTCCGTCTCCGATGGGGAAGGTTCGCTCGCCTACCCGCACGTCGGACATATCCAGAATTACTTCCGGGCTCGCCCCATCGCTAACGCCGCGCAGTTGGCCGGAGGGTCCGCGCAATTCCAACTTGACGGCGCTCACCGGTTCGGAGCTGATCTCCAGGCCTTCGGGGAGGTTCTTATATTCGATTCCCGCCGTGGTGAACGTGGAAAGTTCGGGTTCGTTGGCTACCACGCCCCACACCACTACCGCGATGGCAAGCGAGAGCAGCTTCCAGCCGGGATTTCCGGTAACCAACCCGAGCAGGAACTTGCCCCACTTCATGGTTGATTCACCCGCTCGGTTGGCCGATTCTCCGCCGTTCGCGGCGCGCCATCGGTCGCCAGGGGAATATCGGCCGAGCTCTCCTCAATGCGAATCGACCCCGGATGCAGGACCTCGAAGTGGCGATTGATGCGCTCACGCACTTCGGCAAGCGACAACCCCTGCACCAGTTCTCCGAACGAACATACCGATATGCGGCCGGTCTCTTCGGAAACCACCAACGAAAGACAATCGGTCTCTTCCGTGATGCCAATGGCCGCGCGATGGCGCGTTCCCAGCTCGCGCGCCAGCGCGGGCGTGGTGGTCAACGGCAGAAAGCAGGCCGCCGCCGCGATGCGATCCTTCTGGATGATCACCGCGCCATCGTGCAGCGGCAGACCGGGAGCGAAGATGGACACCAGCAGGTCGCGGGTAATGCGCGCGTCCAGAGTTACGCCGCTCTCGATGAAGGTGCGCAGTCCGATGTCGCGTTCCAGCACGATCAGGGCGCCCACGCGCTGCGGCGCCATGGTCTCCACCGCCATGAGGATTTCGTTGATGGCCTCCGGAGCGCGGAAACCCGCGCCGAATCCCAACCAGCGTTTTCGTCCCAAGCGGGCCAGCGTGCGCCGGATCTCCGATTGAAATAGCACCACAATCGCCAGCCCGACCAGCGGGACGGCGAAAGAAAGCACCGCTCGCAGCGCCTCCAGCCCGGCCCAAACCGACAGACCGTAGAGCGCCACCATGATGAAGATGCCGAGCAGAATGTGGCCGGCTCGCGTACCGCGCACTACCATGAGCGCCTGGTAAACCAGGAACGCCACCACGAGGATATCCACCACTCCGCGGAGCGTTAAATTCGGCACTAAAGGCAAGAGGCGATGGTATGGGGCCATTGATAGCTTTCGCCGGGGGGTAAGCCCTGCCCAAGCCTTATCTTATCTTAGCGTTGGTTGCCGAAAACTAGCCCTTTGCAGCCGGGAGGAACCGTTTGATGAAGTTTGTGTCCAGCCGTCCCGCCTGAAAGTCCTCGTCGGCCATGATCTTCAGGTGCAGCGGAATCGAGGTATAAATTCCTTCCACGATGAACATCTCGAGCGCCCGCCGCATGCGATCGATAGCCTCGCCGCGATTGCTGCCATAAGCGATCAACTTCGCCACCAGGGAGTCGTAATAGGGCGGAATCACACAATCGGTGTACGCCCAGGTGTCCACCCGCACGCCGATTCCGCCCGGCAGATGGAATCCCGTAATCCGGCCTGGCGATGGCACGAATGTCTGCGGATTCTCGGCGTTGATGCGGCATTCGATGGCGTGGCCGCGAAGCTCCACCGGTCCCGGCAAGATATCGGCGAGGCGTTCCCCTTGGGCGATGCGGATCTGGCTTTTGACGATGTCGATGCCGGTGACGAATTCCGTCACCGGATGCTCCACCTGCACGCGCGCGTTGACCTCGATGAAGTAGAGCTTGCCGGTCTCGTCCATGAGGAATTCCACCGTGCCCGCATTGCTGTACCCCGCCCCGGACAGCGCTTTTCTCAAGGCCGATGAAATCTCGCCGCGGAGGGCATCGGTCATGGCCGGCGACGGCGACTCCTCCACCAACTTCTGGTGGCGCCGCTGGATACTGCACTCGCGCTCGCCTAGAATCTCCACGCTGCCGTGCTCGTCGGCCAGAAGCTGAAACTCGATGTGCCGGGGCGCGCCGATATACTTCTCCAGATACACGTCGGCCGAACTGAAAGCTGCGCCGGCCTCGCTCTGCGCCTGCGCAAATAGCGGGGCCAATTCCTCGGGCCGGTTGACCACTCGCATGCCGCGGCCGCCGCCGCCGGCCGATGCTTTCAGAATGACCGGGTATCCGATCTCCTCTGCCAGTTCGAGCGCTTCCTCGGGCGATTTCAACACGCCCGGCGAACCCGGCAGCACGGGAACGCCCATTTCCCGCATGTAGGCGCGTGCCCGCTCCTTGATTCCCATCATGCGAATGACGTCGGGCTTGGGTCCGATGAACTTAATGCCGGAGGCCTCGCACACTTCCGCAAAGGCGGCATTCTCGCTGAGGAATCCGTAGCCGGGATGGATGGCATCGACGTCGGTGATCTCGGCGGCGCTGATGATGGAGGCGATATCCAGATAACTGCGCGCGCTCTTGGCCGGTCCGATGCAGATTGCCTGGTCGGCGAAACGGACGTGGGCGCTGTACCGGTCCGGCTCGGAATATACCGCGACGGTCTGAATTCCTAATTCCTTACAGGCGCTGATGACGCGGACGGCAATCTCGCCCCGATTGGCGATGAGGATCTTCTTAAACCGTACGGACGGCAAACAGAGCCTCCCCGTACTCCACCGGCTGCCCGTTCATCACTAATTTGCTCTCAATGACGCCTGACGTTTCGGCCTCAATCTCGTTCATGAGCTTCATGGATTCGATGATGCACAGCACCTTGCCCGGCTGTACGCGCTCGCCCACCCGCACGAACGGAGGAGCCTCCGGTGAGGCCGATTCATAAAATGTGCCTACGATGGGCGACTTGACAAGCACCAGACCAGGGTCGGCCGGCTTCTCTTTAGGGGCCTCGTGGGTAGTTGCGGGTAGCGCGGCGGCAGCCGCCGGAAGGGGTGCGGCCGGCGCGGGGGTGTATGTGGGGGCAGCCACTACGATCTCCTGGGGCGCCGCGAACGAGGCTCGCCGGATACGCACACGGTTTTCGCCGCGCTGCACTTCCAATTCGGCGATTCCGGTTTCCGCCGCCAGGTTGATCAATTCACGTATTTCTTCTACTGTCACAATGGAATAGCTTAGCAGACGTTACGAGCGAAATTGAGTACGGTGGGGAGGGAGATCCCTGAGGCGGCAATCACTTCTTGATCAACCCCATGTCTTTCCTGAGGCGGCTTACAATAGCGGAGGCGATGCGATCCAACTCCTTCGATGAGGCATCCTTCGGTAGGTCGTATATCGACCAGAGGACCTGGCGCGACTTCGTCCCGACCAGGAACACCATGCCTTTGCTTCTGCCCATGTTGGAATTGTCGGCGGGATTGTCGAGCTTGTTCGCCGGCTCCATGATCGAGCCCTTGGGCGTTTCGATTTTGTTTTTATCGGCCTCTTTGACGTCCGGCTTCTCCGCGGGTGGCGCCAGCAGGGTGTCCAACTTTTGCTGCAGCGGCGCCCCGACGTGGTCGGTAAGCACCGCATCGGCCATCTTCGGGTCGGTTACGATTACGAAGACGTGTTCGCCGGTCAACGCATTGGCCAGGTACTGTTCGAGCCCGTGGCCCATGGGCAGCACGTACACGGTGTGCACATTTTCCAGATCGGCGGCGGTCAATGCCGCGGCGCAACTCGCCAGGAGGAGCAATAGCAGTTTGATCGATTTCATTGCCTGTTCCATTATGACGCTGCCGGCTGGCAAAAAGTCTGCCGGGCAAATGCATGTATAAAGGCCAATCGATCACCGTCATCATCCCCTGTCTGAACGAAGAAGCGGGGATCGAAAAGGTGCTGCGGGACATGCCGGAGTATGTAGACGAGATTATCGTGGTGGATAACGGCTCTACCGACCGGACGGCCGAGGTGGCCGCGGGCTTCGGCGCCAAGGTGATCCGCGAGGAACTGCGCGGCTACGGACGGGCTTACCGGCGCGGGTTTTCGTGCGCCACCAGCGACGTGATCATCACTCTCGATGGCGACCACAGCTATCCCGTTGACGGCATTTCCTACCTGCTGGAGGCCTTTCTGCACCTGCACGTCGACTTCCTGAATGCTTCGCGATTTCCGGTGCACGACAGCAGCGCCATGAGCTTCAAACACAAATTCGGCAATCTGGTGCTGTCGCTGGCGATGTCGATTCTGTTCCTTCGCTGGGTGCGGGACTCGCAATCCGGGATGTGGGTGTTGCGCCGTTCCATTCTGAAAGACATGAAGCTGGAAGCGGATGGCATGGCATTCTCGGAAGAGATTAAGATCGAAGCGTTGCGCCATCCGCGGATTCGGTTTGGCGAAATTTCCATCCTGTATTCCACCCGTTTGGGCGAGAAGAAGCTGAATCCGTGGCGCGATGGGGTCCAGAATCTGGCCTTTCTCGCGCGGAAGCGGTTTTTCCGGTGAGCACCAACTCCTACCGAGCCGCGCGCGTAAGCAAGCGGTTGCGGGCATGCCGGGTGGGACCGCTCCCTCACGGTCGCGGCTCGGTAAGAACATACTGCGGGGAGATGTGGCGCAGACTTCAGTCTGCTGGGTCGAGACTCTTCTCGACCCGTCCCGCCGAGATGAGTCTCGGCGCTGCAGGCAAGAGTGCCTGCGCCACGGAGCCACGTGATTAGCGCCATTGTGCCGGTGTGGAATGGCCGCGAGCTGCTCTTGCGCCTGCTCGATTCTCTCGCTGCGCAGACACAGCCGATAGATGAGCTGCTGGTGGTGGATAACGGCTCGCAGGATGGCGCTCCGGCGGCCGCGCGGGATCGCGGCGCACGAGTGTTCTCCATGGGCCGCAATGCGGGGTTTGCCGCCGCTGTGAATCGCGGCATCGAGGAGAGCCGTGGCGACTGGCTGGCGGTGCTCAATTCCGACGTCGTAATGGCGCCCGACTACCTGGCCAAGCTGCTGGCTGCCGCTCAGGCCGGCGGCGCCTGGTTCGCCACCGGCAAGATTTTCGAGTCCGGCTCGAACGATCGTATCGATGGCACCTTCGACGTGATGTGCCGCGGGGGAACCTCGTGGCGTGTGGGCAGCGGCCGGACAGACGCCTCCGCGTTCTCCGCCAGCCGGCAGATCTGGTCGCCGCCCTTCACCGCTGTACTGCTTCGTACAGAGGTTTTCCGCCGCGCGGGAATGCTGGAGAACCGTTTCGAATCGTACCTCGAGGATGTCGATTTCGGATTGCGATGCGCCGCCCGCGAACTGGCCGGTGTATACGTTCCCGCGGCGATCGCCTGGCACCAGGGAAGCGCCACGCTGGGCCGCTGGCATTCGGAGACCGTGCGGCGCATGGCCCGCAATCAACTGTTCCTGCTGGCGCGGCATTATCCCGCTCCCTTGCTGAGACGCTGGTTCTGGGCGATGGCGGCGGCGCAAATTCTCTGGGGCGGGCTGGCGCTGCGCCACGGGGCCGCGGTGGGCTGGCTCCGCGGCGTTTTCCAGGGGCTTCGCGGGTTCTCCGCCGCGCGGGCATCTTTCACGCAGTTCGACGCCGCGGTATTGGACAATTTGCTGCGGTCCAACGAGCGTCTCATCCGAGACATCCAGACATCCACCGGTTTCGATTCGTACTGGAAGCTGTATTTTCTTCTCACCGGTGGTGGGGCAAAGTGACACATGCCGGACATCGGAATCGTCATCGTCACCTATAACTCGCGTGCTGAGATCGGAGCTTGCCTGGAGGCGGCGATTGCCAGCGGCGCCGATGTGGTGGTGGTGGACAACGCCTCGTCTGACGGCACTATTGAGGAAGTCCGCAGGCATGGCGTAAGGCTCCTGTCGAACGCCGGCAATCGAGGCTTCGCGGCCGCCGTCAATCAGGGGTTTGCCGCGCTGACCACGCCCTTCGTGCTGTTGTTAAATCCCGATGCCCAACTCAGGGGAGGATTGGATGCGATGGCTGCGGCCTGCCGCCTGCCGCGGGCGGGGGGCGCCGGAGGAAAACTGATGGACTCGGAGGGCCATCCACAGGTCGGGTTCATGGTCCGGCAATTGCCCGGTCCGATGGTTCTGATTTTGGAGATCCTCTTGCTTAACAGGATCTGGCCGAATAATCCGGTGAACCGGCGCTATCGAGGTCTGCAAGTGAATTACAATATGCGAATTCCGGTGGAACAGCCGGCGGGAGCATTCTTGATGGTGCCGAAAGCAGTGTGGCAGGAATTAGGCGGCTTCGATGAGAGCTTTTTCCCTCTCTGGTTCGAAGACGTGGACTTCTGCCGTCGCGCCATCGATCGGGGCTATCAATTTTTTTATGTCCCAGAGGCCGTCGCAGAACACCGGGGAGGGCACTCGATATCACAGCTATCGGTAGAGAAACGCCGCGTTTATTGGTATGGTAGTTTACTGAGATACTCAGCCAAACACTTTCGCCCTCTTGCCTTCCGGTCGGTGTGTTTGGCCACAGTAGCGGGCTCTCTACTTCGGATTCTAGGGGAAACAGTTCTACAAGGGAGTTTCCAGCCCTTGGCAGCATATTGGAAAGTCGTGCGGCACGCCAGCCGTTGTTTTTTGTTCGGCTGGGGAGACGGGCCGGTAACACCCGTCCCCGAATGATTCAGGGTAAGAAGATGCAGTACAGATACATCGACCTATCGGATTCTTGTTCATGGCGCAAAACGACTTCGTCTCCGTCACGGTAGTCACTTACAATAGCGGCCGCTTCATTAAGCGTTGCCTCGAATCGGTGCTGCAGCAGAAGTACCGGCTGAAGGAGGTGATTGTCGTCGACAATGCATCCACCGACGGCACCATCGACATCCTGGAACAGTTCGAAGACCGCTGCAGCGTCTACTATAACGAGGAGAATATCGGCTTCGCCGCCGCGCAGAATCAGGCCATCAAGCTTTCCAACGGCGATTGGGTCCTGACCCTGAACCCTGATGTTCTGCTGCTGCCCAACTTTATCCAGGCGCTGGTGGACGCCGGCCAGTTCGATTCGCGCATCGGCACGGTATGCGGCAAATTGCTCACCATGACGTCGCATTTCGAAATCCCCGAAAAGCCCGTGGTGGATTCCACCGGCATCTACTTCAACCCCATGCTGCGCCACCTGGATCGCGGCAGCCAGGAAGTCGACAACGGCCACTACCTGCAATACGAATACGTCTTCGGCGCTACTGCGGCGGCGGCGCTCTATCGACGCTCGATGATCGAAGACATCTCGCTTGACGGCGAATTTTTCGATTCCGACTTCTTCGTGTACCGCGAGGACGCGGATGTGGCCTGGCGCGCGCAGTTGATGGGATGGAAATGTCTGTACGCGCCTTATGCCCGCGGCTATCATGTGCGAAAAGTCCTGCCGGGCAACCGCCGCGCATTGCCGCCCGAAATTAATATGCACTCGGTGAAGAACCGGTTCCTGATGCGCATCAAGAACATTTCGCCCAACCTGTATTGGCGCAACTGCCTGTCGATTACCACGCGCGATCTCATCGTGGTGATGTGCTGCCTGATGTGGGAACACACTTCTCTGAAGGCGTTCTGGTTCCTGGCGTGTAATCTCAAGAGCGCCCTAGCCAAGCGCCGCCGGATTCAGGCCAGCCAGCGGGTGGACGATCGATACATGGCGAGCTGGTTCCAGTACGCGCCGGTCAGCAAACAGGCGCCCAAGAAAATGGCCCGTCTGCTTTCGCGCTCCGAAATCGCGAAGACGTAGTCCGTGCGCATCGCCCTGCTCGGCACGCGTGGCATTCCCGCCAATTACGGCGGCTTCGAGACGTTCGCCGAGGAAATCTCCACCCGCCTCGCAGCTCGCGGGCATCAGGTAACGGTCTACTGCCGCGAGCGATTTCGTGAGCCGTCTTATCGCGGCGTTCGCCTGCGGTATCTACCCACCATCCGCCACAAATATTTCGACACCGTGGCGCACACCTGCGTCTCTACGCTTTACCTGCTGGGCCATCGCGTCGACGTGGCGCTATATTGCAACGGCGCTAACGCCATCTTCACTTTGTGGCCGCGCATGGTGGGCATACCGGTAGCGCTGAATGTGGATGGCATCGAGCGCAAGCGCAAGAAGTGGAATCGCGTCGCAAAGGCTTGGTACCTGATGTCGGAATGGCTGGCGACTTTTTGTCCGACCGTGGTGATCACCGATGCGCTTACGATTCAGGACTACTATCGGCAGCGGTACGGCAAGGCCAGCGTCTTTATTCCCTATGGCGCGGAGATTGGGAAAACGGAAGGCAGTGAAACGCTGCGGGCGCTGGGTCTCGAGCCCGGCCGCTATTTTTTGTACGTGAGCCGGATGGAACCGGAAAATCACCCGCTGGAAGTGCGGCAGGCGTTTGAGACCGTGGACACGACGTTGAAGCTGGCGCTGATTGGCGACGCGCCCTATGCGCACGACTACATCCGCCGCATCCGCGACACCGCCGACCGGCGCGTGGCGATCCCGGGCGCGATTTATGGCGAAGGATATCGCGAGCTCGGCTCCCATTGTTTCGCGTACATCCACGCCACGGAAGTGGGCGGCACCCATCCGGCGCTGATTGAAGCGATGGGGCGGGGCGCGCTGGTTCTGTATCGCGATACTTCGGAAAATGCCGAGGTCGCCGGCGATGCCGGCATTCCGTTCGAACCCGCGGAATTGGCGGACAAGATTCGCGCCGTGCTGGAGATGTCCGAGGAACAGCGGGAAGTGTTTCGCCGCCGCGCCACGGAGCGCGTCCGCCAGCGCTATTCGTGGGATGCGGTGACGGACGCGTACGAGAGTCTGCTGCGAAAACTGGCGGGTTGATTGAGCTGTGAGAGCTCCGGCCCGCTCAAGATGAGCGGGATTTTTGAGGTCGACATTGAAGGCAAGGGGGTTGGCAGCAATCGGCCGCTCAACTTGAGCTGGAGGCGCAGCGTTAGTTCCAGTAATTCCGATCCAAGCTTCGATACTGGGTTGCTTCGCCAGATGTTTGGCGGACACCTGCTCCACTCGACCCAAGTCTGCGAGAGTCCCATCCGCCGCACGGCCATCTTCAGTGTCCGCTCGCCCAGCGGCTGGGTAATCCCCAGTCTCACCGAGCAGGCGAAAGGCGGCGTCGAGCCGCTGTTTGGCATCGCTCTCGCGATGGATCGCGCGCGCGGCGCAGGAAGATCCGGTGAGCAAAAGGGCTGAATCATGTCCCGGTGGGGCGTACATTACCCAATTCCATTGGCTGGAGTTTTTGAGAAAATCCAGGGGCCGCGCGCAGATGGGGAAAGGCGTCCCCTGGAGCGCGCGGGACACCCCGTCCCGTCGTGGCTATGAACGCAGATTGTCGCGTGAACCGTCCAAAGGAGGGCAAAGCCCGCAAGTGTCCGGTGGAGCGTCGCGTCACGCTACAGTCGCTTTGATCTCTTTAAACTTCAGTTTCCCCCCTTCGAGCTCCCACTCTACTTCCTGCTCGAAGCCTTCCTTATATTCCGATTCCTTAGCGACTTCCCCGTCGATTGTGAGAACCTTAATCTCTATGCCCGCGGATAGCTTGGTTTTGAGTTTCTTCGAAGCCTCCTCGAGAGTTTTCGCCTTGATTTTCGCCGTGGTGCTGTCCTGGGTGAACCTGAATTGCAAAGCGGACTTTCCCGCGATCAGATCCTTCCAAGTGCCGGTGCCCTCTATGGAGAGATCGCTCCCATGATAGATCGACAAGTCCACCGAGCCGGTAGGCTTCAGGTAAACATCCTTAATATTCAAGGCTGTGCCCGCAATACTTAGGGCGTTTTGGATTGCATTGCCTCCCACCGGGGATAATACGACCTTGGCAACGCAACCGTACATTGATTTGCCGTTCCAGGCCTCGAGGATGATCTGCACGTCCGCTCGGCACCCGGCTTTTGCCGCCTCGGCCTTCCGGCTCTCCAATTCCTTCCGGGATTTAGCGCCTGCTTCAATCAGCTTGGACATGCGTTTGATTACATCGGGACCGGCTGCTTTTGCCTCTTTGGAGTTCTTCAGATCCATTTCGAGTTTCTGAATGGATGTCAGTTTTGCCAGGGCCCCGTCGTACTCTTCCTTCGTCTTGAGTACGCTGTACTCCTTAATCGCCTTGAGCAGCCCGTTATCCTTCAATTTGTAGGTCTCCACGAGCTCGCCCCAAATCATGTTTTCAACTCGATTAGGCATTTAAAAGACTCTCCTTTCTGTTGGCCTTCCGCGCCTTTTCAACGCGATTTTAGGGATACAGCAGTTGCACAGCACAGCATGCTTCGCCCCGACTCAGTTGGGGGACGGCCTCGCTGGGATACCGTTGAAACCAGGTACGGCTCTGATCTTCAAGGTAGCCTCCTGATGATGCCCTAGCCTTTCGCGGAGAATCGCAGGATCAAGGCAGGTGATCAAGGAACGGACGGTGAAAAAAAGATGTAGTTTAGGTGAAGGTCTAACTCATTCATTTCACGCACCCGGGCCTCAGCCGCACTTTAGAAATTGCGCTGCCAGAGCTTTTGAAGGTAGAATTACTCAGCCACTCAGGGTGTATGCCTGCGCTAGCTTGCAAGTACCGGTTCGGCCCTTACGAAGTTCGAGTCCGTACGCGAGAGCTCTTCAAACACGGAATCAGACTGAAACTGCGGCGGCAACCGTTCCAAGTCCTCCAGTTGCTCGTGGAACGTGCGGGCGACGTGGTGACGCGGGAGGAATTGCGGCAGCGGCTCTGGCCGGCGGAAACATTTGTCGATTTCGAGCACGGGCTGAACACCTCGGTCAAGGAACTGCGGAGAGTCCTCAGCGACTCCGCCAGCGAGCCGCGATATATCCAGACGATTCCCAAACTGGGTTACCGTATAACGGCTGCTGTGGAGGCGGAGGAGGCGCCCTCGATTGCTTCGGTGGATGGCCTCCAGCCGCTGGAAGGTACGGCACGGGATTCGAGCCCGCCGCTCCCGCAACCGAACCGGCGATCGCGGCGGATATGGCCTTATGGCGCGTTGACCGGCATGCTGGCAGCTCTCCTGGCCGGGGCAATCCGGATCGACCGCCAATCCGAGCCGGAGAATTCGTTACCCGTGCCGTTCACCAGCTCTGCCGGCCTGGAACAGGCTGCCACCTGGTCACCGGACGGCCGCCAGGTAGCCTTCGCCTGGACCGGCGAGACGCAGGATCACTTCGACCTTTATGTGCTGCAACCAGGTTCTAGCCAGACCCTTCGCCTCACCGCCAGCAGCGGCAACAGCGTAAACCCTGCCTGGTCCCCCGACGGGCGATGGATCGCCTATGTCAACCGCGCCTCCGGCGGAAACCGATCTTCCGTGAACCTGGTCTCGCCGCTTGGCGGGGCCGTCCACACGGTGCTCGCCAGCGAAAACGCGATGGGCCGGGTTTCCTGGTTGCCCGATGGACGCGCCGTGGTGCTGGAAGTCATACCGGCACCCCGGCAGCCCGCGGAACTCTGGGCGGTCTGGGTGGAGACTGGCCGGCATCGGCCGCTGACCGCGCCGCCGGCCGGTATTCCGGGCGACATTAGCCCCTCCGTTTCCCCTGACGGCAGGTCCGTGGCCTTCTGCCGTGCGACTTTCTGGCGCACGTCGGAACTCTACCTTCTGGACCTGAAGCCGGACCTGTCCCCCGCGGGCCAGGCGCGTCGCGTCACCGACCTGGGGTTCGTAGACTGGCCCGCATGGACTGCGGACGGCGCCCGCATTCTGTTCGCTGCAGATCGCGACGGCGCGGGGATATGGCAGGTGGAACTTAGCGGTCGGCACGTGCGCCCGATTTTGGGGGTGCCGGCGACCGGATGGCAACCGGCGATTGCGAGGCGGCCCGGCGGCTACAGTTCGCTAGTATTCACCAACGGCACCGGCGAGACCAATATCTGGCGATTCAACCTGGCCCGCCCGAGCGAGGCCCCGTCGGAGCTCGCGCCCTCTAACCGCAGCCAGGGTTGTCCGCGTTATTCCGCCGATGGCCAGAGGGTGGCGTTTGCCACCAATCGCACCGGCTATCAAGAAATTTGGGTCGCTAATGCTGACGGGTCGCAACCTCTGCAGTTGACCAGTTTACGCCACCCGGTTACTGAGGAGCCCGATTGGTCGCCCTCGGGCGAACAGATCGCATTTGTGTCGCAGGATCGCGCCAATCGTCAGATATATGTGGTGAACGCATCGGGAGGGCCGGCCGCGGCGATCACCGACGAGCAGGGGATCCAGTCGGGAGGCGGATGGTCCCGCGACGGCAGCGCGTATTACTACACGTCCGCACGTTCGGGCCGGCCAGAAGTGTGGAGGGCGCCGCGGGGCGGCGGACAGCCGGAGCAAACCACCTTGAATGGAGGAGTGTGCGGCTTCGAATCCAGCCGGGGAATCTTTTACTATTGGAAGGGCGAGGTCGGCAAACGAGGAACCTTAATGCGGAGAACGCCGGATGGCGATCAGCCATTGCCCCTGGTGTCCGAGGGGATTACCTGCCGAACGGCCTCATCGCGGACGGGATTCTATTTTGTGTCGGCGGACACCGGTGGTGTTTACCTTTATGATGAGGCACTGCAACGTTCCGAGAGCGTCTTCCCCCACGCCGGAGAGCCGGTTACCTGGTTCACCGTCTCACCTGACGGACGTTGGCTGGCGATGAATTCCGAGGAAAAACAGGATAGCGATTTGATGATCATGGAACATTTTCGCTAGCCGAGAGCGGATCTCAAAACGAGCGGGTTCTGAAGGCACGGCATCGAAATGTCGCCGAGCGGATGGGCTTTGTCGAGTCTCCGCGCTATCCGGAACTCTCGCCCCACAGCTACCAATGCGGCAATCAAAGGAAGACTACCAGTGTGATATCGGGTCCGAGCACCTGCAGCGAACTCATAGATATTCGGTAAGCGTCACAGCGGCACTCCATCATCGATGTGCGCTACGCCAAGGGTCACCACCTGCAACGCCGGAAAACGCCGAAGTCACCGGCGATGCCGTCATTCCGTTCCAACCCCCGGGGGGTTGGCGGACAAGATTCGCGCCGTGCTGGAGATGTCTGAGGAACAGCGCGAAGAGTTTCGCCGCCGCGCCATGGAGGCGCGTTCGCCAGAGCTATTCGTGGGATGCGGTGACGGACGCGTATGAAAGCTTGCTACGAAAGCTGTCGAGCTAAGTGGCAGCGTTAGTTCCAGTAATTCCTATCCAGATTCCGATACTGCACTGCCTCGGCCAGATGTTTGGCGGACACCTGCTCCACTCTACCCAAGTCCGCGATGGTGCGCGCCACCTTCAGGATCCGATCGTGCGCCCTCGCCGAAAGTCCCATCCGCCGCACGGCCATCTCCAGTGTCCGCTCCCCCGCTTCATCGAGCGCGCACAGCTTTCGCAATGCGCTCGGGGGAATATGCGCATTGTAGTAACCCCGCTGTTGTTGGATGGAGCGAGCCAGTTGGATACGCTCCCGCATCTCGGCCGACGAAGTGCCACCGTCGTTGGCTCGCATGTCTTTGTAAGCCACCGCGGGAACCTCGATGTGCATGTCGATCCGGTCGAGGAGCGGCCCACTGATCTTGCCCAGGTATCGCTGGATCTCCGCTCCCGTGCAGCGGCATTCGCGGGTCGCGTCGCCGAGGAATCCGCACCGGCAGGCGTGCATGTAACGAACGCGACCTGAGTGCAAAGCCAGAGTGTCGGCTGAGATCCCAGGCCTTGGGGGCGATTTCAGTGGCGACAACCGCCGTGGAAGTGTAAGCCAACCGGCGGCGGCAACGTGACTAATGTCGACGAATGGCAGTATCGGACTGAAAACAAAGATGCCAATCCGAAATTGGGTGTAAAAGTTTTACGGGCCTGTGAATTTCTTCGTGCCCCGTCAAATTATCCTCACCCTGTAAAGATTTGCTCGGGCCGTAAAAAAAATTGCACCAATGTCCGCATGGGTGTAAAGTATGTCCATGTGTCCCCCGTTCGAACCCTGGATCAAGTATCCAGCCCTTACAGCGGAGCGATTGTCGGTGATCGCAAACATCATCAGAACCAGCCGACAGTCGACCGTCCTGCTTCACGATCCAGAGGGTGGGGACAATGAATGGAGCCTTGGCTGCCGTGCTTACGCGAGGATCTGCCACGCGATTAGAGAGGCAACCAATCAATACAGCTGGTTGAGAGTGGTTAAGGAGAACGAAAAGCCCCTCCGCTTTACCTTTGCAGTCGGAAATATTCCTGTAAAGTTCTATCACGGTGAAGCGAACGAGGTGCCCGATCACTACTGCACCGTAACGGGCACGGAAGCAGGCCAGCTTCAGCTCGCTCTAGAGATTGACGGAATCGAAATGAAGGGGCAGCTTCTTCGGCTCGCAGTGGTCACAGACGTGACACGAGACGTAACCAACGTGGACCTGGTCGAACTGATGTCTGAAAACGGTACTGCCACTGGAGTGTATGAAATTCCCTTTAATCTCACGCCGAACAACGTTGTTCAGCTTCAGTCCAAAGCTGTTAATCTCCCGCCCATAGCCTTGGAGCCGCTTCCGACGAAGGAAGAAATTCGGGCTGCAGAGGAACAGCAGAAGCGCCCGAAGCGCGATGCCAACTGAAGCATTTTCCGGGGAACGCCTGCAACTCGCTCGCGAGTACCGCGGCCTGACTCAGAAGCAATTGGGCGACGAGGTCGCTGCGTCGACCGCCTTGATCTCTCTCTGCGAAACGGGCAAGAAGAAGGATCCTGCCGCAGATCTTATAGAAGCTTGTGGTTCGGTGCTCGGATTCGAACCGGCATTCTTTTATGGCAAAGTTGCCGATCCTTTCCGAGAGAACGAGTGCAGCTTCCGACATCGGCGTAGCGCGCCGGAGCGCTTGAAAGATCAGATTCGTGCGCATGCGACGCTCATTGGAATGGTTGTTGACCGCCTCCGTTCACTTTTCAAGTTTCCCCAATTGAATGTCCCTCACGTAGTTGCGTCCAGCGACGAGGAGATTGAATCGGCGGCGGAACGCTGCAGAGAGTACTGGAACATTGGTGTGGATGGCCCAATTCTGCAGGTCAGCCGGCTCTTGGAACGTGCGGGTGTGATGGTTGTACCGAACGTTGTCCAATCGACCAAGGTGGATGCGTTTTCACGCTACGGCAAGGTCACGATGATTTTCCTAAACCAAGCGATACCAAGCACCTCGCGTTGGGTTTTTGATATCGCTCACGAATGTGGTCATCTGGTGATGCATCAGGGGGTTCCGACTGGAAGTATTGAGACCGAAGCAGAGGCAGACAGATTTGCAAGCGCGCTCTTGATGCCGCGCAGAGCATTCGCGCGAGACTTCAGGGTAGCTTCGTTCTCGTGGCCACACATTTTCGACTTGAAGAAACGCTGGTGTACAAGTGCCGCGGCAATCATTCGACGGTCGTACGACCTGGGGTTGCTCGGGGCGGTGGGCTATCGCCAGGCCTTTAAATACATGTCGGCAAGAGGCTGGCGTACAAATGGGGAACCGCATGAGTTACCGTTTCAGGCGCCAGAATTGCTCGGCGCCGCGCTTGAGGCACTGGGGAAAAAAGTAGAGCTGACTCTTCCCGAACTCTGCGATGAACTACACTTCACTCCAGCAACATTTCGGGATGTCACGGGAGTTCTAGTCCCGATTCCAGTTTCAGAAACGAAGCTGGTGGACGTCATACCATTCCCGAAGATGGCTTAGGCTTCGACGCCCCGGCGGCGCTTCACCCCAGGATCTATTGGAATGAACTGCAGGAGTGCTCTGCCGGGTTGCATTTGTCTGTTGACGACTGACTTCTCAACTTGGTAATTTCGCGGGCATGACTACATCGCAGATGGAGATACAGAGTTGGCCCATCGAGCGATTTATCCCCTACGATCGAAATCCAAGAAAGAACGACGCCGCGGTTGATCGCATGTGCGCGTCGATTCGCGAGTTCGGCTTTAAGATCCCGGTGCTCGCCCGCAGCAATGGCAATGTAGTCGACGGTCACCTCAGATTAAAGGCCGCGCGGAAGCTGGGATCATGGCCGGGCGGCGACACGACCTGCATCCCCCTGATCCTGTGCGACGAATGGACTGATGCCCAGGTGAAGGCGTTTCGATTGCTCGTGAACCGCTCAGTTACTTGGGCTGAGTTTGATGACGAGCTACTCGCCCTCGAGTTGAAGGAATTGAACGAAGCAGACTTCGACCTCAGCCTGACGGGCTTCGACACGAAAGAGCTCGACGACCTGCTGGCCGACCCCACTGACGACGCTGCCGCGGACGCGGCGCCACCCCTTCCTGCGAACCCTGTCTCCAGGCTTGGCGACCTCTGGCTCTGTGGTCCCCACCGAGTTCACTGTGGCGACTGCACCAGCCCCGACGCCGTCGCGAAGCTGCTGGGCGAGCGCAAGCCGCAGTTGCTCGTAACCGATCCTCCGTACGGAATTTCGCTGGATTCGGAATGGCGTGATCGAGCCGGCCTGAATGGTTGCGGCCCGGCCGAGGCCAGTTACATGAAGCATCGAACAGCCGGTCATACCGAGACGACGATTTCCGGCGACACGCGGTCCGACTGGTCGGAAGCCTTCGAGTTGGTACCGAGCCTCCAAGTGGTCTACGTTTGGCACGCGTCGGTTTTCACAGCGGAGGTACTGGCGGGCCTGCTGCGCATCGGTTTCGTCTATCCCCAGCAGATAATCTGGAATAAGGGCCGGGCCGTCCTCACCAGGACCTTGTACTGGTTTGCGCATGAGCCCTGTTGGTTTTTGAGAAAAAAGAACGCTCCCTGGTACGGCAAGGCCGGTGAAAATACTACGATCTGGGATTCGGCGTCGCCGAAGTTCATAATGGGCGGTAGCGACGAAGAGAAATTCGACCATCCAACTCAAAAACCGGTCGAGCTCATGCGGCGCCCGATCCTCAACCACCTCAAACGGGGCGGCTTGGTCTACGACCCCTTCTTGGGTAGCGGCACCACCCTGGCGGCCGCGGAAATCAACGAGCGCGTCTGCGTCGGCATCGAGCTCGATCCGAAGTACATCGACGTTATCGTACTCCGCTGGCAAACGCTGTCCGGCAGGAAGGCGACCTTGGATGGTGACGGGCGCACGTTCGCGGAAGTCGCAGAAGCGCGAAGGGCGGTGGCAGTATGAATCGGGGGGTGATCCCTTGCTTGACCTGCACGACGGCGCGTCCTCCAGTCGCGAACGAACCGACTCAAACACAAGTGAAGCATCCGCGATATCCTTGGCACGTCAAGGCCAAGGAGAAACAGATGACCATTGCAGCCGGGTTCGTGGTGCGAGACGGGATCGTCCTTTGCACTGATAGTCTTTACTCAGGTGGGATCAAGGTCCAGGGCAAAAAGATATTTGCCCTCGCTTTGAACGGCGGGGCCGTGGCTTTCGCCCTGGCCGGTCATGAGCCATTCGCCAAAAGAGCCATCGAGGAGTGTTGTAGTTTTCTCGATGAGAACCGTGGGCTTCAGAGCTCCGTTGCCGGAATCAAAGGAACGATCGAGGCAGCCCTCAAGAAGTTCCACGAGGAATTTGTTTTCAGTAGGCCGAAAGAAGAGAGAGAGCGCGTTGGATTTGAACTGCTGGTAGCCGCCGCCAGCCTAAATGAAAAGCCTGCCATATTTTCGGCGTACGAAACTGTGTTAATTCCAGTATCCGGGTACCGGTGTTTTGGAATGGGCTGCTTTGTTGGGCAACATGTGATTGAGACGGCTTATAGCCCGAAGATGAGCTTAGACGATGCAGTCGTTCTGGCCATTCATGCAACCGCGGTCGCCAAGGAATACGTGGAGGGCGTAGGCGGCCCCACACAATTGTTGTGGATTAAGGATGGGGTAGTGTCTCCGTTCCATCCCTTGAATACGGCGGTGTTCACGGAGACATATATCATGTCCTTTGAGCAGCGCTCGGCGGAGCTACTCTTCGATGCCGCCAACCCGCGACTGAGCGCCGATGAGTTTAAACAGAAAGCGGACAACTTCGTAACCCACCTGGGATTGATCCGAAAGCATTGGCGGCAGAGTTTCGAGAATAAGGACATTTTGGAAATGCTTATGTACCCAGGCCCGGCAGATCCGCCACATCCCAAGTCCGACTAGTGAGGCGTTCGGATGCTGCCAAACGACGTCCCGGATCACAAAGTTCGACATCCAAAAAAGCGCGCGAGTCAGGCTAAGTTCCTGGCGGCGATGGTGCAGACCGGCGGCAACATCATCCGCGCTGCGGCGGCCGCCCGGATTGACCGCAGCCTTCACTACATCTGGCTTAAAGAGGATCCAGCGTACCCCGAGCGGTTTGCAGCCGCCTGGGAGGCGGCGATGGACACCCTCGAGGCGGAAGCCGTCCGGCGGGCATACGAGGGCGAAGAGGAGCCGTTGTACCGCGCCGGGAAGCGCCTTCTGGACGTGGCGCTTGACGAAAACGGTCAAATCAAGCGGAACAGCGACGGCAAACCAATCGCGGTGCCAGCCACCGTCCGCAGGCGCTCCGACCCGCTGCTGATGTTCCTGCTGAATGGCAACCGCTCGAAGAAGTATCGGTATCGCACCGACAACCGGTTCGTGGACGAAGAAGGCAAGGACCGGAAGCTGGACCTGGACGCCGTCACCGCCTATGTGAACTCGGTCCCTGACGAAGGTGCTTGACCCCGTCACCTTCCAACGCAAGTTCCTGCTGCGGAAGCTCTGGGCCAAGCAGCAGGAGTTGGTTCGCGCGATCCGCTCCAACAATCAGGTTGCGGTAAAGGGCTGCCACGGTTCTGGGAAAACGTATGCGTGCGCCGGCATGGTGCCGTACGAACTGACTGCGCACCAGGAATCAATCGTTCTGGTGACGGCGCCCACGCTGCGCCAGGTCAAGACCTTCTGGCGCGAGATCACGGAGGCGATCACCAACAGCCAGGTCCGCTATCCCGAACCGAACACGACGATGTGGGAGCTTTCGTCCAAGCGGTACGCCCAGGGCTTCTCTTCCACCAAGGGCGTCAACGCGCAGGGCTTCCATGGCAAACGCGTCACCATTTTGGCGGACGAGGCCATCGGCATCTCGTCGGAGATTTGGGACGCCATTGAAGGCATCCGATCGGCTGGCGATGTGAGGCTGGTAATGCTTTGTAACCCGACCGTGCCGTCGGGACCCGTCTTCGATGCCTTCACCAAGCTTCGCGGAACTCCCGGGCATGCCACGATCACCATCTCAGCGTTCGACACGCCAAACCTTGCCGGCTTGACGTTGGAGTCGCTGCTTCAACTCTCCGAGGAAGATCTCGACTATGCGCCCTTCCCTTGGCTGATCCGGCGACGCTGGGTCAAAGAGATGTACCACAAGTGGGGGCCGAACAACCCGCGATTTCGGGCGCGCGTCTTGGGCGAGTTTCCCAGCCAGAGCCAGTGGGCGGTTTTCTCTCTGGAGTGGATCGAGAAGGCGCGGCGAGAGCCGACAGCACAGGAACTGCAGCACGCTGCTGGCGCACTCATTCAGGTCGGCGTTGACGTTGCTGCCGGCGGAGACGATGAGACGGCGGCTTGCGCCCGGGTGAATGGCATCGTCGTGGCGCGCGCATCCTGGCAGGAATCGGATCCGCGCGGCAAACTGGTGGCTTGGCTGCAGAGCCTCCGCCGGATGCCGTGGCCCTTGGGCCCGGTTGTGATCGACACCGTGGGAGTTGGGCATGGCATGGCTCAGCACGTGGCGGACTGCGGCTTCCAGGTATACGGATTTAAGGCGGGTGCGGTGCCGATGGACACCGAGCAGTTTC
>Ga0182018_10000785_pt1 | contig 39437 bp, 28 predicted proteins | sample 812P2MmetaG_FD_120490 | JGI IMG/M metagenome (GOLD analysis project Ga0182018, IMG submission 120490) | Permafrost microbial communities from Stordalen Mire, Sweden - 812P2M metaG | ecosystem: Environmental > Terrestrial > Soil > Wetlands > Permafrost | place: Sweden: Stordalen | collected... | reverse complement strand
GAAGATGAACCGCCTTCCGCTTTTTTTACGGCTAACTCGGCGCCCTGGAATCCGATGCGGCTGTGGGTTCCGTCGCAGAAGGGCTTGTTGACTGATCCGCCGCAGCGGCAGAGCGAAAATGCGGTCTTGCCAGTGAGATCGAATGGCGTGCCGTTGACGTCGACTAATTCGATGGAACCTTCCGGGGCTTCGACGCGAAGCGGACCATTGGGTTTGACGGTGATTTTTACCTGAGCCATGAATTCATCCTCCAACCTTACGGGTTTCTAGTAAGGCTAAACGATATCACCAAGCGGGGGCGCGTGTCGCGCGCAGCGTGGGGCAGCCAACTTCGTTGCTGCGCTAGGCAGGAGGGGTACAATTTCGACGATTCGGGGGGGAATATGAAAACAGCCAGCTTGCGGACGGCAGGTTTGAGCCTGTTGGCTCTGCTACTCCTGTTGGCTGCCGCTTGTGGCGGAGGAGGCTCGACTCCAATGCCCAGGCCCGTACCAGCATGCGCTCCCGCGACTCCACCGGAATTCGCTTATGTTGCTCAATGACGGCGCCAACACGGTTTCGATGTACACGGTTGATTCTTGCAGTGGAACCCTGACCTCCGCGACGGGGGGCAACGCTTTTGGATCGGAAAGCATGGCGGTCGATCCCGGCGGCCGGTTCGCCTATGTCGCGAATCTTATGTCCAATGCGGCTGACCTCGCCACCATCTCGATGTACACCATCAATTCCAGCACCGGCGTTCTGACTCCGACAACCCCGGCCACGGTCCCAACGGGATATTTTCCCCAAGGAATCACGATCGATCCGTCGGGCAAATTCGTCTACACCGCGAATAGCGATGACAATACGGTTTCCATGTTTACCATCAATCCAAGCACAGGAGTATTGACACCGACCACGCCGCCTACCGTGGCCGCAGGATGGAGTCCGGGCTCGGTGACCGTAGATCCTTCCGGCAGGTTTGCGTATTTGGCGAACCAGGCCGACGACACGGTTTCCATGTACACGATCAATGCCAGCTCAGGAGTCTTGACGCCGATGACCCCTGCCACAGTGTCAACAGGATCCTCTCCTTTTGGCGTCACTGTTGATCCCTCCAGCAGGTTCGCCTACGTGCCGAATGCCTACGACCCTAACAACACGGTAACGCAATACACTCTGGATTCGGTCACAGGACTCCTAACGCCCAATGGCGAGGTCGCTGCCGGAAACCAGCCCACTTCGGTGGCAGTAAATCCCTCCAGCAACGCTGCTTATGTGAATCGAGTAGACAGCACAGTTTCGGAATATGGAATCGACTCCAGCGGGAACTTAGTGCCCAAAAATACGATTGCAACCGGCCAGGAACCCTTCCGCATTGCGGTCGACCCCGCCGGCATCTTTGCTTACGTTGCCAATGAGACCGGCTCGGTTTCTATCTACGCGCTCAATAGCAATGGCAGCCTAACTAACGTTGGCGGGAACGGCAATCACGACCGGCAGTGCCTTATCGGTGGCTGTGACCGGAACAAAGAAGTAGCTGGACCGTGCGTGATAGAAAGATGCATTTTACGCAGCCAGAGATTTGGCTGACACCAGGCTGCGGTAAAGCTGCAGGTAATCGTCGATCATGCGCTTGGTGGTGAAGCGATCGCGAGCGCGAGTGTAGGCCAGTTCGGCATAGGCTCGGCGCATGGCGCGGTCGGCATTGAGTTGGCATATTTTGTCGGCGAGGCTGGCTGCATCATTGGTGCGGAAGTAAAGGGCTGCGTCTCCCCAGACTTCGCGGAAGCTGGGAATATCATTCGCCACAATGGCGCATCGAGAAAAAGCGGCTTCCAGAGCGGCCATGCCCAGAGGCTCGTAACGGGCCGTAGCGGCGTAAATGGAGGCGCGGCTGTAGAGCGCGCGCAATTGCGCCTCGGTCTGGGGACCGCGAATCGCTACGCAGGTTTGGGCAGTATCCACCTTCACATCGGCGCGGATGGGAATGCGGGGCATGGGGACGGTATGTTCGGCACCGACAATGCAGATGGGGACGGAATAGGGATGCTGGGTCAGGAGAAAGACCTGCTTACTGGCATCCACCAAGCGGCCGACGGCCAGCACGCAATCGTCCTTATTCACATACGGATTGAAGAAAATGGGATTGCGTCCGGGGTAAATCACGTCTGCTCGTTGCGGGCGTCGGTAACAGGCGGAAATGCGATCGAGCATCCAAGTCGAAGGCGCCACTACCACATCCGCGCCGTCCAGGCCGTTGAGAACCGTGTTGCGATACCACGTTAGCGAGTTCTCAGGGCGTGGGGCGCGATCGTGAACAGCGTGCGTCCGGGTGATCAAATCGCCGTGAGCCATCACCACCCGCGGTACGTCGACCGCCAGGTTCCCATAGCAAAACTGGTTGAGATGCAGAACGTCGGGCCGCAGTTCGCGAACCAGAGCGGCGAGGAAAGCGGACGATTCTGGCAGATCTTTTTCCGCTTCTTGCATCCACTCGAGGTGGAAGGCGGTCGGTCGGTAATCTAGGCCGTGCAGGTGATCCATCCAGCAGGTTTGATCGGGAAGCGGAATTTCGCCGAAGCTGACCAGCGTGACTCGCACACCCCGCGTAACCAGGCCGGTCACCAGTTCGCGAGTGTAGGCCCATGAACCCGAGAGCAAGTCGGTGGTGACGAGTAGGTGCACAAGACCTCCGAGAAGAACTGCGGAACACCGCGAGGGACGCGGCACTCCGCCATCAGGCGGGGTCCATTCTAGTTCGAATCGAGCAGGACGGGAAGTGATTTCACCGTGAGGGTATGCAAGATCTTGCCGGCAGGGAGGCGGACAACATCCAACAGAATTTCGCGTCGGGACAAGTGGTCCGCTTCGATGCTCTCTAGAATTAAGAAGTTCCCGGGGGCACCAAGCGCAGCAGTACGGACACTCGTGCGCCGCGGGCCGATGTGCTATCCACATTGGGTCAGGCCGCCGTTGCCGGTTACGATGTCGCAGACCGTAGCCAGTCCGAGCCCGGTGCCCTGGTCGGCTTGGGTGGTGAAAAAAGCTTCGAACAGATGCGCTGAGGTAGCGGCATCCATGCCGCTCCCTCTATCAGCCACCCCGAAAAGCGCGCAGCCGGAGGAGAGGTTGGCTTGCCCGCCGTAAGATAGGGCTCCACTCACTGAAACGGGAAATCTTGTGGAAAACTTTGTCCGAATACGCAAGTGGGGGGAAGTCGAGGGTTAGTGACTGGCCGGTGCCTGTAGACTGGCGGCAACATAAACTGGCTGGGTCAGACGGAAAACCAGCCTGCGGCCTCTTTCCAGCCGAAGGACCGTCGCGGAGGCCTCGCCGTCTCGAACCTGACTTTGCGGAGCTTGGGGTTGGCCAGCGTTCCCACCTACGAAAAGGCTGGATGTCTGAAGCGGCACATCCACTCCGGCGAGGTGAATCGAAGCGAGAGTGAGGCGGAGGTAGCCACGATTGCGTTTGAGATTGGAGGTCCGGGCGGACTCCACGCGTCCTGAAACCGTCGCGCCGACGGGAACCAGTTGGTTGCCTTCCATTAGGATCGGTTGGTCGACGACTGCCTCGAAGGTGGCAGTCGCATCCGGATGCTCGGCGGATATGGGATTGTTTAGTCGAACCGTGAGCAGCGTGCCGGCGGGAAGATTTTGAGGATCATGGAAAGGAAGATCTGTTTCAGGCTTGGCGTCATTGCCACTGTCCTGAGCGGTTGATGGATTGCCAGGATGGGATGGTCTGCCACCATCCTCATGGAAAGGAATTTGCTGCTGGCCTGCCGGAGTGGCGCCCTCGCCACTTTGCAGCCCGCCCGGCGGTGCACAGCCAACCGCCCCAAGCAGTGACAGCAGTGTTATTGCCATCGCCAGACCCCGGCGTCCTCGGAACCGGCTCATCAGAGTTATCCTCGCCCGCCTTGCTTCGACAAGGAGGTGGCAAGCCGAATACCAGACACAGTCTCATCAAATCAATCACTTGGCGATAGCACTTTTCAGCGAGCGTGTAGATTCTGCCGGGGCTGTTCGCACATTTCCCATGCGTGTAGGAGCAAATTGCAGGCGCCAAGAAAAAAACGGAGGGCATTGAGCTGCCCTCCGCCTGATTTTTTCTCACCCACTACCGCGGGTCGTTACGGTTTCTGCACCGGTTTCTTCCTTGGCGCACGCTTAACCGGTTTCTTCCTTTCGCCTTCCCGCCCGCCAATCAAGCTCAACGCATCGGCTGCGTTGAAAGGGAACTTGCGGACCGAGGTTTCGGTCTGGCCCGCGGATTTTAAAGTGACATCCACGCGGCGATTGCTGGCGAGCTTGAGGACGAGGATTCTGGCCAGAGCGCGTCGCCGCTCTTCGGCTGTGAGGGAGGTGTCATTTTCGATCGAAGCCCTCACTTCGTCTGTTGTGAGGTTGCGCTGCCTGCCATAGGCCACGGTCTCAATGTTGGACTCTGGAATGAGTTGCCCAACCAGGTAGGCTTTTACACTGGCCACGCGACGTTCCGTGAGCTTCTGGTTGAACGCGTCCGTACCACGAACATCGGCATGCCCTTCGAGAACGAGGTGAGCATCGGGCTTGGACTGGAGATAGGTCTTGAAGTCCGTTGCTAATGCCTGCAGGGTCCTCTGTTGACTGGGCACCAAGCCAGCACCCGGCCTATCGGTCGCGGGTTGCGCGGTTGGGTAATAAATGCTGTGCAGAGCCAGCCGAGCCTCCAGAACCTCGATCTCGGGACTGGGAGCCGGGGGTGCTGGATTTTCCACCGTCACCTGGGTTGAGGCTTGACCATTCAGGCCACGCGAATCGGTGCAAGTTGCGGTGATTGTGACCGTACCTGGCGCTGCGCCAGCGGTGTTCAAGGTTACCGAGTTGCCGGTACCGGAGACAGTGCCCCCGGTAGCCGTCCAATTAGCCACCGAAATGGGAACGCTATCGGGGCTGGTGCAGGAGGCATTCAGGGTTACGCTACCACCGGGAGCGACGCTCACCGGGTTGGCCGACAAGGAGATCGTTGGAGGATTCTTCGGCGGCAACGGTTTCACCGTATAGTTCGCCGAGCAACTGGCTACGTTATTGCTCTTCGCCTTGGCATCGGTCACCTGCGCCGTTACCGTGTAAGAACCAGGGGCGGCGTTGGTGGTGTCGATGCTGGCTGTGGTATCTTTCCCGGTCACCGGGCCGCCGTTAGCGCTCCAACTGTACGTCACTGCGTGCTTGGGATTGAAATTACTGGGCGTAACTGTGGCCGTGATCGGTTCGCCGACCAGCACTTCGGCCGGCTGTACCGAACAGGCAGCGGTGGGAGCGATTCCCTCCGCGCCGCCAAAATTCAGCACGATGCCGGTGCGCAGTCTCACCCCTTCGAAGGTCGGACGCCGCAGAGACGGAAATTCCGGAGCAGCCAGATTTGCAAAGTTGTGCTGCGCCCAGACGTAATCTACTTGAAACAATCGCCAGGAAAACATTTTCGAAAGCGGCAGATCCATACCACCGCCCAGAATCGCACCAATTCCATTGTGGTTGAGAAACCCAGAATCGTAGGTGATTCGATTGAAGCCGGGCAACGCATGCAGGAAGAACGCTGCCGTATCGGTGCGCCAGATGAACCGCGGTCCCGCGGACACCGTCCATTCCGAAGCGGCCTGGTCTGTGTTCCGGTTGTATCCTAAGTCGGTCTCCAGTCCCCAGTGCGAGTCGAAATTGTAAGTGAGGGCGCCGCCAATCCCCTTCGACATGTCGGGAAACGGATACGCCATAGGATTATTAGGATTGGTGCCGGCGGCGGGGACCGAGCCGCCGGGATGTAGGTACTGATAACCGATGAACGCGTCCCATTTCGGGTTGGAATCGGTCTGAGCGAACCCGGAAGCGGAAATCAGAAACACTGCAATCAGCGCTGCGAGGCAGGCAGCAAAAAGGCGATGCCCAGGTGCAGGGGAGTTAAGCATCATGAAATCCTCCGAAATAAGGTCGTCCCCGCGTTACCCTGGCAGCGAGACGTTAGTGCGGGAACCCAAGCTAGCAAGATCGATGGAAAGTCAAGACCGTTGTTTGGAAGGGAAATTCTATCGCACCGCTCTTTAAAGCGAAAGGATAGACTCAAATTGCGCCCCGCAACCAAAGCGCGGTGCTTTCGTCTCAAATTGAAATTCCTGACGGAGCATGGCATGCAGATGCTTACCCAGACCTTGCCGGGTGGGAAGCTAGCCGCGTATCGTGAGAACTCGACCGGATTGCGGATGCGGATCGGGATTGGGTCCATGCCGATTGGAGCATGCTGGTCGGATCCGCGCGATTGACTGAGCCAGCGAACGGGGCGCAAGCAAGCAGATGAGCCACGAAAAAATATTGATTGTCGAAGACGAAGAGAACGAACGATCCGGACTGGCCGAACTGGTGTCATCCTGGGGGTTTCGTGTAGAAACGGCCCGCGACGGCGCGGAGGGCTTGCAGAAGTCAACCCAATGGTCCCCGTCGATTGTCATCACCGACCTGAAAATGCCGCGCATGGGGGGAATCGAACTGTTGGGGCGCCTTGCCGAACAGGACGCGACCATCGCGGTCATCCTGGTAACTGCCCAGGGAACCATCGACAGTGCCGTGCAAGCCATGCGTATGGGAGCTTACGACTACATCACCAAGCCGATCGACACCAACCGGTTGCGAACCATTCTCGGGAACGCCTCCGCTCTGTTGGGGACGCGCGCAGAACTTGAGGCTACGCGGCGCAGGCTGAGGGACGCGGGATCGCTGGGACGTCTGAACGGCGCTTCGCGCAAGATGCAGGAGATTTTCCGGCTCATGGAAATGGTCTCGCCCAGCACTGCCTCGGTGTTGATTACCGGTGCCAGCGGCACGGGAAAAGAGCTGGTGGCACGGACAATTCATGAGCTCAGTCCGAGGAAGGACCGGCCTTTCGTTGCCATCAATTGCGCCGCGATACCGGAGACTTTGATGGAGAGTGAAATCTTCGGCCACGAGAAGGGCGCCTTCACCGGGGCTCTGGAACGCCGTACCGGCTGCTTCGAACTGGCGGAAGGCGGAACCCTGCTGCTCGATGAAATTGGCGAAATGCCGATCGGAACTCAGGCTAAACTGCTGCGCGTTCTCGAAGACCGCAAACTACGGCGCCTGGGCAGCAAGGTTGAAACTTCGGTGGATGTCCGCGTGCTCGCGGCCACCAACAAGGTTCCAGACGAGGCGGTGGCGCGGGGTGAGTTGCGCAGCGATCTCTATTACCGCCTGAACGTGTTCAACATACACATGCCTCCTCTGCGCGAGCACAAAGAGGATATTCCCAGCCTGGTGCAACTGTTGCTGGGCGAGATGAGCAGCAAGCATTCGCGCAAAGTTGCCGCCGTGAGTGAAGCCGTGCTGAATCAGTTCAACCAATATTCATGGCCAGGCAACGTGCGTGAGTTACGCAACACCATTGAGCGAGCGGTAATCGTATGCGACGCCGGCCTAATCGAAACCAAGCATTTGCCCCCGGGGTTTGGACAAGCCCCGCTGCACGCCGCGGCCAATGATCCCGACGCGGTTCGCCTGGGCGTCGGCACCACCGTCGAAGAAGCGGAGAAGATGCTGATTCTGAAGACGCTGGAGGCTACCAGCAACAACAAAACCCGAGCCGCCGAAATTCTCGGCATCAGCCTGAAAACCCTTCATAACAAATTAAAGGAATACGGCGCCGCCGCCGCGGAGGCAGTTTCGGGCAAGGAGGAAGTACCTAGCGGCTAAGAAATTGTCGTACTCCCGTTGAATGAGCCACTTGCTTTCCCTTCATGCTGCGACGAAAAACCATCATCGTGCTGGTCATCACTCTTATGGTGACGACCATGGTCACCGCCTTCTCGATCCTCTACATCTCTCAAATTCTGCGCCTGCGTATCAGCAACGCCAAGGAGACTGCAACCAGCCTGACTCATCAGTTGGCCTATGCCGCAGCCAATGCCGTGCCCGACTTCACTAGTACATCGATCGATACCAGCAACCCCTCTGCCGTGCGTCGCGCGTTGGCGGATTATGTGCAAACCGACGTTGCCCTCAACAACCTGCTCCAATCCGATCCCGGCGATTGGAGGTTCATTTACGATGTTTGCATCGTCGACGTTAACGGCAAGGCATTGCTCCATACCAACGCCAGCATGGTGGGCAAAGTGATTCCACCGCGTCCCGACTTCCAGCAAGTGGTAAACGCCCGCTTCCGCGAACAAATGCGCCTGGTCTTCAGCCCGGCCGAGGTTTACGACGTGACCTACCCGCTGGAGTTGACTGGCTTGACTGGCCAGCCTTTCGGTACGATTCGCATCGGCGTGCAAACCGTGTTTCTGAAGAGCGAAGTGCAGACTCGCCTGATGAGATCGGCTTACATTTCGGTCACGTTGGTTTTTGTTTCATTGTTTCTAGCCGCGGGAATCTCCAACTTGGCGTTGGGTCCGTTAAAAAAAATCAGCCGCAATCTTGATAGTGTGAGCGCGGGAGACGCCGAAGCCCTTTCTGGAGATGAGTCGAGGCGCGACGAGTACGGTCTGGTCTCCCTGAAGATTGCGAACCTGGGCCGCCAGATTCGCGATAGCCGAGAAATTTTTTCCGCGCTCAAGGACAATGTCGATCAACTCATGGCCAAGCTACAGGATGGGTTGATGCTGTTCGCGCGCGATTCGCGGGTGGTGCTGGTGAGCGCTCCTGTGGAAGGCTTTCTCGGACGTCCTCGCGCGGAACTTCTCGGACACACGGTGCATGAGATATTTGACCAGGAATCCCTTCTGGGTGCCGCCTTGCTGGAGGCTTTTGAGCGCCGACGCCCATTGTCCCAGCGGGAGTTTGAGGCGGCTGGAGGCAAACGCGTGCAGGTTTCGCTGGACTTCGTGCAGGAAAGAACGTCGCAAATCGGCGCTCTCCTGATTATGCGTGACACGGAATCGGTGCGGCGCATTGGCGACGAAATTGAGATGTCGCGCCGGCTCTCCGCCAGCGGGCGCCTCACTCGGGGCGTGGCCCACGAGGTGAAGAACCCCATCAACGCGATCGTGCTTCACTTGCAACTGCTGCGCAACAAACTGGCGCAACCGGAGCCCGATACGCGGCGTCACATGGATATTATTGATGCTGAAATCCGCCGCCTGGATCGCGTGGTGCAGACGCTGGTCGATTTCACCCGGCCCCGCGATCTTCATCTGGAGGAAGTGGACCTGCGCCGCTTGATGGAAGATGTGGCCCAACTCGCCGCTCCGGATGCGGAGCAGCATGGAGTGATCATCCAGCGCCTTATGCCGGCGCAACGGCTGCCGATCAAGGTCGACATCGATCTGATGAAACAGGCGCTGCTCAACGTGGTGATCAACGGAGTCCAGGCCATGCCCGAGGGAGGGCTGCTCGCCATCTCTGCCCGGCGCGAAAACAATACCGTGGTTGCCGAAATTCGCGATGAGGGTAGAGGAATTCCGCAAGACATGCGCGACAAGATTTTCGAACTCTATTTCACGACCAAGAAAGATGGCAGTGGCATCGGCCTGGCCCAGACCTATCAGATTCTGCAATGGCATTATGGTTCGGTGGACTTCGAATCTGCTGAGGGGAGCGGAACGGTTTTCCATTTTCATATTCCAGCGGGTGCTACGCCGGATGCTGGTCCGGAGTATGTCGCCGACGCGCAGATGGACAACGCGAAGATTGATTTATAAAAAAGTCACTGGTTTGACCGATTTGCCGGTGGCCAATTTGCAAGAAAGAGAATCGCGACGCCTCCGGCCGCACTGCGCTGGTCGACGAGGTAAAATCATTTTGCGTCAGTGATCGATCGTCCGGGACCCAGGTATGACTCTGGCAGCAATCCTTCTCATCAGCATTTTCTGTACAGCCTCGGCCTTGCCGTTGGTGGCGACGAGGTACCACGTGCCGGCGTCAGAGTCTGCGAATCAATCCGCCAGTTCTGTAGGAACCGAACCGCAGGGGGACGCCTCCCCAGCGCAGGCTCCCGCGAATACGCCCCAGTCACAATCCGCCCCCACTCCAGCCTCGACCTCTTCCGGCCAAAATCCGCCTGGCACGAAGAAGAGGCGGCGACGCAAGAAGAAAGCGATTGCATCGAACTGCAACGGCGCTCCCGCTGCCTCTGGTCAGGATGCTCCAGGTTCTCCCTCCACGAGTGCGGCTGCCAGCGGAAAAGCTCCGACCACTGGAACGTCGAGTCCACCCGCAAACTGTCCACCGTCGAAAGTGATTGTGCAGCAGGGAGGGACCTCAGATCCAGGCGTTGCGCTGGCTGGGGGCACGGCCGGTAATCAGGCGTCCCCACAGCGGGACGCTGCCAACCAAATGTTGGGGTCCACGGAAGAAAACCTTAAGAAGATTGCCGGACGCCAGCTCAGCTCGGATCAGCAGGACATGGTCAATCAAATCCGACAGTTTATGGAGCAATCGAAGGCAGCGGTGGGAGACGGTGATCTCGATCGCGCCCGCACCCTGGCGTGGAAAGCCCAAGTACTCTCAGAGGAATTAGTAAAGCCGGCAAAGTAATTGCAGAGGATACGCCTTCCCCAGTAAGAGCTCTCGTAAGGAGGCGTCATCCCAATCGAGGCGCGTTCGAGCGGGTAGGGATCGCGCGCGGAACCTCCCGGACACCCACGGCTCCCTCGCGCCAGATCCTTCCCTCCGCCTCAAAACCCTCCGCGAAGGATGACTTCCTTACTTGAAGCTCAAAAAAAAGGAGCGGGAGCTCACTTCCCTTTCGATCGAGCGCTGTTTACTTTGGCCAGCAAATCTTGCGACATGGGCTGCAGAGGACCAGGAATCTTCACGGCCTCGGTGAGCACTTCGCGAGCTTCACTCAGTTTGTTCAACTTGCCGTATGCAAAGCCCAGACCGTATAGAGCTCTAGCATATTGCTGATCGTCCTGCCCTTTGAGCAAGCCCGCGGCGATTTTGAGTTCGGTGATGGAGGCTGCGGTTTTCTCCTGCTTCAGGTAGGCCCAGCCGATCGTGTTGTGAGCAACTCCGGCTGCAATCTTTCGCGATTTGTCAGCGTCGGGAGCGTCCGCTTTCGCTACCTCGATGGCCTTCTGCGAATACGTGATCGCTTTAGCGGCACTGCCGGGCTTGGCATCGTCGCCGTAGAAATTTGCCAGCAGTAGCAGCGCCGCCAGCGAGTTTGGATTGGATGCCAAAACCTTTTCTCCAAACGAAACCAGGCGCGCTTTATCGTTCAACTGGTCCGGTCCCAGGGTGTACATGGCATAGTTGGAAACCGGCTCTTGAAACTTCGAGTCAGGAAAAGCTGCGGTGAACTTCTCGATATCCGCCATCCGGCTCTTGGGATCCGTTTCGCCGGCAATCACATTGAAGCCGGAGGTCTCCAAAAAGTCGCAACTGTTCTGCGCGGCAGATTTGTCGTCATTCACTTTCCGAGTAAAGTCTTCGTCGCTCATGCCCTCGGCCTTGGCTTGCTTGGCGATCGATTGGCAAACCTCGCCACCCCTTGCGGCGTAATCCATCAGCCTGGCGTTGTTCTTGACCTCCTGCGCCAGGCTCGCCTGCGACACTAATATGTCGAGATTGTGGGAAGATCCGGACAGCGCCTTATCGCCGTAGTCAAGCGCCTTTTGCAAGTCGCCGGTTGCCTGGTAGGCCTGCGAGATCTGCCAGTTCCCGTAGGCTACGGCTGCCGGGTTCGACGAAAACTTTTGCACGAAATCTTCATACAAGGCGAGCTTCTTCTGCGGGTCCGACTCGTTGGATATGGCTTGCAGGGCGCGATCCTCATCGGTGCCAGCCGCAATCTGAATGCGATCGACTTGGGCAAATGCATGAGGGATAGAAACCGCGAAAGTGAGGATCAGGACAACCAGCGTCAGCAAACCGCTGCAGAGTCTCATAACCGGCCTCCGGTATACGCAGGAAATTGAGGAGCTCAAGTTTCGAGCAGGCGAATCGTAGCGCTGAACGCGGTTGCACGCAAGGGCCGAGATCGCCCCGCACCAACAAAAACGACTCCATCGAGGTGACACGGAGCCATAGGGAAATCCAAATCCTTTCTGCGTGCCTCCGTTCCTCGGCAGTAAATTCCAGCCGATCCCGACTTCGGCTAGAGTAGAAAGATGCGGGCCATCCTCAGCCAGCGACCTTTGCGCTTCGTCTTTGCGGCCAACTTGATTTCCATGTTGGGCAGCGGGATGAACTCGGCTGCGGTCGCCTGGTACATTCTGCAGGCCACGCATTCCGAACAGGCTCTGGGAACACTCGCCGTAGTGCAAACGATTCCTGCCATGCTCATGCTTCCCTTCACCGGTGTCATCATCGACCGGGAAGACCGTCGGCGACTGGTCATGTGGTTGGACGCGGTGCGCGCCGTGATCATTGCTGTGGTTGCCATGCTTGCCTTCCGCCATCGCGTGCAAGTCTGGGAACTCTACCTGATGAACACGCTGGTGGCCGCCGGCTTCTGGATGTTCTGGCCAACCATCACGGCCCTCATTCAGGAATTAACGCCGGAGGACCGCTTCGTGCACTCGAACACGTTTTTGCTGGCGGGCGTGCAGGGCGGATGGCTTATCGCCGGTTCGTTCGTGGGCTTTATGTACAACCACATCGGTCTCGGCGGCGTCCTGTTCATCGATGTGTCGACCTACGTTGTCTCCTTTCTCTGCTACTTCGCGGTGCGCAAAGGACGCCATGTCGTGCTGCGCCCCCAGGAGTTGCGAGCCGACCTGGTCGCGGCGGAAAACCAATTGCAGCGCTTCTGGCGCGATCTCGGCGAGGGACTGCACTTTCTGCGCGATCATCGGGCCGCGGTGATGCTGGGGATCAGTTGGGCTCTGTTTCTCGGAGCCATGATGACGGGAGGAGTGGTGACTCCTTCGCTGAGTGAGCGCGTCTTTCACGCCGGGCCGGTGGGCTATGGCTGGCTAAGTGCGGGATGGGGTACGGGGGCCTTCTTCAGCGCGCTCTACGCGCCGCCGGCGATTGCCGGCCTGGGTGGCCGCCGCGCCCTGGCCTTCTCGATGGCGTTGCTTTCAGTGGCTATGATTTGTGCTCCGGTCTCGGGATTTCTGGTTCTGGCCATAGCGGCATACTTCGTCATGGGTTCGGCGCGAGGAGTCGGTGGAGTGGCCATGAATACCAGCCTGATGGAAATGGTCCCCAAACACTTAATGGGACGCGTGCAGAACACCTATTATTTTGCCGGGACGTTCCTGCAAATCGCGCTCGCCCTCAGCGTGGGTGCGGTGGCGCACAGGGTGAGTCTGGTGGCCGCATTCGCGATCCTGGCCTGCGTGTATGGCATGGCGTTCGTGGCGGCAAGTTGGCCGGCGGGTACACCGGTGGTAGAAGAAGTCGCTGCGGGGTGAGCATGCCGGTACCTGGGTGCCCCTCGCTAAGACCGAAGACACTGTCAGGGACAAAGATAAAGATCTGGTGCCCGCGTTTTGAGCGCCGCTCGTTTTGCCGGAGAGTCTTGTTACCAGAGAGTCTTGCGCACTTCGGGCAAAGACGGGAGTTTGACGCCGGGGTCAATCTGATCGTCCGCCATTTTGCTTGGCGAACTTTGCAAACCGTGCCAGCCTCCATATCGCGAGGGGCTCGCATGAGTTGAAAAGCAGTTCCGCCATGCTCTGCCCCACCACCGGCCCGTGCTTAAAACCATGCCCCGACCCGCCACCCACCAGCCACACGTTCTCCATCAGCGGATGCCGGTCCATGATGAAGTGACTGTCCGGAGTCTGCTCGTACTGGCAAACGCGAGTCTCGACTAGCGGCGCGCCCTTCAAGGCGGGGAAGCGAAAGCCAACATATTCGCGAATGTTTCTTAGAGTCTCCTCGCTCACCAGGCGATCGCCGTCCGTAGGATCGAAAACCGCCCCGCGCGTGTCATCTGCGATCTTGAACCCCCGCCGACCGCTGCCGGGAATTCCATATCGAAAGCGTCCCCAATGGTCCGCCCACACCGGCAGACGCCCGGCGCTGAAGCGATCATCCCCCGCAGGCGTGCCAAAGAAAAAAACATCCTGCTTGGTAGCTTGCACCAGATCGCCGATGGCGTGGGGGAACAACCTGCCGAGCCACGGTCCGCAAGCGAATACATAGCAGTCGGCCTTTACCCGTGACCCATCCGAAAGCGCAAGGGCGCGCAGCGGCCCAGGTTCGAGGCCGTCGGCCAACACGGCGACTTGCCTATACACGCCGCCCGCCGCAACGAATGCCTCGACCACCGCCCGGCAGCTGGCGCGGGTCTCCAGATATCCGCATTCCGGCTCGAAGATTGCCCACTCGATTCCTTCCAAGTTAATCTGCGGCCAGCGTTTCCTCAGCTGCGCCGTCGAGAGTTCTTGAAACCTGATCTTCGCCGCGCGCAGCATTTTCACCGACCCGCTCTCGAACGCATCATCGCGTCCCGATGCCATCCACAGCACGCCGGTAGGATGTAAAAACTGCCGCTTCCACCGCTGCTCATACTTCCGCCAAAGTTTGAGGGCGCGGGCCGTCATCTCCGTATAAGGTTGATCGGGCCCGTACGTTCCCCGCATCACCCGCGTCTCCCCACCCGACGACGCCCGCGAATTTCCCGGCCCCCAGGCGTCGACGAGCGTAACGCGCGCCCCACGCTCCACCAGATGCAGCGCGGTCCAGCCGCCGAATGCTCCGGCGCCGATGACCGCGACATGAAGGTTCGTTCTCATCGTGCGGGATGTTTTTAGCTTCGGGAATCTTTGTGTTTAGTTTCAGCACTAATACTGGAAGAAACGCGCCGAATGTTTCGTCTACAACACCCCTCTACCCCGCGGCCGTAGAATCTTCGAACATGGACCATGCCTGGATGAGCTTTCTTCGCCGGTTGATTAAGCTGCTGCTCGGTACTTTGGTCACCAAGTAGCCGGGGTGGACCTGAATGTCCAAGCCTTCCACTCGTATCATAGTAGGTAGCGTTTTTGTATGTCTCTTGTGAACCCCAGCGAAGCAGCCTGCAGTGCAAGTTTGCAGCCCACGCCGGTTACGGTGGAGTTGCTCATCCAGATTTGGCGATCGGTTCTGAAACGGTCATCCGTAGGGCTGGAAGATGATTTCTTTCAGATGGGAGGCAGTATTCGGTCCGCGGACTTGCTGTTTGCCGAGATCGCGCAGAAGTTGGGCCGGGAACTACCCACCGCGACGATCTTCCAGGCTCCCACGATCGCTACCTTGGCTTCTCTATTGGACCAACCTGTGCTTCCTCGCTTCTCGCCCTTCATTCAACTGAGGGCTGGTCGGCAGCATCCTAAGATTCTCATTGCACCTGGCTTGGATGGTCGCGCGAGCTTCTCCGGCCTCGCCCGGCTGGTTCGCACCGAACATCCGATCTATGGGATTCAGGCCAAGGGCGTCGATGGGAGGGAAGAACCATTGGACCGCATTGAAGACATGGCCCAGTTCTATCTTGAGAAGCTCGACGGGCTGCAACCCCAAGACCCTTACATTCTGATCGGTTACTCATTCGGTGGCCTGGTGGCTCTGGAACTGGCCCAGCGCTTGAGGGTGCAACAGAAAAAAATCGCATTGCTGGTGATGGTCGACTCCTACCCTCATCCACGCTATCTGTCAATCCGGCAGCGTCTGTTGCTCAGCGCGCAACGGACAAAGAGGCGTATTCTTGAAATACAGCAAAGGCAGATTCTTGGCGGAATTTCATATTTGATGGAGGGGATCGAACGCAGATGGGAGATCGCGGGCCTTGGCAGCAACGGCACAGGCATTCCCAAGGCTTCTGATCTGTCGCTCGCGCAGACAACTCCACGAGTCACACGCAAGGCGTACGCCGCCTTGGCGCGTTATCGGCCTCGGCCTTACGGTGGCAAAATCATGTTTGTTAAAAGCGAAACCGACACTTACTTTCCGGGTGATCCGGTTCCGGTGTGGGCGCATCTGGCAGCCGCCTTCGAGGTTGAGACGGTTCGTGGAAGTCATCTGGATATGGTTACGACCCATTTCGAAGGTCTCGCCACAGTACTGACACGCTACATAAAACAAGCAGTATGCCGGGAATAAAACCGCTCCTGAGTTTTCGGGGAATCCTCTTATCAACTGCTTCCACGAAAGCGGGTGCTCCCATCAGCGAAATGAGGCTTGGACTTGATCGACCCAACGGTTCAGTCAAGTTGCCGGGGGAGCGACTTTTCAAGAAGTGGGCTGGGTCGAGTGGCAATCATGCCTTCGTAGAGGTGAATGCGCATCCTGGAGAGGGAAACGTACCTCTGTTTGGCAACAATCCCGTCTATCGCGGCGAGATCCGGGGCCCCTGCCGTTGTATTCAAACGCAATCCGGTCGCCTGGAATGTCTTGCCGATTTCCGAGCGTGGGACAGAAATCTGTAGCGGGATGCCGGACCCAAACAGATACCCACTGTTTATGGTGTGCAACCAACCGAACGCTCTGTGTATCAAATTGGTATATCTTGGAGTTTCAAGGGTTCGTTGCTGGTGTTAGTTCCGTAAATCTGGAATGCTGCGGCTGACACATCTCGAAGGTCGATGGCGCAGGAGTTGCTGTGCGATCGTCGTTTTTTTTGCCGTGACTGGGCTTGCGGTCAGCGTTGCTACCCGCTATTGTTCTCCCCAAAGTTTTTCATATTCGGTAAGGACGATCTTGCACCGGCATTTGTTGCCGGAGCAAGGCCGGCAGCATCTAACCCAGAATGCAGCCAACTGGATGCCTCAAGTGGTGCGATCCGGCGTCCTGCAAGCTCCAACTTCTTATCCCCGCATTGCCCCGGCTGGGCTTCCCATTCCCAGCGTGCTCCTCGAAACCAGTCTGTACAATCGCCCACCTCCTTTCTGCTGACCTTTTCCCGGTCTCCTTCGATGTTTGTTGCTATCGCTTATTGCCAGCAATGAGTTTTGCCTGGTTGATGGGAAGGGTAGGACCCTCGGGGTTTTCCGTGCGGGGTGGCGTAAAGCCTGGCTGAACTCGAGCGCCAGAGGTCTTCGGAGGGTTGACGCGGAAGGCGACCTGTGGTGTACAAGTAGGGGTCTATATCGTCGTGAACTATGGCGGTCTACGATGGTGGCTGAGCGATCAGATTGGCGGACTCAGGAGTACTCGAATTGGTCGGCCTGGAATGAGAATCGGGTACGGAAAGGAATCCTACATGGTGCTTGCACCCTTGTTGACTGTGGGAGAGTTGGACGCCCTTCGGCAGTTCGATACCTGCATGGTCGCCAATGCGGTCGAGACTTTTAACGTGCGACTGCACAACACGGGATTCACCAATGCCAGCATTCACTGCATGTTCAAAGAGGAACCTCCGATGGTGGGTTATGCGGCGACGGCTCGACTGCGCAGCGGTGAGCCGCCCATGGTGGGCAGCACGTTCCATGACCGTGGCGATTTCTGGAACAGTATTCTTCAGATTCCGCCTCCACGCATTCTGGTATTGGAGGACCGGGATCATCCGCCCGGCCGCGGAGCTTTTGTCGGGGACATGCACTCCGCAATCCTCAAGGCGCTCGGCTGCATCGGTTATCTGACCAACGGCGCGGTGCGCGAACTTCCTTCCGTCCGGGCGATGGGGATACAGTTGTTTGCCGGAAGCGTTGCTGTTTCGCACGCCTATGCGCACATTTTCGACGTCGCCGCCGCGATCAGCGTTGGCGGAATGGAAATCCGCCCGGGAGACTTGCTGCACGGCGACCGTCACGGTGTCCTCACCATACCGGCGGAGATTGCCCGTGCCATTCCTGCGGTTGCCGCTGAAATGCAACGAGCCGAGCAGAAGGTGATCGATTTTTGCCGCTCCAGTGCCTTTTCCGTGGCGAAGCTGGGCGAGGTCATGAAAAAGCGAGGCTAGGCCGAAAACGGTACCCACGCAATCGCAGTGAAAATAGCAAAGGAATTAGCAAAGAAGGTTGGTCCAAGAAACGATGACTCAACACCGCACGGCGACCCTCCCGCGAAGCTGCAGACGCCAGGCAACGATTTCATCTTCGTCGCTTGCCGCACTCCTCGTCGCGCTTGCAGTCGGTCTGTCTTCTTGTTCCGGAGAACGGACCGACCATGTTCAAGCGAACGGTGCAACCGTCACAGTCGGAGTGACGAAAGTTGTGAAAAAGTCTCTTGGCCGGCACATCACGCTCTCCTCCGAATTGGTGCCGTTTCAAGAGATCGACGTCTATGCCAAGGAATCCGGTTACGTCAAGAAGCTGATGGTCGATTACGGGACCCACGTGAAAGCCGGCCAGGTCATGGCGATTCTCGAGATTCCCGAGTTAGAGGCACAACTGCAAGAGGATCGGGCGGAAATCAAAGACGCCTACAATCAGGTAACCAGGGCGCAGCATGAGTTGGCGCGTTATCAGGCGCAGTACAACGCGCTGCATCTGCAGTACACTCGGCTGAACGGCGTTTTTCAGAGCCAGCCTGGCATCGTGGCTCAACAGGAAGTGGATGATGCCCAGGGAAAAGACCTAGCGGCGTCCTCGCAAGTCGACGCCGGCCAGGCCGCTTTGGAAGCTTCCCAGAGCCAGCTTGCCGCAGCCCAAGCGAAACTTGCGCACGATCAAAGCCTTTTCGACTATTCCAGAATCACCGCCCCTTTTTCTGGCGTCGTCACCGAGCGCTATGCGAATTATGGAACGCTGGTGCAAGCGGGTACGGGTTCGAGCACGCAAGCGATTCCTATCGTGAAGCTGTCCGAGGATGATCTGTTCCGCCTCGTCATACCAGTTCCGGAAGCCTACGTGCGCTACATCCGCGTGGGTGATCCGGTGGACGTTCACGTCCCTTCGCTCAACCGTACTTTTCCGGGCAAGGTGGCACGCTTCTCGGTAGACGTGCAGTCGGATACACGAACCATGCACACCGAAGTCGATGTGGCGAATCCCCAGCGCGTTATGTTGCCCGGCCTGTATGCCGACGCCGACCTTAACCTCGACGAAAAACAGAATATCCCGACCGTGCCGATGCAAGCCCTCAATCACGCGGGTGAAAAGACAACGGTGTTCGTTGTGAGTCCTGACGGTGCGCTGGAGGAACGCACGGTGCAAGTTGGAATCCAGACAAGCAACGACGCCGAAATTATTTCCGGATTAAAGGAAGGCGAGGAGGTTGTAGTGAGCGATCGCAGCGGCCTGAAGCCCGGCCAGAAGGTTCGGTCGCAAGTCATAACCTCGCCCGAATACCACGAGGGGGATGGGCAGCAATGAAGCCGGGAACTTGGGCACAGGTTAACGAGTTCGAAAAAAGAAAGATGGGATAGGTTTTATGCCAGGGTTTTCAATTCGTAACCCGTATTTCATTATTGTGATCTGTTTGGCGCTCGTGGTCATTGGTGTGACCAGCATGGCGCGCATGCCGGTCGATTTGTTTCCCCCCATCAATTTGCCGGAGGTGGTGGTGGCGACGTTTTACTCCGGCATGCCGCCAGAGGATATCGAAACCGATATCACTGATCCCCTCGAGCGTTTTTTTACGCTGGCTGCGGGAGTCGATCACTTTGAGTCCCGCTCGCTTCTCGGCGTGAGCATCATTAAAGTGTACTTTCAGCCCGGCACGAGTCCCGACGCCGATGTCACCCAACTGTCCAACCTGGCGCTGGCGGACTTGAAGCGTCTGCCACCCGGAACTCTACCCCCGGTCGTGCTGAAGTTCGATGCCTCCAGCTTGCCGGTGGCCCTGGTGACCGTCAAGGGAGAGGGTCTGAATGAAACACAACTTCACGACTACGCTCAGTTCCAGATCCGTAATCAGATCACGGTTGTTCCCGGTTCTTCAATCCCTGGCGTGTTTGGTGGCATCTATCGACAGATTATGGTGTACGTGGATCCGTACAAGTTGTCGTCTCGCCAGCTCAGCCTGATGGATGTAGTACGTGCCGTCAATAACGCAAATCTGATTCTGCCCGCAGGCGACGTCAAAATAGGGCCGTACGATTACTTCGTTTACTCCAACAGCCTGGTCGACAACATGAAGGAACTGGGGGAAGTTCCTCTCAAGATCGACGGACATTCCTGGGTGACGGTGAATGATGTCGGGAAGGCGGAGGATTCGCACCAGATTCAATACAACATTGTTCGCATCGACGGTCAGAAGTCTGCCTATATTCCGGTTATGAAGCAAGGCGGCGACACCAACACGATTGCCGTGGTGGAGGGCGTTCGGCAGCTCATCAAGCATCTCTACGACATCCCCAAGCAGATGGTCACCAGCATTGTGTTTGACCAGTCGGTGTACGTGAAGGAAGCCATTGATACCGTGCTGCACGAGGGAGCCTTGGGCTTGATTCTAACCAGCCTGATGATCCTGATTTTCCTGGGCAGCTTCCGCGCCACTTCGGCCGTGCTGCTGTCCATTCCATTGTCTGCGCTGGCCGCGTTCGTGGTTTTGGCTCTGATGGGCGGCACGATCAACACCATGATCCTGGGAGGAATGGCTCTGGCCTTTTCGCGCGTGATCGACAACTCGGTGATCTCTCTGGAGAATATCTACCGCCATCTGGAGATGGGGGCCGCGCCCATGATCGCCGCTGAGGTCGGGGGCTCAGAAGTGAGTCTGGCGGTGCTGGCGGCTACGCTGGTGGACGTGGTTGATTTTTTCCCCGTCGTGTTCCTCTACGGCGTTGCGAAATTTCTGTTTTCCGCTTTAGCGCTGGCCTTCTGCCTCTCGCTGTTGGCTTCATTTGTTGTGGCGATGACAGTAATTCCCTTGTTCTGCTCACGCTTCTTAAAAGCCGTTCCTCACAGTGCAGAGTCCGAGCACGGATCTGAGCACGGATCTGAGAACCGATCCGAGAATAAAGAAAACGAGTATGAGATTGAGCCGACCGCGACCACCAGTCATTCCTGGATGGATCGATTCAATGCGCGCTTCAACCGGATGTTCAACCAGGTCCTCGATTATTACGAGTACTGGGTGAGACGGGCGCTGGTGCGTCCCGGGGTTACGGTTTTAATTTTGAGCGGCGTATTCCTGGCCAGCTTGTTGATCTATCCGCTGCTCGGGCTGGCGTTTTTTCCCAAGACCGATGCCGGCCAGTTCACCATCAACCTGAAGGTCCCCACCGGCACTCGCATCGAAGTGACCGACCAATATGTCGGCAAAGTCGAAGATCTGATCCGGAGCTCGATGGAAGGCAATGATTTGAGGAGGATCGTCTCCAACATCGGCGTTGTTCCGGATTTCTCTTCGCTCTATACAACCAATTCTGGTCCTTATACTGCGACGGTCCAGGTGCAGTTGAATGAGAAGCACCGGTTGGGCAGTTTCGAATATATGGACCGCGTGCAGCAACGAATGGCCAAACAGTTTCCCGATATTCGCACTTTCTTTTCCAGCGGCTCGATGGTCGACGCCATTTTGAACTCGGGCATGCCGGCTCCGATCGACGTACAGGTGAGCAGCTCCAATCTGGACCAGATTTATGGCATCGCACAGAACCTGGCCACAGAGATTCGGCAAGTGCGTGGGGTTGGCCAAGTCTATATTCCACAAGACATGAACTACCCGGCGCTTCGTCTGGATGTAGATCGCGTGCATGCCGGAGAGTTGGGACTGACGCAGAAGGATGTGGTGGATAACGTAATTACCGCTCTCAACTCAAACTACATGATCGCTCCCAATTACTGGGTCGATCGCAAGAGCGGCAACGACTATTACCTGACGGTGCAGTTTTTCGAGAAGGGCCAAGCAGCGATCCACAACATGGCCGACCTGGGACAGATTCCGTTGCGGGATCCGGATGCGAGTGCTGACCTGAACTGTGGTCCGGGCGGCTCGCTGGGAAAGGCTCAGCCCGCTTGGACCTGCGCGGGAGGCGGTCGACCAACCACGGTGCTCAACAACGTGGTCAGCGTAAAACAGGTTCAGACCCCAACCGAGGTTGACCACTATCAAATTCAGAGAGCGGTCGATATCTACGTGACCCCCACGGGAGAAGACCTGCAACGGGTGACTAGCTCGATTCGCAACATTCTTGCCAATACGAAAGTTCCGGGCAACGTGCGCATGAATCTCCGTGGAATGGTGCAGGGAATGGAAGCGTCGTTTAAGAGCTTTGCCTTCGGATTCCTAATTTCTTTTCTTCTGTTATTTCTGATCCTGACGGCGCAATTTAAATCCTTCATCGATCCTTTCCTGATCATGTTGGCAATTCCCATGGGGTTCGTTGGCGTATTGATTATTCTGCCGCTCACGGGCAGCACCTTGAATGTGATGTCGCTGATGGGAGTGCTGATGCTGGTGGGAATTGCAGACTCGAACAGCATTCTGATTGTGGATTTTGCCCACAATCTGGAGCGGCAGGGACTAGCGCCGGCGGATGCAGTCATTACCGCGTGCCGCGTGCGGCTGCGGCCCATTCTGATGACCTCGCTGGCGACCATCATTGGCATGATTCCGATGGCGATGAAATTGGGAACGGGCGCGGAACAATATGCGCCCATGGCCAAGGCCATTATCGGAGGCTTGACCTCTTCCGTGCTGCTTACGATTTTCATCGTGCCGGCCGCGTACCTGCTGGTGTACGGCGGGAAGCGAAATCCGCAACCTGCGACCGCTCAGCCAACGGAGCCGACAGCATGAAGCCCGCTTGCTGGAATCGCTCCAAGATGCAACACGGTCTCCCGTGCAGGAGATCGAGAGGCGACCGGATGGTGAGGAACAAAATTTTCATAGCGTGCCGGCTGCTGCTATTTGTTGGGGCGCTTCTTGCTTTGCCGGTCTGGGCACAGACTTCCGAAAAATCAAGTGCAGTCGAGAACTTACCCTCCGCTCCGCAACCGCAGTCGTTGCCAGCTCCAGCTCGTGCCTTGATGCCCCCGCAGACGCAAGTGCCGCTGGTCGCCGTTTTGCAAAGCGGCAACGGATCGCAAGACAATTCTTCCATGACTCCAATCTCGCCGCAGGCGGGTCAAGCGCCCAACGGCCCCATGCGTTTAACTCGCACCCAGGCTGAGCAACTGGCGCTGAGGAACAATCCCCGGATCAGTGTGGGGCATTTGCTGGGTTTGGCACAGCATCAGGTCTATCGCGAGACCAGGGCAGGGGAACTCCCCACCTTCAATGGGGCCATCACGGCAGTCGATGCCAATGAAGGCGGCCGCATTGGCGCCGGAGCGCTGACTGCATCTCGCCTGCTGGAACATGCGGGCGCCGGCGTGACCCTTAGCCAGCTCATCACTGACTTTGGGCGCACCACCAATCTGGTGTCCTACTCAAAACTTCTGGAAAAGGCGCAGAACGCGAATGCCCTGGCCACTGCCGAAGACATCGTTCTCGCTACGGACCAGGCTTTTTACAACGCGCTCGAGGCGCAGGCGCTGCTCAAGGTCGCGCAACAAACGGTGACTACTCGCGGGTCCGTGCAACATCAAATCGATGAACTGACGAAGAGCAAGTTGAAATCAGGTCTGGACTTGTCCTTCGCTGACGTCAACCTGTCGCAAGCCAAACTGCTGCAACTCGATGCCCAGAACAACGTCGATTCCACCGTCGCCGCACTCACCGCGGTCCTGGGCTTCGACCAACAAGTGCAATACGAACTGAGCGAAGAGGAGACCCAACTGCCTTCGCCGCCGCCGGATGCGGATGTGCTCATCCATACGGCTATGCAGCAACGCCCCGATCTGCAGGCGCTCAACTACGATCAACAGGCAGCGGAAAAGTTCCGCCGGGCTCAGCGCGATCAGCTTTTGCCGACCGTCAGTGCGCTTGGAATTGCGGGCGTAACTCCGGTGCGTCCGGACTGCTTGGGCGGCTGCTTCCCGAACTATTTCATTTCCAGCTGGTACGGCGCCATGGGCGTGAATATGAGCGTCCCCATCTTCAACGGCTTCCTCTACACTGCCCAGGCTTCGGAAGCGAAATACCGGGCGAAAGCCGCAACCGAGAACACCCGGGATCTGCGGGATCAGGTGGTGCGTGACGTTCGCACCGCATGGTTGTCGGCGAATACGGCATTTCAGCGAGTCAGCGTGGCCGAAGAACTTGCCAAGCAAGCCGACTTGAGCTTGAAACTCGCGCAAGGGCGCTATCAGCTTGGCTTGGGCTCGATCGTCGAACTCAGTCAGGCACAATTGCAGCAGACCGATGCTGCCATCGGCTATGTGAACGCTCAATACCAGTATCGGCTGGCTCTCTCGACCCTGAACTTTGAGATTGGAGTGCAGCCCTGAAACCTGGGAGAGCCCGAGACAATCCGGCGAAGTAGCGTAGCAGTGCATGAAAAGAAGTAACAAGAATCAGAGCGCCTGGTTCACGACTCGTCGCGGAGTGTTGCTTTCTCTTTTTAGATTGCGGCCTTTATTGCTCTCGTTTTTATCCTGGTCGACTACGGTTACGTTGTGCCCATGCAAAAGTCGGTAGAATAATCGGTCGCTTACGTTTCTGAGGTCTCGCCATGTTGCCCTTCTCGCTCTATTTCGTTACTGCCGTGGTCACGGGCTTTCACATGTATGCCCTATTGTCGGTGGTTGTCTATGGTGTGCCCTTGAATCCGCTGGAGTTGGTTTCGTGGTTGGGCTCGTTCTGTCTGCTGGTTGCCGCCTATGTGAGCCTTTTCAGGCCCCGTGCTGCAGCCCGAGTCGCGCTAATCGCCTGTCTCGCAATGTGGTGCTTCTATGCTCCGGCGATGGCTAACTTTGTCCGTGCCAAGCGAGACAAGTCACCGGCGGTATCCCAATGGATGTGCCCACCAGGGGGGGCAGCCCGCGACACTCCGTGGCGAATCGAAACTGCTTGCCTCTGAACTCGGATGCTACTGCCTTATCTAGCGATCGTTCTTCTGGCTGTCGTCACTCTCTATTCCGCCGTTGTCAGCTTTCGGCAGAAGCCTGATGGTGAACCGGCAGCGACAGGTTGGGTTTTTCCCCATGGCACAAACGGTACCGCTCGAATTTTCGTCGGCGTTGCGACCCTGTTACTCGCGATCGGCTTGGGCGCATGGTTCAAAATCAATGGGTCCAGCGTCAATCCGAATTCGATTCCGCGTTCTTGGCGCTTCTTGATTCCTGAGGGCTATCGCGGCTGGGTTCGCGTCGAGTTCGAGATCCCCGGCGCGCCTCCTTTGCCAGCGGAGGCCGGCCAGACCGTGCTTAAAATTCCGCCCACTGGATTGTTGAGAACCTCGTCGCCGGAGCAATACGGATGGGCCAAGGATGACTACGTTTTCTATGCCAGCGGCGGCCTGCAACCGATCCCGGATTCCGGCGCAGGAAAGCTCATCTGGGGCAAGATCAACAATAGCGAAGAGTCCGGTTCTTCGGGCAAACGAAGGTATGAGGAATTTTTCGTCGGGACCCAGCAGCAATTTAAAGATCAAGCGGAACAGTCGAGACCTAACGATTCACCAAAGGGATCTCATGTTCCCGCGGCGATTCCGTGACTCGTGAATCAAAAAGAAAAGAGTGGCTCGTGCGACCGCAGTCGCCGCGCCACCCTTATTCTTGAATCATTTTCCCATCGAACCGCTTTACGCCCCTGCGCCCATTGCTTTGACCGCAACTTCCGGCCTCAGGGTTTGCGCCATCTTTCCAAAATACAACTTGTAGGAACGGTGGATTCCGTACATGACCGGGAATGCGGCGAGCGCCAGTCCCCATCCCAAGTGAGAACTTACCGCCTGCACCATGGTGGTGACTCCCGCGCTGACTACGTAGTAAGGGAACGAAAGGTGCGCCAGGCCCCACCAGATCTGCCCAGCCGCCTTCCCCTCACTCACAGCCACGATCGCTGCTACCGGAGCGGTCTGTCCCAGGAACAGGGTTGTCGTCGCCAGCACTAATCCCAGGGTGCTGGAACTCCACTGCATCCCACCTAACCAGACCGCATGGAACATCAGGCTGGCCAAGCAGCTGGCAAATGACATCATGCTGAGGTTGAATGCCATCTGCTGCGGGTTGAACTTCGCGTTGTTCCGGGGCCAGCATTGCACCACGGTTGAAACCAAGGTGATCACCACCGCTTCGGCAGCGCTCAGACTCACAACCGCAGTGAGCAGGAAGGGCAAGTTGACCGACATGTTGCCATTCACTCCCGGCAGTTTGACTTTCATCCGCGAAGTCACCGCTGCCAGTGCCAGAACCGCGAGGGCAAAGGAAGTGTGCAGGGTGTGGCTCACCGATCCCGCATATCCCACAGTGATTAGTGCGGCTGCCATCATGGCGCCGATGAATATTTTAATTTGCCGTGTGTTGTTCATCATTCGTCTCCTTTCTTTGAATTCACACGGCAACTACTGTTCATCGTCACCTGCGTCCGTAAAGGCGGCATCCGTACTCAGCATCGATGCTCCCCAAACCACGCTTTGCGCCGTAGTGCTCGCGCCCGTACTCGCTCCCCAAACTACGCTAAAGGCGCTCAGTGCGTTGTCGTTCCAGGGTAGCGAGGAACCCCAGATGACGGATGTTCCGCTCACCAGCGAACTTCCCCACACTACTGAGGCTCCCCAGACCACCGAGCTTCCCCACACCACGGAGGTGGGAGCAACGGTCAAGTTTCCCTCAACCAAAGAAACCGTATGCGTCTGAGCGTTATAGGAAACGGATGGCGACAACGCCGCGCCGACCGTCGCCGGAGCCAGGTCCGTGTTGTTAATCGCAGTCTGTACGTTCAGCAATCCCGACCCATTCGAAAACAGGTCATAGAAGCTGAGGAAGGTCTGCAAAAGATGGGGCACATACGCCGAAGTAGAAGTAAGTCCCATCTTGTACGCCGTCTTCATGAGCCGTGCCTTCACTTGATCCGGAGTGAGCGTACTTTGTTCTTGCAGCAACAAAGCGGCCGCGCCCGCAACCGCAGGCGTCGCCATGCTGGTTCCGCTCAAGGTGAAGTAGTCGTTGTTGCCATCGCTGCCGGTGACCAATTCGGCCGGATATTCAGCCTCCAGCGTGGCTCCCGGGGCGGCCAAAGAAACGACGTCGTTTCCTGGGGCAACCATATCTGGTTTCGCCACCAGGTCATAAGTCGTGGGCCCCTTCGAACTATAGCTCGCTAAGGTTTCAGCCGAAGCCGAAGTTGATCGGTTGCTCTTTGTCGCGCCTACTGTCAGCACGAAAGGATCGTTGCCCGGCGCGGTGACGGTTCCATATCCGTTGCTTCCATCCACGCTCAAACGGCCGTAGTTGCCGGCTGCCACGACCACGACTATCCCGCTCTTCCAGGCTGCTTCAACCGCCTGGCAGAGAGGATCCTGCGTGTAGCTGACCGCAATTCCGCGGCCCAGGGACAGATTGATAACCCGGATGTTATAGGTCTGCTGCAACGCAATCGCCTGCTGAATGGCCGCGATTACCGTACTGTCAGTGCCCGCGCCGTTTTCGTCCAAGGCGCGAAGGTCGACCAGGCTGACGGCCGGGGCCACCCCCTCATATTGACCACCCGATAAGGATCCGTTGCCTCCAATGATTCCCGCGACGTGCGTGCCGTGACCATACAGGTCGTACTGCGCTCCGCTGGAGTTGGTCGTAGGTGTTCCCGTGAAGTCCTGGTGATACACCACACGCGAAGTCCCGTTGGAATTCTGCAAATCTGGATGGCTATCGTTAATGCCGCTATCGATCACGGCTACGCCGACACCCGCGCCGTTGTATCCGGCGTTCCAAGCCGTATTCACGCCCGTGGCGTCGTTAGTCGTGTCATCCATGACGTTCATGGGATGATCGATGCTCACCGACACGATCTCGGGATCAGCCTCTAAAGCCGGCAGAGCGCTGACCGGAATCGTAAATGCCGCTCCTTTAATCATGTGCAGTTTCGCGTGCAGGAGTCCACCGCGGCCTTGCATGGTTGTATAGTGCGCCGCCGTTGGCACCACCCGGTATTGCACAATGACCTTGACCGTCTGGCCCTTCGTCGATCCCTGATTGGCTTTTGCCAGAAGTCCGGAGAGTTCGTCTGCAATTCTGCCGCTGCGGGCAGGTCCGTTGGTCACCCGCTGCCCGAACGCCATTCCCGTTGCCAGAAGCAGCGTCATGCTCAGGCGCTTACCCCAGGCGGCGCTGTGTCGTTCTTCGCGGCCTGGCGGTTTCCTTAGTTTCTGCGTGTGCACCATGAATCTCACCCTGCTTTCTTGATGGGGGAAAGATCGCGCTCGTACCCACTCCCCCTGTTGCACGGGAGGAGCCAATCGGAAGCTTGCAAGTCATTGTTTCTATTGAAGATGGTTCACTTCTGGCAGAGCCCTGTGAGCCACTGTGTCCCGCCCGAGCGGGCAGGGGACAGTTTGTCCCGCCCCAACTTTCAAAGGAATGGGGCTGCAGTCGGGTGGGATTTGGCCGCCGGCAGGTGGGGCATACGGCGATGGAACCGTCGAGGGGGGTACAGAAATTACTCTTGATTTTCGGCAGAGCTGATGGGACCGAGGACGGGTAAGCACAGCGAGTTGCATATTCTAGATTGCGGCTGCTTTGCCCACTGCAATGCGCTCGGCCATCTTCGGCATGGCTGCCATCAGGCGCTGGGTATATTCGTGGCGAGGACTGGTCAAGACCTGTTCCGTGGTTCCGGTCTCCACGATCTGTCCTTGGTGCAGGATCGCAATCCGGTCGCAGATTCCGGCGACCGACGCGAGATCATGGGAAATGTAAAGAATTGCCATTCCGGAGCTGCGGTTCAGTTGCCGAAACAGCGCCAGAATTTCAGATTGCGTAATCACATCGAGCGCGCTGGTAGCCTCATCGGCAATCAGCAACCTCGGCCGATGCATCACCGCCATGGCAATCAACACCCGCTGCGCCTGTCCTACGCTCATTTGGGAAGGATACTTCCGCAGAAACTCCTCATTCGATGGCAAACTAACGCTCGCCAGCGCCGCCCGGATCGCCCCGTCACAATCAGCGCTCGAGCCCACAGCATGCGCCCGCCACGCTTCTTTTAACTGAGTTCGAATCTTCAGTGCCGGATTCAGCGAAGACAGTGGGCTCTGCAATACCAGGGCAATTTTCCGTCCCCGCAGACTGCGCAACTCCCGCTCGCGATAGGTCAAAAGAGCGCAACCTTCGAACTCGATTGCACCTTCCGTCCGTGCCCGCTTGCGGTCGAGCAGGCCCAAAATTGCCATGGCCAGCGTGCTTTTACCAGATCCGCTTTGTCCCACTAAGCCGAGAACTTCGCCTCGGCGGATTTCCAATGACACATCGCGCAACACCGAAGGCCGATCTCCATATCGCACAGAAATATGCGCGGCTAGAAGAACGTCGGATTGCATCGTGTCCTTCATCAGCGGCGCGCCTCAGTGCTTTCTCGGGTTAAAGGTTTCGGATGAGCGTGAATCCGTGGCTAGAGATTTTGATCTACTTCAGCGAAAGCCGTTCCACATTCCAGTAAGTCTGCGGTGCCAGAATCACCGGACTAGCTCCTTCGACCGTAGCGGCGACCGCCGACAGCGCATTCCGATTCACCAGGTAAATGAACGGCTCCTGTTCCACCGCAATCTCCTGCACGCGGTCGAATCTTTCCTTCCGCTTATTCACGTCGGCGGCGGAAGACTGCGCCCGCATCAACCGGTCAATCTCCGCTTCCCACGTGGTTTCCGGGGACTTTTCCTGAGGATTCCACTGATGATTCTCCGACGAACTCAGCCACACGTTCATCTGCTCGTTCGGATCCAGCCCGGTATTCGTCAGACCCAGCAGAATTGCCTCGTAGTCGAATGTCTGCGTCATGCGCTCGATCAGAGAAGGGAAGTCGAGCGTCACCACATTGACGTGCACCCCAATCTTCTGCAGGTCTTCCTGGATCATCGTCGCCATGCGCTCACGATACTTATTCCCCGCGTTGGTGATGATCGAAAACACCACCGCGTTTCCCTGCTTGTCTTTCAAGGTTCCGTTTTCCAGCCGGAAGCCGTCGCCCTCGAGCGCCTTCAGCGCGGCATCCGGCGTATAAGCCTGAGCTTTCAGCTTCGAATTGAACCAGAACTTATTGGCGGGAGAGACCGGACCCACCGCCGCCTGCGCGTGTCCGCGAAACACCACGCGGCTCAAGTCTTCGCGATTGATCGCCTCGGAAATCGCCCGCCGAAAAATCGCCGAGCGGAACCAGTTCTTCTTGTACTCGGGCAGCGGAGCCTTCGCCACCTGGTTGAACCACATCTGCTCGCTATCGAGCGACGGCCCCGCATCATGCACGAGTTGCGGAGAAGTTGCCGCCAGCTTGTCGAAGTACTCGCTGTCCAGCGAATTGACCAGATCGATCTCTCCGCGCTTGAAGCGCAGCATTTCCACGTCGCGGTTGGGCTGAATATCCAGGTGAATCGAATCTAGGTAGGGCAACTTCCGTCCCTGCGCATCCGTCTTCCAGTAGTTCGGATTGCGCTTCAACCGCACCGTCGATCCCGCTTTGTAGTCCGCCACCATGAACGGGCCGAGCACCGCCATTTCTTTCTGAGGGGAGTGTGCCGAAAGCATCGCGACCTGATCGAACTGGCGGTCGAGTCCGGCCACGGCCGCCGGAAATGTAATTGAAATCTGGTTGGAGGAGATGATTTTGCTCTCGACATTGCCCGGCCCTGAGCGGAACGCATCTCCTGTCGGCGAATGCAACGCCGGATCCATCAACTGCTGCACGGTGTAAGCCACATCCTCGGCGGAAAATGGCGTGCCATCCGAAAACGAAATTCCGCTGCGCAGCGTAAACGTAATCTGCTTGCCGTCCTTCGATACTTTCCACGACTGCGCCAGTTCCGGCTCCAAGGCCTGCGTCTGGCGGTTCGTGCGCACCAGCACGCCTCCCGTCAAATAGCGGATCGTCACCGACGCGTCGTCTTCCACCTTTAATGGATCAAAGGTCTTGGGTTCGGAGTGCAGACAGAAGCGAAGCTCACCCCCGCTCTGGGCCGCTGCCGGACTGAAAAACATGCCAATGCAAACCAGAAGCGCCGCTGCGATCCTGACGCCATCTCCAGCCGCAGAACGGCGGAAGGTAACAGACCGGCACGGCAGTGCAAAGGATGACCAGAAAGGCGGCGTGAGTCCGGAAGGGACAGCACCGGCCCAATGCTTGTTGTATGAACGGCGGCGCATCATGCGGCCACCTCCTCTTGCTTAGAAAGCGCTAACTGGAACGACGTCACGACCACCACCAGCAAAATCAGCGGCACGAACTTCCAGGGCTCTTCACCCACCGATACCAGCCCTTCCAGTTCCTTCAACAAACTTCCCCAGGAAGGCATCGGTTCGGCGACGCCCAATCCCAAAATCCCCAAATTCGCTTCGCTCAAAATGAAGACGGGAATCGAAATCCAGAACTGGGCGTACAGCACCGGCTTCAGATTCGGGAGCACGTGAATCCAGAACAGCCGCGCACCACGAATTCCGGAAGCTCTCGCCTGCCGTACAAAATCCGATTCCCTTAACGATCCCGCTGTCGAGCACAAAACCCGCGCCGCGCTCGTCCAACCCAACAGCCCCAACATCAGAAACGTGACCAGCACCGAAGCCAGCGGCGACACGTTCAACGGCATCATTGCCCGCACCGTGATCAGCAAGAAAAGCCACGGCAAAGACAAAAACAAATCCGTGACCGCCATCGCGCCGCGAGCCCAGGCACCTCCCAGATATCCGCCGAGCCCGCCCACCAGCGCCGCCATCAACGTGGTCAGCAGCGCCGCAGCCGGGGCCAGCAGCAGCGAAATCCGCGTTCCATAGAGCACGCGCGCAAACCGGTCCCGCCCAATCTCATCGGTCCCGAGCCAGTGCTGCGGAGAAGGACTGGCGTCGGTCGCGTCGCGATACTGCTTGGCATAGCCAGCCGGAGCCAGCCAGTTCGCCGCCAGTGACAGGCCCACGACCAGCAACAAAACTGCACACGCCAAGCTGCGCCAGAAATTTGGAGGCCAGAGCTTCATGCTTCCTCGCCTCGAAGCATATGTCCGATTACATCGGCACTCGAGTTGGCCAGCAAGGTTACCAGCGTCACCAGAATCGTCAGATTCGTCAGTAAGGGAAGATCGCGGGCCAACGCCGCCTGCCATGCCAGCTGCCCTACTCCGGCCAGTCCACAAAGCGCTTCCACTGGAATCGCCGCTCCCAGGGCGATGCTCACCGACACTCCGGCGACCGCTAATAACTGCGGTCCGGCGACCGGGACAACATGCCAGAACAAAATTCGTAGCTCGCTCAGCCCTTTGGCCCGCGCCGTAATGATGTGCGGCAGGCAATAGGCCTTCGCCAAAAGGTTATGCGCATAGCGATACACCCGTGGAAATACGATCAGTGCGACCGCCAGCGCTCCCGGCACATTCCACAGCACCGACAACAACGCCAGCACTGCCGCGGGAATACAAAGAAACGTTCCGCTGATTACTGTCGTCAGCGCGTCATAAGCTGATACGCGCAGCCACGCCGCGCTAAGCGCCAAAGCCATGGCTACGGTCCAACTCAACAGCAAGCCAATGCCTACGAGCCGCAGCGTCAGCGGAGCGCGCTCCCGCAGCAGCCGGCTTACTGGTTGGCCCAGCGAAAGCGACGTTCCTAGGTCCCCACGGGCCGCACGCCGTAAGGAATGAAAGTAGAAACGAAAAATGTTGTGCTGCTCCATGCGCTCTTGGCGCAGCGCCTGAACGCTTTCTGAATTCAAATGTGGATCCAGCTGCGCTTCGTCTACATCGAACCCAGGCGCCAGCCGCACCAAGGTCGCCGAAAGCAATCCTCCCAGCAGAACCGTGGCGACGATGGCCAGTCCATGCCGCGCCATTTTCCCCGCCATTTTCCTACCCAGCATCGCCAAAGGTCTCCTAGTTCGCCGTCGCTCCGGTGGTTTTGGTGTCGCGCGCGGCGGCGGCCGCGTGATGGATCTGCTTCATCGAATACATCCTGCGGTCCGCTTCGGCCAACAGGCGTTCCACATCAAAGCCATCTTCCGGACAAAATGCCATGCCCACGCTTAACGTGATTAAATCCCGCCCGCACACGTGCCGTCCTGCTTCGATGGCCGCCTGATTCAGCAGCTCGGCCTTTTCGCTCGCCGCTTCCGCGGTCAGTCCGGGAGCGGTAATCACAAATTCGTCACCACCCATGCGCGCCACATAGTCATATCCGCGGCACACATCCTTCAGCCGCGTCGTAAACTCGCGTAGCAGCTTGTCGCCTTCCAGATGCCCAAACGAATCGTTGATCTGTTTGAATCCGTCGATGTCGCACACCATGACCGCTAGAGAGCTCTTCATCCGGCGGCATCGCGCCACTTCCTGCGCCAGATGCATGAACAAAGATCGCGCATTCGGCAGCCCGGTCAGATAATCGGTGGTTGCCGAACTCTCCGCCTGCTGATACTTCAACGCATTCTCCACCGACAGAGCGACCTTCGAGGCCACGGCCAGCAGAATTCGCAAATGATCGGGCGCGAATGCGTCTCGATTTGCCTGATACATCGCCAGCACCCCAACCACTCCATTCAGTCCTTCGAGAGGCACCACCAGAGCCGATTGCAGCGTTGTATGTTTTCCGGGATCGACCACATATCCCGCTTCTACCTGCGGATTCCCGTTCACGATGGGTTTGCAGTTTGCCGCCACCCATCCGCACAATCCCTCTCCCAACTTGATCTTCAGCGACGACAACATGCGGAAGTTCTCGCCGCTCACCAACTCCGGCAGCAGCCAGCCGTTGCGGTTCACAAACACTGCAATCGAGTCGTAGGGAATCATTCGCCGCAGCCGCATCGACAGGACCGACAGGGTTTCGCTCAAGCTCAGCGAGACGCCCAGATCCTGGCTCAGCTCAAACATGGTCTGCGCCTCTTGCCGTGCCGATGCAATCGACGTCAGGAAGTCCGTGTTGTCGGTCAGTCCGTGCGTGGGTTCGGTGCGTTCGAATCCGCTTGCCGGCGCCAACCCGCGCTCGACGCGCAGCATTTTGGAAAGTCCAACCGATGCCCCGGTGTCCTCCGACATTTGCGCCATCCGCTCCAACTCCACATAACGACTCTCCAGAATCTCGACTACCCGTGGATCGAACCAGCTCCCCGCCATCTCTCTTACTTTTGCCATCGCCTCGTTCAGGGGCAGCGCCGGCCGATACTGCCGATGGGAAGCAAGAGCGTCGAGACAATCCACCGCCGCCAGAATCCGTGCACCGATTGGAATTTCTTCTCCGCTCAGCCCCTCCGGATATCCGGTTCCGTCCCAGCGCTCGTGGTGCGAGCGGACAATCGGCGCCACCGGATAGGGAAACGCTACCCGCTCGAGAATTTCCGCTCCCACCAGCGGATGTACCTTCATCTTCTCGAACTCTTCCGCCGTCAATTTCCCCGGCTTGTTGATGATTTGCTCCGGCACGGCCAGTTTCCCGATGTCATGCAAAAGCGCGGCGGCTCGCAGCGCTTCCATCTCGTTTTCCGGCAAATTCAACTCGGTGGCTACCGCAACCGCATACGTTCGCACCCGCTGCAGATGGGTATGCGTGGTATGATCCTTGGCCTCGATCGCCAATGCCAGCGCTTCGATCGTTCGCATGTTCAACGAAGCGATTTGTTCTACGTGCCGCTTTTCTACTTCGACCCGCTCTTTTTCCGCTTCCAGTCGTCCCAGATAGAGCCGGTACGATCGATACACCCAATAAATCAGCGGCAAAACCAAAAGCGACGTTTCCCATCCCGCCGACCGGTTGACAATTCCAATCAGCCCTACTGCAGCCGCTCCCACCAGGTAATATGGGAACGACCAGAAGTAGCACTCCGACCAGACTTTGCGGCTCGATTTCCCCTCGGTCAGCGAAATTACAATCGAAATCGGCAGCGTATTCGCGAAGAAGAACACCAGCGCCGCCACCATCAGAAGGATCGGTTTGTTTGCTCCATATCGTTGCGCCAGCCAGTGATAGCTGATGTAAGTAAGGGCGCTGGCATTGGCCATCATGCCAGCCACGTTGAACAATATTTTGACCGGATCCAACCGGTTGCGGGTCTGCCACACGCTCTGCACCAGCGTCGCCGTGCAGCCAATCAGCAACGTTTCAGGAAGACTCAACTCCAGCACGCCCAACAGAATAAACAGGAAATTCACCGACATCGTGCCGTCGATGCCGGGCAACTGCACCTTTAGCCCCGATGCCAGTACAGCCACAGCCAGGTAACTGAGGAATCGCAGCAGGTCCTGTGATTGCCAGTGCAACAAGGCAAATCCCAGCACCACTACGCCCAAAGACGCAGTGAGGCCAATGAACAACTTGGTCTGGATCGACAGTGGTTCCGTCTCTGCTTTCATCGACAGCCTGTCTGAATGTCCTTCTCAGCCCCGAGGCATCGCCCCAAAGTAAGGGCTTCCGCTATTCGGCTCCCCCGGGTTCGAATAGCTACAAGCCAGATAGTGTCATCCGGCCAAAACAACCCTCACGCAGCGCATTCCGGACCCCGGGCGCCGAAGCCGCAACCAAGACAAAACGATTTTCTGCTGGCCCTTTCCCGAGCGCGGCGCCGGACACACTTCTGGCCCCATTCGAGCCGTGCCCGAATCTTATTGCAACGACTAGGTCTTCAGAAGCTTACCGAAGTAACCATTGGGAGATCCCCTGGCGATCGGCTGGGCGATTTGCTCAGAGTGAATCTTTCTCGAACTCAGAAGAAAAGCCATTACCTTCGTAACCCGTTGCCTAACATGCTTCTCGGTCCAATCCCGCGCGTATGTCAACATCGTCCCAAACGCACACTATGTCGATTCCGCACCGCAGTTCGGAACAAAGTCCGGAGCACTCAGAACCGCTCATCCGCGTTTCGATGCAGGGCAGCGACGATGCCGCGTGCGAGCAGCGGCAAATGGCTGTTTTCTCTATCGATCTAGAGGGAGAGTTCCGCGCCTCGAACGCCGCGTTCTGCGGGCTCCTCGGCTATTCGTCTCCAGAGCTTCTCGGTCGGGACTTTTCTACCCTCTTTGCCTCCATGGAAAAGAGTGAAGATCAACCCTTGCGCAGATCAATTCTTACGGTCACGAGCAAGCAAGGCGACTATCACTCCCGCTTGTTCGCCCAACCCAAGTCTGGCGCCAGCTTTCCCGTGCAGTTCTTTGCCACCCTCCTTCGTGATTTCGCTTCTAAGCCGATCGGTGTGATCGCGGTTGTAGTCCCGCCGCCCGCGGCCCGTGCGAGTGCCGCGCAATCCGGCTCAACGGCAAACGGTCCCCCGGTGCCGGGAGTGATTTTCCGCAAAATCGATGACACGCATTTCATTCTTGCCAGCCCCGTCATGCACAAGTTCATGGGCCTGGTGGACCGCGTCGCAGGGCACACGGAGACGGTGTTGATCACCGGCGAGACCGGTACTGGCAAGGAACTGATTGCGCGCACGATTCACGAGTCTTCCCATCGCCGCGGCCGTCCCTGGATCGACATCAACTGCGCCGCCCTGCCCGAGAACCTGGTGGAGAGCGAACTCTTCGGATACGAAAAAGGCGCCTTCAGCGGCGCCGATGCCTCGAAACCTGGTCTGTTCGAATTAGCGGACAAGGGCACTCTGTTCCTCGACGAAATCGGCGAACTGCAACTGCAGACTCAGGTGAAACTGTTGCGCGTACTCGACGGCCAGCCCTTTTATCGTCTTGGCGGTCACCGCAAGATCAGAGTCGATGTTCGCATTGTCGCCGCCACCAATCAGGATCTTGAAGCCGCGGTCAAGGAAGGCCGCTTTCGCCAGGATCTCTTTCACCGTCTCGGCCAATTTCAGCTCCGCGTTCCTCCGCTGCGCGAGCGCCCCGAGGACATCGTCGCCCTCGCGGAACATTTTCTGCGCCTCAAAGCTCCGCACAAGAATTTTTCGTCGCGGGCCATTTCCGCTCTTCTGTCCCACGCCTGGCCCGGCAATATCCGCGAACTGCGCAATCTGGTCGCCAGGATGGCGATGGAATCTTCCGGCTCCGAGATCGATTTTTCCAGTCTCAGCGCGACTCTCTCCCAAGAGCCCACCGCACTTCGTCAAACCGCCTCCATGCCCGTCAGCAATCTCGACAGCATGGAAGAGCAAATGATCATCAAAGCCCTCGAGCGCACCGGCGGCCAGCGCACTCTCGCCGCCGAGCAGCTCGGCATCTCCCGCCGCACCCTTAGCCGCAAGCTGAAGGAATACAACATCCACTTCGCTCCCGGAGAAAGCACAGCCTCGCTGGGATTCATCAGCAACGAGCAGCAAAAATTCTTCCGCGCCCGAGTTCAGATTGCGGTCACCATCAGGAATTCTCAAGGAGAAGAAATCCGCGTGCAGGGAGTCAACCTCAGCACCGGCGGCATGGGACTCGATGGCCTCAAAGAGCCGCTGCGTTTCGCGGGATTGCTCGACGTCAGCTTCGTCCTGCCCGAAAGCGAAATCCTTTTCCAGGCCAAAGCCCGGCTCATGTGGATCGGCGACGAAGGCCGCGTCGGCATCCGCTTCGCCGTCATAGAACCCGCCCTGTTCGAACAACTCCAACACTGGACAAACCGAAAGATGAAGGAAGAAGGGTGGGAATTCCCGACGTAGCGCGGCAATGTTCTCGTGGCACCGGCGTCCCGCCGGCCGGCGCCAGGGCATCCTGCCCTCGCAGCCTGGTAAAACAAACCGGCGCCTAGGGGAAATCACGCCTCGTGGACTTCGTCTTATACCGCCCGCTGAGCCCCCGGGCGGCGGCTACACGCAGCAAGCAGATCATGGCTAACAGGTGCCAAGAGCTAACTAAGGTCGCTCAAGCTCACGTCCTGAATGTTTGTGTTGTTTGTGTTTGTCGCCGGCCGGTCGCGTGCCCGCCGTCAACGGTGATCGGTTGCGGGCTGACTCGATTGACGTTTCTCGAGTTCTTCGCTGGCAATATTGAAACCGGTGTTGGCTGCCGGAACGCCGGCGTAAATGGCTGTGTGAAGAAGCGCTTCCTTGATGATCGCAAGGCTCCAGGTCATGGGCTAATCCCGCCGAAACATGGAGCGGAGTTCTTCCCACCTGGCCAGGGCTGACGTCGTGGCCCGAACGAGACGGCGCCGGGTTTTATGGTCGAGAACCCGCCGCGTCCAAATAGTTCCCCCGGGCATACCGCGTGATGAGGGATTGAAAGTCTTGGGCGAAATCGGTAGTAGCAGCGGCAAGCGGAACTCCGAGGACCATGTTCCATCCGCGCCCGCTTCCAATATCAGCAAAGTTTACGTTCGAGGAACATTGGTAAGTTCGCGCAGCCGCTCCGCCGCACTCTCGGGCGTGATATCGCGTTGCGGGGTCCCTAACATTTCAAAACCGACCATGAACTTGCGGATGGTCGCCGAGCGCAGGAGTGGGGGATAAAAATGCGCGTGGAAATGACATTCCGGATGCTCGATAGAGGGACGGTTGATACCTGGGTCCTCAATGCCAGCGGTCGGCGACTGGTGGAAGCCCATCGAGTAAGGGAAGGGAACTGCGAACACCTTGTCGTAGGTTGCAGTGACACGCTGAAGAATGTCGCTCAAAGATCGTACTTCGTCGGGCGCGAATTCATTCATGCTTCCGAAGTGACGGCGGCTGCAAAGCAGAATCTCGAACGGCCAAACGGCCCAGAAGGGCACCAGCGCTACGAAACCGTCGTTCTGACAAACCACGCGCACCTGCTGCCGCTGTTCCAGTGCAACGTAGTCACAAAGAAGGCAGTGACTGTGCGATTTCAGGTAGGCCCGCTGCGCCGCCAGTTCCTTGGAGGGCGCTTCGGGGATGGAAAAAGTCGCCCATATCTGACAGTGGGGATGCGGATTGCTGGCGCCCATCATGGCGCCGCGGTTTTCGAAAATCTGGACGTGGTTGATATTTTCGCGGCTGCCCAACTCGCGGAATTGTCCTATCCAGGTGCGGACGACCTGTTCAATCTCTTGCACTCCCATCGTCGCCAGCGTCAGATCGTGGCGCGGAGAGAAGCAAATCACGCGGCAGATTCCGGGTTCGGCTTCAGCGACCAGCAGGCCCATATGGTCGACGTCCAGACGAGCGTGAGCGGTTTGCGGTTTCAAGGCAGCGAAGTCGTTCTCAAAGACAAAGGTGGTAGAGTATGCGGGATTATGAATCCCTCCGGCACGGGTGTTGCCGGGGCAAAGGTAGCAATTCGGATCGTAGGCGGGCTCCGCCGTGGCGGGTAACTTCGCCACTTCTCCTTGCCAGGGGCGCGCCGTGCGATGAGGCGAGACTAGCACCCATTCATGGGTCAGGGCATTCAGCCTGCGATGAGGATCTTCGGTGAGTTTCAAATTTGGCCTGGCAGCATTTTACGATGAGGGGAGGCGAGTTCGTCGTGGAATGTCTGCCCCGCGGACCTACCGCCCAGGGCAAAATGATCCACCGCAAAATGATCCCTGCAGGCCATTGAGGAGGTCCGCTGGGCTTCGCGCGGGACCGCCGAGGCGGCTGTCGCCATAGAAGGCGATTCGCTTATGGCTATCGCCAGTTGCTTATGGACTGGCTACAGAGCCGGAAGACTCGAACGTTTCCGGAGGATCGAAGAAGCAGGTGTGCCAGAGCGCCGAATCCGACAACGTGCCGGCTCTCCATTGCTGGAGGGCAGTCGTCGTGGCGGCAATCATG
>Ga0182018_10000784_pt1 | contig 39467 bp, 42 predicted proteins | sample 812P2MmetaG_FD_120490 | JGI IMG/M metagenome (GOLD analysis project Ga0182018, IMG submission 120490) | Permafrost microbial communities from Stordalen Mire, Sweden - 812P2M metaG | ecosystem: Environmental > Terrestrial > Soil > Wetlands > Permafrost | place: Sweden: Stordalen | collected... | reverse complement strand
GGTGGGATTCTTCTGGGCGGTCTTGGCGGTTCCACGGTTTGGGCGTTTCGGGCCACTTCGGATTGGACGATTGGGCGACCGGGGGAGCAGCTGGCGCTTTGCCTGGGCAAGTGCGGGAACGGTGCGGTAAACTTGGGTGGCGTGACGTTTGAGTGGGACGCTTGAAGGGCGGCGGCGAAGTTCAAGAAGCATGGTCTAACCTTTGAAGATGCGTCGTCAGTGTTCTTTGACCCGCTCGCGATCACGTACCCGGACCCCGACCATTCGTTGGACGAGCGCGGGAAGTCACCCTGGGCCAGACAATGAAAAAGGACATGGTCTTCGTTTCCCACTGTGAGCGTGGGGAGCGTGGGGAGCGGACTCGGATCATTGGCGCGCGCCCTGCAACACGGATCGAGCGAAGGCAGTATGAAGAAGGAATCGGCAGCTAAACGTGGTGATGACATGCGAAAGGAATATGATCTTTCGAAGTTGGCGGGCGGCGTTCGCGGTAAATACTATCGCCGTGCGACGGCTGGGACGAACCTGGTGCTAATCGAGCCCGACCTCGCGAACATGTTTCCCGATAGCGAGGCGGTCAACCGCGCTCTCCGCGTGTTGGCCGAAGCCGCCCAAACGGCAAGCGCTTCCAAACGCCGGCGCTCGCGTTAGTCTGACGAACGCTGGTGCCCAATACGCGGAGGGTCCGCGCGGGTGCCCTGGAAGAATGGCCGGCGGTACGAATAGAGCCGTGCCTTGGGCTTCCCGGATGGCCGTTTCGGGGTCAACGAGTAGGCGACTTCTCGCTCATGTGAATTGCCTCCGGTTGGCCGACGATCAACTCGGAACCGTTGGTAATCCACTTCGGTGGGTCGGGCGTAATCCTGCTAACATTCTCCTTCGTGATTCGCACGCGCCTAGCATCGCTAGCCCGAGAGTGATCCGTGGAGATCCTGGAACAGATTCGTGACGGCATAGACATGGAAGGCCGCGAGAGCACTGCTCCCATAGATGGCCAAGTGCGCAATGCCGAGCGGATTGGTGCTCTGTGGGCAGTCTGGCTAGAGCCCTTCCAGATGAGGGAGCACCTGGACGAGTCGCTGGAGGGGGCCGCGGTTTGGTGGCCGGGGCCACCAAGTGGTGTGGCCGATATCCTATCGGTTGTTCCGGACGAATGGCAGATCAACCTGCGGTTCGTTTCGGCAACTCCTCCCCTGCCCGGTGGGCGCCTGAGAATTTACCGGCCTCAGTTCCTGGCGAAATTGGAGAAACTCTGGCGAGAGGACGAATGGGCAACGCAGTGCATGGAAGCTCTGAATCATCTAAGTGGTTTCACGAGGAAGACAATTGGCGCTGCAGTTGATCCGTGTTGGTTCCCTCAGTTGAGACAGGCCCAGCGCCAGGCATTCAGCCTCACCCAGTTCGACTACAGTTTCCTGTGGGGCCCGCCTGGGACGGGTAAGACCACTGCCTTGGGAATCCTCCTCGCCTCCTTTCTGGCGCAGTTTCCTAGGAGTCGGGTTCTCCTGCTCTCCACAACCAACGCCGCCGTGGATGAGGCGCTGATTTCCGTGGACAACGCCCTCAGCAAGGTCGATCGAGGAGAACAACTCCGGAGCCGCTGTAAGCGCGTCGGCAGTCACTTCCTTGCGGGCCGGTACGAGCATCGGCGGCATCTGTTACCAGTAGTTGATGAGAGAGCGCTGCAGAGCCTAATCGAAGCTGAGGCGGAGCGCCCGGATCCGGCAGATCTTGCCGCATACGCGGAGTGGAAACGCAAGGTCGAGGAGGCCCGGCGCGTACTCCGGGCAAACGCCAAGGCGGTCCTGGAATGCGCCCGCTTGGCCGCGATGACCACAACACGCGCGGTATTCGACGTGGAGAATCTGCGCGCCGTCGGCCCATTCGATCTCCTAATCTTCGACGAGGCAAGTCAAGTCAGCATCCCCCACGCGGTAGGCCTTGCTCCCGTCGCCCGTTCTGTCATATTCGCCGGCGATCCCAAGCAACTGGGGCCGATCGTCCAGTCGAGCTCGAAGTACGCGGTAAAGTGGATGGGAAACTCGCCGTTCCAGTACATGTTGAAGGGCCCCTCCGCCTGCTTCCTAAATGAGCAGTCGCGCATGGCCGACCCCATCTGCCGTGCCGTCAGTCACACGTTCTACCGAGGCGATCTGGTCGTTGCCGAAAGGGAGCGTGCAGATCCCGAGTGGATTGCGCAACGGCACCTCAGAGACGTGCCTGGAGTTGGAGATCAGGCCGTGACCATCATCGATGTACCCGAGGACGGTGTTTGGTCGCGGCGCTACGGTGGCCCCGTTCGGAGGTGGTCCGCCGACCGAGTCGTCGAGATAGTGTCGGCCCTTGTCCGAGACAATAACGAGGACATTGTGGTTCTCGTGCCGTTCCGTGCACAACGATCGATGATTAAGAAGGGCCTGAAGGCTGCCGAGTTGAGCCGAATAAAGGTAAGTACGGTCCATCGCGCCCAGGGGAGCCAGCACCATACCATCATCTTCGATCCCGTGGACGGTGCGTCGAAGTTCATTCTCGACGAAGCCATTGGGCCCCGGCTCATCAACGTCGCGATCAGCCGCGCGAAGGCCCGTGTCGTTCTGCTCCTTTCCGCCGGCGATCGTGCAAACTCAATACTTGATCGGATGGCCTGGTTTGCGCTCCAGCCGATCAAGATTGTCGACACTCCACCATTGGAGAAGCGTGTCGCGATCAATTCCTCGCCGGTGCTCGCCTCACCACAAATGGTGGAGTCCCGCTCGATCGCCACTGTAACGTTGGCCAACCACTCCGAGGACGAGCGCAGAGGTGACCTGCAACGCTTGCAGGCCGAAATTGATCGGCTGCGGACTGGAAACGAAAGCCTCAACCGCGCCAGGAACCGAGGGTTCTCGATTAGGGTCAGTACCAAAGGCGCTCTGTCGGTCTACGGATTAGGCCGGTTCCCAATCACCCTCTACCGTGACCAGTGGGTTGCCTTGCTGGACCATGCCGAGGTCATTCGGACCTTCATCGCCGCTCACCCTGAGCTCAGGACCAAGGGGCGAGAGTAGGCTACCGGTTAATGCCGCATATCGTTCCGCTTCCGGTCGCGGGCGTGCCGTCCGGCGCCGCAGCGAAAACGACGGCATACCCCGCCGCCGATTTTGGCGATAGGGCTGACCTCCCAGAAGGCCGTTTTCCGGACCCACGACCGCACAAGTACGGGATGGACTGCCCGTCCGAGTGGGAATGGTAGTCCTGTCGAAATCATGACGGCACAGCGAAGACCTCCTACCTCTGATTCAGGCTGGAGGCTGGGTGGCCACGAAGTCCTGCACCTGTTCGATGCTCACATCTTCTTTCACCAGTCGTTCATCCATGCCGTAAAACGGCGATCGCGGCCTCAGCCGGGGCATCGTAAAGGGTCTCCCGGTGAGATGCTGCAATATTGCAGTGCCTATCTTCGCGATGTTGATCCAGCGATCCAAGAGATGTAGCAGCGCCGCCAGTTCCATGGTCGGAATTGAAATTGGTTCCTGGTCCGAGTGTTTTCCTCCAACATTCCGAAAAACCACCCCCGCTATTGCCTCGGTATTGGAGAACATGAACGCTCGGATTTCTCCTGACAGCAAGTAAAGGGCGCGATAGACGGATGTTTCCCTCATGAGACCCGAAGCCTCATCAAACTCCAGGAACGCAGTAGAGTTGAGCACGTGCTGAAGATTAATTGGATGCAAGCCGATTCGTTGAACGTGAACCGCCAGGAGCGAGATATTCGCCCAGTCTTTAGGTTGAACAATCGTGAACGGGCTCGTCCTAGTGTCAGGATCGAGTTTGTAGCGGCTCTCGAAGTTATGGACTGTTGGTTCTGGAAGAAACACAGCTCCATTGGACCTGTATAGGCACGCTCGAAGTGTTTCAATGAGTCTCCATTGAGAGCAGCTTCCGAATGACTGACTCCTCAGCGGGAAGCCCTGCAAACGCCAGTGCTTGTAGCACTTCGATGACGTCGGCAAAACTGTGAAATGTATGCATCCAGTTTCCGGTTGGAAAATCGCCGCTGCCGCGAGCCGCCGCTAGAGTCTCACTGCTACGGCTGACCTCATTGATGAAGTCGATGATGAACTCGCTGTCCGAAGCGAACTTGCTTGGGTATCCAGTGATTTCTTTCTTCAGCTCCTCCGCAATGTTCAGCGATGCCAGGTAGGCTGCCAAGGCCTTTCGGTCTTCGCGAACTTGCCATACCTCTGAGCGGACGAACGCAATTATCTTTAGCTTGCCAGACTTGTGGAGTTTGTAGGCCTCGCGGTACTCTTGCTGAGTGATACTGATTCTGTTGGGTTGGTCGTACCAGCCTCCCACGCGGGCGCCAATGAGAGAACGAAATAGTCCGCTGCAGCGATCGCTCGAAGACATGCCTGGTACGAGTGGACAGTCAAGGGGCTTCGGCAAGTCGTTGCATTCAGACGCTAGAACTGAACACCCTGTTTCTCAAGAAAGTACTTGAGAGCCGATCTGAGATCCTTGAAATCGTAAATTGTAGACGACAGAAAAAACGCGGGCGGCCTCACATCTGTTATGGTACTCCGCTGCGGATGATGTCGCGTCGGCGGCCAATACTGTGGGGCCTGGACGTATCACGCCCACGTCGAAGAGCTGGCGGCCAAACGCCCGTGAAGTCGCGTTGTGTTCCTTTTGGGCTTCGCCGGCCTGCGCGGTTGCCCGGGACTCCGGTTCTCGAACGCCGCACAAGCGTTACCGTTGAAGGACTTCGCCTCGACGATCCGTCGGAACAGTTCTTGCGTTATGCTGGGAACCACGCTTCATCCGCCGGATTAGGCGGGTCGGCCTACTACTTGTTTGGCAACCGGAGGACTCTGCCGTGAAAGCATCCGTCTTTATTGGCACTAGCGTCGACGGCTTCATCGCACGAACCAACGGCGACCTCGATTTCCTACCGCCGGGCGGTGGCGAACCCCACGGCTATGATGAGTTCATGGCCACGGTGGATGCGTTGGTTATAGGCCGCAAGACTTTCGAGACGGTCCTGACCTTTGATACGTGGCCCTATGGCGAGAAGCCCGTTTTCGTGCTCAGTACTCGCCCGCTCGCCCCCTCCCCGATCGGGGCTGTGGTGGAGCGCATGACGGGGGCTCCGGCCGAAATCGTTTTGCAGCTTGCCGCTCGCGGCATTCGGCACGTTTACGTGGATGGCGGGATCACGATTCAGCGGTTTCTTCAGGCCGGGCTCATTCAGCGCCTCATTATCACTCGCGTTCCGGTGCTCATCGGCGCCGGTATTCCGCTCTTTGGCGCTGTGCCGCGCGACATCGTCCTCAGACACGTCGGGACGCGGCAGTACGCCAGCGGCCTCGTCCAGAGTGAGTATGTGGTTGCCGCCTAACAGGCGTGTGAAGCTGAGAGGCCGCCCGCTGTCTGTGCATTGGTCTCGCGATCGCGTCCGCGTGCCGTGCGCCCGGACGCAGCCTAATCGCTATCCGTTAACCCGCGATAACGCCAAATGGTTTAGGAGACCATGGCTGTCGTGAACTCCCTCTCGCCGGTCCAAGCTCCCCCGAACATGAGCCACATGACGATTGTCCGAGGCATTGACACGTCCTCCGGAGGGTTGCCTTCATTCAAAGACGAAGCAACATATCGTATATGTCGTTTAGCTCCGCCATATGGCTGCGAACGAGCCGGAGCCGGCTCTCCATGGAAAAGCTGGCCCCCCCAGTGCCGCCACTGAATTGATGGAACGCGGCCTTTGTAGCCGTATCGAGATAGGAATGCCATAGCTGTTCCACCTGGTCGAATTCCACCACGTGCTCCCGCAGCGTCAATTCAGGTCCGGCAGGCCCGGGCATGGGTGGTTGGCCGGTGGGATCGGATCTCAGGACCAGGAGAGCCCGAATGGCCTCCTCATACGCCGCAAGGTTCTGGTCCGTGATGCCGACCGCTTTGCCATAGCAAATATTGAACTCGTAGGTGCTGCTGGCGTCGGGACAATCACCAGCCTTTTCCCGGGCCATCTCCGAGTCAAAGGCTTGTTTTGCCTGAGCGCGCAGGCTGTCGCGTTTTGCCGCTGCGTCACGCGCCTGCTGCTGGAGAGCCTGCTGCGCGGGAGTGAGAACCTTCTTCCGGCCGGGTGGCGATGGCTGGGAAAAACCGAGAGGGGAAAGACTGAGTGCGCAGCACAACACGAGGGCCGGCGTGCGCCTGAAGCTGCCTCCACCTTTAGAAGCGGAAGATGACGGGTAAATCCACATGGGACGAATACCTCCCTGTCCCCAATATACCCGGTCAGCCTTGCGCGCCGGCGAACGCCCGATACGCCGCGCGACCGATCGCGACAGGGCGCCGTCCGCGTGGGGCATCTCATTCGGAATCCGGTCGGATGATTCTTGGGCGGCGGAGAAATCGTGGCGCGATTTCTGGCGCAACGCCGCCTCCGCGCGCCGGGCGCACGAATCGGGGTGGCCGAGCTGGAACCGCTATGCCAGCCAAACAGTTCTACTTGAAGACCACTACCTTCTTGCTGATACGCTTTATGGTATTCCGAAACTGCGCCTGATCATGACAGCCTTTCACTTCGAGCTGGCCCGGATCGGTTCCTTTGCCTTTGGTGATCATGACGGTGCCTTTGTAACCGCCAGGCCCCTGCACCGCGGCCATGACCTCAGCCTTGTGGCCGGGGCCGATCGCAACTACCGCCGATAGTTGCGCGAACGGGAGTACTCCGCCATCCTCTTTGGCCTTCAGGTTCCTTTGGTTGATCGGATCAATGTCGCTTGGTTTGAAACTTGCCATCGTCAGTTTCCTTTCCCGCTTTGAATTTTGGATTGCGTCAAGGTGCGTTCGATAGCATATAACAGTCACCGGCGCACCGCAAGACCGTAGGTTCGCGGGGCCCCTGGATAGGCAAGTTACAACCGATTTGACGTTGTTGTCGCCGATGCCTGCGGAAGCGGCCACCATGACTGCTCCAGGGGGCACCCCGGATTTGCGGAGTCCGGCCGGGCGAACGGGAACACACGCGATCGACGCAGCACAGATCGCCCGGACGACCGCACTGTTGACCGCCATCATCCATCCCACTGCTGTCCAAGCTCAGGGTATCGGTCCACCGGGCCATGGCTCGCGCACCACCTGAATATCGGCCAGGCGATTTTTGACCGTCCAGGCTGCGTGCGGCACCGCTCACTTCCAAGGTGGACCACCCCCCCCCGGAAAAACCACCATGCATACGGCCCCAAGTAGCCACGCACGCCGATTTCGTGAAAGAATCTTATCCGTGAAATCAATCTGCCTAACCCTGATCTTCTCCGCGAACGCAGTCCTCCTTGCCGCGGGTCCCGCCATCAAGTGTGAAGCACTCGCCGCTAAATCCTTCGGCGATGACGTAAGAATGACCTCCGCCACGCTCGTACCCGCCAAAGGCACTCTGCCCGAAAACTGCGACGTCCGCGGTACCATCTGGCCCGAAGCCGGCTTCGCCATCAAGCTGCCCACCGAATGGAACGACCGCTTTCAGATGCTCGGGAACGGGGGCACCGCCGGCACGATTAGTCTCGGCCCCGTAGACAACGCCGTGCGCAAGGGCTTTGCCGCCTCCTCCACCGACACCGGCCACGACGCCGCAAAAGAACCCCTCGCCACCTTTGCTTACGTCACGCCCGAGAATCCCAACGGCCACCGCAAACTCATCGACTTCGCCTACCTCTCGGTCCACGAAACCGCCGTGCTCTCCAAACGCGTCATAGAAGCCTACTATGGCGCCGCGCCGAAATACTCCTACTGGGTTGGATGCTCCACTGGCGGCCGCCAGGGGCTCCACGAAGCCCAGCGCTACCCGGACGATTTCGACGGCCTCGTCATCGGCGCCCCCGGCGTCTCGCTCACCGGCAACGTCACCCGTCGCCTCTGGATAGGGCAATCCCAGGCGGGCGCCGGCGCGATCCCGGCCGAAAAACTTGCTCTGCTCACGAAGGCCATCTACGAAAAGTGCGACACTCTCGACGGCCTGAAAGACGGTCTCATCGACGATCCCCGTGCCTGCCCCTTCGACCCCGCGCGCGACGTCGCGAAATGCGCCGGAGGCGATGGCCCCGGCTGCTTTACCCCCGCGCAAATCGACGCGCTCAAGAAAATCTATGGTGGCCCGCGCGATTCCAAAGGCAAGCAGATTTTCCCCGGAGAGCTGGTAGGCAGCGAGCCCGTGTGGCCCGACAACTTCATTCCCCCGTCCCGGACGGTTCTGCCGCGCTCCGAAAGCCAGATGAAGCTCGCCATGCTCAATCCGCCGCCCGGGCCGTCCTGGGACTACACCATGTTCAACTTCGATACCGACCCGCCGAAGGTTGCCGAAGCCGCGGCCCTACTCAACCCGCAAAATCCGGACCTCGCGCCTCTGAAGAAGCGGGGCGGAAAGATTGTGCAATACGCGGGCTGGGCCGATCAACAGGTGAACCCGCAACCTGGAATCGAGTACTACAGCACCGTAAGCAAGCGCTTCGGCGCAACCGAAACGCGCGACTTTTACCGCCTGTTCATGGTGCCGGGCATGTTCCACTGCGGCGGAGGCCCCGGCTGTGGCTCCGTCGACTGGCTTTCTGTCGTAATGGACTGGGTCGAGAAAGGCAAGGCCCCCGCGCAGATTGCCGGTGCGCATGTTGAGAGCGGCAACATCACCCGCACCCGGCCGCTCTGCCCGTATCCACAAGTCGCTCGCTATAAGGGCGCGGGAAGCATAGACGAAGCCGCTAACTTCGCCTGTGTGGCGCCGTAAGCTGGGAGGCAGACTCTTCCGCCCCTGGAGAGTTTGCTCTGAACCCTGGGCAGCAGCCGAGGAGCGCAAAGCGGATCGATATACGGGGCTGGCGGAATGCCAGGCAGGCCCCACGCAATCTCGAATCGCCTTCTGGGAAGTCAGACCCAGACTGGGGCTCCGAGGCGGGATCGAGCGCGTCGGGGTCATTTTGGAAACGGCCTTATCTTAATGCCCATGATGTGGCCAGACTGGCCCCCGTCTGCCTGTTGGTACCTTGCGAGATGCGACGGTTGCGGCGACACCGGGACAGCGAGTCGCCTGCCAATGCCTACTTCTGCTTCCCGATTTCCACCTTGGGAATGCCGAAGTGGCCGCCCAGGTCGGCGAGCGAATCCAAGTCCACCGTCCCCGCGATATTCACCACGGTCAGCTCTTTCGGCTCCGAAGCCAATATCGCGATGCCAGTGATTTTCTTGTTCTCGTTGCGGACGTAGATCTCGGCGTTTTCGCCGTCCTGCGAGCTTTTCACGCCGACAATCTTGGACCATTCCGGCGCGCGCAACTGTTTGCGGATGGCCTCCAGATCGGCTTCCGACCACTCTCCGGCGCGCTTGAACTCGAAGGTCCGGATATAGATTCCTTCCAGTCCGGCGATCAACTTCTTGACCTTGGCCTCGTCCGGATCTTTGGAATCCAGAAACTTCGCGGCGAATTGCAGGGTCGCTCCGTTGAGCGACAGGTCCACCGTCTCCGACGCCTTGGCCGCCAGATGTTCCAGGTTGAACTTGAATTGCTGGGCGCCCAGCAGCGCGGCCAGACAACCAGCCACCGCCAGCGCCCGCACGGCCTTCATCGCGCGGCCTCCCGCACCTGCGTCTGAATCCGGTTCACTTTGACCGAGGCGATCCGGAAGGCCTGCATCACCCGTTCTTTGGCCACTTCGCCGCGGTACTGTCGATAGCCCAACCCGGCGCCGGCCATCAACACCACCGCGGCCGCCGCCGCCAGCCACCGCGGCCACGGGTTGACGGGCCGTGCGGCCCGCCGGATCACACGCCCGGCGAAATCCGCCGGCGGATCCTTCCGGCCGAGCGCGCTTTGCAATTCCTGTTCTAGCCAATCCATCTTTCTTCCCTCGCGCCGCGCCGCGCCAGCTTTTCGCGCAGCAAGGCCAGTGAACGTTGCAAGTGGCTTTTTACGGTCGCCACCGGCATTTCCAGTACCTGCCCGATCTCCGCCGGGTCCAGGTCTTCCTGATACCGCAACACCATTACCATCCGGGGCGCCTCGGGCAGCGTCGCGATCAACCGGCGGAGCGTCTCGCCCAGCATCGGGTCGCGCACCACGGTTTCCGCCGCCGGTTCGGCCACATCCGCCAACGCCACTTGCGGACGCCGGCTGCGGCGCCGTCCGGCATCGATGGCCCGCTGCACGGCGACTTTGCGCAGCCAATGGCCGGCATGCGCCGCCGACTGGATGCTTTCCAGGTTGCGGTGCAGCCCCAGAAAAACTTCCTGCGCCACATCCTCCGCCTGGTCGCGATCATGCAGAAAATGCCAGCAGACACTGAACACCATCGATTGGTGCTCGCGCACCAAGTCGGCGAAGTCCAGCCCGGTCTGCCGTACGTTCTGCAATTCGATCAATGCACGTCCGTCGCGTAAACCACCGTGCTGTTGACATCGGTTTTCCGGAAATCGCTATTCCGCATCGAGACGGAGATCTTCCTCTTATAAAAGAATAACCCCCGCACCTCGAACTCGCCGCCATAACTGACCGGGAACCAGACGCCGTCGGCGAACTTGCGGTACGTCACCGAAAATCCCAGACCCTTGATGTCCGTGCCCAACAGCACTTTTACCAGCGCCGGGATTTTCCCGGCCAGCGAGGTCTCCAGCCGCACCGGCTGGTACTCGGCGGCGTCAATCAGCGCCTCGCCCTTCCAGGAAGCTTCGTCCTCGCTGTCGCGAACGTGGGGCTTCGGCTGGAACGCCACCCGGTATGCCGAACGGTCGCGGTACAGCTCGGTTCCCACCAGGCGAAAGTCGTATTTCCGCTGCTCCACGGCGGTCAGCGGAAAAAGGTCCTGCCCGAGGCCGTCGCGCGATTTTTGGTCGTTCAGCATGTCTTCCGCCATATCGTGGATCAAGTCGCCGTCGAGGTCGAGGTCCTTGTACTGGTAGCCGGGTCGATCATAGGCCACGTACTGGCCCTTGAATTCGTACCGGCCCGCGAATTTCTCCAGGTGCTTTTCGAAGCTTTGCTTCACGGGCGCCACCACGTACTCCAGCCGCTCCTCGCGCGCCAGTTTGCCGTTGCCGCGGTGCATGCGCAGCAATTGCTCCTGCCGGTAGACGTAGGACTGGCGGGCGTCGGACGCGCGCTGCTGATTCGCGCCGACCCGCGCCATGATTTCGGCTACGTCGGCGGGCTCGGCGGCCACCGCGGCGAGTGCCGTCAACAGCAGCAGTCCCGGAATCCGCTCCATAACAATCCATACGGCGCGGAGGCCGGCTGGGGACGCGTTTTCTTAGGCGGACACCCTATTGCTCATCGGCCGGGAGGCCGATCTATTACGCATGGCCACTGCCACACCAACCGAAATCTTCCCCTGGAGCAATGCTTACAGTGTGGGAATTCCGCAGATCGACACCCAACACCAGGGGTTGGTCCGCCTGATTAACGATTTACATAACGCCATGGCCTCCGGCGAAGGAAAGCAGGCACTGGGAAAAATCCTCGACGAACTGGTCCGTTATACGGAGGTCCACTTCGGCTATGAAGAATATGTGCTGCGAGAAAAGCTGTATTCGAAGCTGGCGGCACACCACAGCGAGCACCAGAAGCTGACCCGCCAGGTGATTGAGTTGCGCGACAGATACCGCGCTTCCAAACTAGCGCTGACCGTGGAAGTGATGCAATTCTTGAAAAACTGGCTGGCCGGCCACATCCAGGTTCACGATCTGGACTACGCTCGCGAATTCAAAGGCGCCGGCCCCGGTAGTCCGGGATTACGCCGCGGTATTTACTGACCCCACGCGCTGCGCTTCGAAAGCGGCGATGCCGGTTTCGTGGCTCAGTATGTAGCCCAGCTCATCCACGCCTTCCAACAGGCAGTGTTTCGAAAAGCTGTCCACGGGGAAGTCCACCCGCCGCCCATCCGGAGTGGTGAGCGTTTGTGCCGCCAGATCGATCTTCACGGTCGCATCCGGATCGGCGTCCACCGCGGCGAACAACTCCGCGTGCACGTCCGCCGGAACCACGATCGGGAGCAGCGAATTCTTCAGCGAATTCTGCTTGAAGATGTCCGCGAAAGAGGTGCTGATCACCGCGCGGAAACCGAACTGCGTCAGCGCCCAGGGCGCGTGTTCGCGGGAACTGCCGCAGCCGAAATTGTCGCCCGCCAGCAGCACCTGCGCGTTGCGCCCGCGCGGCTGATTGAGGATGAAATCCGCCTTAGGATTTCCCTGCGCATCGTAGCGCCAGTCGTTGAAAAGCTGCAGGTCGAGCCCCTGCTTCGACGTCGTCTTCAAGAATCGTGCCGGAATAATCTGGTCCGTGTCGACGTTGTTGATCGCCAGCGGCACTACCCGGCTCTCGAAATTGGTAAATGGCTTCATAGCAGTGTCCTCACGTCGGTCACGACGCCGGTCAACGCGCTAGCCGCGGCCGTCAGGGGGCTGGCCAGGAACGTCCGCCCGCCCGGTCCCTGCCGTCCTTCGAAATTGCGGTTACTGGTGGAAACGCTATACTGGCCGGGCGAAAGCTGGTCGCCGTTCATGGCGATACACATGGAGCAGCCCGGTTCCCGCCAGTCGCATCCCGCCGCGCGGAAGATCTCCGGCAGCCCTTCGGCAATCGCCTGCCGTTTCACTTCCTGCGACCCCGGCACCACCATCACGCGCACCTTGGGATTCACCTTGCGACCCTTCAGCAGGCCCGCCGCCGTCCGCAGATCGGAGATCCTCGAATTCGTGCAGCTTCCGATGAAAACCACGTCGATTGGGTGCCCCAGTAATGGCTTTCCACCCTCCAAGCCCATATATTTCAATGCCTTGGCGATGGAGTCGCGAGCCATCGGGTCGCTCACCAACGAGGGCTCCGGCAAGGCTGCGCCGATCGCCATCCCCATGCCGGGGTTGGTGCCGTAGGTGATCATCGGCTCAAGCGTATCCGCATCGATGGTCACGCTCCGGTCATAGGCCGCGCCTTCGTCGGTGGGAAGCTCGCGCCACCGCGCCAACGCCGCGTCCCACGCCTCTCCTTTCGGCGCGTGCGGGCGCGCGACGAGGTATTCGAAAGTGGTATCGTCGGGCGCAATCAGCCCGGCCCGCGCGCCGCCTTCAATCGACATGTTGCACACCGTCATGCGCTCTTCCATGCCCAGACCGCCGATGGCGCTGCCGGCGAACTCGAACACGCTGCCCGTGCCGCCGCCCACGCCAATCCGCGAGATCAGCGCCAGAATGATGTCCTTTGCCGACACCCCCGGCGCCAGGTGGCCGTCCACCCGCACTTCGAAGCTCTTCGATTTCCGCTGCAGCAGACACTGGCTGGCCAGCACGTGCTCCACCTCGCTAGTGCCGATCCCGAAGGCCAGCGCCCCGAACGCGCCATGCGTGGCCGTGTGGCTATCGCCGCAAACCACCGTCATGCCCGGCTGCGTCAGCCCCAGTTCCGGCCCGATCACGTGGACAATGCCCTGCTGTGCGCTGTGAATTCCCAGCAGCCGTATGCCGAACTCCGTGCAGTTGGTATCCAATTGCGCCAGTTGTTTGGCGGCGATGGGGTCGAGAATCGGCAGCGAGCGGTCCGTGGTGGGCAGGCTGTGGTCTACCGTGGCGATGGTCAAATCCGGCCGCCGGACCTTCAGACCGCGCTCGCGCAGTCCCTGAAACGCTTGCGGCGACGTGACTTCATGCACCAGGTGCAGGTCGATGTAGAGCAGCGTCGGAACGCCGGGCTCTTCATGCACTACGTGGGAATCCCAGAGTTTTTCGATGATTGTTCGCATGGGGGGCGGCAACTCCTATTGTCGCATTCTGGCTGAGCGCGGGAACCGGTAGGTCCCGCGCTCAGCCGATCGCAACGCACACCGATTCCCCTACCTGTTCAGTAGTGGCGGGTGCGCCCGAACGCCGTAGATCCGCGGTCACATTGCCGCTTTCGAGAACCGACTCGATGGCCGATTCCACCGCGGACGCTTCTTCCTTTAAACCGAAACTGTACTCCAACATGGCGGCTACCGAACCGATGGCGCCCAGCGGGTTGGCCTTGTTCTGTCCGGCGATGTCGGGCGCCGAACCGTGGACCGGCTCGTATAGCCCCACCCACGCGCCCGACGGCCGCCGGTCGCCGATCGAGGCCGAGGGCAGCATCCCGATGGACCCCGCCAGCACCGCCGCTTCGTCACTCAAAATGTCGCCGAACAGGTTCTCCGTCAGCACCACGTCGAAGCGCCGCGGGTTGAGGATCAATTGCATGGCGCAGTTGTCCACCAGCAAGTGATCGAGCGCCACATCCGGATACTTCGCCGCCACTTCCACCACCACGCGCCGCCAGAGCTGCGAATTTTCCAGCACGTTCGACTTATCTACCGACGTCACCTTCTTGTGCCGGGCTCGCGCCAGGTGGAAGGCCATGCGCGCAACGCGTTCGATTTCCGCCCGCGTGTAGGTCATGGTATTGACCGCCCGCATGTCCGCACCGCTTCCCGAAATACCGCGCGGAGTTCCGTAGTAGATCCCGCCCGTCAGTTCGCGGACGATGATCATATCGGTGCCTTCCACCAGATGATTCTTCAGCGGCGAAGAATCCAGTTGCGACTTGTACGCCCGCACGGGACGCAGGTTCGCGTAGACTCCCAGTGCCTGGCGAATTTTCAGTAATCCCTTTTCCGGCCGCTGCTCGGGCGGCGCGTTGTCGAATTCCGGCAACCCCACCGCGCCCATCAGGGTGGCGTCCGCCTGGGCCGCGAGGCTCGCGGTCTCCTCCGGAAACGGCGTCCCCGTCCGATGGATCGCGATGCCGCCCAGCAATCCTTCCGTCAGATGCAGCTCGTGCCGCCACTTCGCGGCCACGTGGCGCAAAACGCGCACTGCTTCGCGCGTGACCTCCGTGCCGATTCCATCCCCGGGCAATACCAGAACGTGGAGATCCATGCCGCCGTCTTTAATCCGCCGCTACGCGTAGGGCTTGGTCCCTCTGGGGAATCAGCGCCATAATCTCTTCGTCCATCAGACCCTTCTTGCGAAGGTCGGCCGCCGCCGTAAAGCGGTGGTACAACTCGTCCAATTCTTCCCTGGTCAGCTCGTACCCGTGTTCCTTGCAGCGCTGGTTGAGGGCATGGCGTCCGCTGTGCTTGCCCAGCACCAGCTTGCCTTCGGGAACACCCACCGAATGCGGATCGATGATCTCGTAAGTGGTCTTCTCCTTGAGGTAGCCGTCCTGGTGGATGCCGGCTTCGTGCGCGAACGCATTGCGCCCCACGATGGCTTTGTTCGGTTGCGGCCCGAAAGTGATCAGCGAACTCAGCGTCTCGCTGGCCGAGTACAGGTGTTCGGTGTGGATCTCCGTGTGATACGGATAGGAATCCGAGCGGGTCTTGAGGATCATGACGATCTCTTCCAGCGAGCAGTTGCCCGCGCGCTCGCCGATCCCGTTGATGGTGCATTCCACCTGCCGCGCCCCGGCTTCGATCGCCGCCAAGGAATTCGCCACCGCCAGACCGAGGTCGTCATGGCAATGCACGCTGACAATCGCGCAATCGCCCAGCGCCCGCGCAATCTGGCCGATCAGCGCCCCATATTCCTTCGGCGTGGAGTAGCCCACGGTATCGGGAATATTCACCGTACGCGCCCCCGCCGCTACCACCGCTTTGGAGATTTTCTCAAGGTATTCGGGCTCCGTGCGGGCGCCGTCCTCCGCCGAAAACTCCACGTCGTCGACGTATCGGCGAGACAGTTCCACGGCGGCAACTGCTTCATCCAGAACCTGATCCTGGGATTTCTTCAACTTATACTTGAGGTGAATCGGACTGGTGGCGATAAACGTATGGATGCGCGGCCGCTTGGCATGTTCGAGCGACTTCGCCGCGCGCTCCACGTCCAGGGTGCAACAGCGCGCCAGCGCCGCCACCTGCGCCCACGGAAATTCGCGGCTCACCGCGTCGACGGCTTCAAAATCGCCTTCCGACGCGATGGGGAAGCCGGCTTCCAGGATGTCCACGCCCAGCTCCACCAGCTTGCGGGCCATGCGCAGCTTCTCGGCCACATTCATGCTGCAGCCCGGCGATTGCTCCCCGTCCCGCAGCGTTGTATCGAAAATGTATACTCGGTCGCTCATGAATTCACCAACAAAGCCATTATCACGGGGCGTTGTTCGATTTGGCAAATTTATAATATTAGCGGTGTGTATTAACTTGTATTATACTGAAAGCTCCCCGGCATTCCCATGGAACTCTATTCCCTGCATGTATTTCTGACCGTCGCCACGGAACACAGCTTCTCGCGCGCGGCCGAGAAGCTGCTGCGCACGCAGCCCGCCGTATCGCTGGCGCTACAGCGGCTGGAGCAGGAACTGGGCGAGAAGCTGATCGACCGCTCCGGCAAGGACCTGATCCTCACCGACGCCGGCCGCATCGTGCTGGACTACGCCCGCCGCTTCCAGAGCCTGCACCAGGAGCTCGACAACTCGCTCGCCGAACTGCGCGACAATTCCGCCGGCCGCTTGATCATCGGCGCCAACGAGTCGACGATTCTTTACTTGCTGCGCCACATCGAGCAGTATCGCGAGATGTATCCCAAGGTGAAGGTGCAGGTGCGCCGCAGCTTCTCCAGCAAGATCCCCAATGAGCTGCTGGACGGCAATCTGGAGTTGGGCGTGATCAGCTACGACCCCGGAGACGAACGGCTGAAATCGAAAGTGATCTACACGGACGCGCTGTCCTTCGTGGTCTCGCCCAAGCACCGCCTGGCGCATCGCAAGACGGTATCCATCACCGAACTCGGCTCCGAGAATTTTATCGCGCACAACGTGCTGTCACCGTATCGCGACGTCGTGCTGCGCGAGTTTCAGGCGCACAAGGTGCCGTTGCGGATGGACGTGGAGATGCCGACGGTGGAGACGATTCGCAAGCTGGTGATGAGCAACGCGGGCGTGGCGTTCCTGCCGCGCATGTGCGTGGAACAGGAAATCGAGCAGGGGCTATTGTGCGAAGTGCGCGTGAAGGAGATCAACGTCGAACGCAAGATTCGCCTGGTCTACCCCACGCGGCGAGCGCTCAGTCACGCGGGGCGGGCGTTCTTGGAACTGCTGGGGTGAAAGGACGCCACAGCGATGACGTTGATGGCAAGGCTGCCGACGCGGGCCACGGCCACGCCGCCGGTAACGTATTTGGAGCAAACGACGGGGATCGGAATCGAGATGGTGGAGTTCTCGCCGGCCTTCCCGGACCACGGGGCGTTTCTTCTTACGGATGTGTCGATACCGGTAGTGCGTCCGTGTCAAAACGGTGCGTCCCTTGTTCCAGAACGATCTGCCGCGGGTACGGAAAACATCCGTACTCGGCGGTAGCAGCCGATATTGGGACCTAACGCCCGCCAAAAGCCATCACCAAGGCGCCGATGGTGTGCCGGGCGAAGCTGGCGATCATAGTAATGCTCCGCCAAGAGCCGGCGTTGTATCGGCGTGAGCAAGCCTGGTCGCGCGCGAGCGAACGCGAGAAATTCGCACAAACCGCGAGGATACGGTTCTTGACGCGATTCCACCGAGGCTTATACGATAATTGAAACCCCAGCAATCCGTTCTTTGGGGCTGGAAACTTGGAGAGGGTATATACGATGGATAATGCGAGTGAGCATCTCGAACATATGGAGCACGCGGCCCACGCCGGCGAGCATGCGCATGGAGGCGGGGAATCGCACAACCCGGCCCACGGCCGCTTGTCTACTTTCATCGGAATCTCGATGGCGGTTCTCGGCGTCATAATGGCGTTCGCTTCGGCCAAGGTGGGCGGGGAGAGGACCATCCTGGTGAAAAGCATGGTCGAGCAGGAGGATGCCCATATGCGCTACGTCACCCAGGATCTCAAGCATCGCATCGCCGTCATCAGCTTGCGCCAGTTGCGCGCAACGCTGCCCGCGCTGACAGCCTCGAGCGGGGCCACTACGACCGTGAACGGCAAGGAAATGGTCGCGTTGGCCAGAACCGTCCAGCGCTACTACCACGAGTCCCAGGTGGCCGGCCAGTGGGCGGACGCTTACACCCCGGGCATCCAAGCGCACGTGGAAGGCCAGGAGTATTACGAATGGGGCATGCTCTGCGCCGAGATCGGCATCGTGATCGCTTCGGTATCGCTGCTGCTTCGCAGGCGCACGGTCTGGTACCTCGCCATCGCGTTGGGGGTGGCTTCCGTGGCTGTGCTAACCTTCACCTACTTGAAAACCGAGCCGGTGGTGCGCGCGATCGAAGAAAAAACCGCGGAGGCCGCCAAGGTCTATCGAACACTGCGGGCCGCCGACAAGACCACTGCGGCGGATGACATGCTGGTGAACGAAGTGCTTGCCTCTTATGGGGAGCGGTAAGAGATCTCAGGGTCGGGGTTATTCCAATCCTCACGCGATGGCGCCCATCCAACTAGAGATAGAGGTCCGCTGAGTTGGCTTGCGATATTGCGCCATAACGCTGCCTTGGAACGGGCAGCACACGGAAGCGTCGGGAATTTTTCGTCCAGGGCGACGGCGTTTGCTTCAACCGCGGGCGCACTCCCTACGCCGTCAACTCGCCCTTCTCCAGATGATGCAACACCGTGGCATCCTGCGCCGCGGCCGGATCGTGCGTCACCATTACGATCGTCTTACCGAACTCCTTATTCAGCCTTGACAATATCGTGCGCACGTCATGCGCCGAGGCCGAATCGAGATTACCCGTAGGCTCGTCGGCCAGTATCAATGCCGGGTCCGTCACAATCGCCCGCGCGATGGCCACCCGCTGTTCCTGGCCGCCGGAAAGCTGGCGCGGCAAGTGATCCATGCGATCCTCCAGCCCCACTAACTTCAGCGCCGTAATGGCGTGCTCCCTGCGCTCGGCCTTCTTCAAGTTAGTCAGCTTGAGCGGCAGCTCCACGTTCTCCAGCGCGGTCAGCACTGGAATCAAGTTGAACTGCTGAAAGATGAAGCCGATATTCTCGTTCCGCCAGTGCGCGATCTGCCGGTCGTTCATATCGCCCAGCGAATGGCCCAGCACCCGCATCGTCCCGGAACTGGGACGGTCCATCGCCGCGATCAGGTGCAGCAGCGTCGACTTACCCGACCCCGACGGGCCCATCAGCACCACATATTCGCCTTTGTTAATACTCAAGGTCACGTCCTTCAATGCCACCACGTGGAATTCGGCTCTCACGAATTCCTTGCTCAGTTTGCCGGTCTCGATGATCGCTTCGCCCATGGATTTCACGCCTTCATGCGAACTTTGTCGCCGTCTTTCAGCCCCGGCGGCGGACCGATAATCACGTCCTCGCCGCCAATCAGTCCTTCTTCGATACGCACGCTTTGATTGCCGGCCGCTCCCGTCTTCACCGCGCGCCTCACCGCCTTTCCGTCGAGCACTACAAAGACGGCGCCTTCGCGCACCGCCGCGGCCGGTACCATCACCACCGGTTTCGCCGGTGCGTTCCCTGCCCCCACCGGCTTCCGGTCCGCGAGAAACGCCACGCTGGCGTTCATCTCCGGCCGCAGGTGGTCGTCCGGTTTCTCCACCTTTACCTTGATCTGCACGGTGGCCTTCTGGCGATTGGCCTCGGGCGAAATCTCTTTGATATACCCCGCGTACTTGAGGTCCGGAAAGGCGTCGGTGGTCACCGTGCCGCGCTGGCCGGAGTGCAGCTTGGCGAAATCGTTCTGGCTGATGTCGAGTTCCACTTCCAGATCGTTCAGATCGGCGATCGAAACCACGTAGCCCTTGGCTCCGCGGTCGCCGACGAAACTGGTGGTTACGAATTCGCCCTTTTCCACCGCGCGCTCCAGGATGGTGCCCGTCACCGGCGCGCGAATGACCGTGTTGTCCTCGTTGGTCTCGGCGTACGCCAGCGCTCCCTTGGCCTGCTCCACCTGTCCGCGCAGCGAATCGATTTCCTCCTGCCGCGGACCCAGCTTCACCAGCTCATACGCCTTCTCGAGCGAATTCACGCGATGCACCGCCGAATCGTAGCGGCCCTGGGCGTCGTCCAGCGATTGCTGCGAGCCCAGATTCTCCTTCACCGTATTGCGCGCGCGGTCCAGGCTCACTTTCGCATTGTCCAAGTCGGCTTTGGCGGAGTTCAGATTGGCCAGCGCCTGCGCCACCTCCTCCGGCCGCGACCCGTGCGTGGCCTCGTCCAGCTTGGCCTGCAAATTGACGAGCTGCCCGCGCGCTTGCCGCAGATAGGCTTGGTATTCGTCGTCTTCCAGGCGGACCAGCACCTGCCCTTCCTTCACGCGGTCGCCCTTGTCCACGCCGATCCAGTTGACTTTGCCCACCACCTTGGCGGCCAGTTCGATCTTGTGCGCCGCCACAATGTAGCCCGTGGCGTTGAGCACCACGGCGTTCGGCGCGTTGGCGGCCGAAACGGCGGTGGCTCGTTGCACTTCCACCATCGGGGCGGCGTCGAGCTTCGGCGCCACCCACTGCCACGCGCCGATGGCCAGCAGGACCAGCCCGCCCACGACGATCCAGCCGGTGGCCCACTTCGAGGCACCAGCGGAACGCCGCTTGCCGCGATCGATTTGCAGATTCTTCAGATCGGCGTCCATCAGACCTCCCTCAGCGCGGTGAGAATCTGTTTGCGCGACGCCATACGCGCGGGGAACAGGCCGCCCACGCTGCCCAGCACCACCGCGAACACAATCCCGATCGACATGATCTGCGGCGTGACGCGAAACGCAAAGGCCGTTTCCGAAAAGCTGGAATTGCCGACGGCCGTGGTGACTCCGTTGAGCGGCAGCACCAGCAAGCATCCCAGCAGCCCGCCCAGCCCCGAAAGCAGCGCCGATTCCATCAGAAAGCTCATCAGAATGCTGCCCTTCGAGAAGCCCAGCACCCGCAGCGTGCCGATTTCGCGCGCCCGCCGGGCCACCGCCGCGTACATCGTATTCATGGCGGCGAAACTGCTGCCCACCGCCATGATGAGGGCCACGATCAGTCCGGTGTATTCGATGGGCGCCGCGGAACTGGTCTGCTGGTCGTAATACTCCTTCTCGAACATGGCCTTGACCTCCAGCCGCTGGTCGTCATTGAGGCTCGCGACCAGTGCCTGGGCGCTCACCGCGTCGGTCGCGGTTACCAGGCAGGAACTTACTGCGTCCACGCGCTGCAAGTCGGAACTTACCTGGAAGAGATCGCCCCATACTTCGCTGTTCTGCGCGCCGCCGGCGGCGTCGAACACGCCCACGATCTCCCATTCGCCGCGCCCGAAATGGACCGTCTTGCCGATTTGCCCCGCCGGAAAGCGATCCGCCACGAACTTGCCCACCACCAACTCGCGCTGTCCCGGCTGGAACCATCGCCCCTTCACCAAGTGCACGTTGCGCCGCATCTCGATGCCCGCCGGCCCGAGCCCGCGCATCGTGAGGTTGGCGCCATCGGGGTTGTCCACGCTGGGCAGAATCATCATCGTTACCACTTCCATGGAAGCCAGCGGCTGGCCGTCTCGCCCCGTGGCGATTCCGGCCTTGAACTTCAGATCCTGGAACTGGGTGCGCGTGAACACGCTCACCAGTTCGGAATCCGACCCTTTCCGCAGCACCAGCACATGCAGCGGATCGCCGGACACCGAGAGCGTAGTGCGCAGCCCGTTCACCAGCGCCAGGATGGCCAGCAGCACCGCTACCGTGAGCCCGATCCCCAGGGCCGTCATGATGGTGGTCGTCTTGCGCACCACCAGGTTCCGCAAATTGTAGGCGAATGGAATAGCCATGGCGTTAGTCCGCGCTCCGCAGCGCCTGCACGATGCTGGTGCGCGACGCGTTCAGCGCGGGCACCAGCGAGCTCATCAACCCGATTGCGCCGGCCGTCAGGACGCATGCCACCGCTACCGGCAGTTCGAAAGGCTGGAACGCCGGCAGAAATCCGCCGAACGGGCTCTTGGCCACCATCCGCATCAGCACCGTGGAGATGAGGTATCCGATGGTCCCGCCGGCAATCGAGATGGCGCAGGCCTCGCCCAGAATCATGCCGAGAATGCTGCCCGGGGTGAAGCCCAGCGTTTTCAGAATTCCCACTTCGCGCACGCGTTCCCGCACCGACATCGCCATGGTGTTGGCCGAAACCAGCAGGATGGTGAACATCACGGCCGCGGAGATGCCGATCAGGAACATCTTGACGTTACCCAGCAGCGCCAGGAAGCCCACCGTGAAAGCCTGGTCGGATTCCGTCTTGGTCTGCGCCGTGGAGTTGGCGAACAGGGTGTCGATGGCCTTGGCAATGCGCGCCGAGTGCGCGGGGTCGTCGATCAGGATGTAGTACATGATCACGTTGCCGCGCCGCCGCTCGCTCGTCGATTGTTCCAGGTATTCGTTGTTGAAATACATGATTTCGCTGGCGGTCGGGCTGTCGAAGATACCCCGCACGGTGAACTCGTAGTTACCCGGAAAGACATTGCCGGTCACATTGATGCGGTCGCCCACTTGGAAGTGGAATAAGTTGGCTAAGTCGCGGCCCACCACGCAGCCGGTGCGGTCGCGCTCGAAAGCCTTCCGCTGATCTTCGGGGATGCGAAATTCCCCGTATATCCGGAAGAGCTTTTCGGGCTCGATGGCGAATCGGGCGAAGGCGTTCTTGGGGTCGCGGTCGTCTTTATAGACGCCGCCGAACCAGTTGGCCACCGACACCGTGCGCACGCCCGGTACGTGCTCCATCTGGACCTGGTAGGCGCGCGGAATGAAGACCGTAAAGGATACCCGGTTGCGCGTCACCAGCCGCAGCGCCTGGGCGGGCGTGGGATCGCTGAGGTAGAAGGCGTGGAACATGGCCATCATCACGCCCAGCAGGCACATCGAAATTCCGATGCTGACGACGGTCAGGATGGTCCTGCGCCGGTTGCGCCAACAGTTTTTCAGAACCAGGGGCAGATAACGAAACATGGCGGCTTCCTATGATGACGGTTCCAAGTTACCAGAATCGGCCGCCCGAAACGCCGAATTGGCGACGAATCGGCGGTTTGGCGGAATCGGCGGCTCGATTGCCGGGACAGGTGGCGATTCCCATGTCCCCAGATTAGGACTGCGGGACACGGAAAATCCCCGCTTTATCGGCGAACGCCCCACGGCTACCGGCGAATGGGGACGTCGTTCCCGCCGCCCCATACCTCGTCCAGGTTCGAGAGAAGGGCGGCGCGTTTCGTTCGGTCCAGCTTCGCCGGATTCGTAAGCCGCCAGCGCACGGCAGGCGAGTGCTTCCGCACCCGGAACCACCAGTAGTGCCCATTCGGGCTCGCCACGTTTAACGGACCGCGGGAATTGCCGGATTGGGATATTTACTTAACCTAGAAACGGCGGTTGACTCTCAGCGCTTTCGGTAAGGCTGAGACCCGTCTGAGTTTGCAACTGCGGCGCATTTCACCCAATGGGTGACAAGTGCCATGACTGCAAACACCCGCGGCTGAGGAAGAAGGCTGGCCTGGCGGCTTCTCAACCGCCGTTTTTGGGCTTCACGCAGGTTGCACGCTGGCCGCCACAACAGGCAGAGAAAAACGTCGTCTGCGGGCACAAGATCTTGTGGCAACCTGCGTGAAGGGAACACCCCCCTTGCCGGATTGCCCCACAAAACCGGGTGTTACTTGGGTATCGGGTCGCCCCGCTTGATCAGGAAGGGATTGCCGTAGGCGTCCTTGAGCGCCTGTCTGGTTGCTTCGGTGCGCAACTGCGCGAGCAGTTGGGAGACTTGTTGAACCTGCCTTTGGATCTCGGGGGTTGGAGGTTCGGTTCCCAATTGTTGAATCTGCTGCTGGAGTTGTTGCAACTGCTGTTGAAGCTGTTGCCTCTGTTGGTCCACCGGCGGGGACGCGGGTGCGGGTCCCTGGCCGGATGCCCAGGTCATGTAAAACGTCCATTTCGGCTGGGCTTTGAGAATTTCCGGCGAAGGAATGCTTCCCACCTCGCCGAGCGCGATGGGTTTCCCGTCGGCGATGGTCTGGATTTCCTGGTAATACCGGTCGTCGAGCGTGCGGTAGTTATCGTAGCTGACCACGTCGCAATAATTCTTGCCGGGGAAGAAATTGTAGAACTCGCCGCCGGGCGCGGGGCCGTTCTGATTCCAGACCCACACCAGATTGTTGAGATGATGGACGTTGACCATGCGGTTGTAAACTTCGCGGTAGAGCATGGCGGTGCCGTAGGGTCCTGGATGGCCGCCCCACCAGAAGAAGGTGCCGTTGTTCTCGTGCATGGGCCGCCATAGAACCGCGATATGGGCATCTTGAAGCTGCTGGAGATAGACTGCCGCGGTGTCCATGTACTTCTCCCAGCGCTTGTGCAACGGGGAGTCTGAGGCGATCAGCTCCTGCCACTGGTCCTCGGTCAGTTTGGCCTGCACGCTGCCGCCCCAGCTTGCGCCCGGCTGCCCGGGCTCGTCTTCGGTGGGACGTAGCATGTGCCAGCAGAGATAAATGATGGAACCGGCGGCGGACTGCTTCTTGGCTTCGGCGATCATGAGGTCGCGGTGGGTGATGGCGTCTTTGTCTTCGCCGTCGGTGAAGCCGAAATCCGATCCCCAAATGGCGGGATACTTGCCAGTGACCTCGAAGATCCGGTTGGTGTCCAGGTCGCGTTGATTGGGGAAGTTGTGCTGACCGGTGAGGATGCCCTTGCCGGTAACGTCGCACAGGGTTTTCAGGAGGGCACGCGCTTCGGGCGTGGCGTTGGGATTCACCGGCTCGCACTTATAGGCTGCGGGACCGCCAGCCCGCGCGGGTCCGCCGAAAGCGCCGCCGCCTCGGCCGCCTCTTCCTCCGCGGCCTCCGCCTAATGGGGCAAGCTGCATCGTGACTTGCTGCACTTGCTGCAGAAGCTCGGGGGATGGAGTTGCGGTTCCCAGTTGTTGGATCTGTTGCTGGAGCTGCTGAAGCTGCTGCTGAAGCTGTTGCCGCTGTTGTTCGACCACCGCGGGCGAAGGCGCCTGTGCGGCGGCCTGCGGCGCCGGCTGAGGCGGCGCGGCGGCCTGTGCGAATACGCTGGCGGCTGCGCATAGCGCGACGGCCAGCGCGGCGATTATGGATTTCCGCATCGAATTACCTCTGGAAGCTCACGGTATCACAGTGACGCGAATGAAGCGGGGCAAGTTGGGCACTCCGCTCCCTTACGGTTCCCTTACGGTCGCGGCCCGGCTGAATTAGGCGCGCGTGAACTCCGCCAGGTCCGCCACCTTGCGGCTCGCGGCCCCGCTGTCGGTCCACACCGTGCCGATGGCCATGCCTTCGAGAAAAGTATCTACCTTGCCGGCCGCGACTAGGGCCACCGCGTAGGATGTCTCGCGGCGGACCGCGGGCGCAGGCGAGCAGCGCGGCGGCGATCTCCGGATTGCGCGCCTGGTCGCCGCCTCTCAGATGCTCCACGGCGGCGTGGCGATTCGCGAAATCCTCGGGCTCGGCGTTCACTTTGCATCGCGGATTTCAAACACCAGCGCAGGGCCGGTGTTTGGTGATTTCGTCCAGGCCGCCGGCACCGTGAACTACTTGACAGCGGAGTTCCCGTTCTGGGAACCTAGAGAGGTGCGAGTGATCAGCCGCCGTGCGATTCGAACTTTCGCGGAGCGGCACCCCGACGCGATGGGACCGCTGCTCCACTGGGCGAATGCGACCGAGGCCGTCGACTGGAAGACCCCTGGCGATGTGCGTCGCACCTTCAACACGGCCGACTTCGTGGGAGACCTGACCGTGTTCGATGTAGGAGGCAACAAGTATCGGGTGATCGCTTTCGTTCATTACCGGCGAAGGGCCGTTTACATAAAAGATGTGTTGACCCATAAGGAGTACGGCAAGGGGGTATGGCGACGATGAGTTCCATCACGATGGATTTGAACACGAAACGCTACGGGCGATTGCTTGCCAAAGCGCTTCCGGCCGTCATCAAGTCTGAAGACGAGAACAACCGGATGTTGGCGATCATCGAGCGTCTAATGGCGAAGGGCGAGGAGAACCTGCCGCCGGAAGAAGACGCGTTGCTCGAGTTGCTGGTTGATCTGGTGCACGATTTTGAGGAGAAACACTACCCGCTTCCTTCGAGCCCGCCACACCGGATGGTCGCGTTTCTTCTGGAGCAGCGCGGGTTGAAGCCAAGCGCCCTTTGGACCGTACTCGGATCAAAGGGCAGGGTTTCCGATATCCTATCCGGAACTCGGGCGATCAGCAAGGATCAGGCCAAGAAGCTGGCTGCCTTCTTCCACGTTGGCGTCGAGCTATTCATTTGACGCCTGGTCGCGGCGCGGCTTCGCCGCAAGCCGCCAGCTCTCAGCGTTCAGCTTTCAAATCAGCGCCGGAGCATGCGTTTGACTTTCGTGGTTTCCGTTGGCGGTTCGTGGTCGGCGGGCTGAGAAAAATCGTCGCGGCTTTCCCAGTCCGGCAACAAGACATCCGCCTTACACGGCGCGCGTGAACTCGGCCAGCTCCGCCACCTTGCGGCTCGCGGCCCCGCTGTCGATCGACACCGTGCCGATGGCCATGCCTTCGAGAAAAGTATCTACCTTGCCGGCCGCCACTAGCGCCGCGGCGGCATTCACCAGCACGATGTCGCGCCGCGGACCACGGGTGCCCGAGAGCACGGCGGTGGCGATCTCCAGATTGCGCGCCTGATCGCCGCCTTTCAGATCGTCCGCGGTGGCGCGGTGAACGGCGAAATCCTCGGGCTCCAGCGTGCGGCGCTCCACTTTGCCATCGCGGATTTCGAAAACCAGCGTGGGGCCGGTGGTGGTGATTTCGTCCAGGCCGTCGGAGCCGTGAACCACGAAGCCGCGCTCGAGGCCGAGCGCGGCCAGCGCTCCGGAAATCAACTCGCCGGACCGCTCCGAAGGCACTCCGGCAAGCTGCGCGCTGGCGCCGGCGGGGTTGGTCAGCGGACCCAGCAGATTGAAAAACGTCCGCATTTTGAGATCGACGCGCACCGGGTTGGCGTGCTTCATGGCGGTGTGCACGTGGGGCGCGAAGAGAAAGCCGATGCCCACTTCGCGAATGGCGCGCGCCGACTCGGCGGGGGGCAGCGCGATGTCGATGCCCATGGCTTCGAGCAGGTCGGCGCTGCCGCCGCCTCGATTGGAGATCGACCGGTTGCCATGCTTGGCCACGCGCACGCCGGCGCCAGCCACCACGAACGCCGCGATGGTGGAGATGTTGAAGGTGCCGGCGCCGTCGCCGCCGGTGCCGCAGGTGTCGAGCAGGACCTCGCCCACGATGCCGTGGTCCACCGGCGTGGCCATTTCGCGCATGGCGCGCGCGAATCCCACCAGTTCCTCCACGGTCTCTCCCTTCATCCGCATGGCCATCAGAAAGGCCGCCAATTGCGGCTGGCTGGCATGGCCGCCGAGGACGACATGCATGGCGTCGCGCGCCTGTTCCGCCGACAGATTCCGCCTTTCGGCAACCAGCTCCAGGTAGGTTAGAAGCGACATGATATAGTGGAAAGTCCGGTGCAGTTTCAGGCTAACACAGGCAGTTTCTCCAATGAAAATTCACGAGTATCAGGCTAAGGCCATATTGGCCCAATACCACGTACCTGTGCCGCGGGGCGAGGTGGCGTTCACGGTGGAAGAGGCGGAAGCCGCCGCCAAAAAGATTGGCGGGAGCGTGGTGGTAAAGGCGCAGATCCACGCCGGCGGACGCGGGAAGGGCGGCGGAGTCAAAGTGGCCAAAGATGCCACGCAAGCCGGCGAACTGGCGCGGCAGATTCTGGGCATGCGGCTGGTGACGCACCAGACCGGGCCGGAAGGGCGCATCGTGCAACGGTTGCTGATCGAAGAGACACTGCCCATCGACCGCGAGCTGTACCTGGGGATTGTGCTCGACCGAGTGCAGGGCAAGCCGGTATTCATGGCTTCGGCGGCGGGCGGGATGGAAATCGAAGAAGTCGCGGCCAGGACGCCGGAACTCATCTTAAAAGAGACGCTCGATCCGGGGGTCGGGTTGTCGCCCTACCAGGCGCGCAAGCTGGCGTTCGGCATCGGGATTCCGGGGACAAGCGTGAACGGCGCGGCCGCGGCGATGGCGGCGCTGGCCAAGGCGTACGTGGGGATGGACATGTCGCTGGCGGAGATCAACCCGTTCATGCTGGCCAAGGACGGCAAGGTCTACGCGCTCGACGCAAAGATCAATTTCGACGACAACGCGCTGTTTCGTCATCGGGAACTGATGGAACTGCGCGACACCAATGAAGAGGACCAGTTGGAAGTGGAGGCCTCGCGCTTCGGGCTGAATTACATCAAGCTGGAGGGCACGGTGGGCTGCATGGTAAACGGCGCGGGTCTGGCGATGGCCACCATGGACATCATCAAGTACGCCGGCGGCAGCCCGGCCAACTTCCTGGATGTGGGCGGCGGCGCCAGTGCGGAGCAGGTGAAGAACGCCTTCCGAATACTGCTCTCGGACCCGCACGTGAAGGCGGTGCTGATCAACATTTTCGGCGGTATATTGCGCTGCGATACGCTGGCTACCGGAGTGGTAGCGGCGGCGCGCGATCTGAATATTCAAGTGCCGATCGTGGTTCGCATGGAAGGCACCAACGTGGATCTGGGACGGCAGATTCTGCTGGATTCCGGCCTGAATTTCACGGTGGGGACGGACATGCGCGACGCGGCCGAAAAAGTAGTCAAGCTGGCGGCATAACCGAATCACATGAGCGTACTGGTAGATCGCAATACTCGACTGATCGTGCAGGGATTCACCGGCCGCGAAGGCACGTTCCATGCACAGCAAGCCCTGGCCTACGGCACCAACGTGGTTGGCGGGGTTACGCCCGGGAAGGGCGGCGGCAAGCACCTGGACCTGCCGGTGTTCGACACGGTGGAACAGGCGGTGAAAGAGACCGGGGCCAATGCGACGGTGATTTTCGTGCCGCCGCCGTTCGCCGCCGACGCCATCATGGAAGCGGCGGATGCGGGACTGCCGCTGGCGGTCTGCATTTCGGAAGGCATCCCCACGCTCGACATGGTAAAGGCCTGGCAGTTCCTGAAAGGCAAGAGCACGCGCCTGATCGGGCCGAATTGCCCGGGCATCATCTCGCCCGGCAAGTGCAAAATCGGCATCATGCCGGGGCAGATCCATCGGGAAGGCCATGTGGGCGTGGTTTCACGCTCGGGCACGCTCACCTACGAAGCCGTGGGCCAGTTGACCAAGCTGGGAATCGGACAATCCACCTGCATCGGGATTGGCGGCGACCCCATCATCGGCACCAACTTCCTGGACGCGTTACAGCTTTTCAACGAAGACCCCGACACGCACGCGATCGTGATGATCGGCGAGATCGGCGGCAACGCCGAGGAGACCGCGGCGGCCTATGTGAAGGCCTACGTGAAGAAGCCGGTGGTGGGCTTCGTGGCCGGCCAGACCGCGCCGCCGGGACGCCGCATGGGCCACGCGGGCGCGATTATCGCCGGCGGTTCGGGCAAGGCGTCGGACAAGATTGCGGCCATGGAAGAGGCGGGCATCACGGTCTGCTCTTCCCCGGCCGAAATTGGAGAGAAGATTCAAAGCCGCTTATGAGTGTCGAACGAACGTTTTCGATTATTAAACCGGACGCCGTCGCGGCCGGGCAAGCCGGAGAAATTCTGGCCATGATTCAGAAGGCCGGGTTCCGGGTTCTGGGACTGCGCATGACGCGCCTGAGCGAGGCGCAGGCGCGGGGCTTTTACGCCGTGCACAGCGCGAGGCCGTTCTTCGGCGGACTGGTGAAGTTCATGACCGAGGGGCCGATCGTCGTGATGGCGCTGGAACGGGAAGATGCAATCAAGGGGTTGCGCGAAGTAATGGGCGCCACCAACCCCGCCAATGCGGCGGAGGGCACGGTGCGCAAGCGGTTCGCCGAGAATATCGAGCGCAACTGCATCCACGGGTCGGACGCTCCCGAAACGGCGGAAGTGGAGCTCCGGTTCTTCTTCAGCTCCGCGGAATTGATATAGGGGTCCGGAGTGAACACCGCCCCCTACGAAGCTACAAGAGAAAACGGGCAAGCTAGAGCACGCACTCACTTTTCCGAGAGCAAAGGTCTGCACAAATTGTGGGGCAGCCAATCCTGGCTGCGGCCGGCTTTCAGCCGGCTTTGCCGGGCACCAAGACTCTCCCATGGCCCGAAAAGGCCGCCTGAAAGGCGTCCCCAGAGGGGACCCCGGGCAAGATTGCCCGCCCTACAGTTTCTGCGGAATTGTCGCCGGGATGCAAAGTAAGTGGCATTGAGCTAAAGCATGCCCCACCCTGGGGCACGGTTGGCAGAGGATAGATGGGAATCACAGTCGGCATCGTATCGGAAATAGCGCCGGGGGAGCGGCGCGTGGCGATGGCGCCCACCGCGCTCTCCGTTCTGAGTAAGACCGGCGCGGAGTTGATCCTGGAAGCGGGAGCCGGCGACCGCGCCGGCTTTCCCGATTCCGAATACAGCACCAAAGGGGTGCGTCTGGCCGGACGGGAAGAGATCTTCGCTACGGCCGATGTAATTTTGCAAGTGCGCAGTCCCGGCGCCAATCCCGAGACCGGAACACAAGATCTGGCACTGATGCGCCCCGGCCAGACCGTGATTGGATTCGGCGAACCGCTGACGGCTTTGGACGCCGCGCGCGGGCTGGCCGAGCGAGGCGTCAGTTTCCTCTCCATGGAACTGATGCCGCGGATCACGCGCGCACAGAGTATGGACGCGCTTTCTTCGATGGCGACCATCTCCGGCTACAAGGCCGTGTTGATCGCCGCCGATACCCTGCCCCGCATGTTTCCCATGCTGATGACGGCCGCTGGAACGGTAGCGCCGGCGCGCGTGCTGGTGATCGGCGCGGGTGTCGCGGGATTGCAAGCCATCGCGACAGCGCGAAGGCTGGGCGCGGTGGTGAGCGGCTACGACATTCGCACAGCGGTGAAAGAGCAGATCGAAAGTTTGGGCGCGCGCTTCGTGATTCTGAACGTGGAGGCAGGCGGGGCGGCAGGTAGCACAGAAGATAAGGGCGGCTACGCGAAGGCGATGGGCGAAGATTTCTACCGCCGGCAGCGCGAGGCCATGGGTTCCGTGCTGGCCGAACAGAACGTGGTGATCACCACCGCGGCGGTGCCCGGCAAGAAGGCGCCGATTCTGATCACGCGCGAGATGGTGGAACGGATGGCGCCGGGATCGGTGGTGGTGGACATCGCGGCCGAGCGCGGCGGCAATTGCGAGCTGACCAAGCCCGGCGAGACGGTGACGCACAATGGCATCGGCATCCTGGGCCCGCTCAATTTGCCGTCGACGGTGCCGTACCATGCCAGCCAGATGTACGCCAAGAATATCGCCACGTTCCTGAAGTACCTCATCGGCAAGGACGGGCAACTGACGATCGACCGCGAGGACGAGATCGTCCGCGAAACGCTGGTGACTCACAGGGGCGAAGTGGTCCACGCCAAAGTGCGCGAACTCATGGGCCTCGCGGCGCCCCAGGCCGTCTAACAGGAGCATCGATGGAACTATCGATCGGACTATTCGTGTTTATGCTGGCGACCTTCGTCGGCCTGGAGATCATCCGCAAAGTCTCGCCGCTGTTGCATACGCCGCTGATGTCGCTGACCAACGCGATCTCGGCGATTTCGGTGGTCGGCGCGATCCTGATCACCGGCGCGGAAGGCGCCACGATGCTAAGCAAGGTGCTGGGCTTCATCGCCATTACGGCCGCGGTGACGAACATCGTCAGCGGCTTCCTCATTACGGACCGCATGCTCAAGATGTTCAAGAAGCGCGAGGCAAAGAAGTAATGGAGCACTTGGGCAGCTACATCTATATCGTGTCCGCGGGGCTGTTCATTCTGTCGCTCAAATGGATGAACTCGCCGGCCAGCGCGCGCCGCGGCGTGTTCGCCGGGGAAATCGGCATGCTGCTGGCGATCGTCGGCACGGTGCTGGCAAACCACATTTTCAATTGGGAATGGATTCTGGCGGCGTTCTTCATCGGCGCGGCGGTGGGTGTCCCCATCGCGTATATCATGCCGATGACGGCGGTGCCGCAGCGGACGGCGATGTCGCACGCGTGCGGCGCGCTGGCAGCGGCCCTGGTGGGCACGGCGGAATTCTATCGCGCCAACCAACTGCACGAAACGCTGCCGACCTTTGTGATGGTGGCGCTGGTGCTCGAGACGCTGCTGGGCTTCCTGACCTTCACGGGAAGCTTGATGGCCATGGGCAAATTGCAGGAAGTGCTGCCGCAGCGGCCCATCACGTATAAGAACCAGAACGCCGTCAACCTCGTGCTGTTCGCGATCGCGGTGGTGCTGGGCGTGCGGCTTGTGATGGTCCCCACCGATACTTGGATCTTCCCGGTGTTCGCCGGCCTGTCGCTGGTCTTCGGTGTACTGCTGATCATTCCGATCGGGGGCGCCGACATGCCCACGGTGATCGCGCTTTTAAATTCGTATGCGGGGCTCTCGGCGTGCGCCATGGGGTTCGCGTTGGGGAACAATCTGCTGGTGGTGGCGGGCGCGCTCGATGGGTCGTCGGGCCTGATCCTTTCCATCATCATGTGTAAGGCCATGAATCGCTCGTTCACCAACGTGCTGTTCGGCGCATTCGGACAGATTCAGGCTACGCATGCGCAGGCGCAGCAGCGTCCGTATCGCAGCGCCAGCGCGGAAGAGGCGGCGTCCATTCTGGAGGCGGCCAGCACGGTGATCATCGTCCCCGGCTACGGACTGGCGGTAGCGCAGGCGCAGCACAAGATCCGCGAGTTGTATGATAGCCTGATGCGGCGCGGCGTGGACGTGAAATTCGCCATCCACCCGGTGGCCGGCCGCATGCCGGGGCATATGAACGTGCTGTTGGCGGAAGCCGACATCCCCTACGACCGCTTGTTCGAGATGGACGACATCAACGGCGAATTCGGACAATGCGACGTGGCCCTGGTGATCGGCGCCAACGACGTCACGAATCCGGCGGCGCGCACCGACAAATCGAGCCCGATTTACGGCATGCCGATTCTCGACGTCGACAAGGCCCACACCGTGATGGTGATCAAGCGGTCGATGAATCCCGGCTTCGCGGGCATCGATAACGACTTGTACTACATGGACAAGACGTTGATGCTGTTCGGCGACGCCAAGGCGTTCGTGACGGAGATTATTAAGGAATTGCCGGCGAAGGTGGGGGCCTGAGGGCGGGGGCAAATCGGCCACCGAAATGGGGCCTGCTCGCAATCGGCGATAGCCGATCCCGACAGGTGACGAAGCTTCAGGCTGAGGTACGAGACAGGCATGGACCTCGTCGATATTCAGCACGAGATCGATGCGCTGTCGATCGAACAGCAAGCCGCCCTTTTGGATTGGCTTACTGAACGGGGCCGCCTCCGGTGGGATGGGGAAATCGAGCGGGACTTCTCGTCCGGAGGATTGGGCGCGGATCTGCTCGACCATGTCAAAGCGCAGGTCCAACGCGGTGCGTCCACACCAATGGCTAAAGCTCGGCAACGGCGGTGAGTTTCCGTTCGTTTGCGCCACCCGAGTTTTGGAAATGCTACGACTCTCTTCCGGAAAATGTCCGGGCCTTGGCTGACGGTAAATTCGCCTTGTTCGAACGGGATCCCTTTCATCCCTCGCTGGCGCTGAAGCAAAAGGGTGAGGTTTGGACCGTTGACATAGGCCGGTCGTGTCGCGCCATAGCGTACCGCAATGGCAACGACTTCCATTCCATTGGTTTTGGATCGGTTCTCACGAGGCCTACAACCATTTGCTTCGACTTTTGACTTGAGCTCTACGCGTTGGTCCTGGAACCAAGTCGTCTGGATCTCTGCAAACCCTTCGCCTGGAAGCATACGGCATCTGGTCGTCGGCCAAGTCGAGTACGGCGATGCGCCGAAGCGCCTGACCAGGGCCTTGCCCGTCATCCTGTCCCCATCATGCTGCTGGCCCGCCTGGCGGTGTCGACCTCCTGGCAGGGCAAGGGTCTCAGTAGCGGCCTCCTCGAGGACGCCATGCTGCGCACGCTTCAGGCCGCGGAAATTGCCGGAATTCGGGCGTTCGGGGTCCATGCGAAAGACGACGCGGCCAAGGGCTTTCTACGAGCGCTTCGACTTCGCCGCGCCGCCGAGCGATCCGTTCCATCTCTTCCGCCTGCCAAGGACATCCGGGCCGCTCTATCGGGCGCCGGCCGGCCCTCACCCCATGCCTCGGAGTGACCATCCGCCGCTGGCCCTCTTGATCGCTTGTTTCCGCGAGGCAACCGGCCTATGCTCTAGCTGTCGAGGTAATTCGTGAATATTCGGATGCGGAAAGCTCTTCTTCTCGCGGCTCTCGCCGGCCTTCCAACCGCCGCACAGCAGGAGTATCGCCTGCGCGTCACGGTGAATTTGGTCCAGGTGGACGCCATGGTCACGGACTCGCACGGCAAGCCGGTTTCCGATTTGAAGTCCGACGACTTCCAAATGCTCCTCGATGGCCAGCCGCAGACGATCACCTCTTTCAACTTCATCGAGGCTGGAGGAAGCGCCCCGGCGCCGCCCGCGCCAGCCCCGCGCCAGGCTGCCGTTGCCCGGAGACTCGAAGCCGCCCGGCCACCCGAGCCCACCGCGCCGATCAAGCGCGAGCAGGTGCGGCGGAGCGTGGTGTTGTTCGTCGATGACCTTTCGATGGCCGCGGAGACCGTTCCCCGCGTCCGCGCCGGCCTCCGCAAGTTCATCGAAAGGCAACTGCAGCCCGGCGATCTGACCGCGATCGTGCGTGCCAGCGCCGGCCTCGGCGCACTGCAGGACTTCACCACCGACCGGAATCTCTTGCTGGCAGCCGCCGACCACCTGCGCTGGAATCCCTCTGGACGCGGCACAATGTGGGTGAACAATGAGGACGCCCCACCCGACCCCGTGCTAAAAACGGCCCTGGGGAGCTTGGAGAGCATCAGCCGGGTCGAGAACTATACGGTCGCTACAACCGGTTCGCTATGGAGGCTGGTGCATGGGATGACCAGCCTGCCCGGCCGCAAGTCCGTCGTAATCCTGTCCGATAGCCTTCCGATACGCACGCCCGACGAAATCGAGCCCTGGGGGACACGGGCCGTCAGCACCGGGATGACCTCGCGCATCCTGCCCGCCATGCGCCGCGTGGTGGACGAATCGGTCCGCGCGGGCGTGGTGCTCTACGCCATCGATACGCGCGGCCTGAGCCCCAACCAGGGCGGGACCGGAGGCGGAGTATGGGATTCCGAATGTCTCGGCGGGGGACCCGGCGCGATGCCCGGCTTGGGGTCCCCCGACGGGGGGCGCGGCCCGTCGCAGTTGCCCGCTGGAGCCGCGACGCAGAACAATCCCAGCGCGTCCTCGTCGCCTGGCTTCCCCTGTGGCAGCGTTGCATACCGCGAAGGCCAGTGGGGCTCCATGTTTTTGGCCGACGAGACTGGCGGTTTCATGGTTACCGAGGCCAACTTCATCGACGCCGGAATCGAGCGGATCATGAACGATCAGAGCGGCTACTACCTGCTCGGATTCACACCCCCGGCCAAGGCGCTCGAATCCGGCCCTGACGGCAAGTCCGTCTACCACCGCCTCAAGGTTGAAGTCCGGCGTCCCAGCCTGCATGTGCGCTCTCATCAGGGCTTTTTCGGCGTGGCCGACGAGGAGATCGCCGCGGCTTCGCCCCGCCCGGAGCTGCAACTTGCCGCGGCGCTCGAATCCCCGTTTCAATCCTCCGGTGTACGGATGGAGATCGATTCCGGCGTCCTGAACGCTCGCAAGAACGATTCCTTTATCCGCACCGCCGTCGTTTTAAACGGACGCGATCTGGATTTGACGGGCCCCGCCGTTCACCGCACCGGAGTAATCCACCTGATTGTGCGCGTATTCGAAGTGAGTGGCAACCGGGTTCCGGGCGGTATTGACCAGGCGCTACGCATCGATCTCGACGAGGAGGGCTACGAGCGCGCGCTGAAGTACGGTCTGATCTACACGGCGCTCCTCCCGGCCGCCAAACCCGGTCCGTACCAGGTGCGGGCCGCGTGCCGCGACGAGGGCAACGGCAAGATCGGCACAGCCGGCGATTTCGTGGAGGTGCCTCGACTGGAAAAGGGGCTGACGCTCTCGGGCATCGTGTTCCAGCGTTCGCAGGGGGTGGCGGATCATGTCCGTCCCGCCATTGGCCCGATTGACTACGCTCCCGGCGAGCGAGCGCAGTTCGCATTGCAAATCATCAACGCGCCAGCTTCTCCCCTCACCATACGCACGCGGCTGTTCCGCGACGGCTCCGAGGTCTACGAGGGCCCGGCAGTGCCCGTCGTGACTGGCACGTCCACGTCCACGGCCGCCCGCCCTCTCACCCGCGGGGCGATCGACATTCCCGCCAGTCTACAACCCGGCGACTATATGATGCGCGTAGAAGTCGAGGATCGGCTCCCACCGGCCGGTCACGCAATGGCTTGGAGATGGGCGCGCCTCAGCGTTGCCGATCCGCGGAAGTAAGCGCCATCTTCGGTCTTAGCCCCCCATGTCTCGCCGGTTTGCCACAGGCACTACTGCCGGCCATGTCGACGCTCGGGTGCGCCTACCTGCTGCCCAGGCCGACCAGAACCACGCCCACGAGGATCAGCCCCAGGCCCGCGAATTTGTACCGCGTGATGGGCTCATTGAAAAATAGTTTCGACCAAAGCAGCGTCCAGATGTACCCCAGCGACACCATCGGGTACAACACCGAAAGCTCGCCGCCTTTAAGCGCCGAGAGATAGATGACCGTCGAACTCAGGTACAGCGCCACTCCTAAGGCCAGCCGCGAATTCACGAAGCTCAACAGATTCCCGTTTAGCCGCATGGCGCCCATCTTGAGGAACACCGCGCCGAACGATCCCACGATCCCGGCGACGAACACCATCAGCATCGACCGCAACAGCAATGGCGTCACTTGCGTCCTCCGCGGCCCAGGACTGCCACACCAATGACGATTGTCACGATGCCCAGGTTCTTGTACAGGTTCGGTGTTTCCTTCAGCAGCCAATACGTGAGCAGCGTCACCCACACGTAGGTGAGCGCGATGATGGGATACAGCAGCGAGAGTTCGCCCTCGCGCAGGGCCAGCACCATGGCCACCGTGAAAAGTCCGTAGAAGGCGCATCCGGCGATGAGTGGAAGATTGGTGAGGAGCCCCGCCGGCGTGAGCACCAGGTGGCGCACACCCACCTTGAACAATATTTGCGCGATGGCTCCAAGGACTGTGCAAGCCGCCACCATGATGGTGGAGCGGCGCCGCGTACCGGCAGCATCCGGTTGCGATGCGGGGATGGTTGGATTTGTGCTCAAGAGAGATGGGCCTTGGTGGTCTCAAAACAGAATAGCAGGCTTTCCGTTAAAATGAGTACTAGTGGATCAGGACAACCTAATCGAGGCTGAGGATACGCCCGAGCAACATGCAGAGGCGCAACTGCAACCGCAGCCTCCCATCCCAGAGCCGCAAACCGCCGGACTGCAACGCGGCTTCCTCGCGGAGTGGACCGTCACCATCGTCCTGCTGCTCTTCGGCACTACGTTCCTGGTTCAGGCGTACGTTATCCCCACCGGCTCCATGGAGGATACTCTCCTGGTGGGCGATCATTTGCTGGTGGACAAGCTGGCGTATGCGCCCCCCGGCGGCGCCATCGGCAGCCATCTGCTGCCGTACGGCGAGCCGCGCCGCGGCGACATCATCGTGTTCCGCTACCCCGGGGATATCAGCCAGACGTTCGTCAAACGTTGCATCGGGGTCCCGGGCGATCATATTCGATTAATGGACAAGGACCTGATCCTGAATGGAAAAGCGGTCCAGGAGCCGTACGTCTATCACAAGGCGGAATTCTTCGATCCGTACCGCGACGATTTTCCGCTCTCCAGCATCCACGCCCCCATTCTGGCCTCGGACATGCTCCGGAACCACGTGGAGAACGGCGAGGTGGTGGTGCCGCCGAACTTTTATTTTGCCATGGGGGATAATCGGGACCTGTCGTCGGACAGCCGCTATTGGGGCTTTGTGCCGCGCGCCAACATCATCGGCAAGCCGCTAGTAATTTACTGGTCGTACGACGCGCCCACCGACGACCTCACTAATACCGCCATCACTCCCAAGCACTTTCTGGATCTGCTGGAACATTTCCCCACCAAGACGCGCTGGAAGCGGACCTTCCGGCTGATACACCCGTATCCACTGAACTAGATGAATCGCCATCACTATGGGCTAATTCTGGCCGGCGGACGCGGAACGCGCTTCTGGCCGCTGAGCCGCAAGCGCTCCTCGAAACAAGTGCTCAAGGTGATGGGAGAGCGCTCGCTCATCCAGGCCACCATGGACCGGTTGGCCCCGGTGATTCCGCCCGAGCGGTTGTGGATTCTGACGAACCACCACCTGCGCGACGAGATCGTGCGGCAGCTTCCCGAGATTCCACGGCGCCAGGTGCTGGCCGAACCGGCGCAGCGCAACACCGCGCCGGCCATTGGACTGGCGGCCCATATCCTGCACTCGCTGGACCCCGACGCGGTGATGGGTGTCTTCCCGGCCGATCACGTGGTGGGCAAAGAGGCGGCATACCGCGGGGTGGTGCGTGCCGGGCTGAAGGCCGCAGCCGCTGGAAACCTGATGGTGGTGGGGATTGAGCCGCGGTGGCCCGAGACCGGCTACGGCTACGTGGAGTTTCCGCGCGGAACCAAACCGGGCGGCGGCGACCCGCTGCCGGTGCGGCGGTTTCACGAGAAACCCGTGCTCGCGAAGGCCAAGCGCTATGTGAAGGCCGGGAATTTCTACTGGAATTCGGGCATGTTTTTCTGGCGTACCGACGTGCTGCTCGATCAATTGCGGCAACATTTGCCCAAGACCGCGACGATTCTGGCCGCGTTGCCGCCGCTCCGCTCGCGGCTGTTCGCCGATCGCCTGGCGAAGGCCTTTCCGCTATGCGACAACATCTCCATCGACTATGCGGTGCTGGAGAAGGCCTCCGGAGTGGCGGGGATTGCGGCCGCCGATTTCGGATGGAACGACGTGGGGAGCTGGAATGCGGTCTACGAGCTGATGAGCCGCGATGCGTGCGGCAACGTGGTGGCCAACGACTCGGTCTGCCTGGAGGCACACGACAACTTCGTGGATGCGCGCGGCAAGGTGGTGGCGCTGCTGGGGGTCAGGGACCTGATTGTGGTGGACACGCCGGATGCCCTGTTGGTGGCCACTCGCGACCGCGCGCAGCAAGTCGGCGACATCGTGAAGGCGCTGGAAAAGGCCAACCGTCACGACTTGCTGTAGGGCAGGCTGTGTCTTGGTGGGATCGGCAAGCTTCCATCGCATGCTCCGGTGAGAGGTCTTCGCACCGGGCCGCGACTGTTGAGGAGTGCCCCATGGCCCTGCGGGCCACCAAAGGTGATGAAGACGCCCGATGCGGGCGAACGCTTTGGTCTTTCCTGGTCGTGTGCGGTCGCCGGGCTGAGCATTTTCGCTGTTTCTCCGCCGGTTCTTCAACCGAGCGGAGGCAGCGGAAGTTTGCCCGCCTCACATAGGTCCGCTAAGACTTCGCCGGCGCGGTTTCGGTCTTGGTTTCCGACTTGGTTTCCGACTT